>OEIU01000291.1_pt1 | contig 50356 bp, 47 predicted proteins | sample 1539221 | NCBI WGS metagenome assembly OEIU01 (sample SAMN03792071, study PRJEB22550) | activated sludge metagenome | feature: wastewater treatment plant; material: activated sludge; isolation source: Wastewater treatment plant of a petroleum refinery complex | place: Argentina: Zarate | collected... | reverse complement strand
CCGTCGCGCAGGCGCTGAGGACGCCGCAATTCATCACGCTGGCGCTGGCGCATTTTGCCTGCTGCGCCGCGCATTCCGGGCCGATCTTCCACATGGTGAGCTACGCCATGATCTGTGGCATCGCTCCGCTCACCGCCGTTACCGTCTACAGCCTCGCCGGGTTCTCCGGCCTCGGCGGCCGGCTGCTGCTCGGCGTATTGGCCGATCGCTTCGGCGCCAAGCATGTTCTGGTCGGCGGCCTGTTCGTGCAGGCGATGTCGATCGCGACCTATCTCGCGGTCGGCCAGCTCGGCGAGTTCTATGCGCTGTCGGTGATGTTCGGTCTGGCCTATGGCGGCGTGATGCCGCTCTACGCCGTGCTGGTGCGCGAATATTTCGGCGTCCGCATCATGGGCAGCATGTTCGGCGCCGTCTCCGCTTTCGCCAGCCTCGGCATGGCGCTGGGGCCGCTGGCCGGCGGCTGGGTGTTCGACACCTTCCGCACCTACAACTGGCTCTATGTTGGCTCCTTCGCGATCGGCATGGCGGCCGTTGCGGTTGCGCTGGCCTTCCCGTCGGCCAAAAGGCCGCAGCAACCCTCGCTCGATCTCGGGCGCGCCACCGCTTGACCGGCCGGCAATTCCCGCCGTCTTGATCGACGGCGGCGGATGGGTCACCATCACGGCCAAACGACAACAACAGGGAATGCGGGAAAGCGTATGAACAGGCATCCGGGCGTCGATCTCGTGGAGCGCGCCCGCGCGCTTGCGCCCCTGATCGTGCGCGAGGCCGACGAGATCGAGCGGACGCGGCGGCTGACGCCGGCGGTGACGTCGGCGCTGATCGAGAACGGGCTTTATCGCGCGCTGCTGCCGAAGCGTTTTGGCGGCGCCGAGGCGGCGCTGGAAACCTTCATGCAGATGCAGGAGGAAATCGCCAAGGCCGACGCCTCGACGGCATGGTGCCTCGGCCAGTGCAGCGTCTGCGCCATGACCGCAGCCTATCTCGATCCAGATGCGGCCAACGAGATCTTCAACGTCGCGCCGGGCATTCTCGCCTGGGGCGCGATCAAGCACGAGGTGCAGGCGGTTCCGGGCGGCTACAAGGCGAACGCGCGCTGGGACTTCGCCTCCGGCATGCGGCAGGCAAGCTGGCTCGGCGCCCATGTCGGCGTCGTCGAGGCCGACGGCGCGCCGCGGCGCAAGGCGGATGGCTCGCCGGAGATCCGCACCATCCTGTTCCCGATCGGCAGCGCCGCGCTCCATGACGTCTGGGACGTGATCGGCCTGCGCGGCACCGGCACCGATTCCTATTCGGTCGACAATCTTTTCATCCCCGACAAATTCGCCGCGCTGCGCGACGAACCCGAGGCGCGGCGCGAGGACGGACCGCTGTACAAGCTCTCCACCAACATGGTGTTCAGCATGGGCTTTGCGGCAACGTCGGTCGGCGTCGCCCGCGCGACACTAGACGCCGCCATCGACCTTGCACGCGCCAAGACCCCGCAGGCGCAAAAGACGATGCGCGAAAACAATGCCGTGCAGGGCGTGATCGGCCGCGCCGAGGCGCAACTGCGCGCCACCCGCGCCTATCTCTACTCCACCGCGGCGGAGGTCTGGCGCGATCTTTCGCAGGGCATGGCGCTGACCGAAGCCCACCGCATCGCGCTGCGCATCGCCGCGACCTGGACCATCCATCAATCGGCCGCCGTGGTCGACACCGCCTATCACATGGCCGGCGCCACCGCCGTGTTCAGCGCCAACAAGTTCGAGCGCCGCTTTCGCGACATGCATGCCATCGCGCAGCAGATCCAGGGCCGCGATTCGCACTACGAAGACGTCGGCAAGGTGATCCTGTCAGGCGATCTCGACGCGTCGCCGACGGCACGGTGATCGGTCCGTATTTCTACGGACCGGCGGGCGTCCGCTGTTGTTAAACAATTCATGAAATGGGTTGGGAAGCCTCTCTTCTGGAGCTTCCGCAGGTCCCATGTTCAAAATACGCTCGATCGCCGCCCGTCTGATCCTCGCCATTTCGCTGACGGTTGCCGTCGCCTGTGCGATCCTTGGGACCTTCTCGATCGTCCAGCAACGCGCGCTGACACATCTCGCGCTCGATCAGCAGCTCAAGCTGCAATATGACAGCGTGATCGCCGCGATCGACTATGAAGGCCGCGCGGCGCTCGCGGTCTCGACCGTGATTGCCGGCCTGCCGCCGGTCGCGGATGCCATCGCAAAGAGCGACCGCGACGGATTGGGCAAGCTGCTCGGCGATGCGCTGGGACCGCTGAAGGCGCAGGGCATCCCGTTGATTTCGTTCTGGCGGGCGCCTGCGATCTCGTTCTACCGGGTCCATGCGCCGAAGGTGTTCGACGACGACGCTTCGGCGCGGCGTTCCACCGTGGTGGAAGCGATCAAGACCGGCAAGACCATCGTCGGCGTCGAGCCCGGCCGCGAGGCGCTCGCGATCTTCGGCATGACGCCGATCATGCGCGACGGCAAGACGCTGGCCAATGTCGACGTCGGCGCCGCCTTCGGCAAGGAATTCGTCGACCGCGCCAAGAAGCGCTTCGGCATCGACCTTGCGGTCTATTCGAACGACGGCAAGGCCTTCAAGAAGCTGTCCGCGACCTACGGCGACGAGGTGGTCGCGACCGCGGACGAACTCAAGGGCGTGTTCGACGGCCAGCCGTTGCGCCGTGACGCCACGATCAACGGCCACCCCGCCGCGCTCTATCTCGGGCAGATCAGGAATTACGCCGGCCAGCCGGTCGGCATTCTCGAGATCATCAAGGACACCACCGAGTACGAAGCGGCGGCGGCGAGTTCGCAGCGCAACCTGATCCTCGGCACGGTCGCCATCCTGTTCGGCGCGATCGTGCTCGCATTCCTGCTCGGCCGTGGCCTGTCGCGCCCGCTGGCTGCGATCACCGCGGTGATGAACCGCCTGTCCGGCGGCGAGGTCGACGTCACGATTCCCGGCAGCGAGCGCCGCGACGAACTCGGGACCATGGCGAGCGCCGTCGACGTGTTCCGCCGCAGCATGATCGAGGCGCGCAGCATGCGCGAGGCGCAGGAGGCTACCAAGCAGCAGACGGAACACGAGAAGAAAGCCTTGCAGCGTCAGATGGCCGACCGTTTCGAGACCGACGTCAAGAGCGTCGTTGCCGCGGTCGCCCAGGCGACGTCGGACATGCAGCGCGTGGCCGGCGAGATCGCGAGCAGCGTGAACGGCACCTCGCAGCGCGCCGCCGCTGCGGCTGCGGCCACCGACGAGGCCTCCGCCAGCGTCAATGCCGTCGCCGCCGCGACCAAGGAACTGGCGTCCTCGGTGACCGAGATCGGCCGCCAGGTCACCCATTCCAGCCGGGTCGCCGACAACGCCGTCGTCAAGGCCGAGCAGACCACCGAGATGGTCGGCAGCCTGGCGTCGGCAGCCGAAAAGATCGGCGACGTGCTTCGCCTGATCGGCGCGATTGCCAGCCAAACCAACCTGCTGGCGCTGAACGCGACCATCGAGGCCGCGCGCGCCGGCGAGGCCGGCCGCGGCTTCGCTGTGGTCGCAGCCGAGGTCAAGGAGCTCGCCAGCCAGACCGCGAAGGCGACCGAGGAAATCGCCGGCCAGGTCGCGGCGATTCAATCGGCCACCGGCGACTGCGTGACAGCGATCGGCGGCATCGGCGCCACCATTCGCGAGATCAGCGGCATCGCCACCACCATCGCCGCCGCCGTCGAAGAGCAGGATTCGGCAACGCGGGAGATCGCCCGCAGCGTCCAGCAGGCGGCCACCGGCACCAACGAAGTTTCGACAAACGTGACCGGCGCCAGTCAGTCCGCCGACCAGTCGCGCGCGCTCGCCGAGAACGTCGCGGCAGCGACCGGCCAGCTCAGCCGTCAGGCCGACGCGCTGCACAGGAGTGTCGATACGTTCCTGGCGGGGCTGCGCGACGCGGCCTAGCCAAACGGCCTCGCTCTCCGAGCCAGCGTTGCTCCCTCGTTATCCGCGACAACGAGGGAGACGCAACATGGCAGCGACCTCGTTTGCGCTTCCGCCGGCCTGCATCCTGCCCTAGATTGTATGCGACGATCCCGGCAGGATGCGCGCACTTCGATGAAAACTCCGGCGAAGAAGAAAGCCGCAAAGCGCATCGCCGGGAAGCGGCACGCGGCAAAGGCGAATGCCCAAGTGGAGGCCGTCCTCGCCGGTTACCCCAATCCGGTCAAATCAAGGCTGCTGGCGCTGCGCCGGCTGATCTTCGATACCGCCGATACGACCGATGGCGTCGGCGCGCTCGAAGAGGCGCTGAAATGGGGGCAGCCGAGCTATCTGACGAGCGAGAGCGGGAGCGGCAGCACGATCCGGATCGACCAGGTGAAGGCGGAAGCCGGCCGCTACGCGATCTATTTCCACTGCCAGACCGATCTGGTCGCGACCTTTCGCGAGCTCTATCCGGAACTGCGCTACGGCGGCAACCGCAGCATCCTGCTCGACGCGGGCGAGAAGCTGCCGGAGAAGCCGCTGCGCCACTGCATCGGGCTGGCGCTGACCTATCACGCGCGGAAGCGGGAACGGGGCAAGTAGCGCGCGTAGCCCGGATGCAGCGCAGCGAAATCCGGGGGCATCGTGCGGCGGACCAGCCGGTCCCGGATTGCGCATCCGCTCCATCCGGGCTACGGCTGCGACTAGGCCACCAGCGCGTCACCCGCCGGCATGCTCCAGTTGCCCTGCGTCTTCAAGAGGCTCGCGATCTCCGCATTGGGCCGCGCGCGGCTGAACAGAAAACCCTGCCCCTCGTGGCAGCCCTCGTTGCGCAGGCAATCGACCTCGGCCTCGGTCTCGACGCCTTCCGCCGTGATGACGACGCCCAGCCCCTTGCCAAGGCTGATGATCGAACGGACGATCGCCTGCGCGTCGGGATTGGCGGCGAGGTCGCGCACAAACGACTGGTCGATCTTGATCTTGTCGAACGGAAAGCTGCGCAGATAGCTCAGGCTGGAATAGCCGGTGCCGAAATCGTCCATCGAGATGCGCACGCCGAGCGCACGCAGCGCATGCAGCGTCGCCAGCACCTCGCTGCTCTTTTCCAGCAGCAGCGTCTCGGTGATCTCGAGTTCCAGCCGCTTCGCCGGCAGGCCGGTTTGCTTGAGCGTTTCCATCACCAGCGCCAGCAGATTGCCGACCCGGAACTGCAGCGGCGACAGATTGACCGCGACGCGGACGTCGTCGGGCCATTGCGCCGCGTCGGCGCAGGCGCGCCGCAGCATCAGCCCGCCGATGGCGTTGATCAGCCCGGTCTCCTCGGCGACGGGAATGAATTCGGCCGGCGAGATCATGCCGCGCTCGGGATGCGGCCAGCGCACCAGCGCCTCGAAGCCGGTGATGCGCCCACTCGATAGGTCGACGAGCGGCTGGTAGTGAGGCCGCAGCGCGTCGGTCCCGATGGCTTCGCGCAGTTCGGTCTCGATCTTGCGCCGCGTCTGGGCCCGCGCGTCCATGCCGGCTTCGAAGAACGAGAACGTACCGCGGGAATCGTTTTTCGCACGCGACAGGGCGAGATCGGCGTTCTTCAGGAGCTTCTCGGAATCATCACCATCGCCGGGCGACATCGCAATGCCGATGCTGGCGCCGATCACGACGGAATGTCCGTCGATGAGATGCGGATCGCCGACCGCATCCAGCAGTCGCCGCGCCAGGAACACGGCATCCTCCGGCCGGGTCACGCCGCTCTGGACGACGGCGAATTCGTCGGAGTTGAGCCGGGCCAGCGTGTCGTCTTCACGCAGCATCGATTGCAATCGCTTGCCGACGCCGCGCAGCAGCTTGTCGCCGACGCCGTGACCGAGCGTATCGTTGACCGCCTTGAAATTGTCGAGGCCAAGCATCAGCACCGCCACCTTCTCCGCGCTGCGGCGAGAGCGCAGCAGGACGTCGTCCATCTGCTGCCGCAGCAGGTTGCGGTTCGGCAGCCCGGTGAGCGCGTCATGCTGGGCCATGAAGGTCAGCCGCGCCTCGGCGCGCTTGCGTTCGGTGGTGTCCAGCAGCGCCAGCAGGGCCGCCGCACGGTCGCCGTAAACGAGCTGGCGCGAATAGATCGCAAGATCGATCAGCGCGCCGTCGGCCCTGACATGCTTCCAGGTGCGCGCCTTCAGTTCTTCGCCGGCGCGCTCGAAGGCCCATGGCGGATCGCCGTCGAAGGCCTGCAGATTGCGGATCGTGAGCTTCTCGAATTCGTTGCGGCTGTAACCGTAATGCCCGACCGCGGCGTCGTTGACGGCGAGGATATGTTCGTCGTCCAGCGCACAGACGATCATCGGAACCGGATTGCTGTCAAACAGCAGGCGGAACGACGCTTCGCGCTGTTGTTCGTGCCGCCGTTTGATTGGCGGTTTCAGCGCGGGCTTTGCCGGGCGGCCGGGGAAGCGGACAACGGCCTGTTTCGGCGTTCTGCTTGTTCTTGGCTTCTTCGGCATTGCTTCCACTCTACTCGCACTTTGCGCGCAAAGTTTTCGGATAAGTCTCTGAAAAAATAGTGTCTCTTGTCGATGAAACTGGCCTATCGGCGCGTTGGCGTGCCGTCTCTCCGGGATACAACTACACGTTTTGCGTGCAACGCCGTCGGCGCAGATCGCGATTCACGGGCGGAATCGCCGGACCGATATAGGGGGCGGCCGGCTGTCGCCCTGGCCGCACAAGGAATGCGCGAAACGTCGCGCACTCGCGTCAAACGCCTTTCGATGATCGGCACGGTTATCGCAGCGTTAAGGCAATCGCGAACACAGTCCTGTCCCGGTTGATCCCGACGCGCGTATGGCGCTGGACAGCGCCGCTGCATGGCCTGGTGCCACGAATCCTGGCGACCTCGGCGGGCCTCTGCCATCATTTGGGCGAGGGGCGATTCGCCTGTGCGCCGCTTATTCCCTCTCGCCGATTTCATGCTACGTTTTGCGCGAACTCGAGTGATCCGATGAACCCTCGCCTGATTCTGATCCCGCTCATTGCCTTGATGATCGCAGCCACCGGCGCGCGGGCGCAGGACAAGGGCACGCTGCATCCGAAGCCGCTGCCGCCGCTCGCCAATTCGCACGACCCCCACGTCGCCGCCAAGGAACTGTTCGGCCGCAAGGTGCTGCCGGCGGCGATGCCGACCCGCGTATTCGGGTTCTATGCCCATGGCTGCATTGCAGGCGCGGAAGGACTGCCGCTCAACGGCGACAATTGGCAGGTGATGCGGCTGTCGCGCAACCGCTATTGGGGCCATCCCGATCTGATCGCGCTGGTCAAGCGGCTCGCGGGCAAGGCGCGCAGGGATGCCGGCTGGCCGGGCATCCTCGTCGGCGACATGTCGCAGCCGCGCGGCGGCCCGATGTTCACCGGGCATGCCAGCCATCAGGTTGGACTGGACGCCGACATCTGGCTGACGCCGATGCCGAACCGGCAACTGTCGCGCAACGAGCGCGAGGAGATGTCGGCGGTGATGATGGTGCGCAGCGACCGGCTCGATATCGATCCGCACGCCTGGACGCCGACGCATCTTGCAGTGATCCGCGCCGCCGCGCAGGAGCCGAGCGTGCAGCGCATCTTCGTCAATGCCGCGATCAAGAAAGCGTTATGCCGCGAGGCGAAGGGCGACCGATCCTGGCTGCACAAGGTGCGGCCGATGTACGGCCACGACTATCACTTCCACATCCGCATCAAATGTCCGCCCGGCGCCGGCGAATGCGACAGCCAGCCCGAGCCGAATGAAGGCGAAGGCTGCAGTGCGGGCGACCTCGCCTACTGGTTCAGCGATGCGGTGCTGCACCCCAAGCCGCCGAAAATTCCGCCAAAGCCGAAGCCGCCGATGACCATGGCGTCGCTGCCGCCGGCCTGCAAGGCGGTGCTGAACGCGGCTGACATGAAACCGTAGCCGCAGAACGGTATTTCCATTCGGATGCCGGATGGGCTATATCATGCCGGCTCGCGCCGTAAGCGCGACCACGCCACGGATCAGGGCTGCTGATCCTGCCCCATCCCCGTTTCTGCCGGTCTGAGCCGTCGATTGCGCGCGGATGGTATTATTTTGAAGGATTCGTCATGCGCATCAGTGCACGTAACCAGATCAAGGGCACCGTCGTCGAAGTCAAGAAGGGCGACCACCTCGCATGTGCGCGTCGATATCGGCAACGGCCAGATCATCACCTCCGCGATCACCAACGAGGCGGTCGATGACCTCAGCCTCAAGGCCGGCGGCAAGGCCATGGTGGTCGTGAAAGCCTCCGACGTCATGATCGCGGTGGACTGACATGCGAATTTCACTGCTCGTCGCGTTGCTGTTGCTCGGGGCTGTGCCTGCATGGGCGGCCGAAGAACCGAGCGGCTGCGACAAGTTCAAATGGCCGATCGAGCGTGAGCGCGCCGCGCTGACCGCGCCCGATCGCGCCAGATTGGCGACGGGCAGTGAACTCGCGGCCCTGCCGTCGTCAGGCGTGACGCTTGCGCTGGTCGCGCCGGCCGACGCCAGGCTGCCGACGCCGCCGGAGCGCGCGCCCAGGGACGGCACCTTTGCCGGCTTTGCCCGCGTCAAGACCGCCCCCAAGGCGGGCCTCTACAGCATCAGCCTGTCGGCAGGCGGCTGGGTCGACGTGGTCCAGGATGGCCATTTCCTCAAGCCCAAGGCCTTCAGCGGCGCCACCGACTGCAACGGCATCCGCAAGACCATGAAATATGAGCTGTCGGCGAGCCCCTTTGTGCTGCAGGTCAGCGGGACAAAAGAGGACCAGATCTCGATTGCGATCCTGCCGACCGAATAGGCCTTCGCCCAAGGTCTGAGACGAACGGTCACTTTACCCGGACTGTCAGCCTGCTATTGTTTGCGCTGCGACATTCCGGTCGGCCGTAAGCCATCGGGATTTCCGGAACAGCGCTTCCGTCTGTCGCTCCCTTTACTCAACCCACGCCTGATCGCGGCGCGCAACCCGCGCGCCTGCGAGCACGCTCGGAGCGCTATCATGTATCGTCTTACCGGAATTTTCGCGGCCTTCGTCATCCTGCTCGGAGCGGCGCATTCACCTGCCACCGCGCAGGACAAGACCATCACCGTGTTCGCCGCCGCCTCGATGAAGAATGCGCTCGACGAGGTCGACGCCGCCTACACCGCCAAGACCGGCACCAAGATCGTCGCCAGCTACGCCGCCAGTTCGGCATTGGCAAAGCAGATCGAACAGGGCGCGCCGGCCGACGTGTTCATCTCGGCCGATACCGACTGGATGGATTACGCGATCGGCAAGAAGAACATCAACGAGGCAAGCCGGGTCAACCTGCTCGGCAACAGCATCGTGCTGATCGCGCCGAAGGATTCGAAGATCGACAATGTCAGCATCGCAGCCGGCTTCGACCTTTCAAAACTCGCCGGCGACGGCAAGATCGCGACCGGCGACGTCAAGGCCGTGCCGGTCGGGAAATACGCCAAGGCTGCGCTTGAAAAACTCGGCGCCTGGCAGGCGGCCGAGCCGAAATTCGCGATGGCCGAGAGCGTGCGCGCCGCGCTGACGCTGGTGGCGCGCGGCGAAGCCGCGCTCGGCATCGTCTACTCCACCGACGCCAAGGTCGAGCCCGGCGTCAAGATCGTCGGCACCTTCCCGGCCGACTCCCACCCGGCGATCATCTATCCGGTGGCGGCGACCACGACGGCGAAGCCGGAAACGAGCGACTATCTCGCCTTCCTGCGCTCGACCGCGGCCAAGAACATCCTGGAGAAATACGGCTTCAAGTTCCTCGTCAGCCCATCGACCTGATGCTCGAGATTACGCCGGCCGAATGGACGGCCATCCTGCTGTCGCTGCGCGTCGCCATCATTGCGACGCTGGTGGCGACACCGTTCGGTATCGCGCTGGCTTGGCTGCTGGCGCGATACGATTTCTGGGGCAAGTCGATCCTCGATGCGCTGGTGCACCTGCCGCTGGTGCTGCCGCCGGTCGTCACCGGATATCTGCTGTTGCTGACCTTCGGCCGCCGCGGCCTGGTCGGCGCGTGGCTCGCCGACCATCTCGGCATCGTGTTCGCGTTTCGCTGGACCGGCGCGGCGCTGGCCTGCGGCGTGATGTCGTTTCCGCTGTTGGTGCGGCCGATCCGGCTGTCGATCGAGGCGGTCGACCGCCGGCTCGAGCAGGCATCGAGCACGCTTGGCGCCGCGCCATGGCAGGTGTTTGCGACCGTGACCTTGCCGCTGGCGCTGCCGGGCGTGCTCGCCGGCATGGTGCTCGGTTTCGCCAAGGCGATCGGCGAGTTCGGCGCCACCATCACCTTCGTCTCCAACATCCCCGGCGAGACCCAGACGATTTCCTCGGCGATCTATTCGCTGATCCAGACTCCCGACGGCGACACCGCGGCAGCGCGGCTGGTGCTGATTTCGATCGTGATCGCGATGGGCGCGCTGATCGCCTCCGAATGGTTCGCGCGGCGCGCGACCAAGCGCCTGCACGGAAACTGACCATGCTGCGCGTCGACGTCACCAGGCAGCTTGGCGAATTCTCGCTCGAAGCCAAGTTCGAAAGCCAGGGCCGCGTTACCGGCCTGTTCGGCGCGTCGGGTTCCGGCAAGACCTCGCTGATCAACATGATCGCAGGCCTGCTGCGGCCCGACCGCGGCATCATCTCGCTCGACGACGAGACGCTGGATGACACGGCCAAGGCTGTCCACGTGCCGCCGCACCGGCGGCGGATCGGCTACGTGTTCCAGGACGCGCGGCTGTTTCCGCATCTCGACGTGCGGCAGAACCTCGACTACGGCCGACGAATGAATCGCCTGGCAGCGGACCCTGCGCAGTTCACCCGCATCACGGAATTGCTCGATATCGGCCATCTGCTCGACCGCCGCCCCGGCCAGCTTTCCGGCGGCGAGCGCCAGCGCGTCGCGCTCGGCCGCGCGCTGTTGTCGAAACCCCGCCTGCTGCTGATGGACGAGCCGCTGGGCTCGCTCGACGAGGGCCGCAAGGAGGAAATCCTGCCCTACCTGGTGCGGCTGCGCGACGAGGGCATTCCGATGGTCTATGTCAGCCACGACGCCGCTGAACTGCGCCAGCTTGCGACGCAGATCGTGATGCTCAAGCGCGGCCGGGTGACCGCGCTTGGCGGGGTGAAGGTGCTGACGTAGGCGATCAGTCTGTAGCCCGGATGGCGCGAAGCGCAATCCGGGACGGTCTCAATCGTGGAACATGCGGCCCCGGATTTCGCTTTCGCTCCATCCGGGCTACGAGGCTGACGATCACTCCGGAACGATGCGCACTGCGCCGCGGGCAGCGCTGGTGGTGAGCGCGGCGTAAGCCTTCAGCGCCATCGTCACGTTGCGCTTGCGCTTCTGGGCCGGCTTCCAGGCCTCCGCGCCGCGCGCCAGCATGGCTTCGCGGCGCCTGGCCAGCGTGGCGTCGTCGACCGCGAGGCTGATCGAGCGCGAGGGGATGTCGATCTTGATGAGGTCGCCCTCTTCCACCAGGCCGATCAGACCGCCTTCGGCGGCTTCCGGCGAAAGATGCCCGATCGACAGGCCCGACGAGCCGCCGGAGAAGCGGCCATCGGTGACCAGCGCGCAGACCTTGCCGAGGCCCTTCGATTTCAGGTAGCTGGTCGGATAGAGCATCTCCTGCATGCCGGGACCACCGCGCGGGCCTTCATAGCGGACCACGACGACGTCGCCCGGCTTGATCTTGTTGCCGAGGATGCCTTCGACCGCGGCGTCCTGGCTTTCGAACACCCGTGCCGGCCCCTCGAACCTCAAGATGCTCTCATCGACGCCGGCGGTCTTCACGATGCAGCCATCGAGCGCGATGTTACCTGACAGCACGGCCAGGCCGCCGTCCTTTGAAAAAGCGTGCTCGGCATCGCGGATGCAGCCGGCCGCGCGGTCGGTATCGAGTTCCTCGAACCGGCGCTCCTGGCTGAACGCGACCTGCGTCGGCACATTGCCCGGCGCGGCCATGAAGAATTTGCGGACGCTCTCGCTCTTGCTCTGCTTGATATCCCAACGGGCGAGCGCATCCTCCAGCGTCTTGCTGTGAACCATCGGCAGGCCGCGGTTGAGCAGGCCGGCGCGGTCGAGTTCGCCGAGGATCGCCATCACGCCGCCGGCGCGATGAACGTCCTCCAGATGCACGTCGGCCACCGACGGCGCCACCTTGCACAGCACGGGCACCCGCCGCGACAGGCGGTCGATGTCCTGCATCGTGAACGGCACCTGGCCCTCATAGGCGGCGGCGAGCAGATGCAGCACCGTGTTGGTCGATCCGCCCATGGCGATATCGAGCGTCATCGCGTTCTCGAACGCCTTGAAGTTCGCGATGTTTCGCGGCAGCGCGGTTTCATCGTCCTGTTCGTAGTAGCGCCGCGCCAGATCGACGATCAGGTGGCCGGCCTCGACGAACAGTCCCTTGCGATCGGCATGCGTTGCCAGCACCGAACCGTTGCCCGGCAGCGCCAGCCCCAGCGCCTCGGTGAGGCAGTTCATCGAATTGGCGGTGAACATGCCCGAGCACGAGCCGCAGGTCGGGCAGGCGGAACGTTCGATCACTTCGACGTCGGCGTCGCTGACATTGCTGTCGGCGGCCGCGACCATGGCGTCGATCAGGTCGACCGCGCGGATCTTGCCCTTGAGGTTGATCTTGCCTGACTCCATCGGGCCACCCGACACGAACACGGTCGGGATGTTGAGGCGCAGCGTGGCCATCAGCATGCCGGGCGTGATCTTGTCGCAGTTGGAGATGCAGACCATGGCGTCGGCGCAATGCGCATTGACCATGTACTCGACGCTGTCGGCGATGATTTCGCGCGACGGCAGGCTGTAGAGCATGCCGTCATGGCCCATCGCGATGCCGTCATCGACCGCGATCGTGTTGAACTCCTTGGCGACGCCGCCCGCCTTCTCGATCTCGCGCGCGACGAGCTGGCCGAGATCCTTCAGATGCACGTGGCCGGGCACGAACTGGGTGAAGGAATTGACCACGGCAATGATCGGCTTGCCGAAATCCTCGTTCTTCATGCCAGTGGCGCGCCAGAGGCCGCGGGCGCCCGCCATGTTGCGGCCGTGGGTCGTCGTGCGGGAGCGGTAGGCGGGCATGATCTGTCCTTCTTGGGTCGGGAAAGGCGTCTTTTAAACGGTAAGCCGTGCGGCTCAAAGCGGCTTGGCGCAAGGTCGCCATGCGCGAGCATGCCCAAAACGGGACAGGAACCGGATGCCCTGCCCGGGCTACCGCTACACCACCTCGCGGGCCCGCAGTTCCGCGATCGCCTTGGTGTCGTAGCCGAGCGAAGCCAGCACTTCCTCGGTATGGGCGCTGAGCGCCGGCGCCATGCGGTCGAGCCGCCCGCCGCCATGGGCGAGTTGAAAGCCGCTGCCGGCGAAGCGCAGGCGTCCATAGGGCGTATCGAGCTCCTGGATGGCGCCACGCGCTGCTATCTGCGGATGGTCGAGCACCTCCTCGACCTTCCAGATGCTGGCGCAGGGCGCGCCCGCGGCCTCCAGGATCGTCTCCCACTCGCGCGGGTCCTTCTTCGCCAAAGCCTCCTCGATGACGGCCCGCAAAGCCTCCTCGTTCTCCTGCCGGGCGAACCAGTCGACGAAGCGCGGGTCCTCCAGCGCATCGGCCCGGCCGAGCGCCGTCATCAGCGCCTGGTATTGCTTCTCGCTGTTGACGGCAAGCAGCAGGTAGCCCTCGCCGGCCTTGAACAGGTTGGCGGTGGGCCGGCGGCTGACGGCCTGGTTGCCGGAAAGCTGCTGGCGGTGGCCGGCGACCGAATAGTCCGCCACCTGTCCCGACAGGAACGCCAGCGTCGCCTCCAGCATGGAGACATCGACCAGTTGCCCCTTGCCGGTATGGGTGCGCTGGAACAGCGCGCTCGACACGCCGAAGGCCGCGGTCGCGCCTGACAATACGTCGCAGACCGCAAATCCCGCCCGCGTCGGCCCGGTCTCGGGATGACCGGTGATCGACATGATGCCGGACAGTGCCTGGATCTTGCCGTCATAGCCGGCGCCGGATCGGCCGGGGCCGGTCTGGCCGAAGCCGGAAATGGCGCAATAGATCAGCCGCGGATTGATCGCCGACAGCGCCGCATAGCCGATGCCGAGCTTGTCCATCACGCCGGGGCGAAAATTCTCCATCACCACGTCGGCCTGCCCGGCGAGCTGCTTGACGATGGTGATCGCCTCCGGCTTCGAGAGGTCGAGGGTCAGGCTGCGCTTGTTGCCGTTGATCGCCTGCCAGCCGGGCGCGAGGCCGCGCTCGGCCCATTCGCGGCTCAGCGGCGTGCGGCGCATGTCCTCGCCCTCGCGCCGTTCCACCTTGATGACATCAGCCCCGAGCAGCGCGAGCTGGTAGCTCGCATAGGGGCCAGCCAGCACCTGCGTGAAGTCGAGAACCTTCACGCCTTCGAACGGTCGGGTCAAAGGGACATCCTCCTGGTTTTTCTTCTTTCTTCCCTCTCCCCTTGTGGGAGAGGGTGGATCGAATGAGCGCAAGCTCGTTCGGGACGGGTGAGGGGTTGTCTCCGCGAAGGCAGTCCTCGACGGGGAGAACCCCTCATCCGGCGCGCTTTGCGCGCCACCTTCTCCCACAAGGGGAGAAGGAAGGGATCAGGCTGCCCGGTTGCCTCGCGCGATCTCTTTCTGCTTGTCGAACTCGGCGCGGCGGCGCGCCAGTTCTTCCGGGCTCATCTGCGCGATGTTGTTGTAGTCGAGCTTCCAGGAGGCGTCCTCGCTCCAGCGCAGCGGCGACTGCATCGTGGTGCGCGCGCCGGCAGCGGATTCAAGCAGCCGCAGCGCCAGCTCCAGCGTCTGCGCCTGCGATTCCACATCGTGCGGCTTGCCGGCGGAATTGCCGAGCGGGAAGTCCGAAAACAGAAAGCGCGGCGCCGCGGCGTATTCGACGATGTCCTTGGCGCAACCCATGACGACGGTGGGGATGCCGTTGGCTTCGAGATGACGCGCCACCAGCGCCGAGGTCTGGTGGCAGACCGGGCAGTTCGGCACGATCACGGCGGCGTCTACCCTGTCGGCAAGGCAGCGGGCGAGAATGTCGGGCGCGTCGACATCGATGGTGACGCGATGGCTGCGGTTGGTCGGCGCGCCGAAGAAGCGCGGCGCCACATCGCCGATCCGCCCTGCCGCGGCGGCTTTCAGAAGCTGCGGCAATGGAAACCAGGTGCCGTTGTCGGTCGCGGTGGTGTGCTTGCGGTCGTAGCCGATGTGCGAGATCCGCAAATCGTGCTGCTTCGCGGTGTCGCCGTCATAGACCTGGTAGAATTTGGCGCTGCCATTATAGGCCGCGCCCGGCCCCTGATCGCCCTTGGTCGGGTCATACCGGGCGGCTGTCGTGATGATGGTGACGCGCGATTGCGAAAGCTTCTTCTTCAGCGGCTGAAACGGCGCATCGACATAATGCGCCCAGCGGTAGGGCGTGGTGTAGCCGATCGCCGTGTAATAATCGCGGGTCCGCTGCATATAGGGCACGGCGGAATCGTAGTCGGGGGCGAAGCCGAGCTGATCGTCAGAGGGGTCGGACATCGTTTGTGTTTCTCCCTGGCGTTTCCACCATGCGGTCAGCGACTGACCTTTGTGTTAAGCTTATGATACTTCACCCGTTCCTCAACAGCGGAAAATGCGCCTGACGGCCCCGCGGAACGCATGCCGGTCGTGCAGGGATCACCTGATGACACAGAACGGCCGAAGGCCGTGGAACCGGAGAGGTCGATTACTCGTTCAAACTGAAGCACCGAAGGCCGCAACGGAGGTTAGCCATGGCTGATACCGGAATGAAGGACCACGTGTACAAGATTCTGGACCTCGTCGGATCGTCCGAAAAGAGCATCGAGGATGCGGTTCAGAACGCCATTACCCGCGCCTCGAAAACCATTCGCGAAATGAAATGGTTCGAGATCGTGCAGACCCGGGGCCATATCGAAAACGGCACGGTGCGCCACTACCAGGTCACCTTGCGGGTTGGATTTACCCTCGAAGGGTAATGCTCGCGCAGGCTTCGAATTCCGTTGCGGGGGCGCAGGTCACCGGGTGCGCTCCCATGCCCGTCAAACGCCTGCTACCGACGCCCAGACGTCCGCCAGCTTGCGTCGTGCCCGCTGCATGCGCGTCAGCGGTCCGCCAGCGTCAGCTTGGCCTGCTCTTCCGCGACGGAGACGCCGTAGATTTCGGCGGGTTCGCCCCTTCACATTGCGTCATTGACGGGCGCAACTCTCAGTCCGCCATCTCCAGCTCAAGCCGGGCCTCTTTCTTGGTTTTGGCTTCCGATATTTCGATACAGACCTTCTCACCGAGAGCATTGAGATAACCAAACAGCCGATCGTAGCTGTAACCGGCAAAATGCCCGCGCAAAAGCTTTGACACATCCGGTTGAGCAAGACCAAGCAGCGACGCGGCCTTGGCTTGGGTCAGGCCCTTTGATTTGATCCGGGCGGCAATGCGTAGAACAATATCCGCCTTGATGGAATGTGCGGCAGCATTGGGAAGACCGATGTCCGCGAACACGTTGCCGCTGCTTTTTGTGACTCTGACTTTTTTTCTCATTCTGTCCCCGCCAGATTCTCGGCTTCTTTCAGTCTGCGCTTGATTTTGTCGATTTCGGTTTTCGGCGTCGAAATGCCCTTTTTGGATTTTTTCTGAAAGGCATGAAGCACGTAGATGACGCCTTTGATTCTCGAAAGGTGTTGCCGTCGAAATCAGACACGATCTCCAGAACGCCGGCTCCCTTGAAACCTTTTAACGGTTTGGCGTCGGGATGTTTGCCGCCCTTCTGAGCGGTTCGAAGCGCGAACCCAATGCAATATTTGACCTCATCGGGGAATTCGCTGAGGTCCTCCCGTGAGGTGGCCAGAAATTCAGCGGCGTGTCAGTTTTGTTCATCGCTTCGATGCATATAGAGTATTTACTATATTTAGATCGATGTCAATTTGCAACTCGTAGGTCGATTGGAGCCGCAAACGGCGGATTACGCCAGTTAATCTACACCCCGGCTACCGACGCCCAGACATCCGCCAGCTTGCGTCGTGCCCGCTGCATGCGCGTCAGCGGCACCACCACGTCCTCTTCTTCCGGCAGCCGCAGGCCGACCACATTGACCCGTCCGCCGCCGATGCTGCGCGCCACCAGGACGATCGGATCCAGCACCAACTCGGCGCCTTCCTTCGGCGCATGGTCGAGGTGGATGTCGAAATAATCCGCCAGCGTCAGCTTGGCCTGCTCTTCCGCGACGGAGACGCCGTAGATTTCGGCGAGTTCGCCCAGCGTGTGCTCGCCCGACACCATGAAATCGCCGAGCAGATGCGGATCGGGTGCCGAGCTCGGCGCCATGTCGACGAAGAATCGGTCCAGCGATTCGGCCTTTTCCGGCGGCGCAAGCAGGTAGAGATAGTCGCCGGCGGCGACCGGATCGGCCTCGGTGGGCGTCAGAATCCGCTCGTCGCGGATCACCAGCGTCGGCTTCGACCAGGACGGCAGCAGGCCGCGGCGGAAGAAGAGGCTCTTCGGCCGCACCGGATAGCCGACCAGTTGCTGTTCGAGCTGGCCGGGCAGATCGAGCTCGACGCGCCGTGGGCCGCGGTCAACCCGCGGCAGCGCCACATGCAGCCAGCGCGCCGCCGGTGCCAGCGTCCAGCCCTGCAGCAGCAGCGAGATGATGACGACGACAAAGGCGACGTCGAAATAGAGATAGGCCTTCGGCAATCCGATCAGCATCGGGATCGAGGCGAGGAAGATTGCGACCGCGCCGCGCAGGCCGGTCCAGGCGATGAAGATCTTTTCCCGCCAGTTGAATCGGAACGGCATCAGGCACAGGATCACCGCGAGCGGCCGGGCCGCCAGCATCAGCACCAGCGCCACGATCACCGCCGGCCCCACGCTGCCCAGGAGCCGCTGCGGCGATACCAGCAGCCCGAGCAGCACGAACATCACGATCTGCGCCAGCCAGGTCGCGGCGTCGAGAAAGGTGACCACCGAATTATGCGCGCGGGTCGGGCGGTTGCCGATGATGATGCCGGCGAGATAGACGGCGAGGAAGCCCGAGGCATGCGCGATCTGCGCGACGCCGAAAATCACCAGCGCAGCGGTCGTGACAAAGGGCGCGTGCAGGCCCTGCGGCAGCGCCATGCGGTTCAACGCCAGCACCACCAGGCGGCCGCCGACCACGCCGACGAAGGCGCCAAGCACGCCCTCGCGGGCGAGCTCCAGCAGGACGTGTCCGGCCGAGCTTTCGCCGATCGAAATGAATTCGACCAGCATCAGCGTGAGGAAGATCGCGAATGGGTCGTTGGTGCCGGATTCCGCCTCCAGCGTTGCCCCGACCCGGGGCCGCAGACGCAGGCCCTGCGTATGCACCAGCAGAAACACCGCCGCGGCATCGGTCGACGCCACGACAGCCCCGACCAGCAGTGACTCGGTCCAGTTCAGATCGAGGACATATCTGGCGGCCGGCGCGGTGACCACCGCGGTGAGCAGGACGCCGATCGTCGCCAGCACCATCGAGGGCGCCAGCACCGTGCGGATGCTTTGAAACTTGGTCCGCAGGCCGCCGTCGAACAGGATCAGCGCCAGCGCCACCGACCCCACGAGATAGGTGGTGCGGACGTCATCGAAGCTGAGCCGGCCGGGCCCCGCATCGCCTGCCAGCATGCCGATGGCGAGGAACACCAGCAGCAGCGGAGCCCCGAAGCGCAGCGCGAGCAGGCTCGACAGGATGCCCGCCATCACCAGAACGGCGCCCAGGAAGATCGCTATGCTGACCGAGTCGAGAGAAGCCATGAACCTCCGAAATCATGTCAAATACTTGCAAATGCATCCATATCGTTGCCACAGTTGATCGCCAACCCATTTCTGCGGTCGCGGCAACGTGCCCTGTTTTTAAGGGCCTGAACTGACTTTGCCGGTCCATGTATCGATGGTCCGCCCGCCCGGTTTGTGGAAATCTGCCCGCCGTTCGAATCAAACTGCCTGCGCTCTGCCTGACGAGATTTGCCGATGGATATGGCCCCGAAGGAAGTCATCGAGTTCCTGCAAGCGACCGCGCGATCCGTCGGCGCCGAGGTCGCCTCGCCGTGGTTCTATCTGCAGTTCGGGCTGATCCTGACCGCCGCCGGCATCGCCTATGCGGCTGACGCGGCGATCCGCGCGCGGGTCGACATGACCTCGCTGGCGATGCGCTGGCCGCTGCCGCTCCGCCATTTCGTCCGCGTGCTGGTCGGCAGCGCGTCGACCGCGGTGTTCGCGGTCCTGGTGATCGCCGCGCGCATCACGATGTACCACCTGACGTGGCCGAGCCGCAGCTATTTGCTGATGGTCGCCGCCAAGCTGGCGCTGGCCTGGCTGGTGATCCGCCTCATCACATCGGTGATCCGCAACGCCTTCATCGTCAAGCTGGTATCGATAGCGGCATGGTTCGTCGCGGCGCTGAGCATCCTCGGCCAGCTCGAACCGGCCGCCGAAACGCTGGATTCGTTTGCGATCGAGATCGGCGGCCTGCGGCTGACGCCATTGCTGCTGATCAAGGCCGGCGCGCTCTTGCTCGCCGCGCTGTGGCTGACCAACATCGCCGCCAACTTCATCGAAGGCCGGATTACCCGCGCCAGCGACCTGACGCCATCGGTCCAGGTTCTGCTGGTCAAGATCATCCGCATCGGCCTGATGGTGGTGGCGGTCGCCATCGCGCTGGGCGCCGTCGGCATCAACCTGTCGGCGCTGGCGGTCTTTACCGGCGCGGCCGGCGTCGGCATCGGTCTCGGCCTGCAGAAGATCGTCGCCAACTTCATTTCGGGCATCATCCTGCTGGCGGACAAATCCGTGAAACCCGGCGACCTCGTCACCATCGGCGACAGTTCGGGACGGATCAGCGCCATGAAGACGCGCTATATCTCGGTGGCCGCCGGCGACGGGCGCGAGTTCCTGATCCCGAACGAGGATCTCGTGACGCAGAAGGTCGTGAACTGGACCTATACCGACAAGAATACGCTGGTGAAGGTGCTGTTCAGCACCAACTACGACGCCGATCCCCGCCTCGTCTGCAAGCTGGCGGTCGAGGTCGCGGCGGCCGCCCCGCGCGCCATCAGGAACAAGCCGCCGAACTGCATCATCACCGAGTTCGCCGAGGCCGGCATGAAGTTCTCGCTGACCTTCTGGATCGCCGATCCCGACGGCATGGACAACGTGAAGAGCGAGGTGATGCTGGCGCTGTGGGACGCCTTCAAGCGCGAGGGCATCCGTGTTCCCTATCCGGTCCGCGAAATCCGCGTCCGCGGCGGCGCGCTCCCGGTGGAGCAGGTGGTGGAAGTTTCCGGCTAGATTCAAGCCAATTATGCCCAGCCCGCGGCCCGGGGCCGGCTTGCACTGACCGTTCCAATCATTAAATTAGGCCTTCAAATCAACCCATTGCCGCTCCTACCGAAACATGACCGCCCATGAGCTATATTGAAGCGTCCGAAACCTCGTTGCGAAAGACCGGCCAGATCAAGCTGCACGGCCCGAGCGGATTTGCCGGCATGCGCAAGGCGGGCGCGCTGGTCGCCAGGTGCCTCGATGAGCTCACCGACATCGTCGCGGCGGGCATCCCGACCTCGCGGATCGACGAGTTCGTCCGCGACTTCGCCTTCAGCCATGGCGCCTATCCGGCGACGCTGATGTATCGCGGCTACCGCTATTCGACCTGCACCTCGATCAATCACGTGGTCTGCCACGGCATGCCCGGCGACCGTCCGCTGAAGGAAGGCGACGTCGTCAATATCGACGTCACCTTCATCGTCGACGGCTGGTACGGCGATTCCAGCCGCATGTATGTGATCGGCCCGATTCCGCGCAAGGCCGAGCGGCTGATCGAAGTCACCTATGAGGCGATGATGCGCGGCATCGCCGCGGTCAAGCCCGGCGCCACCACCGGCGACATCGGCCACGCCATCCAGAGCTTCGTCGAGCCGCAGGGCATGAGCGTGGTGCGCGATTTCTGCGGCCATGGCCTCGGGCGCATGTTCCACGACGAGCCGAACATCATCCATGTCGGCCGGCCCGGCGAAGGCGTCATGCTGAAGCCCGGCATGTTCTTCACCATCGAGCCGATGATCAATCTCGGCAAGCCGCATGTAAAAATCCTGTCCGACGGCTGGACCGCGGTGACGCGTGACCGCTCGCTGTCGGCGCAGTTCGAGCACTCGGTCGGCGTGACCGCGGATGGCGTCGAGATCTTCACGCTGTCGGCGCGCAACGGCGAGAAGCCGTCTGTGACGACCTGATTGGGCAGGCCGTACCTGCACGGCGCCTTTTCCGCTGACACCCCGCACTTTAGAGTTGCAAAAGCTTTCCGGCACGGCATGGTTACGGCCGATGCCCGCCAGGACCAGCAATCCCCCGGATCAAGCCGCCGAGACGCCGCATTATCACGGCCACCGCGAACGCCTGCGCGAACGCTTCCATGCGGCCGGGCCGGAGGCGCTGAGTGATTACGAGCTGCTGGAGATGGCGCTATTCCCGGCCCTGCCCCGCCGCGACACCAAGCCGCTGGCGAAGGCCCTGCTGAAGACGTTCGGCTCGTTCGCCGAGGTCATCCACGCGCCGGTCGCGCGGCTGCGCGAGATCGACGGCATCGGCGAAGCGTCGATCAACCAGATCAAGCTGCTGGCGGCCGCCGCCCACCGCGTCGCCAAGGGCGAGATCAGGCGCAAGGTCGCGCTGTCGTCCTGGAACGACGTGATCGATTATTGCCGGAGCGGCATGGCGTTTGCCGACAAGGAGCAGTTTCGCCTGCTGTTCCTCGACAAGCGCAACCAGCTGATCGCGGACGAGATCCAGCAGACCGGCACCGTCGACCACACCCCGGTCTATCCGCGCGAGGTGATCAAGCGCGCGCTCGAACTGTCGGCCACCGCGCTGATCCTGGTGCACAACCACCCCTCCGGCGATCCGACGCCCTCGCAGGCCGACATCCAGATGACCAAGGCGATCGTCGAGATCGCCAGGCCGCTCGGTATTTCCGTGCATGACCACATCATCGTCGGCAAGAACGGGCACGCGAGCTTGAAGGGGATGAAGCTAATCTAGGTCGCGGACTTGTACTCGACGCGCGCCGTCGTTAAGAACTGAAAGAGCCGCGGACACACCGGACAACCCTGGCAAAATACATGTCGCGACTGCCCAACCTGGATCGTGCAGTTGTCCCCGAAGCCAAGATCGTGAATTACCTGTTGAACGCACGCCATACCGGTGGGCGCGCGAAGGCCCGTTTCCTCGAGAACTTCAGCTTTCGTCCCCAGGATTGGCGGATTTTGCGCGATGCCATCCTTGCTCACGCAGCAGCAAACGACATTACTGCGTTGCACCAAACCCGCTTCGGGACCAGATATGAGATAGATGGACCTTTGCGGGCTCCTGACGGTCGCGCTCCAATTGTACGCGTGGTATGGTTTGTGGAGTCGCAGGAAGATGCCCCTCGCCTGGTGACATTGGTGCCGAGAAGGATCGTTATCTCATGATCGGCGAACTCGATTTAGTCGTTCTAAAACGCGATTTGCCCGACGCGCGGCTTGCCGTCGGTGACGTTGGCACCGTTGTTCTTATACATCGGCAAGGCATGGGCTACGAGGTCGAGTTTACGACGCTATCGGGCGACACCGTGGCCGTTGTGACCCTTGATGCGTCCGACGTTCGTCCGATCGAGGAGCGAGAGATCGTTCACGCTCGCGCGGTGAGTTGACCGACGCGCGACATCGTCTTCTGGTGCACAACCACCCCTCGGGCGATCCGACGCCCTCGCAGGCCGATATCCAGATGACCAAGGCGGTCGTCGAGATCGCGAGGCCGCTCGGCATTTCCGTGCACGACCACATCATCGCCGGCAGGAACGGGTACGCGAGTTGGGGGGTGAAGCTCATCTGGTTATCGTCTGCATTTACCATCTATTAACTCTCCGCTTCGCGCTTTGGCGAACGCGTGAGAGAGTGATCCATCGGGGATTAGCTCATTTTCGAATGAGGGGGGATCGGTGATGAACCAGTTGCCAGAGCGGATGAGGGGCGCGGTCCTTTCGATGAGCCCGGAGCACCTGATCGACAAATTTCTGGACTGGCTCGATGAACTAAGGGGCGCGATGGCGCTTGCTGAAATCAACAGTCTGGCCCGCAACGAGGCGCGAACCAAGGTGCTATTCGATTGATCCGGCGACCAAGGCGCGATGGCATGGTCGAGCCGGCGCTGCTGAAATCAGGTGATCGCAACGCGCGGTTGCGTTATTATACACGAGTCGGGGCATCCCGGGCCGCGCGCTGTCGCACCGAGGGGCCGTCAGACAAACGTCGGATAGGTTTTCGCACCGGAGGACCGTCATGACCAGCACTTCAGACACCGTGAATAGCCCTCGGGCGGGTTCGGATACGGCGCCGCTGCGCGCCAAATGGGGTTGGATCGTCGCGCTCGGCGTCATCTATCTGATCGCCGGCTTTATCGCGCTTGGCAGCGTCGCGATGGCGACCGTCGTCAGCGTCCTGATCGTCGGCGTGATGATGATCATCGCCGGCGTCGCCGAGGTGATCAGCGCCTTCCAGATCAAGAGCTGGGGCAAATTCCTGCTCTGGGCCCTGCTCGGCGTGCTCTACATCATCGCCGGCTTCGTCACGTTCGAAAATCCCCTGCTTGCCGCCGTGCTGCTGACCCTCGTTCTCGGCGCATCGCTGGTCGCCTCGGGCATCATGCGTATCTTCCTGGCCTTCAGCATGAAGCGGGAAACCCCCTGGATCTGGGTGGCGCTGTCAGGCGCGATCACGCTTTTGCTCGGCATATTGATCCTGCTGCGCTGGCCAGTGTCGAGCCTGTATATCCTTGGCCTGTTCCTCGGCATCGATCTCATCCTGGCCGGCGCAGGCTGGATCGGACTGGGCCTCGGCTTGCGCCGCGCTCGCTGAGAGACGTTGGTGGACTGCGAAAGACGTAGTCGCTATTGACGAGAAGGAGACGCGCATGCGCTGGGTCTACCTCGCCATCATCATTCTGTTCGCCGCGGCGACCATCATCTTCGTGCTGCAAAACCTCGAAGCCGTCACCATGTCGTTCCTCGGCTCGAATGCCCGTGTGCCGCTCGCGCTGCTGGTCGCCGTGGCCTACCTGTTGGGCGCGGCGACGGGCGGCAGCCTGTTCGCCCTGCTGCGTCGATCCTACGAAGGGTCAAAAGCAGGCTAGGGCTCAGGAGCAGATGCGGGCTTGCGGCATCACGAATACGACAATTCGACATACATCGAAGCATTGATGTGATCAAATCACGCATCATGATCTCACTCGCCGGCCGGAGAATAGCACCGGTCCGGCTCTTGATGAGGAGAGCATCATGCCAACCACCGACAATGCAAACCAGCACCTGATCGTCACCGCGTTCTGGGAAGTCAATTCCGGAGAGGAAGGCGCAGTCGCGACGCTTCTGAAGGACTTCCTTCCGCAGGCCCAGCGCGAACCCGGCGTGAAGGAATTCCAGATCCACCAGAACATGGCGAAGCCGAGCGAGTTCTTTTTCTACGAAGTGTTCAAGGGCGAAACGGCGTTTGCCGAGCACCAGCAGACCGATCACTTCAAGAACATCATCCTCGGCCAGGCGATCCCGAAACTCGCCAAACGGGAGCGGTCGCAGTTTCGCTTCATCTGATCAAGGTCGGACGCCGGACCGGTGGCACCGGGCGTTACGCTGCCACGTTCGAGAGGAAGCGGTCGACCGACGCGCGCAGGTCGGCCGCCTGATCCGACAGGTTGCGGGCGGTGGACAGGACGAGGTCGGCCGAACGATTGGTGTTCTCGGTCGCGGTGGCCGTTCCCGCAATGCTGCGGGCGACGCTTTCCGTTCCGGCGGCGGCGTGGCCGATGCTCCTCGATATCTCGCTTGCCGCGGCGTTCTGCTGACCGACGGCGTCGGCAATCGCCGCGGTAAAGCGATCGATCTCGTCCATGATCGAAGCGATCGCGCCGACATTGTCGACCGCCTGCCTGGTCGCCGATTGCACCTCGGCGATCTGGGAGGAAATATCCTCGGTGGCCTTGGCGGTCTGCGTGGCGAGCGCCTTGACTTCCGACGCGACCACGGCAAATCCCCGACCGGCTTCGCCGGCGCGCGCGGCTTCGATCGTGGCGTTGAGCGCCAGCAGGTTGGTCTGACCGGCAATGTTGCGAATAAAGCCCACGACCTCATCGATATGCTGCGTGGAACTGGCAAGGGCCCGGATCGTGTCATTGGCCGCGCCAGCCATGCCTGATGCGCGCTGCACGATCGTCGTGGCGTCATTGACCTGCGTCTTGATCGCCTGCACGGAATCGCCAAGCTGGCTCGCTGCGGTGGCTACCGTCTGAACGTTGGCCGAGGTTTGTCCGGCGGTGGATGCGGTCTCGACAGATTGCTTGCCGGCAGCGTGCGCAATCGAGGAAAGGGTTTGCGCGGTGTTGGTCAACTCGCCCGTCATCCGGTCTGTGTTGGCGAGAGCGGCGGTGAAGGTGGAACGGAAGGCTTCGATCTCGGCCTCGATGCGCTGCCGCCGGGTGACCTGTTGCGCATGGGTCACGTCCTTCGAGGACATCAGAGCGAGATCCTGATCGGCGCGGGCCTTCAGGCTCGCCTGCATGACGGCGAGCGACTTCAGGAGTCGGCCCAGTTCGTCACGCCGCCGGACCGCGATATCGTCGGCGAAATTTCCGGCCGCAACGCGTTCTGCAACACGTACCGCAGCGGAGATCGGCTTGCTGAGCGAATAGGCGAAACCGATTGCGATCATGAAGCCGATGATCGCGGTGCCAATGGCGATCCCGAGCAGGGCGGTGCGGGCTTCGGCGACTGACGCTTCCGCCTCGGTCCGGTAGTCGAACCCGTAGGCAGCTACCAGTTCCACCAGGTCGTCGAGCGCTGCGATGGCCTCATCGCCCTGCCGCGTCAGCGAGAAGGTCGTGGGGATGCCGGTCAGCCCGCCCGGCGCCGGCTTGAGAATCTTCAGTCCGGCGTCGGACCAGCCACGAAGACTTGCCTCAGCCTTCTCCCGGGCGGTCTTGACGGCCGCGCTCTGGACCCTGTCCCTGACCACGTTGAGATCTTCGGAAATGTTGCGAACCAGCTTCTCAAACCGGGTAACGGCTTCGCTTGTCGCGCCGTCGGTCAGGCTGCGCTGCATCACGAGACGCGCCTCGTTCAACGCCGCATGCGCCGAACGCGCGTGGTTGATCCCCATCAGCGGGCCGTCATAGAGCCGCACCACCAGATCGCCGGAGGTGGAGATGCCTCTGATGCCATAGAATGCGAGCCCGCAGGCAAGCAGGACGACAACGCTGAAGGCGCCGAAAATCTTGTAGCGGATCGACATCACAAATCTCCGGCAGGGCCGTCTGGCGCGCGATTAGTCCGTGACGTTCACCATCATCTTCATCCGCGGATGGATGGCGCAGATCACCTGAACGTTGCCCGCTTCCTTGAAGGTCACGTCGGTCGACATCCCGGGCGCCTGCGAGCCGAGATTGAATTCGCTGCCCTTGGTCGCCGACATGATGTTGTGGGGAATGCTGTCGTCGTTGACGAAGGTCAGCGCGTCGCCCTTCTTGATGGTGACGTTCTCGGAAGAGAACACGCGTCCCTGCTGGTGAATCACCTGGTTGGCGGCGAGCGCGCCAACCGACAGGCCGGAGAGGATGGCGAGAGAAAACATGATGGTCTTGTGCATCGGATTCCTTGTCGGTGCGGATGAGATCAGCGGGGGAGGACCGGTACGGCGGTCGGACTGAGATTGCTGGTCAGCGTCTTCATGAAGGCGACCAGATCGGATTTCTCCTGGGCGGTGAGGCCGAGCGGCTTCATCAGGTCCGAACGGCTGGGACGGTCGACGCCGCCGTGATCGTAATGTTCGATCACCGCTTCCAGCGTGTCGAGCGAGCCGTCGTGCATATACGGGCTTCGGCGCGCGATCTCGCGCAGACCCGGGGTCTTGAACGCGTGCCGCATCTTGACCACGCCCGGCACGAACTCGCCGCGGCCGATATCCGTGCTCGGCAGCCCGATATCCTGGAAGCCGTCATTGGTGAAATTCCAGCCTTCGTGGCAGGCGGAGCACATGGCCTTGCCGTTGAAGACCGCGAAGCCGCGCTTGGCGTCCTCCGAGATCGCCTTTTCGTCGCCCTCGATCCACGCATCGAAGGGAGCCCGTTCGGACACCACGGTCCGCTCGTAGGTTGCGATGGCCTTGGCCAGCGTTTTGACGTTCATGCCGTCGCCCGGAAACGCAGCAGCGAACAGCGGTTTGTATTCCGCGATGGATGTCAGCCGCGCCATCAATTTCTCGAGCGGCATGTTCATTTCGCCGGCGGCCTGGATCGGACCGAGCGCCTGCTCCTCGAGCGTGGCCAGCCGGCCGTCCCACATGAAGATTTCACCCCACGCGGCGTTGACGATGGTCGGCGAGTGCCGGCCGAGCTTGGCCATGCCATGGCCAACGCCGACCGCCAGACCATCTCCCCAGCCAAAGCCGGGGCTGTGGCAGCTCGCGCAGGACTGCGCCATGGAGACCGAGAGCCGTGTGTCGAAATAGAGCTTCTTGCCGAGCGCCGCCTTTTCGGGCGTGTAGGGATTTTCCTTCGGGAACGGGATCGTTGTCGGCCGCTTGTACAGCGCCTTCATCGCATCCATTCCGGTGGCCGCTTTCGGGGCGAGATCGACGCGGCGCGTCTCGCCGACAACGGCCGCACCGAAGCTGATACCGGCAAAGCCGATGGCGCCGACACTGACGGCAGCAACGATTGCCGTGCACAGGAAAGATCGGCGAGCAAGTAATCGTGACATTCCACGTTCTCGAAGATTGCGCCGTTGAGCCGCCCACGACCTGCACGACGGACAAATGGGAATTCCGTACGAGTCGGTGTCACGATAATCGTCAATGGTTATCACAACGTTCGGAACGGAAGCTCCGGCTTCCGTAGTTCTACGAATCGCAAAGCCGCCGCCATTGCAGCGGCTTCAGCAATCCTGAGGTGCGCGAGACATGTCACTCATTCGGAAATCGGCGCCGCTTGCGGTTCGGCCGCTTCGGCGATGCGCCGCTTCAACAACTCCTGCTCGCGTCTGTTTCCTGCAAGTGCCGCTGCGATCTCGAACGCGGCACGCGCTTCGGCATGGCGGCCGAGCTTGCAAAGCAGATCGCCGCGAACGCTTTGCAGGAGGTGGTAATTCCTGAGCGCCGGCTCGCTTGCCAGTCGGTCTACGATCGCAAACGCAACGGCCGGCCCTTCGGCCATGCCGACGGCGACCGCGCGATTGAGCTCGATGATCGGTGACGGCACCAGCGCGGCCAGTTCGGCATAGAGCGACGCGATGCGCGGCCACTCCGTCTCATCGGGCGTGGCCGCCCTGGCGTGACAGGCGACGATCGCCGCCTGCAGCGTGTAGAAGCCGCGCCCGCCGCCAAGTTCGCGCGCCCGCGCCAGCGCGGCAACACCACGGCGGATCTGAAGCTGATCCCAGCGCGCGCGGTTCTGGTCCATCAACAGGATCGGATCGCCAGCGGCATCGGTGCGCGCGGCAGTCCGGGAGGCGTTCAATTCCATCAGCGCGAGCAGACCGTGCGCTTCGGCTTCCCGCGGCGCGACCAGCGTCAGCACCCGGCCCATGCGCAGCGCATCGTTGCAGAGCTGCGGCCGCAGCCATTCGTCGCCACGGGCCGCCGTGTAGCCCTCGTTGAAGATGAGGTAGACGACCTCCAGCACCGAGGCGAGCCGTTCCGAAAGCTCCGCCCTATGCGGGGTCTCGTAGGCAAGCCCGGATGCCGACAGCGTCCGCTTCGCCCGCACGATGCGCTGGGCAATGGTCGGCTCCGGCTGCAGGAAGGCGCGGGCGATCTCTTCCGTGGTCAGGCCGCAGATCATCTTCAGCGCCAGCGCCGCGCGGGCCTCGCGCGACAATGCTGGATGGCAGGCGGTAAAGATCAGCCGCAGCAGCTCGTCGCCGATGTCGTCGTCGAGCGCCGTGTCCTGGTCAGGCATCGCCTGCTGTTCCTGCTCGAGGTCGCGTATCAGCATCTCGTGCTTGCGCGCGAGCATGCCGCGCCGGCGCAGCTCGTCGAGCGCCCGGCGCTTGGCGGTCGCCATCAGCCAGGCGCCGGGCCTGTCAGGCACGCCGCTGCCAGGCCAATGCTCCAACGCCGCCAGCAGCGCTTCCTGCGTCAGGTCTTCGGCCAGCGGCACGTCGCGCACCATCCTGGACAGGCCGGTGAGCAGGCGCGGCTGCTCGATGCGCCAGACCGCCAGGATGGTGCGGTGGATGCCGGCGGCCGTCATCGCCGCCGATTGCGCCGGACGAACATCGACATCAGGCGTGGGCGCGGATGCCGGCCTCGCAGGCGCCGTCGACGCCGGGGGTCGCCATCACGCGAACCTCGCAGGTGCCTTCCCAGCCCGGCATGTGCTCGAGGTGCAACTGCATGAACTCCCTCGCGGCCGCCACCGCCTCATCCATGTCGCGGAGCTCGAAGATCGCGTAGCCGCCGATCAGTTCCTTGCTCTCGACGAACGGGCCGTCGGTCACGCCGAGCTTGCCGTCCGTGATCCGGACCTGCGCGCCAGACATGGCAATCGGCAGCAGCCCGCCGGTATCGAGCATGCGGCCGGCCTTGATCTCGCGCTCGGCAAGCTTGCCCATTGCTTCCATCAGGGCTGGCGTCGGGCCTCGGTCGGGCTGCGGCGAGGTAACGATATACATGAAGCGCATCGAAAAACTCCCGTTGAGGCGAGCCGTGGCGGCAATCGCCACGAAACTGTCTCGCTATGGAATACGACGAACGGGAGGGGGCTGGATCGACAGGTCGCTGGATTAATTTTGCGAGGCTTCCGGCGGACCCGCCGCCCCTATCGGGTTGCGCCCGGCGATATCGGCCCTGTAGGGTTCCTGCACCGATGCGAGGAGGAGCAAGCATGAAATCGCGCCCATTCCGACCTGGCATCCCGGGTTTCCTGTCCATCCTTGCGGCCATCCTCATTTTTGCGGCCGCGCCGGCCGCCGCCGCCACCGTCGTGGCGCTGGGCGCCAGCAACACCTATGGCAAAGGGGTCGCGCGCGGTCAGGCCTACCCCGCACAGCTCGAGGCGATATTGCGCGCCAAGGGAACCAACATCCGTGTCGTCAACGCCGGCATCAACGGCGACACCACGGACGGCATGCTGCGGCGCCTGGGTCAGGCCGTGCCGAAAGGCACCAGCGCCGTCATTCTCCAGCCGGGCGGCAACGACCGGCGCAAGGGCTCCCCCGACCGGACGTCGGAAATCCGGAGCCAGTTGAGCGCCCGCGGCATCCCGGTGATCATGATTCCAAACAGCAGCTTCAGGGGATTGCCGCACCAGCCCGACGGCCAGCATCTCACCCCGGAGGGCTACCACATGCTCGCCGAACAGGTTGCGTCGCAGGTGGCGGGTGCGATCGGGCGGTAGAGGCGTACTCATAGCCCCGCGGAAAATTGGGGCGCGGATGTCTGCTGTACCCTGACAGCGGTGCGGTAGCAGACCTCACCAGAGGTCCGAGTTGGGCCTAAGAGCAGACCTCTGGACTGCCGGCTGCGATGGCTTCGACTGGCGTTTCGGTCAGCGAGGTATCTCGCCTTCGCTCCACCAACGCATCTGCTGCGCCTTGCCGCTCTGCTCCAAAATCATCTGCAGAGCTGCGGCAAGACGTTCGACCGTGTCGGTTGTTGGGATCTTCTTCAATAGCTGTCGAACGAAAGGACGCGACGGTTCGATGAAACACAGGAAGCCGTTCTCGTACTCCTGGTAATTGCCGCATCCGAGCCAGAGGGGAAAAGCAGGATTTTCGAAGTCGATCCGCCACCCCCAATCCTCCGGACCCACGCGCGAAACCACGAAGCCGTGGCGTGGCAGTTCCTCCCACAAGAACTGTGCCAGTCGTTTCCCATGCAGCCCGGGATTGACCTGCTCATCTTCGCCAGGGTCAGGCGGAAACGATATAGAGACGAATTCGAGATGCGTTCTCATTTTGCGGGCGCGATTGGATCGTCATACCAAGCGGCGAGAACCAATACGGCTCGAAAGTTACCGAGCGATTACGAAACCATGTGCGTTCGCAGAATGGTGCTTTGGATCACGAGCAGTAATGCCGTAACCGATCAGGAGCTTTCCGCTTGGCCGCCAGAAGCCGACATCGCCTTTATGAGAGCGGCCCGATTCACGGACAATCGAACCCTACTGCCCCCGCAGCATGATCAGCGGATCGGCGGTATCGGGCACTTTGCGCCACTGTGCATTGTCGTCGGCCTCGAATTGCCAGCTCTCGCCGGATTTCGACGTCAGGACCATTTGCCCGCGATCGAGCCGCCATTCCGTCGGCGCGAAGGCCGCGACCGCGGGATCGCATTTCGGCTTCAGGAACACCTGGAAATTATCGCCTGACGCTTCGGTGTTGGTCAGCGTCAGGCCGCAGATCGGCCGGCCGTTGCCGCGGACCATCGACCAGTCGCCGATCATCTGGTCCATCGACTTGGCGAGCGAACGCGCGGCGGCGAGGTTCTGCAGGATGTAGACGCCCTCCCCGGTCCGCAGGCCCTCAAAGATGCCGCTTTCGACCTCGGTGAAGTCGATCACCGGCTGTCCGGCCGCATCCTGCAGCCGGACGATATCCAGCCCCTTGATATTCCAGGCCGCGATGTCCTTGGTGAACGGCAGCGCCTTCGGGCAGGCGGGCTCAAGCTCCAGCTTGAGCCCTTGCGGCGTCGCGTCGCTCTTCAACGTGACGACACAGGTCTTGCTGCGCTCGGTGGTGGCAAGCTCCCACTGCCCGATCATGTCCTTCTTCAGGTTCGAAGCATCCTGCGCCGCCAATGGCGGCGCAGAGAGCAGCGCCGTCAGCGCCGCCACTGCGATACCCGAACGCGCCAGCGACATCAGCGTCCCTTCACGGGAGTTTCCGGCACCGGCGTCAACGGCGGCTTGCCGGCAAACCAGTTCTTCAGATTGTCGACGACAAGCTGATCCATGGCGTTGCGCGTTACCACCGAAGCCGAGCCGATATGTGGCAGTAGCACGACATTTTGCATGGTCTTCAGTTCGTCCGGAACGTTCGGCTCGCTGGCGAAGACGTCCAGCCCCGCCGCCAGGATGGTGCCGGATTTCAGCGCCGCGACCAGCGCCGGCTCGTCGACGACAGAGCCGCGCGCGACGTTGATCAGGACGCCGCGCGGACCGAGCGCCTTGAGCACATCGGCATTGATCATCCTGGCGGTGGAGGCGCCGCCCGGCACGATCACGACCAGCGTGTCGACGTCCTTCGCCATCTCCATCAGGTCGGGATAGTGCTTGTAGGATACGGCCGAAGACTTGTTGCGCGAGTGGTAGCAGACCGGCACCAGCGAGGCCTCCAGCCGGCGTCCGATCGCCTGCCCGATGCGGCCCATGCCGACGATGCCGACCTTGCGGTCGCGCAGCGAACCGACGCTCAGGGGATAGTTCTGCGTCTGCCATTGGCCGGAGCGCAGATAGCGGTCGGCCCTGACGAATTCGCGCAAGGTCGAGATCAAGAGCCCCATCGCGACATCTGCGACTTCTTCCGTCAGCACGTCGGGCGTGTTGGTGACGACGATGTTGTGCTCGCGCGCGTAGGCGGAATCGACATGGTCGTAGCCGACGCCGAAGCTGGCGACCATTTCGAGCTTCGGGAATTGCGACAGCGCCTTGGCGTCCGCCGGCACCGTGTGATAGGTCACCGCGATGCCGCGGATCTTCGCGGTGGTATCGGGCGTCAGCCGCTCGAGGTCGGCGCGGCTCTCCGCCCTGTGCAGGACGTACTGATCCGAAAAGCCGTTTTCGAGGATCGGCCGGATGGGGCCGTAGACCAGGAGATCGATCTTCTCCGACGAAGTGTTTGCGGCAGCCATCAACTTTCCTTTCCGAGCGCGCTTTCGTGCCAGCGCCGTAGCACAAGGTGCGAAACTAGCGCCAGCAGCCCATAAATGACAATCCCGGCCACCGACAGCAACAATAAGGCGGCGAACATCCGGGGAATGTTGAGGCGATAGCCTGATTCGGCGATCCGGAAGGCAAGGCCGGAGCCGGCGCCCGCCGTGCCCGCCGCGATTTCGGCCACCACTGCGCCGATCAGCGACAGCCCGCCCGCGATCCGCAGGCCGCCGAGAATATAGGGCAGCGCCGCCGGTAATTTCAGGTACCGCAGCGTCTGCAGCCGTGACGCGCCGTAGAGCTGAAACAGCCCGGCCAGATTGCGGTCGACCGAATTCAGCCCAAGCGTGGTGTTGGCGAGCACCGGAAAGAAGGCGACGATCCAGGCGCAGACGATCACCGCGGTCTGCTGCGGCAGATAGATCAGCAACAGCGGCGCAATCGCGATGACCGGCGTGACCTGCAGGATCACGGCATAGGGAAACAGCGAATATTCCAGCCATTTCGACTGGTTGAACAACAGCGCCAGCGCGATGCCGCCGATCGCCGCCGCGATGAAACCCTCCAGCGTGGTCAGCAGGGTGACGCCGAGCGATTCCGACAGCACGGTCCAGTCGGCAACCAGCGTCTGCAGCACGAGATGCGGGCTCGGCAGCACGTAGGGCTGGATGTCGTTGACGTGCACCACGAGTTCCCACAGCGCGAGCCCTGCCGCCGCCACCGCGATGGGCAGCAGCATGCGGCCGATGTTGCGGAACGAACTCACGTGCGCTGCCCGGAATAGGACGGCGCGAGCGCGGCGGAGACCTCGCGGCAGTGGGCGGCGTACTCCGCCGAGGTGCGAAACTCCTCGCCGCGCGGCTCCGATGTCATGATGCCGAATTCGCTGAAGATGCGGCCCGGCCGCGCCGTCATCACGATCACCCGCTGCGACAGATAGACCGACTCGAACACCGAATGGGTGACGAAGATGATGGTCTTGTGCAGCGCGCGCCAGAGATCCAGCAGGTCGTTGTTGAGGCGAAAGCGCGTGATCTCGTCGAGCGCCGCGAACGGCTCGTCCAGCAGCAGGATATCCGGATCGGTGACGAGCGCGCGCGCCAGCGAGACCCGCATCTTCATGCCGCCGGAGAGTTCCCGGGGATATGCTCCGGCGAATTCGGCCAGTCCCACCTGCGCCAGCGCCTGGTCGATCCGCCGGCCGGCGTCATCATCAGTCACATGCGCCAGCTTGAGCGGGAGGCGGACGTTTTCGCGCACGCTTGCCCACGGCATCAGGGTGGGTTCCTGAAACACGAAGCCGATGGGATGGCGCCCATCCGCCTTGCTGGCGCGGTGGGAAACTTCCACCCTGCCCCCGCTCGGCGCGGCCAACCCCGCGATCAGCCGCAGCGCGGTCGATTTTCCGCATCCCGATGGTCCGAGCAGCGAGACGAATTCGCCCTTGGCGACGTCGAGATCGAGCGGGCCGAGCGCGGTGATGCCGGTATCATAGACCTTGGTGACGGCGCGCAGGCGCACCGCGAGATCAGTTGCGTCGATATCCGTTTCGGACAAAGCCGGCTCGGCCATTCCAGGTCAGTTCTTCGGCCGCAGATCGAGACCGACGCCCTTGTTGACGAAGCGCAGCGTATAGGCCTGGCGATAATCGATATCGCGGCGAACCACGCCGGCCCGCACCATCTTGTCGAAGAAGCTCGCCACGCGCGCGTCGGTCATCGCGCCGATGCCGTCGCGGATTGTGTCGCCGGAATCGACGATGCCGTATTCCTTCATCTTGGCGACGGAATAGCCGAGCAGTTCGTCGGTCATCTCCGGGTTCATCTTCTTGATCAAGGCATTGCCGGCCGAATTGTCGCCGTAGATATAATTGTACCAGCCGATCGCGGAGGCATCGACGAAGCGCTGCACGAGGTCCGGCTTCTTGTCGACGATCTCGCGGCGCGTCTCGATCAGCGTCGAATAGGCATTGAAGCCGTGATCGGCGAGCAGGATCACGCCGGGCTTGAAGCCCGCCGCCTTCTCGACGGCGTAGGGCTCGGAGGTGACGTAGCCCTGCATGGCGCTCTGCTTGTTGACGATGAAGGGCTGCGGATTGAAGGTGTAGGGCTTCACCTTGCTCTCGCTGAATCCGTATTCGGATTTCAACCACTGGAAATAGCTCGCGACGCCTTCCTTGGAGACGAACAGCGTCAGCGGCTTGAGATCCTCGAGCCTGGCGATCTTGCTTTCGGGATGGGTCAGCAAGACCTGCGGGTCCTTCTGGAAGATCGCGGATACCGCGACCAGCGGCACGTTGTTGGCGACGGCATCGAACGATTGCAGCGTATTCGCGCTCATGAAGAAATCGAGCTTGCCGGCGGTCAGCAGGATGCGGTTGTTGGTATTGGGACCGCCGGGAACGATGGTGACGTCGAGGCCGTATTTGTTGTAGGTGCCGTCGGCGACCGCCTGGAAGAAACCGCCATGCTCGGCCTCCGCGACCCAGTTGGTTCCGAACGATACCTTGTCGAGGGTTTCGGCGCGGGCCGGCACCAGCGCGGCAGCCAGCGCCAGAAGGCCTGCGGTTAACGCTCGCGGCAAAAAGGCCGGGTTCATAATTGGACTCCGTCGATCGTTCTGGCCCATGATGGGAGGTGCGGACTGTGACTGCGTCCCCTGCGGTTCGCCCCAGGGGGCGGACCAATCCCCGGACTATCTAACAAACTAGCCTGCAAAATCATCCAAAGAAACGTTTCGCTCGATGGCTTCAACCGTTCCGCCCCGCGACTGGACCGACATAAACTGGCCCGATATCGCCAAGGCCGATGCCGCGCGCTGGATCGCGGTGCTGCCGCTCGCCGCGACCGAGCAGCATGGCCCGCATCTGCCGCTGGAAACCGACGTCCTGATCGGCGAGGCCTATCTGGCGCGGGTGCGCGAGCTGTTGCCCGCTACACTGCCCGTCACCTTTCTGCCGCTGCAACCGGTCGGCATCTCCACCGAGCATATCGATTATCCCGGCACCAGGACGCTGCCGACCGAAATCGCGTTGAAGGAATGGATGGCGATCGGCGAGAGCGTCGCGGATGCGGGAATCCGCAAGCTCGTGATCGTGACGAGCCATGGCGGCAACAGCGCGGCGATGTCGCTGGTCGCGCAGGATCTCCGCGCGCATCGCAAGCTGCTCGTCGTCACCACGAACTGGTCGCGCTTCGGCGCGCCTGATGGATTGTTCTCCGCGGAAGAATTGCGTCACGGCATTCACGGCGGCGCGATCGAGACATCGATCATGCTGGCGCGCTATCCGCACACCGTGCGCAAGGAAGCGATCGCCGATTTTCGTCCCGCCAGCATTGCGATGGAGCAGAAATTCCGCTGGCTCTCGTCGCACCGGCCGGTCCCGTTCGCGTGGCAGACGCAGGACCTCCACGAAAGCGGCGCGGTGGGAGACGCCACACAGGCCACCGCGGAGAAGGGCGAATGGTTAATCGATCACGGCGCGCGCGCGTTCTGCGAATTGCTCGAGGACGTCGACACATTCGACGTCGAAATGTTTCATCGCGCGCCGAAGCGATGATATAACTATATGTAATTGCTAGGAAATAATCGGCGAAACCGTATTTCCAGGTATCGTTTCGAACCGTTTTTCATGGCGCTCCGTCCAACTGGGCATGCGGACCACAATGGCCGCTCACCACAGGATGGAGATTGAAATGTCCTTCAAGACCAAGTTCGCCGCTCTCGCTCTCGCTACCCTTGCCGTCACCGGCACGGTCGCTTCCGCCACCCAGGCGCAGGCCAAGCCCATCGGTTGGGGCTGGGGCGTTGGCGCCGGCCTCGTCGGCGCCGCGATCGTCGGCAGCGCCATCGCCGCCGGCAATGACGGTTACTACTATGACGGCTATCGCCGCTGCGGTTGGGTCCGCCAGTTCGACGCCTACGGCAATTACATCGGCCGCGTTCGTACCTGCGGTTACTGATTTCTGCGGCTGACTTGGTTGCGTTTGAGAAGCGTCTTTCTCCGAGCGAACCACTTCAGACGTGAAAGCGCTTCTCGTGGATCTGCGTCCAGCACGGGCGCCTCATCCACCCCCGTGCCGACGCGACCCGCCCGCTAGTCCCCCCGGGCGGGTCAACCTTTTTGCACCGATCGGCCCTCGCATCTGCGGCCCGGTCCACCGTGTCCCCGAACGCCTGTCGGCGATCTGTCCGAACGGAGCCCTGTGGGCTGTTGTTGCAGTCCCGTCACGTAAAGGTGCCAACGAATCGAAGCGGCCTGCTCCTTCTTGCTATTGCGAATTACTTGCAATAAGGATCGAGAGGTAAAGGGCGGTTCCCGGCCTGGCGCTGGCCGGGGAAGGACGCGGGAATTCGGGGGCGCGGGTTGATGACTGTATTTGTTGGGTGGCGGCGGGCGTTCGAATCAGCGGTGATGGCGGCTGGCGACGGCATGCGTCGCGACGGGAAGACCAGCCCTGTGAGCCGCAACCGCCGATCCCTGGAACATGCGCTGGCCGGCGTCGCGTTCGGTGCGCTGGCGCTCGGCAGTCCGGCCGTCGCGGCCGACCTGCCGCTAAAGGCGCCTTACCTGCGGCCAGCGTTCGACTGGAGCGGTTTCTACATCGGCGGCCATACCGGTTATGGCCGCGGCTCGTCGTTCGCGACGCTGGCCGACCCGGCTATCGCCACGACCAACAGCGTCGTCAGCGGCCTGATCGGCGGCGTGCAGGGCGGATATAATCATCGGCTCTCCTCCGACCTCTTGTTCGGCGTCGAAGCCGATCTGACCTTTCCGAATTATCTGCCGTCCAATCATGTCGTCGCCAAGTTCCAGACGGGCGCCTCCGATCTCGAGGAGCGCTGGGACTATTTTGGCACCGTGCGCGGCCGCATCGGCTACACCAACGGTCCGTGGCTGGCCTACGCCACCGGCGGCTTCGCCTATTCCGGCGGACGCTTCCTCAATACGCCGGCCGGTATCGAGGTCGAAGAAAAGCACATCGGCGTCCGTCCGGGCTGGGCCGCGGGCGCTGGATTGGAATACGCATTTGCACCGCACTGGAGCGTGCGTCTCGAATATCTCTATGCCCAGTTCGCCAAGGCCGACGTCCGCTTTCCGTCGGGCGCGCACTACAATTCAACGCTCGATTTCCAGCAGATCCGTATTGGCCTCAACCGCAAGGTCGACTGGCCGGGATCGAAGGACTGGTCTCCGAAGGCCGACCTGACCGACCCGGAATCCGATCGGTGGGAAATCCACGGGCAGTCAACCTACGTGGGACAGGGCTACCCGGCCTTCCGCGCGCCCTATACCGGCACCAACAGCCTGACGCCGGCGCGACAGGCGCAGGCCACCTGGAGCAACAGCCTCTATTTGAACGCAAGGCTGTGGGAAGGCGGCGAGGTCTACTACAACCCCGAACTGCTGCAGGGTTTCGGTCTCAGCGACACCGTTGGCGTCGCCGGATTTCCCAATGGCGAGGCGCAGAAATCGAACTTCCCCTACCCGCACTACAACACCTCGCGCCTCTATGTGCGCCAGACCTTCGGATTTGGCGGCGAACAGGAGGAGTTGGCCAGCGCGCAGCAGCAGCTGGCGGGCAAGGTCGACGTCAACCGCTTGACGCTGCAGGCCGGCAAGTTTTCCGTCGGCGACGTCTTTGACGGCAATTCCTACGCCAAGGATGGACGGCGCGACTTCATGAACTGGTCGATCTGGGCGCCCGGCGCCTTCGACTACGCCGCCGACAAGCTCGGGCTGACCTATGGCTTCACCGCCGAACTGAACCAGAAGCAATGGGCGTTGCGCGCCGGCTATTTCCTGGTGGGCGCGGTTTCCAATTCGAACAATTTCGATACCCAGGTGTTCCGCCGCGGCCAGTATGTCGCCGAACTGGAGACGCGCTATCAGATCTTTTCCCGTCCAGGCAAGTTGCGCACCATCGGCTGGGTGAGCAGCGCCTATTCCGGCAGCTATCGCGAGACGCTGAACGATCCCTCGCTCAACATGGACATCGCGCTGACCCGCACCGGCCGCGCCAAGTACGGATACGTGTTCAACGTCGAACAGTCGATCACCGATGATATCGGCCTGTTCGGCCGCTGGAGTTGGAACAACGGCAAGACCGAGATCATGGCGTTCACCGACATCGACGCCTCGCTCTCGCTCGGCACCTCGATCAAGGGCGCCGCATGGGGCAGGCCCGACGACACCATCGGCATTGCCGGCGCGCTCAACTCGATCTCGCGCGACCACCGCGACTTCCTCGCCGCCGGCGGACTCGGACCGCTGATCGGCGACGGCCAGCTCAATTACCGCAAGGAGCGCATCCTCGAGACCTATTACGCCTACGCCCTCACCAGGCAGGTCACGCTGACGGCGGATTATCAGTACGTCACCAATCCCGCCTACAACGCCGACCGCGGCCCCGTGCACATTTTCTCAGGGCGGCTGCACGGAGAATTCTGAGCAACGCCATGCGACGCGTCACATTGCTTGCGGAACCGGGGCGTCACTGGTCTTCGAGGCGAGAATCTTGTCGATCCGGCGGCCGTCGAGATCGACGACTTCGAAGCGCCAGCCGTCCACCGCGATCTGATCGCCGACCTTGGGTATGCGGCCGAATTTGCTGAGCAGGAAGCCTGCAACGGTCTGGTACTGGCGATGCGCCGGCAATTCGAACCTGAGCAGCGATGCAAATTCGACGGCGGGCATCCATCCCGAGATCAGATAGGAGCCGTCGTCGCGCCTGACGGACGCCGCTTCCGGCGGCCCCTCCTCGGTGTGAAAGCCGCCGACGATCGATTCCAGAATGTCGGCGCTGGTCACGACACCCTGAAACCCGCCGTACTCGTCATGGACCAGGCCCATATGGACGGCGGAGTCGCGCAGGATGGCGACGACGTCCCGCGCATCGAGAAATTCCGGAATGACCGGGGCTGATAGGACCAGTTTGCCGACATCGAGCGCCTGCCCGGCGAGCAGGCAATCCAGCATGTCCTTGGCCTTGACGATTCCGACCGCGGCATCGGCCGCCTGATCGAACACCACAAGGCTCGAATGGCCGCTCGCAGCCAGCGCCGATCGGATCGCCTGCTGGTCGTCGGTCAGGTTGATCATGCTCACCTCGCGGCGCGGCGTCATCACGGCGCCGACGGGAAGGTCGCCGAGCCGCATGACGCCCGCGATCATTTCCTTTTCGCCGGGCTCGAGCACGCCGGCGTTCTCCGCTTCGACGACCAGCGTGCGGATTTCGTCCTCGCTGACTTTTTCGCTCGCCTCGCCGCGATGGCCGAGCAGCCACAGCAGCGCCTTGCCGGACCGATCCAGCAGCCAGACCGCCGGCAGCGAGATCTTGGACAACATCATCATGTAGGGCGCAACCCGCACCGCGACCGATTCCGGATCGCGCAACGCGATCTGCTTCGGCACCAGTTCGCCGATGATGAGCGAGGCGTAGGTGATGACAGCCACCACGCTGCCGACACCGATCGCATCGGCCATGCCTTGCGACAATCCGGCCTCGACCAGCACACCGGTCAGGCGCTGGCCGAGCGTGGCGCCGGAAAGCGCGCCCGACAGCACGCCGATCAGCGTGATGCCGATCTGCACGGTGGAGAGAAATTTTCCGGGATCGGATGCCAGCGCGAGCGCGCGGCGGGAGCCCTTGACGTTCCTTTCCGCCAGCGCCGCCAATCGCGCCGGCCGCGAGGAGACGATGGCCAGCTCCGACATCGAGAGCAAGCCGTTGGTTATGATCAGGACCGTCACGATCCCGAGCTCGAAATAGACCATTATTCCTGCAGGTTCCGCTTCACTTGTCCTACGACCTTATCAGAAAGTCGCCGCCGCCACGGCTCAACAGAGTTTGCGGAGGCCGCAAGACTTTATGCCGCAGGCTGGAACGAATCCGCGCGTGCCATCGCCCAGGCATCGCGGAAGCGTGGATCCTGGGTGCCCTCGATCAGTTCGCCGGGACGCAGCGACGGATAGAGTTTCGCGAATGACATGACCTCGGTGCTCGACGTTCGCTTCGAGAAGTGGATTGGCCGCAGTTGCTGCGGGTGGTCAAGGCCGGCCGCGGCGAGGAGTTCGGACAGCGCGTGCAGGGTGGCATGATGGTACATGTAGACCCGCTCGGTCTTGAGCGGCACCACCAGCGCGCGGGCGCGGGTAGGATCCTGCGTGGTCACGCCGGTCGGACAGCGATCGGTGTGGCAGCTCAGGGACTGGATGCAACCCAGCGCGAACATGAAGCCGCGCGCGGAATTGCACCAGTCGGCCCCGATTGCCATCGCGCGCGCCATGTCGAAGGCGGTCGCGACCTTGCCGGCGGCGCCGATCTTGATGCGGTCGCGCGCGTTGATGCCAATCAGCGCGTTGTGGACGAAATTCACACCCTCGCGCATCGGCATGCCCAGATGGTCCATGAACTCCAGCGGAGCCGCACCGGTGCCGCCCTCATTGCCGTCGACGACGATGAAATCGGGATAGATGCCGGTCTCCAGCATCGCCTTGCAGATCCCCAGGAATTCCCAGGGATGGCCGATGCACAACTTGAACCCGGCCGGTTTGCCGCCGGAAAGGCGGCGCATTTCGCCGATGAACGCCATCATCTGCAGCGGCGTCGAGAAGGCGCGATGATAGGCTGGCGAGATGCAGTCCTCGCCCATCGCAATACCCCTGATCTTGGAGATCTCCTCGGACACCTTGGCGGCCGGCAGCACGCCGCCATGTCCGGGCTTGGCGCCCTGGCTGATCTTGAGCTCGACCATCTTGATCTGGTCGTCGGCGGCGACGCGGGCGAATTCCTCCGGATTGAACGAACCATCGCGATTGCGGCAGCCGAAGTAGCCGGAGCCGACTTCCCAGATCAGGTCGCCGCCGTTTTCGCGATGATAGGGACTGACGCCGCCCTCGCCGGTGTCATGCGCGAAGCCGCCCTTCCTGGCTCCGATGTTCAGCGCGCGCACGGCGTTGGGGCTGAGCGCGCCAAAACTCATTGCCGAAATGTTGAAGACCGATGCCGAGTACGGTTTTGTGCAATCGGGGCCGCCGATGGTGACGCGGAATTCCGCGCTGCCTCGAGACTTCGGCGCTACCGAATGATGCATCCATTCGTACCCCTCGCGATAGACGTCTTCCTGGGTGCCGAACGGCCGCTTGTCGAGCTGCATCTTGGCGCGCTGGTAGACCAGAGCACGGGTGTCGCGCGAGAACGGCATGCCATCCTTCTCGCTCTCGAAGAAGTATTGCCGCATCTCCGGCCTGATCTCTTCGAGCAGGAAGCGGATATGCGCCGAAATCGGATAGTTGCGCAGGACCGCATGGTTCTTTTGCAAGAGGTCGCGAATGCCGAGCAGCGTGAGCGCGCCGAAGATCGCGATCGGCACCAGCAGCACTTCCCATATCTTGTGGTTATGGTCGAAAATTCCGATACCGACCAGCAACGCCGTCACCACGGCGCAGACCGTCAGCACGATGTAGCGTGGCGAGAACGGAAGCAGCAGTGTGTCCATGGAATGCCTCAGCCGGAATTGTAGCGTCGCCGGCGCCCAGCTTAGTCCAACCGCCGGAGCAAGCGCTACACGGATATACGGAGCGATACACGGGAACGTGACGGCGGCTTGAATAAAATCTTCCGCCTCGGCTGGCCGAGCAAGTCTGCGGCCTTTTGCAGTGCAAACTAACCGCCGGCGGCCGCCAAATCAGTGGCTGTGCAACCGCATCTCGTGCGGGATCTTGCCCTGCCGCAGGTGGTGCTCGGCCAGCCAGGCGTCGGTCGAGAGAATGGCGCGGTCGATATGGTCGGCGGTTCGCGAGAAATCGTAGGGTGAGCCTACCAGCGGGCATAGCGGCGGCACCACGAAATATTCGATATCGGGTCCCAGCGTTTCCAGCTCGATGACCAATTGCCGCGCAATCAGCAGCGTCAGCGCGTGCAGCGCGTTGGCGACCGCGCCCACCGGCGGGTCCTGGTTCGCACAGGCATGCCCGGTCGGCAGAATGATCAGCCGTGTCGCCCCCATGTTCACGGCGACCTGGATCGGCGTGTTGGAGGAGATCGCGCCGTCGGCGAGATAATAATTCCTGTAGCGGATCGGCGAGAATGCACCGGGGATCGCGGTGGATGCAACGATCGCTTCCGCGGCCGAACCGTCCGACAACACCACGCTGTCGCCGTTGATGATATTGGTCGCGACGATGTGCACCGGCAACCTTGCTTCCTCGAGGTTGCGATAGGGAATGTGGTCGTCGATCAGCTTGCGGATGCCGTCGTGAGGAATCAGAAAATCGCGGTGCCACAGGAAGCTCAGCACTGTCCGCCAGTCGACCGGGAAGACGTCGTGCCGCCGCAGCCCGCGCCAGATGGCGCCGAGCCGCCGGACGCCATCCAGCGTGGGATCGCCGGCGAAGAATGCGCCGTTCAACGCGCCGACACTGCTGCCGACCACCATGTCGGCGGTGACGCCGTGCGCGGCCAGCGAATGCAGCATGCCGACCTGGATGGCGCCGAAGCTGCCGCCGCCCGCCAGCACGAACGCGGTCTTCCTCGAACCGATCTCACGCACCGGCACGCACCCGCTCCCTCAATCGTCGCGTCGGCAGCGGCCGCGCGGCGGTCTGGAGTGGTTATAGCAATGGGAGGATGGGATGGGCTACTGGGAGCGTCCCCGATATGACCGTAGCCCGGATGGAGCGGAGCGCAATCCGGGGCCACTATCGGGAGCAACAAGCAGTCCCGGATTTCGCTTCCGCTCCATCCGGGCTACAAGTACGTCAGCGCTCGACGAACGCCTTCTCGATCACGAAATGGCCGGGCGTGTTGCCGCTGCCTTCGATGAAGCCGCCGGATTCGAACATCTGCTTCAGCTCTTCCAGCATCGCCGGACTGCCGCACATCATGACACGGTCGGTCTCGATGTCGAGCGGCGCCTGGTGGATATCGTTGAACAGTTGCTCGGACGAGATCAGGTCGGTGATGCGGCCGCGATTGCGGAACGGCTCGCGCGTCACCGTCGGATAGTACAACAGCTTCTCCGACAGCAGCGGCCCGAACAACTCGTCGTCGCGCAGCTTGGCGACGAGGTCCTCGCCATAGGCGAGTTCGGAAACCTGGCGGCAACCGTGCACGAGCACGATCGTCTCGTAGCGATCATAGACGTCGGGGTCCTTGATCAGGCTCGCGAACGGCGCAAGCCCGGTGCCGGTCGACAGCAGCAGCAGGCGATTGCCCGGGATCAGATTGTCGGTGATCAGCGTTCCGGTCGCCTTGCGGCCGACCAGGATTTCGTCACCCTCGCGGATCTTCTGCAGCTTGGAGGTCAATGGACCATTCGGCACCTTGATCGAGAAGAACTCGAGTTCCTCCTCGTGATTGGCGCTGGCCATGCTGTAGGCGCGCAGCAGCGGCCTGTCCTCGATCTCGAGGCCGATCATCGCAAACTGACCATTCTGGAAGCGGAAACCTGAATCGCGGGTGGCACGGAAGCTGAAAAGCGTATCGGTCCAGTGGCGAACGGAAAGAACCTTCTCTTTGTAGAACGCGCTCATTTGTTTTCGTTTTTCCTGACGTCTCGGTGTAGAACGTTTCGGTCTTCAGGCCTGAAGGTGCCGAAAATCAGCGAAATCATCGGCGATTTGGCGCGTCATTTGCGCACGGCACGTACATAGTCAATATGACCTACAGCACAATCCATAACTCGGAATGGCTGTCGTTCCATTTTGCAAAAAGGTTCGATCAGCTTCGTTAAGGTCGATACGTGTAATTAACTTGCTCAATTCGGCGCCGATCTGGCAATAAATTGCTACGGCAAATTAAGAACGTTTCAAAAGAGATCGCATGCGAAGCCCTGTCGAGTTTCGAACGGGAAAACCGGGGTTTTATCCGGACCAGGCGGTCTATGCGGAATTCGCCTGCGCCGAATTGGGGCTCAAGTTTCACGACCTCGACGGCGGGTCCGGATTGCTGTTCGGCGTCGCCTCGCACGATCGGATCGTCCATTTCGGCGCGGGCCGTTGCTCCTGGTATCCGCAGAACAGCGCGACGGCGTCGACGCTGGCGTCAGACAAATATTTTGCGAGCCGGATTCTGCACGAGGCTGGCGTTCCAGTGCTCGGCGGCGAGTATTTCTTTCTTTCCGAACGGCATCGCGCGCATCGCCCGGCGGGACACGAGCGCAACGATGCAATCGACTATTTCAAGGCATTGGGCGGATCGGCCTTCGTCAAGCCGCTGACGGGATCGCGCGGCGATTTCGCGCAAGCGGTGCACGGCGGGCCGGCGCTCATTCGCTATCTCGACGAGGTGATGAAATACTACGACGCCGTCCTGATCCAGCCGATCGTCGAAGGGATCGAGTATCGCGTCTTCCTGCTCGACGACGCGCCGCTCTATTGCGCGCGAAAATTTCCGCCATGTGTCATCGGCGATGGCGTGCACAGCCTTCGTCAATTGCTCGCCGCGCACAACGACACCCTGCGCAGCCGTGGTCTCTCGCCGGCCGCGCTGCCGGCCAACGACGCTTCGCTCGACGCCGTCCCGGCAATTGGCCAGGGCCGCGAAATTCCCGGACGCATGAACCTGAGCGCAGGCGGCACGATGGTGCTGGCGGAAGCGCCATCCGAAAAGGCGGTCATCCTGGCGCGCCAGGCTAGCCGCGCGCTCGGGCTTCGCGTCGCGGCCATCGACATGTTTGTCGGCATCGGCGGCGATCCGGCTGCGATCGAAATCATCGAGGTCAATTCCAACCCGTCGATACGCCTCCTGGAAGATTCCGGTCGCGCGGACCGGATCCTGAAGATCTGGCATCACACCTTCTCCGCGATGGGCCTGCTGTAATGTTCGACCTGCCGAAATATGGCGACGGCATCTGTCTCGCGCGGCTGGCCGAGCTGTTGACGCTACTTTCGATCGACCGCGATCGGCTGCAGCGCATCTCGGTGGTCGTGACCGGATCGAACGGCAAGGGCAGCACGGCCGCGATGTGCGCCGCCATCGGCCGCGCCCATGGCCTCCGCACCGGCCTGTTCACCTCCCCTCACCTGTTTCGCTTCAACGAGCGGATTCAGATTGACGGCATCGAGATCGATGACGGCAGCTTGGCCCGGCTCAAGAGAATGGTCGAAACCGCCATCGCCGACATCTCGAAACGCCGAGGCGAGAGGTTCGGTGCGTTCGAAGCGCTGTTTGCGCTGGCCTGCATGCACTTCCAGGAAAGCCAGTGCGATTTTGTCGTGTTCGAGGCCGGCATCGGCGGTCGCTACGATCCGGTGCGCCTGGTCGGCGCGCACGCGAGCTGTGTCACGTCAGTCGATTACGAGCATGTCGCACTGCTCGGAGAATCACTTGAGCTGATCGCCTCGGACAAGAGCGACGCCTGCGCCGCCGGCGGCACGGTCATCTATGGCGAGAACTGCCGATCGCTGCGGCCGCATCTCGTCGAATTCAATCGCGCACCCGGACGCACGTCGCTGTTCGTTGGCAACGAGATAAGTATCGGCAATGCGATCCGCTCCGCATCGGCGCAACAGCTCGATTACGAATTCGCTGGTCACCGGTATCGAAGCGTCGCACTCAACCTGCCCGGCAGCTTTCAGCTCAACAACGCCGCCATCGCGATCACACTATTTTTGCTCTGGCTGCAACGCGAACGACCGCAGGCCGCATCCGCCCGGATCGAGGGCGCGATACGGACCGGCCTCCGCAACGTACGCTGGCCCGGCCGCCTTGAAATCATCAGGCAGGACCCGCTCACGGTGATCGATGTCGGCCACACCCCTGACGGCATCCGGCAGGCGCTCGCAGGCCTCATGGCAATCCATGGCGCTGATGGCTGGGTGCTCGTGACCGGTGTAAGCAACGACAAGAAGGCGGACGAGATCGTCGGCGCACTGGCGCCTTCCTTCGATACGATCGTCTGCGCGACGGCCCGTCACAGGGGCGCTGATGCGACCGCAATCGCCGCCGCGGCACGCCGTGCCAACCCCGAAGCGGACATCCGTCTCGCCGCATCGATCGAGGATGCGGTGCGACTCTCGCAAGATCTCGCGAAGGCGAGCGGACGGAAAATCTATGTGGCCGGTGGCCTGTTCCTGGCGATCGAATACGCGACGGTCGCAACGGGCGGCCGCGCGGAGGATTTGAGTTTTTTCTAGCCGCTCCCTCCGTCATTGTCAGGGAGCTTCTAATTACTCGCCCCCTGCGTATCGTCGAGCACCTTGAACGCCTCCTCGAGCTGCGGCGAGATCGACACGCCCAGCCGCTCACCGGTCGGCAGCCGCGCCACGAACCATTTATTGTAGAGCGGGATCAGGTCGCGGCCCGAGCCGAGCTTGCGGAAGGTGCGATCGACCACGGCTTTCAGCTGCGGCTCGCCCTTGCGGAACATGATGCCGTAGGGATCGTAGGACAGATATTCTCCCGTCACCTTGAACTTGTCCTGCGTCTTGTGCCGGGCGATCAGGCCGTAAAGCAGGATGTCGTCGGTCGCGAAAGCATCGACCTTGCCATCCACCAGCATCTGGTAGGATTGCTCGTGATCGGGCGACGTCACGATGTTGAGGCCGAGCGAGAACTTCTTGTCTACCGCGTGCATCGCCTGCTCGTTGGTGGTGCCCTTCGTTACCACCACGGCCTTGCCTTTCAGGTCCGTGGGCGCGGAGATGGTGGAGGATCTCGGCACCATCAGCTTGGTGCCGGCGACGAACATCAGGGGCGAGAACGCCACCACCTTCGAACGCTCGGCATTGGCCGTGGTCGAGCCGCATTCGAGATCGATCTTGTTCCCGGTCACCGCCGCTATGCGGTCGTCGGAAGTGACCTTGACGTATTCGATCCTGAGGTCGGGGTCGTCGACCTCGACGCCGATCTCCTCGACGATGGCCTCACACAGTTCGAGGCTGTAGCCGATTGGCCGATTGGCTTGATCCAGGAACGAGAACGGCGGCGAGCTTTCGCGATAGCCGAGACGCACGGCATGCGTCCGCTTGATGTTGGCGAGCGTGGGGCTGAGCCCTTCGCTGGCGGTCTGGGCCGACGCCGCCGGCGCCAGCAGGCAGGCCGCCAGCAACAGGCACGTTGCGCCGATTGACCGCCTTATCCTCCCCGGGGAGCGATCCATGCACCTCTCCCTCAATGGGCCGGCACCGGGTCACCCGGAACGGCATCGTCGGGAACGATGTCGTCCGGCCCCAACTCGTGTTCCGCCTTCAACTCGCCCTCCCATTTCGCCACCACGGCGGTCGCCAGCGAATTGCCGATCACGTTGGTGGCGCTGCGTCCCATGTCGAGGAAGGTGTCGATACCCATGATCATCAACAGGCCGGCCTCGGGAATCCCGAACTGGCTCAGCGTCGAGGCGATCACCACCAGCGAGGCGCGCGGCACGCCGGCGACCCCCTTGGAGGTGATCATCAGCGTCGCCAGCATGGCAAGCTGGGTGCCGAGCGACATTTCGATGTGATAGGTCTGCGCGATGAAGACGGCTGCGAAGGTGCAGTACATCATCGTGCCATCGAGGTTGAAGGAGTAGCCGAGCGGCAGCACGAAGGCCGAAATCCGCGACGACGCCCCGAAGCGATTGAGGCCCTCCAGCGTCTTGGGATAGGCCGCCTCCGACGATGCGGTCGAGAACGCGATCATCAGCGGCTCGCGAATTAACCGCAACAGATGGCTGTACCGCGGCCCGAGCACGACGAAGCCGACTATGATCAGGATGGCCCACAGGATCATCAGCGACAGATAGAAGCCGCCCATGAACACGATCAGCTTCCACAGCACGCCAAGGCCGTTCTTCGACACGGTGGCCATGATCGCCGCCCACACCGCGATCGGCGCGAACAGCATCACATAGCCGGTCACCTTCAGCATGATATGGGCGAGATCGTCGATCAGCGCCAGCATCGGCTTGGCCCGCTCCGGTAGCGCCCCGAGCGCCACCGCGAAGAACACGGCGAACACCACGATCTGCAGGATCTCGTTCTGCGCCATCGCATCGGCGATCGAGGTCGGGATCAGGTGGGTGAGGAATTTCTCGATCGAGAACGCCGAGACCGGCAGTCCGGTGGACTGCGCCTTGTCGGGCAGCGTGCCGGGGAAGTTGGCGCCGGGCTGCAGCAAATTGACCATCACGAGGCCGAGCAGCAGGGAGACAAAGGAGGCGCTGACGAACCAGCCCATGGTCTTCGCGAATACACGGCCGAGCTTCGCGCCGGAACCCATATGCGCGATGCCGCCGACGAGAGTGGCGAACACCAGGGGCGCGATGATCATCTTGATCAGGCGCAGGAACAGCATGGCGACGAGATTGACTGACGACGCGATCTGCACGCGGTCATCGGGCATGTAGTTGAAAACCACCGACCCCATCACAATGCCAAGCGCCATCGCGATCAGGATATATTGCGTAAACCTGTTGGACATTGCCGACCCCCGTCATTTACGACGGTCGCAAGTCTGGCAGATTTGAATGTGGACGCAACAAGCTTGCGACGTTTTGTACGCTTGCCAGAATGTTCCGGTTGTGAAAGTCGCGCACGCCGACTAGCGTCTCTGCAGCGCACAATCTGTGCAGTTGATCGCTTCATGTGCAGTCAATGGCATTGCAAATGCCACAACAACGATCGCCAAGGCAACGATCGCATCGAGGGAGAGAAACATCATGAGCGACACCGTCAATCGCCAGGTCCTGCTGGTGGAGAAGCCGACCGGAAAACTTGGTCCGGAGCACTTCAAGCTGGTCAACGGCGCTGTGCCCGAGCCGAAGGATGGCGAGGCGCTGGTGCGCACGCGCTATATCTCGCTCGACGCCGCCAACCGCGCCTGGATGCACGGCGCGACCTACCGCGCCGCCGTCGAGGCCAACACGGTGATGGCGGGCGGGAGCATCGCGGAGGTCGTTGCCTCGAAGGCTCCAGGGCTCGCGTCTGGCGATATCGTGTTCGGCGATACCGGCTGGCAGGATTACGCCGCCGTACCGGCCAAACATCTCACCAGGATGCCCAGGATGGAGCCGATGACGCATCTGCTCAGCGTCTACGGCATCGCCGGCCTCACCGCCTATTTCGGCCTGCTGCATGTCGGCAAGCCGAAGGAAGGCGAGACAGTGGTGGTATCGGCGGCCGCCGGCTCGGTCGGATCGATCGTCGGCCAGATCGCGAAGATCAAGGGCTGCAACGTGATCGGCATCGCCGGCGGCAAGGACAAGTGCCAGTGGCTGACCTCCGAACTCGGCTTCGATGCCGCGGTCGATTACAAGGACGGCGCGACCTTCAAGGCACTCCGTGCCGCGGCACCCAAGGGCATCGACGTCTATTTCGACAATGTCGGCGGTGACATTTTGGAAGCCTGCCTGTCGCTGATGAACAACCGCGGCCGCATCGCCTGCTGCGGCGCGATCTCGCAATATGACGGCGTGCCGTCGGCCCACGGCCCGCGCGGCGTGCCCGGCCTGATCGTGGTGAAGCGCCTCATCATGCAGG
>OEIU01000290.1_pt1 | contig 50398 bp, 33 predicted proteins | sample 1539221 | NCBI WGS metagenome assembly OEIU01 (sample SAMN03792071, study PRJEB22550) | activated sludge metagenome | feature: wastewater treatment plant; material: activated sludge; isolation source: Wastewater treatment plant of a petroleum refinery complex | place: Argentina: Zarate | collected... | reverse complement strand
GGCGCTTGGCCTTCTCGATCACCATTTCCGCGACCTGCACGTGGCGCGTCGCCGGTTCATCGAAGGTCGACGACACGACTTCGCCGCGCACCGTGCGCGTCATTTCCGTCACTTCTTCCGGACGCTCGTCGATCAGCAGTACGATCAGGTAGACATCGGGATGGTTCGAGGTGATCGAACTCGCGATGTTCTGCAGCAGCATCGTCTTGCCGGCCTTCGGCGGCGAAATGATCAGGCCGCGCTGGCCTTTGCCGATCGGGGCGACGAGATCGATGATGCGGGCCGTCAGGTCTTCGCTGGAACCGTTGCCGCGCTCCAGCTTGAAGCGCTTGGTCGGATGCAGCGGCGTCAGGTTCTCGAACAGGACCTTGTGCTTGGCGCCTTCGGGCGAATCGAAATTGATTTCGCCGACCTTCAGCAGCGCGAAGTAGCGCTCGCCATCCTTCGGCGGACGGATCAGGCCGGAGATCGAGTCGCCGGTGCGCAGATTGAAGCGGCGGATCTGGCTCGGGCTGACGTAAATGTCGTCCGGACCGGCGAGATAGGAGCTGTCGGCGGAACGCAGGAAGCCGAAGCCGTCCTGCAGGATTTCCAGCACGCCGTCGCCGTAGATGTCTTCGCCGCTGCGCGCATGCGCCTTGAGAATGGAGAAGATGATGTCCTGCTTGCGCGAACGGGCAAGATTCTCCAGCCCCATCTTCTGCGCGACTTCGACGAGTTCCGACACCGGCTTCAGCTTCAGCTGGGTCAGGTTCATCGACTGGCGCGAGGCCGCCAGTTCCGATGGCGAAATGATGCCTACGTCATCGGCGTCGAAATCATCGATCGGCAGATCGTCATGCTGCTGACGATGATTGCCGCGATTGCCGTCGTTGTTGCCGCCGCGGTTCTGACGACCGCCGCCCTTGTTGCCGCCACCACCGCCCTGACGGTTGCGGGCCTGATTGCCGAGATAGCCTCTCACAGTTTGCTTTCCAGGAATGCGGCCAGATCGGCTTTGCGCAGGGCTCCGACTTTCTGCCCCTCGACCTGACCGTTTTTGAAGAGAATGAGTGTCGGAATACCGCGGACGTTGAAGCGCTGTGGAGTCCGCGGGTTGTCGTCGATGTTGATCTTCGCGATCGTGACCTTGGATTTGTACTCGTCGGCGATCTCATCGAGCATCGGCGCAATCATCTTGCAGGGGCCGCACCATTCGGCCCAGAAATCCAGCAGCACGGGCTGGCCGGACTTGAGTACATCGTCTTCGAAGCTCGCGTCGGTGATGTGCTTGATCGTGTCGCTGCTCACCAGGAGGTCTCCTCAAATCGTTCGATCGATGGAAGATTCGTATGGGACTAAAGGAACGGAAAAAATCGTAAGTCGGCGGGATGGACCGTATTTAGTGACTTGCGCGTGCTCGGTCGGGCACAATGCTGGCGGTTAGGGTTCCGTGGACTGTTACGTAGCTGCGCGGTGCTCGTGCTCGAAAGCCAAGGTGTTGAGCGAGCCAACCCCGACGGGGGTCTTGTTCAACGAAGGAGTCGCTTGGTGCCGGTATTCCGGTCGGGGCGGGCGCGGATGAGTCCGCTGCGTTGGGCTTATTAGAACCGGGCCCATTTCAATTTGCAAGCCTCCGCTTGCCGCAATTCATGGCCGTAGCAACCGAGATTTTTCTTTCATTCACACACCCGGGACTACATCGAAATCAATGGCTGATTCACATCTCACCGAACTGTCCTTCTCCAGCCTGCATCTTCCCGAGACGCTGCAGAAAGGCCTCGCGGATGCGTCGTTCGAACGCTGTACGCCGATCCAGGCCCAGACATTGCCCCAGGCCCTCGCGGGCATGGATGTCGCCGGTCAGGCACAGACCGGCACGGGCAAGACCGCCGCGTTCCTGGTGGCGCTGTATGCGCGATTGATCCGCGAACCCATTCCGGCATCGCGCAGCCTGAATGCGCCACGCGCGCTGGTGGTCGCTCCGACCCGCGAACTCGCCGTGCAGATTCATGGCGATGCCGAAACACTGGGCTCGCATACGGGCCTGCGCCTGGGACTCGCCTTCGGCGGCGTCGATTACGAAAAGCAGAAGCATCACCTGGAACAGGGCGTCGACATTCTCATCGGCACGCCCGGCCGCATCATCGATTTCTTCAAACAGCGGGTGATCGACCTGCGCTGCGTGCAGGTGCTGGTGCTGGACGAAGCCGATCGCATGTTCGATCTCGGTTTCATCGCCGACATCCGCTACATCCTGCGCCGCCTCCCTGCCCCGGATCAGCGCCTGAACATGCTGTTCTCCGCGACGTTGTCGCAGCGCGTGCTCGAACTCGCCTATGAGCACATGAACGATCCGACGCTCGTACGCATCGAGCCGGACAAGATGACCGTGGATCGCATCCGTCAGGTGATCTACTACCCGTCGAACGACGAGAAGCCGCGGCTGCTGGTCGGGCTGCTCAAACACATGGATCCGCGGCGCAGCATGGTGTTCGTCAATACCCGTCGCGCCGCGGAAGACATCGAGGGACTGTTGCAAAGCAACGGCATCAATGCCGAAGCGATCTCCGGCGACGTGCCGCAACGCAAACGCCTGCGCATGCTGCGCGACTTCCACGAAGGCACGCTCGCCGTGCTCATCGGCACCGACGTCGCCTCGCGCGGCCTGCACATTCCCGATGTCAGCCACGTTTTCAACTACGACCTGCCGCAGGATCCCGAAGACTATGTGCACCGCATCGGCCGCACGGCACGCGCCGGCACCGATGGCGATGCCATCAGCTTCGGCTGCGAGGACTACGTGATCTCGCTGCCGGACATCGAGGCTTACATCGATCGCAAAATTCCGGTGGCCGCAGTGCCACTGGAACTGTTGCCCGAAATTTCGATCCCCGCACCCCGGCCGCGTCATTCCGGCCCGCACCGCGGCGGCGGCCGCCACGGTTCGAATGGCGGTCGATCGCACGGATCACGGCCGCCGCCGCGCCGTTCGCAGCCACGACCAGCGCAGGGCTCTTCCGATCAGCCGGCGACTGCCGCGCCGCAGGAAACAGGCCCGGCGGGTGATGCGCAAGGGAATGGCGCGAAACGCCGACGGCGTCGCCGACGCGGCAATCGCCCGGCCGGCGGTCAGCCCGACACGCCGACACCGACCAGCGAATGACGGACTCAGTCGAGTAAGTCGGCAACCCGCGGCACGGCCGGAAATTCAGTGACCTCGCGCCGGCCGCCGCCTGAGTCCGGATGAGTGATCGCATACACCTGGGCAATGCCATGCGCCCGCGCGGCGCGCAGCACGGCAAGACTGTCATCGACGAACAGGCTGCGCGACGGATCGAATCCCACTTCCGCCTGCGCCCGGCGCCAGAACTCGGCGGATTCCTTGGGCGCGCCGTAGTCGTGCGAACTGACGACGACATCGAAGTAGCGCGTCAGGCCGCTCTGTACATCCTTCACGCGCAAAGCGTCGCGATGGGCATTGGTCAATAGCGCCGTGCGCAATCGGCGACGACGCATCTCCGCCAGGAATCCTTCGGCGCCTGGCAGATACTCCACCCGCTCGCGGACCTCGTGCTTGAGCGCCGCGATGTCGAGGCCGAGATCGCGGCTCCAGAAATCCGTGCAGTACCAGTCGAGCGTGCCCTGCCGTGCGGCGAATCGCGGCGTCAGTGCCTGGCGCGCCGCCTCCAGCGTCAGCGCATGACGCTGCGCAAAACGTTCGGGCACGAGCTGCAGCCAGAAATAATTGTCAAATTGCAGATCCAGCAACGTGCCGTCCATGTCGAGCAGCACCGTATCGATCTGCGACCATCGCGGTCGTTGCGCAGGCTGAACGGGCAAAGAGGTCGGTACCGTGCTCATGGAAGCCGTATCATAGCGACGGCCTCTTCGTCCGGCGCTGCGGCGCCTTCTCCTTACGGAATCATCCCGAGCCTGCAATGTTTCTCAGCTGGACTGCGCTGGTTTTCGTCATTGCCGCCGCGGCGATCGCGTGGTTCTGGCAGGACAGCCTTGCCGCACGCGAACGCGCGAATGCGGCCGCCATCGACGCCTGCGAACGGCTGGGGCTGCAGTTCCTCGACGGCACCGTCGCATTCGCCCGCATCGGCTGGACCCGCAGCGACCGCGGCTGGCTCACCCTGCGCCGCACCTACGTATTCGACTACACGGCAACGAGCATCGAACGCCTGCAGGGATTCGTCGTCCTCAGCGGACAGCGGGTCGACACGGTCGGCTATGCGCCGGGCGAGTCCGCCCGTCGGGCAGTACTGCAAAGCGCAGCACCGCCGCCGGCCGCGGAGCCGAAGGAACTGCCCGGCAATGTGCTGCAGCTGGATCAGTGGCGCGCACAGCGCCGCCCGACTGCCCCGCCGAGTCGTGAGGATCGGGAAGATCGTGGCGACCAGCGCCATTGAGCTGCGCTGGTGGCTGTAATCTGCCGGGTTATATAAAGTACCGCCGCGATGAGCGAATCGGAAAACAACGTTGAAACCGAGACTTTCCGGCGTCTCGAACGACTGCGCGATCTGCGGATCGAGCATCGCGATCTCGACGATGTGATCAATCGCCTGCAGATGGATCTGTACGTGAACGAAGTGCAGCTGCGCCGCCTCAAGAAGCGCAAGCTCCTGCTGAAAGACCAGATCGCGCGGCTCGAAAGCCAGCTCATCCCCGATCTCAACGCCTGAATCCCTGAAGGCAAATGCAGGAACTGCTGCGCAACATCGGTGAGAGCCTCGAAGCCCTCCTGACTCCCAACTCGCTCCTGCAACTCGGCGCCATCGCCATCGCCGCATTGCTGGCATGGTGGTTCGGGCGGCAGGTCGTCAGCACCGACCGGGCCCGCGCCGCACTGACCCAGAGCGGTTTCCGCGCACGCGTCACCGAGATGTTCCTGATTGCCAGCCCGCATCTGGCAGCGCTGGTTCTCGTTGCTGCCTTCGGCGGCGTACTGCATGCATTGAAAGTCCGCAGCCACATCGTCGATCTCGCGATCACGCTGGCGGGCCTCTTGCTGCTGATCCGCGTCGCGGTGTACCTGGTGCGGCTGTCGCTGGGCAATCGCACCAAGGGCTGGGGCAACACGATCACGCTGGTGGTGTGGCTCGTACTCGCCCTGCATGTGCTCGGCTGGTTCGAGCCGCTGGTGCAGGCGCTCGACAGCGTCGGCATCAAGACCGACAAGTCGCGCATCACGCTCTGGTCGGTGATGAAGCTGCTGTTCACGGTCGGCATCTTCATCCTGGTCGCGGTGTGGATCGCGCGCTGGTTCGAACAGCGGCTGATGGCGATGCAGGGTCTCGCGCTCAGCATGCGCATCGGCATTGCAAAATTTTCGCAGGCGTTCCTGATCGGCCTGTCGATCCTGCTGGGCCTCAATGCAGCGGGACTGGATCTCACGACGCTGAACGTGCTCACCGGCGCGATCGGCGTCGGCCTCGGCTTCGGCCTGCAGGCCATCGTCGCCAACTTCATCAGCGGCTTCGTGCTGTTGATGGATCGTTCGATCAAGCCCGGCGACGTCATCAGCTTCACCGGCACGACGGGCACGAGCACCGAAGGCTTCGGCTGGGTGCAGGAACTGCGCGGCCGCTACGTCGTGGTCCGCGATCGCGACGGCGTCGAGACGCTGGTGCCGAATCAGCACCTGATCATCAATCCGGTCATCAACTGGAGCTACACCGATCCGCGCGTGCGCCTGAAGCTGCCGGTGCGCGTCAGCTACAAGGACGATCCCGAACTGGCGCTGTCGGTGCTGCTGCAGGCGGCGGACGGGCATTCGCGCATCCTGCGCGATCCGGGGCCGGTGGCGCGCATGATGGGGTTCAACGACTACGGCTTCGATCTCGAACTGCGCTTCTGGATTTCCGATCCGCAGGAAGGCGTGAACAATGTGCGCTCCGATGTGAACCGCGCGATCTGGCGCCTGTTCCGCTCGCATGGCATCACCATCCCCGTCGCGCAGCGCCAGGTCCTTCTGGAAATGCGCAAGCCGGAAGACCTGGATCCGATGTGAGCCCGGCTCCCTCGCTGCAACCGCCCGACGCGGCACTGGACATACGTTTCATCCGCGCTGGCGGACCGGGCGGCCAGAACGTCAACAAGGTCGCCAGCGCCGTGCAGCTGCGTTGCGATCTCAAGGCCTGGCCGCAATTGCCCGATCGCATCCGCGCACGACTGCGAACACTTGCCGGACGACGTCTGACGGACGAAGACGTCATCGTCATTTCCGCACAGCGTTTTCGTACTCAGGAACACAATCGTCGCGACGCCTTCGAGCGTCTCGACGAGTTGATCGCACGGGCGTCGATCGAGCCGAAGGTGCGACGGGCGACGAAGCCGACGCGCGCCTCGAAGGAACGACGGCTGGAAGGAAAGCAGCAGCGCAGCCAGGTGAAGAGCGCGCGCGGCAAAGTCAGGCAGTTCGATTGAGAAGAAGCGATGAGCTATGAGCTGCGAGCAGTGAGCCGGAAGGGCTCTGCTCTGGCTCACAGCGCAATCGCAATCCCCAGCCGCAGCTGCGAATCCAGCTTGTCGCGATAGTTCAGCAGGCTTTCGCCGTAGCCGCCGAAGTACTGCAGCATGAGCCATCCCTGCAGATCGCCGCGGCTCAGCTTCGACAGCGGATACGACAGGTTCAGTTCCGCGCTGCCGTAGTCGCTGCGGGTACCACGGCGCAGCGTGGCCCAGAAATCCAGGCCGCCGCGACTGCCGATGCCGATCAGCCAGTCGACGTAGCCGCGATAGTCCTTGAGGTCGGGATTCTCGTCTTCCGCGATGTAGTTGTGGATCAGCGGCGCGACGTACGCACGCAGGCCGTCGGGATCGCCGAAGCTCAGCGTGGGACGCGCATAGAACATGTTGTAGCTGCGCGAGTCGTCGCCCTCCTTGCCGTTCGACTCGTGACCGAATCCCGTCTCGACGCCGAAGCGCAGTTGGCCGTCCATGGCGCGCGCGAGATCGTAGTTCGCATAGAACAGGCGCGGCCGGTAGCTCGAATCGGTGAAGGGCTTCGACAGTTCGCCGAGATCCCACAGCGACGTCGTCGAGAACGACAGATACAGATCGTCGAGCCAGGGCAGGCGGCTCGCCAGCGGCCCATCGCCATCGAACAGCTGGTAGCGGAAGCTGATCTGGAACTTCGCATTCACCCCGCCATCGCCGCCGACGATGAAGAACACCGGTTCGTAGGTCGATACCGCAAGGGGCGGCGGCTTGTCGATCAGCCGGCTTGCCGTGGGCGTCGGTCGCTTCGAGTCTGCGACAGGCGCGGCGGCAGTTTGCGCGGCAGGCGCAGACTGGACCTGCAACAGCACGGGATTCGCCTCGATGCCGGTCGAGGTCAGCGTGACGAGACCTTCCGCCCCGGCAGGCAGCGATCCCTGCAATCGGACTTTCTGGAATCCGCGGGGAGCAATCGTCAGCGGTCCGGCGCGATCGGGGGTGAATTCGAGCGTCGTCACGGCGGCCGGCGTTTCGAGCCGGACGTGCAGGAGATCGGGCAGCGCCATCGTCAGCGTCGAGTCATCGTCGTTGGTGATGGTCATCACCAGTTCGAACGGCATGCCGGCCGTGGCGGTCGGGCTGCCGGCCGAGAGAACGGTTTCGGCGTGCGCTGCGGACGCAATCAGGGCCAGCAGGGCGAAAGTGAGGAAGGGACGCATGAAGTCGGCTCCGTGCTTCACGTCGACAGAAAATGGACCCCGCTGACGCGGGGACGACTCACGCGTGAGTCACCTGCAGAATACTGTTGCGGATCTGTTCGTGCAGCACCAGCTGCGCATCCAGGGCAACCACGTCGAGCACTTCGCTGAAGGTCAGCCGCCCTTCGCCATTCACGTCGATGACCTTGCGCGAACGCAGCAGGTCGATGAAGTTCTTGAACAGCACCTTGTCGAAGAACTCGGGCGAGTTCAGTTCATGCAGCAGCGACATGCGCTGCGCCATGAGCTGGCACTGCGACTCCAGCGCCTCCTGCGTGATGCGGCCGCTGCCGGACTTCAGCAGGATGGCGATGGCGAGGTAGTAGCGCTCGATGATCTGCACGGTGATCTGCGCCAGCACGGACAGCTGCACGGCTTCCGACGATCCGGTCGGCGGACGACGCCACTGAGTATTGTCTTCAAGCGCCTCGATCAGGCCGTGATTGGCGAGATCGTCCAGTACTTCGAGCACCGCAGCGTCGACTTCGGCCTCGGTCCAGCGCAGCGAGAGTTCGTCGCACACGTAAGGATAGATACGGCGCATCAGGCGCTGGATGTCCACGCTGCTCATGGTGCGGTTGTTCAGGAAGCAGCAGGCGATCAGCGACGGTAGCGCGATCAGGTGCAGCACGTTGTTGCGGAAGTAGGTCATGAGCACCGACGTCTCTTCCGTCATCTTCAGCACGTCGCCGAGCGGATGCTTGAGACGCTGCAGCACTTCCATGCGTTCGCCGTGCCGGATCATCGACGCGCCATCCATGTCCGTCACCCAGACGTGCGCCGAATACGGCGCCTGCCGCAACAGCGACGCATACATTTCAACCTGCCGCGCCAGGTCCGCTTCGAGCATCGACTGCTTCGGTGTCGCCAGCAGCGCCAGCGCGAGCAGATTGATCGGCGTCGCACAGGCCGCGCTGTTGATGTTCATCATGATGCGCGTCGCGAGATCGTCGACGGCCGCAGGCAGCCATGCAGGCCGATCGGTCTTTTCCGCCTGTCCCGCGACACGATCGGGCGCATGCTTCTGCAGGATGTCGTTGAGATGCACCGGCTCGCCGAAACTCACGTGGACCTTGCCGAAGCGCTTCCGCAAGGCCGGCAGGGTGCGCAGCATGCCGACCACCGATTCCTTCTGCTTCGGCTGCCCGGACAGTTCGCCGATGTAGGTCTTGCCCTCGACCAGCCGCTCGTAACCGAAATACACCGGCAGGAACACGATCGGCCGTTTCGGTTCGCGCAGATAACTGCGCAGGGTCATCGATAGCATGCCGGTCTTGGGCGGCAGCAGCCGGCCGGTGCGGCTGCGTCCGCCTTCGACGAAGTATTCGATGGAATGTCCGCGCGCCATCATGAGACCGAGGTATTTCATGAACACCATCGTGTAGAGCGTGTTGCCCTTGAAGCTGCGGCGCATGAAGAACGCGCCGCCGCGTCGCAGGAAGCGTCCCACCACCGGCATGTTGAGATTGATGCCCGCCGCGATGTGCGGCACCGCGTAGCCCTTGTAGTAGATGACGTAGGACAGCAGCAGGTAGTCGATGTGGCTGCGATGACACGGCACGTAGACGACTTCGTTGCCGTCGGCGATCTGCTGCAGCTGATTGAAGTTGTGCAGCTCGACGCCGTCGTAGAGACGGGTCCAGAACCAGGTCAGTCCGCGCGCCATGATGGCGACGAAGACGTGGGAATAGTTGGCCGCGATCTCCCCGGCGTAGTCGGTGGCCAGCTTCAGCGCCTCGCGCCGCGAAATCTTTTTCGAGCGCATTTCGTCGCTCATGGCGCGACGCACGGCGCCCGCTTTCAGCACCTGCGTGAGAATCGTGCGCTGATGCGAAAGATCAGGACCGATCGCTGCTGCGCGCTGGCGACTCAGCGCCGTGCGCAGGATGCGCGCGGCGCGGCGCACGGCACGCTGCGGTTCGACGCCGGCTTCGAGCAGCCCGCGCAGCGACACCGGCTCGCCGAACTGCACGAACAGATTCCGTCCGTTCACCACCACCGACAGCATGCGGCGAAAGCGACCGACGCGTCCCCAGGTTTCCGACAGCAGCAGGCGGAACCAGGAAGCCTCTTTGTCAGGCGCGCGGCCCCACAGGATGTTGACCGGCACCAGATCGACATCGAGCGACGCGTCGGCCGCGACGGCGGCGACGAGTTCGCGCAGCGTCTCGGGAATGCGCCGATCGATGCGGTTGCCCCAGAAACCGGCCGGACGTTCGAGAAAGAAGGCGGATTGCGACGGCAGCGGCGGCTTCAGCGACTGCATCGGATCGGGCAGGCCCTGCGCCTGCGCGACCTTTTCCAGCACCACCATGTCGGCGACGCTGCGCCGTTCGAGCGCATAGCAGAGCGGACGCGGATGATTCGCGTAGCGCTTGCGCAGATCCTCGGGCAACACATGCGGTCGCGCCCAGATGGAAATCGGCGTGCGCAGCAGCGCCAGGAAGAAGCGGTCCCAGCCAGACTGATCGGCCATCGGCGTCGCGGACGTGCGGAGTTACTGCCCTTCGGCAGCGTTGATCTGCTGGTCCGTCTGCTGCTTCTGCGCGTCGACCGTGTCCTGCACGCCGCGGGCCTTGTCCATGGTGCCGACCATGTCGCCGAACGCCGTGTCCTCCACCTTCGGCGGTTCCGGCGGCTCAGAACTGCTGCCGCAGCCCGCGAAGGAGCACGCGCAGAAGGCGATGAGAGCAAGCCGGTGCAGGTGAGTCATGACGCTGCCTTGCATGTCGTTGGTGCGGCGATAGTAGCGCATCGCCGGCCCGGCTAGCCGGACGCGAGCCGGCGCAGGAACAGATCGAACAGCTCGCAGACTTCGCCGAGATTCGCGGTGAGCCGGTGATCGGAATCGATCAGATGCAGCGTCGCGCGATATTGCTGCGCGAAGCGGATGCTGTTCTGTGCGGGAACGACGTCGTCGTTCCAGCCGTGCACGATGTCGATGGGACAGCGCCCCGGCACCGGTGTGTATTGCTCGAATCCGGGCATGAAGAACGCCGGCGCCATCAGGAACAGGCCGCGCGTCGGCACCTGCGAGGACACGGACGCCGCGACGTGACCGCCCAGACTGGAGCCGATCAGAATCAGCGGCTGCGTCCGTTCCTTCGCGAACTTCAGCAATTTTTCGACTCGTGCGGGCGCCTCCATGCCGCGATAGTCGAGCGACTCGACGTGCAGGCCGCGCGCTTCGGCCACCTTGGCCAGCGCCACGACTTTCGTCCCCCAGGGTTCGCCGTCGAGACCGTGCGAGAAGACGACGGTCTGCTTCGCTTCCTCATTCATCGAGACATTACTCATCCAGAATGCCTGCATCTCCGCGCTCGGAAGTCCCGGGCAGGCTGAAATCGTGGAGGCGCGGATCGGCGAGATGCGACGGCACGACGTTGCGCAGGCTGGAGAAGATCGACTCGGTGCGCCCCGGATAGCGCGCCTCCCATTCGTGCAGCATTTTCCTGATCTCGACCCGCTGCATGTTTTCCTGCGAGCCGCACAGCGAGCACGGAATCAGCGGGAACTGGCGCGCCTTCGCATAGCGTTCGATATCGGACTCCGCCACGTAGGCGAGCGGCCGGATGACGATGTGCCGGCCGTCTTCCGAACGCAGCTTCGGCGGCATGGTCTTGAGCTTGCCGCCGAAGAACATGTTCAGGAACAGCGTCTGCACGATGTCGTCGCGATGATGTCCGAGCGCGATCTTCGTGATGCCGTTCTCGGCGGCATAGCGATACAGCGCGCCGCGACGCAGGCGCGAACACAGCCCGCACATGGTCTTGCCTTCGGGAATGACGCGCTTGACGACGGAATACGTGTCCTGCTCGATGATGTGGAATGGCACGCCGAGCGCGGTGAGGTAGTCGGGCAGCACATGCGCCGGGAATCCCGGCTGTTTCTGATCGAGATTCACCGCCACCAGCTCGAACCGCACCGGCGCGCTGCGCTTCAACGACAGCAGGATGTCGAGCAGCGTGTACGAATCCTTGCCGCCGGACAGGCAGACCATCACCCGATCGCCGTCCTCGATCATCGCGAAATCTTCGATCGCGCGACCGACCTCGCCCCGCAGGCGGGCCTGCAGGCGGCGGAAGTTGTTGGAAGGTTCGGGGAGAGCGGACATGGTTTCAGGCTACAGGCGACGGGCTACAGGTCTTGGAGTTTCAGGGACAAGCACATCCGTTTGCAAAGCCCGTATCGCTCTGGCTGTAGCCTGTTACCTGTCGCCTGATATCTCACTCCTCCAGATACTTCCCCTCCGCATACCGCACCCACGCCGCCGCCGACAGCGGTTTGCCCGTGGCTCTCTGAATCAGCTCCGGCATGCTCACGCTGGCGCCGAGCCCGTGCACGTTCTGCTTGAGCCAGTCGAACAGGCCGGTGAACTGGCCCGCGGCAATTTCCTGGTCGAGTTCGGGACGCTCGGATCGCAGGCTCTCGTAGAGCTGGGCCGCAATCACGGCGCCGATGGCATAGGAAGGAAAGTAGCCGAAGGAACCGACGGCCCAGTGCACGTCCTGCAGGCAGCCTTCGGCATCGTTCGAGGGCCGCACGCCGAGACGATCTTCCATGCGGCTGTTCCAGGCGTCGGGCACGTCCTTCACGCGCAGTTCGCCCTTCAGGATCTCGGTTTCCAGTTCGTAGCGCAGCAGGATGTGGACCGGGTAGGTCACTTCGTCGGCATCGACCCGGATCAGGCTGCGTCGCACGCGGGTCAGCAGGCGATACAGGTTTTCGACTTCCCATTCGGGGCCGGAAACGCCGAACGACTTTTCCAGCAGCGGCTTCAGGTACTGCAGGAAGGGGCGGTTGCGGCAGATGAGCATTTCCAGCAGCAGCGACTGGCTTTCCTGCATCGCCATGCCGCGATCACGCCCCACCGGCTGGCCGCGCCACGCCTCCGGCAGACCCACGTCGTACATGGCGTGCCCGGTCTCGTGCAGCACACCCATCAGGCCCGTCAGCGGGTCGGTGGCGCTGAAGCGGGTCGTGATGCGGATGTCGCCCGGCACACCGCCGGTGAAGGGATGCTCGCTTTCGTCGAGGCGACCGCGATCGAACGGGAATCCCAGGGCCTTCATCAGTTCCGTGGCCAGGGCGCGCTGTTTCGAGGCGCCGAAGCGGCCAGTGATGTCCAGCGCCGGTCGACGTTCCTGGTGTTCGATGACTTCGTGAATGAGGCCAGGCAGGCGCCGCCCCAGCGCGGTGAAGATCGTGTCGATTTCTTCGCTGCGCAGCCCGGGACTGAATTCATCGGCGAGCGCATCGTAGGGATCCAGGTTCAGTGCCTTGCCGAGCAACGCGGCCTTGTCGCGCAGCAGGCCCACGACTTCCTCCAGATGCGGCGCGAAGATCGAGAAATCGCTTTTCTGCTTGGCTTCGAGCCATTTCACCTCGGCCCGGGAGGTCGCCTTGGCCAGGCGCGACACCAGCGTGCGCGGCGTGGCGATGGAGTGATCGCGTTCGCGGCGCATCTCCTGCAGGTTGGCGATCTGCCAGTCCTCCAGCATCTGGGCATTGGCATCGGCCCGCTCGATCAGGCGCGACACGCGCGGCGACACCAGCAGCGCATGGCTTTCGGTTTCGAGCGCCGCGAGCTGTTCGCCCCGCAGGTCCGAACTGCCGCGCGGCATCATGACGGCGGAATCCCAGCGCAGGATGCCGGCGGCACTGCGGAAGGCATGCAGGCGACGGAATTCCTGCTCGAGCTGCTGGTAGGGAGTCAGGGCCATGGGTCGGTCACTCGCAACGGGCCGCTGCCGCATCGACGAACGGAAGGTCCGGACGCATTCGGGCAATCGGCGGGAACGCGGCGATTCTAGCAAGCCGCATCGGCCTGGCCTGCTGCGGGATTTCTCCCGTATTCATTCAGTTATTTCTAATGATGGCGACCGTGCGCGGGCAATTTGCCTACCGCACATTTCAGAGAATTAATGTAACGAGGTGCGGAACCAGTCGCAGGCGAGTCAGTCTCAAGTGACGTCCTCCTGCGAGCGCCTTCGGGCGCTTTGGACACCCCCTGAGGCCGGCGACGTTGTCACCGGCCTTTTTTTATTCGGGCGTCTCAGGAGCCGGTGGGCGCCGGCTTGTCCTTGGACGGAGATGGCAACGCCTTGCCCCGCAGATGCTCGATCAGGCGGCTGACGTGTTCCGGCGACTGCGTACGCCGCGCGATCAGGGCGTAGACCGTCGGCACCACATACAACGTCAGCAGCAGCGAGAAGGCGACCCCGTAAACCACGACCGCGCCGATCGCCTGGCGACTTTCCGCCCCGGCACCGGTCGCGATCATCAGCGGCACCGCCCCGAACAGCGTACACAGGCTGGTCATCAGCACCGGCCGCAGACGGATGGCGGACGCCTCGATGATGGACTCGACGAACTCCATGCCCCGGTCCCGCAGCTGATTGGCGAACTCCACGATCAGGATGCCGTTCTTCGCCGCAAGGCCGATCAGCATGATGCAGCCGATCTGGCTGAACACGTTGATCGTGCCGTTCTGCACCCACAGGCCGATCAGCGCGCCGGTGATCGCCAGCGGCACGGTCACCATGATGATCAGGGGATGGCGGAAGCTCTCGAACTGCGCCGCCAGCACCAGGAACACGATGGTCAGCGACAGCAGGAACGTCACGTACAGCGCCGAACCGGACCGCTGGAACTCGCGCGACTCGCCGTCCCAGTTGACCTGTGCCTCCGGCGGCAGATCCTCGCGGACGATCTTTTCCATGTACTCCACGGCCTCGCCCAGCGAATAGCCCGGCGAGAGACTCGCCGAGATCGTCACCGCGCGCAGGCGGTCGAAGCGCTTGTAGTCGATCGGCCCGGCGGTCTCGGTCAGCTTCACCAGGTTCGACAACGGGATCATGGCGCCCGTGGTGAGCGAACGGACGTAGATGTTCTCCAGATCGCCCGGCGTGGCGCGATCGCTCTCGCGCGCCTGCAGGATGACGCGATATTCCTCGCCGCGCTCCAGGTAGGTCGTGACGATGCGCGAGCCCATCATGGTTTCGAGCGAACGGCCGACGGTTTCCAGCGAAACGCCCAGGTCGGCGGCGCGATTGCGATCGATGGCGACGTCGAGCTGCGGCTTGCGTTCGTAGTAGTCCGAGTCCAGGTTCACCAGGCCAGGATTCTCGGCGGCGCGCGCCAGGACGATGTCGCGCCATTTCGCCAGTTCTTCGTAGTTGGAGCCGCCCAGCACCAGTCGCACCGGCGAGCCGCCGCGCACGCCGAGACCGCCGGGCTGGGTAACGATCACGCGCGCGCCGGGAAAATCCGACACCTTGGCGCGCAGGCGCTGCACGATCTGTGTCGCGGACTCCGTACGCTCTTCCCACGGCGTCAGCGGCAGCACGACACGGCCGAGGTTCACGTCGCCGCCGCCGCCCCAGTTGCCGGAGCGCGTCAGGATGCGACGCGCATTGCCGCGGGTCACTTCATCCGCAACAACGGCCTCGACCTGCTTCAGATAGCGATCCAGATACGCGAGGCTCGATCCTTCCGGCGCCGTGATGATGATCTGGAGATTGGCGCGATCTTCCGTCGGCGCGTATTCCGTCGGCAGCACCTTGTAGAGCAGCACGCCGAGCACGATCGCACCCGCCGCCATGCCGAGACCGACCGCCGGCCGGCCGATCGTGGCGCGCAGCGACTGCTCGTATTTCGACGACAGCCAGTGGAAGAAGCGCTCGACCACCAGCGTAGTGCGGCTGCGCACCGCGCCCCGGGCGAAGAACTTCGAGGTCATCATCGGCACCAGCGTCAGCGAAATCAGCGCCGAGAAGGCAATCGCCGCCGCGATGGTGATGCCGAACTCGCCGAACAGGCGGCCGAGATTGCCGGGCAGATACGAGATCGGCAGGAACACGGCGATCAGCACCAGCGTGGTGGCGACGACGGCGAAGCCGATTTCGCGACTGCCGTCGACGGCGGCGAGCAAGGCGGGCTCGCCTTCCTCGATGCGTCGCATGATGTTTTCCAGCACGACGATCGCATCGTCGACGACCAGGCCGATGGCGAGCACCGCGCCGAGCAAGGTCAGCACGTTGATCGAGAAGCCCGCCATCACCATGACGATGGCCGCCGCGATGATCGACACCGGAATCGTGATGGCCGGAATCAGCGTCGCGCGCCAGGTGCCGAGGAATGCATAGATCACGACCAGCACGAGAATCAGCGCGACCACCAGCGCATGGATCACTTCGTTGATCGACGCATGCACGAACAGCGAATTGTCGACGTTGATCTCCATGCGGATGTCTTCGGGCAGCGTCGCGCGGATGCGGGCCATTTCCTCCTGCACGCCGCGCGTGACGTCGAGCACGTTCGCCGTCGAGGTCGGCACGATGGCGAAGCTGATGCCGGTGACGCCGTCGGAGCGCGAGATCGAGCGCAGGTCCTCGGCGTCGCGCTTCACTTCCGCGACCTCGCCCAGCCGCACGAACGAACCGTCGACGCCGCGCCCGATCACGAGCTGGCGGAAGTCTTCCTCGGTGTTGAAGCCGGTATCGGTGCGCAGCGAAAACTCGCGATTGACCGATTCGATGCGACCCGCCGGCAGCTGCAGGTTTTCGCGACGCAGCGCCGTTTCGACGTCCTGAACCGTCAGCGCGCGCCCCGCGAGCGCCTGGCGATTCAGCCAGATGCGCATCGCATAGCGCCGTTCGCCATTGATGCGTGCCATGGCCACGCCGTCGACGATCGAGAAGCGGTCGAGCAGGTAGCGATCGGCGTAGTCGTTGAGTTCGAGCACCGAACGCTTGTCGCTCGACAGGTCGATGTGCATGACCGGATCGGAGTTGGCGTCGACCTTGGTGATCTCGGGCGGATCGGCCTCGTCCGGCAGATTGCCCTGCACGCGCGAGACGCGATCACGCACGTCGTTGGCCGCGGATTCGATGTCGCGGCCCAGCCCGAACTCGATGGTGATGCGCGAGCGCTCTTCCGAACTCGACGACGTGATCTTCTCCACGCCTTCGAGTCCCGCGACCTGCGATTCGATGATCTGGGTGATCTTGGATTCGACGACTTCGGCGGTGGCGCCGCGATAGCTCGTCGCGACGCTGACGATCGGCGCGCTGATGTCGGGGTACTCGCGCACCGACAGGCGATTCGCCGCCATCAGGCCGATGATCGTGAGCAGCAGGCTCACGACCATCGCGAAGACGGGTCGGCGGACCGACAGTTCCGACAGGATCATGCGCGTTCCCGGCGCAGCACCGGCTCCAGCGCCGCGCCCTGCACGGCGGCGTCGGCGACCGGATTCACCGGAATGCCATCACGGACTTTCTGCGTGCCTTCGACGATCACGACGTCGCCGTCGCCGAGTCCGTCGATGATCTCCACCTCGCCCGGGCGACGGCGGCCCGTCTGCACCTGCGTGCGCACCGCCTTGCCGTCGCGCACGGCGAAGACGTACTTCTCGTTGCCTTCCGGAACCAGCGCCTGCTCGGGGATCAGCAGCGCCGGCGCCGCGGCGCGCATGAGACTCACCGTCATGAGCATGCCGGGCTTCAGCCGGCCATCGCGATTGTCGATGCGCGCCCGCACCAGCACGGCACGACTCACCGGATCGAGCCGGTTGTCGATGCCCGACACCGTGCCCTTGAACGTCACTCCCGCATACGCGGTCGTGCGGCTGTTGATCTGCAGCCCTTCCCTGATCTGCGCCAGGAACAGTTCGGGGACGGAGAAGTCGAGCTTGATGACGCTGGAATCGTCGAGGGTGGTGATGATCGTGCCGGGACTGACGAAACTGCCGACGCTGACGTTGCGCAGGCCGACGCGACCGGCGAAGGGCGCACGGATGATGGTGTCGTTGAGCTGCGAACGCGCGCCGGCAACACGCGCCTCGTTCATGCTCAGCGTTGCCTGCAACTGATCGAGCTGCGCTTCGGACAGCGCCCTGGTGGCGAACAGTTCGCGGCTGCGGTTGAACTGGCTGCGGCTGTCGCGCAGCGCGGCCTCCGCTTCGGCGAGACTGGCGCGCACCTGTTCGCTGTCGAATTCGACCAGGATGTCGCCCGCCTTGACGAACTGGCCTTCGCGGAAGGCGATCGCCGTGACGCGGTTGGACACCTTGGCAGTGACATCGACCGCTTCGTTGGCGCGTGCGGTGCCGATGGCTTCGATGTCCTGCGCGAATGGCACGTAGTTCACCGTTGCCGCAATGACGTTGACGGGCTTGCCGGCACCGGGTGCCTGACGTGCTGCGCTCGGTGCCTGCGGCCCGCCATTCGACTTCGCATACCAACCGATTCCCGCCACCGCGACGAGCAACGCCGCTCCAACCACTATGTTGCGCACACCTGGACCCATGTAACTGCAGACCGAATAGACCGTCGCTTCAGCTGGCCAAGACAAAGACTTGCGGATCCGCCGGACAGCAGGAGCCGTGGACTATGACCGACCGTCAGGAAACTTCAGTGGAGAAAGTTCAGTGAATCGGAACTCCGACCGGATGGCGTTCGATCAGTTCGACAACTGCCGAAAAGCCATTCCGCCGAAGTTGTAAAGAATCGTAAATTCAATGATATCGGCGCGATGGAGGACTGCGGATCAGGCAAACGCTCAATCCGTCGGGCGCACGACTCACTCTTGCTGTGGGGCCGGCTTCAGCCGGCCTTCTGAAGAAAGAGCCGAGATACGACTACGGCTCCGCATCCGAAGCATCCGGAATCCCTTCGAACAGCGGCGTGCTGAGATACCGCTCGCCGGTATCCGGCAGCATCGCGAGGATCACCGAATCATTCGGTGCGCGCTGCGCGACCTTGAGCGCGGCAGCAAACGTGGCGCCGGAAGAGATACCGCAGAAGATGCCTTCCTTCGCCGCCAGATTGCGCGACGCCTGGATGGCCTCGTCATCGGCCACCTGCAGGATCTCATCGGCGATCTCGCGATTGAGCACCTTCGGCACGAAGTCCGGCGTCCAGCCCTGGATCTTGTGGGGCTTGAACTCCGCGCCGGTGAGCAGCGAGGCGCTCGCCGGTTCGGCCACGATCACCTTCGTCGACGGCCGCGCCTTCTTGATCATTTCGCCGGCGCCGGTGAGCGTGCCGCCCGTGCCCCAGCCCGTAACCCAGAAATCCAGACGGCGACCGGCGAAGTCGCTGAGGATTTCGGGGCCGGTGGTGTTGCGGTGGTATTCCGGATTCGCCTGGTTTTCGAACTGGCTGGCGAGGAACCAGCCATGTTTCCCGGCCAGCTCCGCGGCCTTGCGGACCATGCCGGAACCGCGCTCCGCCGCCGGCGTCAGGATCACCTTCGCGCCCAGCATCCGCATGATCTTGCGGCGCTCGACCGAGAACGATTCCGCCATCACGGCCACGAACGGATAACCCTTCGCGGCGCACACCATCGCCAGCGCGATCCCGGTGTTGCCCGAGGTCGCCTCGACCACCGTCTGCCCCGGCTTCAGCACCCCGCGCCGTTCGGCATCTTCGATGATCGCGATCGCGAGGCGATCCTTCACCGACGACAGCGGGTTGAAGAACTCGCACTTCACGTACAGCGTGATGTTGGCCGGCGCCAGCCGGTTGATGCGAACGATGGGCGTGCGACCGATCGTGCCGAGAATGCTGTCGTAGATCATGGTGGTGACAAACCGGTGACGAAGCCGAGCCTCGGGGGGAGCCGGGAATTTACTCGCCGCAGCGCGTCAGGAACAGTGCCAGACGATATGGCGTCATAACTGACGGAAGAGATTCTTCCTGTGGGTCAGGCTTCAGCCTGACTTCTTCAGAAGGCCGGCTAAAGCCGGCCCCACAGGAAGAAGAGTCTCCTATCGAGCGTCGCGCTCGCGCAGCCACGACGCGATGCGTTCCGGCACCTCGCGCTGCGCGGCGCCGCTCACGTAGATGCCGATATGTCCGCCGGGGAACTGGTAGCTGCTGTAATCACGCGAGCCGACCAGTTTTTCGATCGGTTCGCTGGCCGACGGCGGCACCAGGTGATCGAACTGCGCATAGATATTGAGCAGCGGGGTCTGCATCGACTTGAGGTCAACCGCGCGGCCGCCGAGTTCCAGCGTGCCGTGCATGAGGCGGTTCTCCTTCACGAACCACTGCATGAACTCGCGGAACATGGCGCCGGGCTGATCGGGGCTGTCGAAGATCCACTTCTCCATGCGCAGGAAGTTCTCCAGCGCCTTCGGATCGTCGATCTGATCGAGCAGGTCGACGTACTTCTGGCTGGTGAGGCGGAACGGCTGCAGGCTGAGGAACAGCGCATTGAGCAGCTCGCCGGGCACGTTGCCCGTCGTGGCGACGAGCGCGTCGAGATCGACATGCTTCGTCCACTTGGCCAGCAGGTTTTCCGGCGTATGGAAATCCGCGGGGGTCACCATGGTCACCAGGTTGCGCAGCGAGTCGCCGTGCAATGCCGCGTAGCACAGGCTGATCGTGCCGCCCTGGCAGACACCGAGCAGGTTGACGCGATCGAAGCCGCTCGACTCGCGCACGAAATCGACGCAGCGCGCCAGGTAGCCGGAGACGTAGTCGTCGAACGTCAGGAAGCGATCGGCGCCATCCGGATAACCCCAGTCGATGAGATACACATCGACGCCCCGCTGCAGCAGGCCGCGGATCAATGAGCGGTCGGGCTGCAGGTCCATCATGTACGGGCGATTCACCAGCGCGTAGCAGATGACGAGCGGCACGCGCACGCGCGACTGCGCCGGCACGTCCTCGACGGCGCGGTAGCGATACAGCACCAGCTTGTCCTCGGCGTACACGGCGTCCTTCGCCGCGCTGCCGATCGCGACATCGCCCACCTGCGCCAGCACGGCGAGTCCATGCGTGAGGCGCTGCACGAAGTCGTCGGTGTCGCGCTTCACCTGGTCCTGGTCGAACTTGAGATCGATCATTGAGAAGGGCCTCTGTCGCGGCGCTTGCGCGGCTTCTTCGCGGCGGCAGCGGACTTGTCGCGCGCTTTCAGTTCGGCGACCTGCTGCTTGAGCACACGCAATTGCAGATGCACGGAGTTCAGTTCGGAACGGGTCGGCAGATCGAACTGGCGCAGGCCGTATTCGATGACGCGCTGGTGATGCGAACGCAGCCGCATGCTGGCGTTGCCGAGTTCGGCCTGCAGCTTTCCATACGCATCGCTGTGCGCGACTTTCGCGAACACCTGCTCGGCGCATTCCACCCACAGGTCGTACAGATCGCGATAGCCCGTGATCGGCTGATCGCTGGCCTGACGCTGGCGCACGCGTTCTTCGAGCAGGTTCAGCGCATCGCCCTGCACGCCGAGCAGCACGCCGCGCAGTTCCTGTTCGAGCCGCTGGCATTCGGCCTGGGTCGCAGCGAGTTCGCGCCAGGCTTCAGTGTGTTCGCGGGCGATGCCGATCGGCGGCAACCGGCCCAGCATGTCGGACAGGGCGCGCGACGCGCTTTGCTGGCTGACGTCGAGCGTGGTCCAGGCATTGCGCCAGACATCGAGCAGTTCTCCGCCCACCTTGAAGGAACCGAGCGGCAACGCCTCGCCCTCCTGGCGTTGCGCCAGACCCTGCAATCCGCCGAGCCAGGCGCGACCGATGTCGAGCCAGCGCGCGCCGAGATTGCGCACCTCTTCACTGCCGACGGTGCTGCGACCGGCCTGCTGGCGCAGCAGCTCGCGCTGCTGTTCGATCCAGGCAGCCGTCCACTGCGCGTCCTTCGATCCTGCATCCTCGTCCGCCATCGCTGAACTCGCTTCGCCGTTGTCTCGCAACCTGTCGCAAAAACTGTGTACAAACCGGCATTTGTGGCGCGACTGTGGCTCAGTCCCCACAACGCGCCGGGCTTGTTGCAGCGCCAAATTGCCGTCGCTACAGTAGCCCGCCTTCGCGATCGAACGCCGGTCGCGACATTGTCACAGAAATCCAGCGTGCGCCGGCAGGCTGATCCAAGCGAGAACTCGAGAAATCCCGCATGAGCGAACCACGCCTGATCAAGAAGTACGCGAACCGGCGCCTCTATGATGCGTCGCAAAGCCGGCACATCACGCTCGATGACATCCGCACCATGGTGGTCAGCGGCGAGCAGGTCAAAGTCATCGAGGACAAAACCCACGAAGACATCACCCGCCTGATCCTGCTGCAGGTGATCGCCGACCAGGAACAGTTCGGCCGTCCGATCCTGTCGACGACGCTGCTGGAATCGTTGATCCGCTTCTACGGCAATTCGCTGCAGGGATTCCTGAGCGCCTATCTGGAAAAGAGCGTCGAGACCTTCATGCGCCAGCAGGAAGTCGTGCAGACCCAGCTCAGCCGCATGATGACCAATGCGCCGATGGCGGCGATGTCGGAACTGACGCGCCAGAATCTGGAAATGTGGACGCGCATGCAGGAATCGATGCTGGCGGCGTTCTCGCCGCCGCGCGATGCCAGGAACAACGGCACCGACCCTGCCCCCGACGAAAAAAGCGGCACCGGCGACGACCGTCAGCGCTGACCGCCGCGCGGACGTGAGGCTGGCTCACGACGTTCGCGTACCTTCCTCCACAGATCTTCCCGTCGGCATGTCCCTACGCATCTGCTTCATCGCCTCCGAAGTCGCACCGCTCGCGAAAACCGGCGGCCTCGCCGACGTCGCCGGCGCGCTGCCGCGCTATCTGCACGAACACGGACACGACGTCCGCGTCTTCATGCCGCTGTATTCGAGCATCAGTCTCGGCTCGCTGAGCCCGCAGCCGGTGGCGAACGTCCAGGACGTCGAACTGCGGCTCGGCGCGCACCGCTATTCGTTCTCGCTGCTGGCCGCGACGCTGCCCGGCACGCAGACGCCGGTGATGCTGGTGCACTGTCCGGCGGCATTCGATCGTCCGACGATCTACACCCAGGGACCCGACGAACACCTGCGCTTCCTGGTCCTGCAGCGTGCGGCGCTGGAATCGTGCCAGCGCCTCGCCTTCGCGCCGCACGTCGTTCATTGCAACGACTGGCACACCGGCCTCGTGCCACTGATGCTCAAGAGCCTGTATGCGTGGGATCGCCTGTTCGAGCACTCGCGCACCGTCATGTCGATCCACAACATCGGCTACCAGGGCGTATTCGGCGTCGGTACCGCGCATGACATCGGCGGCGAGATCCGCCACCTGCTGGCGCCGGAAGACCTGGCGCGCGGCCAGATCAACTGGCTGCGCGAAGGCCTGCGGCACGCGCATCGCGTCAGCACCGTGAGTCCGACGTACGCGCGCGAGATTCTGTCGCCGATCGGCAGTCATGGTCTGGATTCGACGCTGCGTGCGCGCGGCGACGAGGTGGTCGGCATCCTCAACGGCGTCGACTACGACGAATGGAATCCCGCGACCGACCGCTATCTGAAGCATCGCTACACGCCGCAGGATCTCTCCGGCAAGGCCGCCACCAAGCGCGCGCTGCTCGACTGGCTGAACCTGGCCGTGCCGGAAACCACGCCTTTGCTCGGCATCGTCTCGCGCATGACGCCGCAGAAGGGCTTCGACCTGCTGTTCGATCCGCTGCCGGAGATCCTCGGCGGCCGCGACTGCGCGCTGGTCGCGCTCGGCAGCGGCGACTACGGCTACGAACAGTTCTTCGTCGACCTGCAGCGCCGCTTTCCCGATCGCGTCGTATTTCATCGCGGCTACAGCGAAGAACTCGCGCATCTCATCGAGGCGGCGAGCGACATCTTCCTCATGCCGTCGATGTACGAACCCTGCGGCCTCAACCAGATGTACAGCCTGAAGTACGGCACCGTCCCCGTCGTGCGCAAGACCGGCGGTCTCGCCGATTCCGTGCAGGCGTGGGATCCCGCGACGCGCCAGGGCACGGGCATCGTCTTCGACGATTTCGACGTGCCGGCCATGCGCTGGGCGCTGCACACGGCGCTCGATCTGTTCAAGGATCAGGATGCCTGGCGCCAGATGATCCGCAACGGCATGGCGCAGGACTTTTCCTGGGAAGTGCAGGGACGCGAGTACGAACGGCTGTACGCGGGCCTGCTGCCCTGACGACCGGATCGCGGCGCCGGACTTACAGCTTCGTCGCCAGATCCACGGTGCCGCTTTCCTGGAAGGGAATGGTGCGGATCATGCCGGAGGCGAGCATGACCTTGCCTTCGAAGACGTACTCCACCTGCTTCTTGCCGCCGAGACGCGTGAGCAGCCGACCGACGCTGCTGACGAAGTTGGTCCGCACCGTCATGTCGAATTCGGTTTCGCCGTTGGCGGGCACGGTGAAAGCGCGGCTGCTGGTGCCTTCGGCGAAGGAATCGCCCTGCAGGAACAGTTTGTATTCGATGCCCTTGATCGGCAGGTCGCGATCGTTCGGGTTCTGCACGTTGAGGTGCACGAGGAAGTTCTGGCTGAAGACGTCGCCCGAGGTCATCGACGCATTGATGATGGTCAGACGCGGGGTCTCGAGTTTGGGCGCCATGGCGCTGCAGGCCGTGATACCGGCCAGCAACAACAGGATGGACAGGCTGCGCAGCTTCTTCATGGCCGGATGCTTTCCCTTGAGGACGGTGCGCGCATTGTATGGCGAGGCTCCGCCCGGCTGGCGAGAGTTTCCATGCCGGAAATCGTGCCCTCCGTCGCGATGTGGCAACATCTGCGCCACTCCCCGGTTCTCGCAGATTCACCTGTCCGGTTGATCCGGGAATCGGGAGTGCACGCCGTGGACGCCACGGCCGGTCTCATGGATTGAGTCGCTCCCGGTCGAGCCACACAGCTTGCCGGGCATACACGTCAAGAAACATCAATCGCAGGAGACTTGCAGATGGTGGGCAATCGATTTCTTCGCAGCTGTATCAGAAATCTGTGTCTGTACGGCACGCTGGCGGTCGCGCTGCCGGCACCTGCAGCGGAAGAAGAGGCGAACGAAGTCACCACGGTGATCGTCACGGGTTCGCGCATCAGGGCGAACGATTTCGATGCGCCGACGCCCACGGTGTCCCTCACCGCCGAAACGCTGCAGCTGTCCGGGACGACGAACGTGACCGAGTTCCTGCGGACCCAGCCGGCACTGGTCGGTTCGAGGGATACCGACCAGACCACCGGCGACTTCATCGGCAGCAACGGCCTCAACCTGCTCGACCTGCGCAATCTGGGCACCGAACGCACGCTGGTGCTGGTGGATGGACGCCGCCACGTCGCGCAGCGGCCGGACAGCGCTTCCGTCGACATCAACACGATTCCCTCGGACCTGATCGAACGCATCGACATCGTGACGGGCGGCGTCTCGGCGGTGTACGGCGCCGACGCCGTCTCCGGCGTCGTCAACTTCGTGATGAAGAAGGACTTCGAGGGCCTGATCGGGCGCTTCCAGTACGGCGGCGCCGACGATGGCACGCCGACCGACTGGCATGCCTCCCTCACCGGCGGTTTCAATTTTGCGGACGGACGCGGCAACCTTTCGGGCTCCGTGGAACACACCCGCGAAGGCCGGCTGCGCGCCTCGGACCGCAGTTATCTGCGCGGACTCGGCTACGTCACCATGGCGCGCAATCCGGATGACCTGGACGATGACCCGAACGTGCCGGACAACATCCCGATGAACGACATCCGGTATTTCGACAGCGCGCGCGCCGGCGCGATCGACGTCGATTTCGACGGCATGCCGGACCTGCTTCCCGACGGTTCGCCGTTCGATCCCGGCATCTACGTGCCTGCCATTTTCCAGCAGGGCGGTTCGGGCACCCTGCTGGCCGACTACATCGGCGACCTGCGCAGCAGGAACGAGACCACCATCGGCAGCCTGTTCCTGAACTATGAAATCGCCCCCGCGGCGAATTTCTTCGCCGAAGCCAAGTATGTGCGCGGCACTGCCGTCGGCTACGACCAGCCCACGTTCGACTTCTACCTCTACATTCCGGAAGACAATCCCTACATCGATCCCGCGGTGTCCGCGGTATCGCCGGACTTCCTGCTCAGCCGCGACAACTTCGACCTGGGCGTGCGCGGCGAAGACATCACGCGCGACACCGTGCGCGCGGTCGCCGGCCTGAACGGCGACTTCGCCGCCGACTATCGCTACGAAGTGTCCTACGTGTACGGCCGGACCGACATCGATACGATCGCGATCAACAACCGTTACAACGACCGCTTCCTGGCCGCCCTCGATGCCGTCATCGATCCGGCGACCGGCAATCCGACCTGTCGCTCCAACCTGGATCCGGCGGCGCTGCCGTTCCAGCCGTTCCAGAGTTTCGATTTCTCCGGCGATCTCTCCTTCACGCCGGGCCCGGGCAGCGGTTGCCGGCCGCTGAACCTCCTCGGCGAGGGCGTGGCGGATCCGGCGGCGATCGACTGGGTGATGCTGAACAGCCTGACGACGTCCAGACTCACCCAGAACGTCTTCAGCGCCTACGTCTCCGGTCCCGTGCCGGGCGTCTCATTGCCGGCCGGCCCGATCGACGCCGTGGCCGGCGTCGAATGGCGCCGCGAAACCAGCGAATCGACGCCGCCGCTCGAAGACCAGCGGGGGCTCACCTTCGGCAACGTGCTGTTGCCGAGCGATGGCGACTTCGATGTGAAGGAAGGCTTCGTCGAACTGCGCGCGCCTCTTCTCCAGGACGTGCCCTTCGCCGAACTGCTGCAGCTCTCGGGCGCCGTGCGCGCCTCCGACTATTCCACCGTCGGCAGCACGACCACATGGAACGGCGGCCTGCTGTGGGCGCCGGTGCGCGACGTTTCGTTCCGGGGCACGATCTCCGAATCGGTCCGCGCGCCGAACATCGGCGAGCTGTTCAGCCCGCAGAGCCAGACGTTCAGCCCCATCGATGATCCCTGCGATCCCAACTTCCTGAACAACGGCACGTCGTATCGCGCAGCGAACTGCGCCCAGACCCTGACCGCGCTCGGCATCGATCCGGCCGCCTACAGCGATCCGAACTCCGCGTCGATCGCCGGCCTGCTGCAGGGCAATGCCGGACTCAGCGAAGAAACATCGCGCAGCTACACCTTCGGCGTGGTGCTGCGTCCGCGTTTCGCGCCGGGTCTGGCGCTGTCCGTGGACTACTACGACATCAACATCGAGCAGGCGATCAGCACGGCCAGCGCCCAGTCGCTCGCCGACAGCTGCGTCGATCAGCCGACCCTCGACAACGTGTTCTGCGATGCCTTGACGCGCGATCCGACCGACGGCGGCATCGACTCGTTCCTGGTCCAGCCGGAAAACGTGGCGGCGTTCCGCACGCGCGGCATCGACTACAACCTGAGCTATCTGCTGGATCCATCGCGGTTCGGCGTGGACAGGGACATCGGCACGTTCCAGCTGAGCCTGATCGGCAATCGCCTCGATCGCCTGACGACCATTCCCACCCCGGGCGCCGAGCAGGTGAACGAACGCACCACGGCCTATGCGCCGAAGTGGCAGAACGCGTTCGATCTGACGTGGATGTACGCGAACGTCAAGGTCAACTACGGGTTCACCTATTTCAGCAAGACCTCGCGCTACACCCTGCTGACGGTGGAGGGCGATCCGGACAATGCCTCACCGGACAACCTCTACTACGACGCGCTCGAGCAGCACGATCTGTCGGTGTCGGTCGGCTTCAAGGACAACTACGAGCTGTATGCGGGCGGCCGCAATCTCACGGACGAAAAGCCCGACTACTCCATCAACTATCCGATCAGCGCCGTGGGCCGGTATTTCTACGGCGGCTTCCGGATGTCCTTCGGCGCATCCCGCTGAAAATCGGGAACGGCGCGCTGACCACCCGTCAGCGCGCCGTCATTTCGTCAGTCGCGACAGCATGTCGCGCGTCACCAGCGCCACGCCCTTCTCGCTCATGTAGAACCGTCGCGCGTCGTCTTCCGGATTCACGCCGATCTGCGTACCCGCAGGAACCACGCCCCCGGTATCGATGATGGCCCGCTTGATGACGCAGTTCGGGCCGACCCGCACGTCGGGGAACAGCACCGACCGCTCGATGTAGCTGCGCTCGTCGATGCGCACGTTCGAGAACATCAGCGACTGATTGACGTGCGCGCCCGACACGATGCAGCCGCCCGACACCATCGAATTCACGGCCATGCCGACGCGGCCGGCATCGTCGAGCACGAACTTCGCGGGCGGGTACTGACGCTGGTAGGTCCAGATGGGCCAGTGCTCGTCGTAGATGTTGAGTTCGGGATTGACGTGCACCAGTTCCATGTTGGCGTCGTAGAACGCATCGACGGTGCCGACGTCGCGCCAGTACTGCTGCACTCGCGTGTTCACGTCCTTGAACGGATAGGCGAACACCTTCAGGTTCTGCAGGGCGCCGGGAATGATGTTGCGGCCGAAGTCGTGCGCGGTGCCCGCCTTCTGCGCGTCCTCTTCCAGCAGGCGGTACAGCAGACTCGCCTTGAACACGTAGATGCCCATCGAGCCGAGCGAATAATCCTCGCGGCCCGGAATGCCTTCCGGATCGCGCGGCTTCTCGGCGAAGCGCGTGATGCGCATGTTTTCGTCGACGGTCATGACGCCGAAGCTGCTCGCCTGGTCGCGCGGCACTTCGACGACGCCGACGGTGATGTCGGCCTTCTTTTCCACGTGGGCGGCGAGCATCGGACCGTAGTCCATCTTGTAGATGTGGTCGCCCGCCAGCACCAGGATGTGTTTCGGGTGATGCAGCTTGATGATCTGCAGGTTCTGGTACAGCGCATCGGCCGTGCCGCGATACCACATGTCGCCGAGCTGCTGCTGCGCCGGAATGATCTCGACGAATTCGCCGAACTCGCCGCGCAGGTAGCTCCAGCCGCGCTGGATGTGCTGGATCAGCGAATGCGCTTTGTACTGCGTCAGCACCGAGATGCGGCGGATGCCGGAGTTGACGCAGTTGGAGAGCACGAAATCGACGATGCGGAATTTGCCGCCGAACGGCGTGGCCGGCTTGCAGCGGAAATCCGTGAGGTGTTTCAGGCGCTCGCCGCGACCGCCCGCCATGATGACGGCGAGCGTGTTGCGCGTGAGGCGGCTGACATAGCGCCGGGCGGCGGCTTTCTGACTTTTCGTCTCGCGTTGACGGCCTGGAACACGCGCTGGCGGAGCGGTATCGGGCATGACGGGGCTTCTCTCACCATCCAACAGGGCAACGCCGCCCATGTTATCCGCCCGCGCACTGTTTCGTCGCTTGCCTCGCCAGCGGCCGTTCGGCATTGTGCCGGCCGGATCGGTTCCCTCCGCGACCCGCGGGGCGTCGCGCCGATCGTTTCGTTGCCCGACGCCGGTGTAGCCTGAATGCTGAATACCTTCCGTGAGCCCGTTGCCGAGATCGGCCGCATCACCCCACTCGGACATCCCGTCGTCTCCTCGGCCCGCGGGCGCATCGTCGACCGCCGGCATTGTTGGAGCGCGCCCCTATGCGCGCTCGCCTTGCTGGTCATGTGCAAGGTCCATGCACAAAGCACCCCGCCTGCGTCATCCGACGCAGGAAAGCCGACAGCCGTCGCCGACTGCCTGCCCGATGGATCCGGATATCTGCGCGCGCGCCTGAAAGGATCGATCGAACGGGAGCTGGATTGGGGCAATGCCGGCACCGGCTGCACTGGCGCTGTGCGGCCCACCGACGGCGGCATCCGCGTGCGCTTCACCCGCGCGCTGGATGAAACCACGCAGCTGGTGCTGGTTTTCGGCATCGCCAATCTGCATGAAGGCGCATCGGCCTCAGCATTGCCGGTCAATGTGACAGTCATTCGCGAGGGCAGCGGCGAGTTCTACAGCACGCAGGGCGACGGCAGGTGCACGCTCGACCGCATCACCCAGACGCCGCTCGTCGGCATCCCCAACCGCTCGCGCATCTACCGGATCGAGGCGCGCGGTTTCTGCACCGGCCCGGCCCGCGCACTCAACGGCAATGGCTCGATCCTCCTCTCGCGATTCGATTTCGCCGGCCGCGTCGATTTCGACGAAGCCGATGACACGGCCGACCCCGGTCACGACCAGGAACGCACGCCATGAGCGCTTTGCCGCAGGTAAGAATTTTCCTCACTGCACTCGCGCTGCTCTGCTTCGGTTGCGCCAGCGCCGATCCCGCCGGCAGCGACGCCCAGACCCTCGACCGGGACTTCGCGCGCTCGACCCTGCAGATCGCCGGCGCGGACGCGAAGCTGCACGCCTTCCGCGTCTGGGTGGCGGACAACGACACCCGTCGCGCGCGCGGCCTGATGTACGTGAAACAGATGGACGCGGACGCCGGCATGCTCTTCATCTATCCGCGCGCACAGCAGATCTCGATGTGGATGAAGAACACGGTGCTGCCGCTCGACATGCTGTTCGTCGCCGCCGATGGACGCGTGATCAAGGTCGCCGCGAACGCCACGCCGCAATCGCTGGAGACGATCGAGTCGGAGGGTCTCGCCCTCGGCGTCGTCGAACTTAATGCCGGAATCGCTGCGAAGCTCAACATCCGCGCCGGCTCGCAGATCATCCATCCCGCCTTCCTCAAACGCTGAACATCGAAGCGCACCCCGCCCTGTAGCGATCGAGCAACGGAACTGCTCGTGTAGTTTGCGTATTCACCCCTGTCCCTTTCACGGATAGCAATTCCACGCATAGCGGCTAACTTGCCGCTGTAGCAGACAGGCAACGATGCGCTTGCGCCAAAGTGCATCGATTCATCTTTTCTCAAGGAGCTGGGCGATGCGAACACGCATGAGACATGCAATGTTGATTACGGCGATGGGGCTGGCGTACGGCACGGTTCACGCCGCGGACGAAACAGGCAAGTGGTACATCAATCCGATGTACGGCTACACCTGGCTGGACAAGGCCCGCAACGTCGACGACGACGACAGCTGGGGTCTTGGCATCGGCAAGCACCTGAGCCAGCACTGGAGCCTCGAGCTCAACGGCTTCTTCGGCGCCGACGACTACAACAACGGCACCACCGGTCTCAGCCTCGAACAGAACGCCTATTCGCTCGATGCGTTGCTGGTCTTCGCACGCGAACGCGCGGTCTCTCCCTACATCACGTTCGGCGCGGGCTACATCGACAACGTGTTCAGCGGCGTCGACAACAATCTCGAAGGACCTCTCGCGCAGGCCGGTCTCGGCCTGATGATCGACGTCGGCGAAAACGCGGCGAAGACGTTCGTGTTCCAGCTCCGCCCCGAAGTGAAGGTCCGCTACGACTGGGCCGACTCGCCCAATCACGACGACTTCCACGACTACATCGCGAATCTCGGCTTTGCATTCAACTTCGGTCCGGCGCCGTATGTACCCCCGCCGCCGGCCCCGCCCGCGCCGCCGCCGCCGCCCCCGCCGCCTCCGCCGCCGGCTGATTCGGATGGCGACGGCGTACTCGATCCGCAGGATCAATGTCCCGGAACGCCGCGCGGTGTCGTGGTCGATTCGGTTGGCTGCCCGCGCAAAGGCTCCGTGACGCTGCACGGCGTGAACTTCGAGAACGACTCGGCAACGCTGATGGCGACGTCGCGGCCGATCCTCGATGAAGTCGCTGCGGACCTGAAAGCGCATCCGCGACTCAAGGTCGAACTGGAGGGCCACACCGACAGCGTGGGCTCGGCCCAGTACAACCTCGGCCTGTCGCAGCGTCGCGCGGATTCAGTACGCGACTACCTCATCGCTCAGGGAGTGAGCGCCTCGCAACTCACGGCCAAGGGCTACGGCGAAAGCAAGCCGATCGCCACGAACGACACCCCGGGAGGTCGCGCCGGCAACCGCCGCGTCGTGATGTCGGTGACGGACAATCCCGGAGACGTCGAGGTCAAGGGCGAGGAGAAGTTCTTCTGATCGACTGACTGCTGTTCGGCCAACTTGGAATACGGCGGATGCATGGGCATCCGCCGTTTTTTTTGCTGACTCAGAATCCGAAAGAGACCTTGCCGAACAGGACCCGGTCGCGCGGATCGTAGTATCGCGCGTCGTAGCCGATCTGGAAGTTGGCATCGGTCAGCGACAACGGCGGATCCTGGCCGAACAGGTTCAGAGCACCGACCGTGATGTCGATCGAGTCCGTCACGGCCCAGGTTGTCTGCCAGTCCACCGTGAGGTAGTCATCGACACCCAGGCGGACGTCGGCCGTCAGGCCATTGAAGTTGCCGGCATCATCGATACCGTCGACCGTCGTCAGCTTGTCGCGATAACCGCTCTTGTAGTTGAAGGTCAGCGTGTTCGAGAAGTTGCCGATGTCCAGGCCGGTGATCAGGCGGCCGGTCCAGCGGAACGCCACTTCATCCAGCTCGAACGAGTAGTCGGCAATGTTCTCGTAGTACGCCCCGCCGTCTTCGAGCTGCGCCTTGCTCTTCATCATGTACGTCGCCGCCAGCTGGGCGCGGAACGTGCCGATGCCCGTCTCCCAGTTGCCGAGCGCATTGATGTCGATGCCGCTGTAGTACTCCTTGCCGGTATTGAGGTTGGTCTGGTTGTAGGCGACATAGGTCGTACCGGTACCGATGTCGAAGAATGTCGTCCATGCATCCGGATACTGGCCCGGATTGGCGAAAGCCTCGCCCTCGTCGATCTGACCAAAGGCGTCTTCGATTCCGATCCACCAGAAGTCGGCGCCGATCGAGAACGAGCGCATCGGCTCATAAACGAAACCCAGGCTCGCCTGGCGAGATTCCTCGGGCTTGAGGTCGGCATTGCCGCCGGCGAACACGTCGTACTGCGTCTGCGGTGGTTTGCACACTGCGTCCAGGCCACTGGCGATCGCCGCGAGTTCGGCGGAGCAGTCGTAGTTGCTCGCCGTCACGCCGTAGGACTGCAGAGAAGCCCGCAACTGCGGAACGGTCGGCGCATGAAAGCCGGTTCCGTAGGAGCCACGGATCAGGAAGCTCTGGTTCGGGGACACCTTGAAGCTCGCCTTGTAGTTGGTCGTGTCGCCGACGTCGTCGTAGTCGTCATAGCGAACGGCAGCCGTGAGCTCCAGCCAGTCCACCGGAGACACCGAGACTTCAGTGAAGGCACCGAACACCGTGCGATCGGCGTTGTACGGAACTTTCGCCGCCGCATCGCCGAAACGCTGATCGCCCGTGCCTGGACCGCCTGCGGCCGGTGTACCTGCCACCGGATCGTCCAGGTTGGCTTGTGCGAATTCGCTCGGCCTGGAACGGAACTTCTCCTTGTAGTAGCTGAGGCCGGCAGCGAACTGCACGGGATTGCCGTTGGGCAACGCGAACAGCTCTCTCGATGCGCGCGCCTCCGCGGTCTGCAGACGCGACACGCCGCCATCCCAGTAGCCCTTGTAGTTGATGGCATCCAGTGCCGCCTGGCCTTCGGGTGTCTGTCCGCCCGGGCCGGTGAACGGATCGATGAGTCCGCTGGCCAACGCGTTGTTGAAGGCAATCGCGCCGGGATAGCCTTCGATGTCGCCTTTCACGTCGCTCTGCGACTGCGTGAGGGCGAAGTTGTAATCCCAGCCGGCGAGCTGGCCTTCGATGCCGGCAGCGGCCTGATAGAAATCGATCGTGTCTTCGCTGATGCGCTGGCCGAGATCCGCGCCGCGATAGAACACGACCGAATCGTCCGTGAACATCGGCGTGCCGTCGTCTTCGGTGAGCGAAGCGAGATACTGATTGAACACGGGCGAGCCGGCGGTGACCAGCAGATTTCCAGGTACGGACGCGATCTTCGAAATCGATTCCGTCCTGGAATAGAGCGCATCGACGAACACATTGTGCGAGTCGCCCACCTTGAGATTGAACGAGCCGTTTGCCGTCTTGCGCTCGCGCTCCGGATAGAGCTGGATGTGGGGGACATAGTCGAAATAGCACGCACGATCGACGGGCGCCGAGCCTTCGGGGCATGTTCCGTTGGCCAGCAGGGCAGGACTGACCAGTTCTCCCGCATCCGTGGTTGCGTTGCCGGGAATATTGCTCGGCGAGCCGTTGAAGTACGTCCAGCGTTGGCCGCCATAGTTGAAGTTGACGATGGCCGAATCCGCGAAATCGCGGTCGACGGCCTTGAGCTCATCGCGCTTGTCCGCGGCAACCGTCACGAAGATGTTGTAGCCGTCCGACTCGTAATCGCCGAACCCGGCCGAGATGCTGGCTCCGCTTTCGCGTGCGCCATCGCTCGGTGCGTAGTAGTTCGCAGAGATGTCGCGATCCAGTGTGTTCTTCTTGGTGATGAAGTTGACGACGCCGGCCACGGCATCCGACCCGTACAGCGCCGAGGCACCATCCGTCAGTATCTCGACTCGTTCGATGGCGGCGATCGGGATCGCATTGAGATCCATCGCCGCAGCAAAACCGGTGAGCGTCTGGCCACCGAATTGAGCGAGGCGTCGGCCATTCAGCAGTACCAGCGTGCGGTTCTCGCCGACGTTGTGCAGCGATACGCCGGCGAAGCCGAAATTCGACGCGCCGATGGTCGAAGCTTCCGGCGTTGCTCCCTGCATCGAGGGCAACCGCTGAATCAGATCCACGACATTGGCGGCACCCGTCTTCTTGATGGCCTGCTCATCGAAGACCTGGACCGGCAATGAGGTCTCGCCCTGTACGCGACGTATCGCCGAACCAGTGACATAGACGGTCTCGATGGATTCGGATTCCGGAGTCTGCGCATGAAGCGGTTGCGCGAAGGCGGCTGCAGCGCTCGAAAACAAAACGCAGCGCACGGCGCGCGTCACTGAGTTGCTCGCCAACATCTGAAATACCCTCCTGCGAAATGGGGCGTGGATCGGAGGGCGGAACGACGCTGGATCAGGCTCCGCCACTCGCAGCAGTCGTTGCGGAATTCTTCGCAAAATGATTCCGGCAACGTCCTGATGTGGCGCGGAACGTACACCGTTGCAGCGGCGCGAAATGTGCCGGTGTTGAAAAGCAGCAAAAGAAAACGATCTGGGGGACGCTATTGCGTCAACGGTGCAATACGGGTCTTTGCTCGTCGCGACATGACAACGGATGAGGCGATCAGACGCTGCTTGCATACTGAACAGCCGCTCGAAGGCGGCTCGACGCAAGAAGGATCCTCGGGAGCACGCCGCGCGACTTGCCGGAGGACGCGCACTGTATTCAAGCAATCATTCAGATTCGGCGCCGCGGGCCATCGGAAGTGCGGATGGTGTCGCGGGTTCGGCGATGGGCACACAAAAAAGGCCGGCCCTTGCGGACCGGCCTCAGTGTCATTGCTGACTCTTCGCTTCGATCAGAACTTGTAGCTCAGCTCCATGTAGTAGAAGCGGCCAATCGGATCGTAGTCCGCGATATCGCGGCTCTGATTGCCTTCCGACTCGATGAACACCGGCTCCTCGTCGAACAGGTTGTTCACGCCGACGGACAGGCCCACGTCGGAGCCCAATGCCGAGAAGTCATAGCCCACACGAAAATCCCACGTCATGTAGCTATCGATCGGAGCGTACGGCTCGCCGAACGTCGCATCCTTCAGTGTCGGGATGTAGGAGGCGTTCAGACCTGCCGTCCAGGTGTCGTTGGTCCAGCCGAACTGCGCAAAGACGCGGTAGTCCGGGAACAGGCCATAGCTGTCGTGGTACACGCCCTTGAGGTCGATCACCGGTTCCGCAGCGGCCGGCTTCAGGTCGTAGCTAAACAGGAACGTGGAAATGATCTGGGCCGAGAACGTGCCCGCCGAGTTGGTGTCCCAGGCATACGCCACCTTCAGGTCGAGACCGTCCTGATCGATACCGGAGAGGTTGGTCAGAGGATTGGTCAACCAGACGGTGTCGCCGACCGCAGAGGAGATTTCGCCAGGCGCAGAAATGGGCGTGCCCGTACCGAAATACAGTTCGCCTGCCGCCGACACGCCACGACGGATCTGATCCGCATACAGCGAAGCAGGTCCAAGCGCCTCGACCGACTGCAGGATGATGGCGTCATCCAGATCGTCGACAATGTCTTCTTCCGAAATCGACCAGTAGTCGACAGTCACCTGCAGGCCATCGAGTGCGCCTTCAGGCCGCCAGTCGAGGCCGACCGACCAGTTCTTCGAAGTCGACGGATCGAGTTCCGTGTTGGAACCGCTCTGACCGCGATACTGAGTGGGTGTATCGACATCCTGCTGGCCGTCGCCATTGGCGTCCCGTGGCGTGCCATCTGGGTTGTAGCGCAGCAGCTGCTGGTTCGCAGTGAAGCCCTGGCCGGCAGGGCCGAACAACTCGAACAGCGTCGGTGCAGTAAACGACTCCGAGTACGTCGCGCGAACCGCGAAGGATTCGCCCAGCGGCTGCCACCGCACCGTGACCTTCGGCACGAACTCGCTCGAGGTCGTCGAGAACGTTTCATACCGGCCGGCGAGCGACAGGTCGAGGGCGTAGAAGCCAGGCAGGTTGAAGTCCGGCGAAAAGACCGGGATCAGTGCTTCGGCATAGTAGCCCTCGCGATCCTGCGATGCATCGAACGGAGCGGTCGGCGTGGCCTGGAGCCACAGACCCTCGCGCGAATTGCGATCGTTCGTAAACGACAGCGATTCCTTCATCGTCTGGGCGCCGACGGCCAGCTTCACTGCACCGGCAGGCAGCGAGAACAGGTCGCCGTAGACCTTGGCGTCGTACGTCGTCAGTCTCGACACGTAGTTCTCGAACGCCTCGCCCTGGAAGCTCTCCAGCACGCCAGGGGCCTGCTCGCGGGCAAACGGGTTGTAGCTGTTGTCGGCGACGGCCTCGAAATACGCGTTCGCGTCGATGAGACCCGGATTACGGTGGTCGCTCTCTGCCCGGTTGTAGTCGGCTGCGACTTCGTACTTCCACGAACCGGCGATGTCGCCGCGCAATCCGACTACACCGCGCCAGCCCAGCGTTTCCGTCTCGTACTGCCGCGGGAAGGCCTGGAAACGATTCGTGACGACGACGTCCTGGTTGAACGGGTTGTTGGGATTGTCCGCTTCGACCAACCCGCTGACGGGCTGCGCATTCAGCTGCGACCACGACTTCGTGTTCGAAACCAGCGCATCACCGAACACTTCGACGTAGTTGTTGACCGTGTGGCTGAAAGCCGCCATGGCGCTCGTGCGCTCGGACCCGATGATCATGGTGGGCTTGCTTGCGAGATCGAAATAGCCGGCGTTGGTCGCGAGCGGACCCGAATAGCCGGCAGCATCGTGCGAGGTGATCGGCAGGTTCAACGAACCATCCGGCGCATTCAGGCTCGGATCGAGGTAGTAGAAGACCTCGTCGGCATCGCTTTCCGGATCGTAGATCGAACCGGCAAAGCTGTTGGTTCGATAGATGCCACGGCCCCAGTCTCTGTCCGCCTGAAGCAGAGGATCGCTCTTCTTCCATTCGGCTGAGAACGTGATGCTCGTATCTTCGGAGTTGGTACCCGCGGTGAAATACGCGCTGCGTTCCTTGTAGTCGCCGTCCTTGTCGAAGCCGTAGCGGCCGCCTACCTGAACACCCTCGAAGTTGTCCTTCAGGATCATGTTCACCACGCCACCCACGGCATCGGCGCCGTAAGTCGCCGACGCGCCGTCTGCGAGGATTTCGACGCGGTCGACCGCGGACACCGGGATCATGCTCACGTCAGTGAAGTTGAACCCGCCCGATGCAGCGACCGGAGAGACCGCCGCACGGCGACCATTGATCAGCACCAGTGTGGAACGGTTGCGCAGCGAGATCATCGAGCCGCCATTCGTGGCTCCCGAATTGACGTTGCCATTGTCCGAACCCATGTTCAGACCACCGTAAAAGAACGGCACCGATTTCGTAAGAACGTCGAGCATGTCACCCGACACGCCGGTAGCAGCGATATCGTTCGAGGTCATGACCGTGACGGGCACGCCCGGGGCCTCGAGGTTCATCGGAATGAGCGAACCGGTGACGACGACTTCCTGAATGATTTCCTGATCGGCTGCGTTGGCCGGCATGGCAACAGCTGCTGCCGCACCAGTGAGTAGTGCGTACCGCACCGCCCGCTTGATTACCTTGCTCGTTGACATCAGAGACTCCTCCTGCGAGAGGGATATGCGTTTGTGTAGTGGACTGCCTCGGCAGTCCGCGATTCGTGCGTGGAGTTGTACGGAGGGTTGCTTCGATAGCAACACTCGCGCCCTTCTGCTCCATGCGTGGCGCCGAGCATACAACCGAAAGATTGGCGATTGGTAGTCAATTGCCTTTCTCTACAGCCGCAAAAATCAGAATTTTCAACGCTACTACGGGTTATCCCTGATCCTGTCTCGTTGTATACCGTGTCGTGGTAACAACAACACAAAAGAGTCGTCGCACCGGGCAAAGCAATACGTGCGCTTCTCTGCTGCGAACGCTCTGATGCGAGGCCGAACGCTTCGACGCACATCGCGGGCGGACTGGCTGTTCGTGATTGCTGCCGGCGCGATCCGCTCCGACAATGCACCGCATATGCTGTGCAGATACTCTCTGATCGTGGCATTGCTTCTGAGCCGCATCGCTGCGTCCCCTGCTGACGAAGTGGCCGATCCGGAGGACGCTCTCACGCAGGACACTCTGTTCGCCGCGCCGACCGAGTTCGATCGCGTCGGCCGTATCGTGGCGCCCGTAGTGATCAATGGTCGCGGTCCGTTCAACCTGCTCGTGGACACCGGCGCCAACAGCACGACTTTCTCGACCAGACTGGCTGACGAACTCGGCATCGACTATCGCAACGGTCGCAACATCATCGTGAACGGCGTGACCGGACGCGCGATGGTGCCGATGGCGCTGGTCGAGCATCTGCAGGCCGGTGCCTTGATCCTTCGAGATCAGGAGGTACCCATCGTCGATCCGCGCGTCATGGCAGACGCCGATGGAATCCTCGGCATCGCGGCACTGACCGACAAACAGCTCGTGGTGGATTTCCGTCGAAACCGTGTCTCGCTCGGCAATTCGCGACGGCTGCCCGGTTATCTGATGATCATCAAGGCGAGGCGCCTTCCTGCCGGGCTTCTGGTCGCACCGGCGCTGGTCGGCAGCGTTCGCACCCTCGCCATCATCGACACCGGCGCACAACGGACTCTGGGAAACCGTGCTCTGCAGGCAGCGTTGAGGGGATTGCGCCGGGCATCCGTTACCGTTCCGGTCCAGGGTGTCACTCCGGACATTGCGGAGGGCACGCAGACGCGGATCGAGAACATCGCGCTAGGGCAAGTTCTCGTGAACAACAGCCGCGTGACGTTCGGAGATTTCCATGTCTTCGACATCTGGGACCTGAACGACAAACCAGCGCTGATCCTCGGCATGGACGTGATCGGCCGGGTCGATGTATTCGTCATCGATTTTCGCCGGCAGGAAATCGGCTTCCGCAGTTGAGCCGCCATCGCAACGCAGCATCGGCCTCTTCGCAATATCCTGATACCTAAGCGCTGACGCACATACGATGCTCGGCACTGCCGGATCCTGCCGGCTTGTCGTGACCGCTCCGGGCATTCTTCGTGGCCAACACTCTCAGAGTCCTCGTTACCGGCGCCACCGGCGCGCAAGGCGGTTCCGTCGCCAGGCATCTGCTATCGACGGGTCGTTACAAGGTGCGGTGTCTGACGCGCAATCCCGATTCGAGCAGTGCCATGGCGCTGCGACAGGCCGGCGCCGAAGTCGTGCGCGGCGATCTGAACGAGCCGGTGTCACTGCGACCCGTGGTGCGCGACTGCGATGCCGCCTTCGGCGTCACCAACTACTGGGAACACGGCGAACGCGAGTTCACGCAGGGCTGCAACCTCGTGGATGCGATCCGTCACAGCAATGTGCAGCACACGATCCTGAGCACGTTGCCGCACACGCGGCTGCTCTCCGGCGGACGCCTCGAAGTGCCGCACTTCGACAGCAAGGCGCGCATGGAGGAATACGCGCGGGAAAAGGAGCTGCCCGCGACGTACCTGCACGTCGCGTTCTACTACGAGAACTTCCTCAGCTACTTCCCGCCGCGGCGCCAGCAGGACGGCACGTACGTCTTCGGTTTCCCGCAGGGCACGACGCCGCTGGCGGCGGTCGCGGCGGCCGACATCGGCGGCATCGTCGTGGCGATCCTCGGCGAGTCGTTCTGGTATCGCGACAAACTCGTCGGCGCCGTCGGCGACGACCAGCGCGCCGACGAATACGCGCAGATCATGGCGCAGACGCTGAACCGCAAGGTGGAGTACCGCTATATCGATCACGATACCTTCGCCGCGATGCCGTTCCCGGGCGCCGCCAAACTGGCGAACATGTTCGAGTTCAACCGGCTCTACATTCCGAATCGCAAGACCGACCTGGCCAAGTCGCGCGAACTCTTTCCCGAAATCCGCAGCTTCGATCGCTGGCTGCGCGGCAATACGGCGGCAATGCAGCGCGCGCTGGATTCGTGATCCGGCGTGGATCGGCTTCTTTCTGTAGGTCAGGCTTGTAGGTCAGGCTTTAGCCTGACTCCTTAGAGCCGGCTGAAGCCGGCCCCACAGGAGGAAGAGCGGATCACGCCACTTCCTTCTTCCACCGCTCCCCGAGGAATTCCCTGAGAATCCGTGCCGTGTGCGACTTGCTGCGGATGCGGATCACCTCCTCAGGCGATCCTTCGGCGACGATCTGTCCGCCGCCGTCGCCGCCTTCGGGTCCCATGTCGATGAGCCAGTCCGCTTCGGCCATGACATCGAGATTGTGTTCGATCACGACCACGGAGTTGCCCGCATCGACCAGTCGATGCAGCACGCGAATGAGTTTTTCGACGTCGGCCATGTGCAGACCCACGGTCGGCTCGTCGAGCAGGAACAAGGTTCCGGAGCGAGCAGCCCCCACCCTGCTCTCCCCCGCACGCGGGGGAGGGGAAGAGGCAGCAACCTTCGCCAGCTCCGTCACGAGCTTGATGCGTTGCGCTTCGCCGCCCGACAGCGTCGGGCTTTGCTGGCCCAGCGTGAGATAGCCGAGGCCGACGTCCTGCAGCAGGCGCAGTGCGTGATGGATGCGCGAATGCGCGGCGAAGAATTCGACCGCTTCGTCGACGCTCATCATGAGCACGTCGCCGATGCTCCGGCCCTTGTACTGGATGGCGAGCGTCTCGTGATTGAAGCGCCGGCCGCCGCAGCTGTCGCAGGTCACGCGCACGTCCGGCAGGAAGCTCATCTCGATGCGCTGCACACCCTGCCCTTCGCACGCCTCGCACCGCCCGCCCGACGTATTGAAGGAGAAACGTGTCGGTTCGTAGCCGCGCATGCGCGCTTCCGTGGTTTCGGCGAACAGCCTGCGGATCGCGTCCCAGAAACCGACGTAAGTTGCCGGACACGAACGCGGCGTCTTGCCGATCGGCGTCTGATCGACTTCGAGAATGCGTTCGATGGACTCCCAGCCTGCGATCTCTCTGCACCCCTGCCACTGCGGCGATTTGCGCCGGTCAGCCAGCGCAGCGCGCAGGTTGTCGTGCAGCACATCGCGCGCGAGCGTCGACTTGCCCGATCCCGACACACCGGTGACGACGACCAGCCGCCCCAGCGGCACGCGCACATTCTGTTTGTGCAGGTTGTGCAGCGAGGTCTGCTTGACGAGCAGCGAGGGCGTGCGGCCGTTCACGCCACGTCGCGGCGCGAGCGGATGCAGCAGCGGTTGCGACAGCAGCCGGCCGGTCACGGAGTGCGGCGAGCGTTCGAGTTCGGCTGCGGTGCCTGCTGCCACCACGCGTCCGCCGCGCGACCCGGCGCCGGGGCCGAGATCGACTACATAGTCGGCACGGCGGATCGTGTCTTCGTCGTGCTCGACGACCAGCAGCGAATTGCCCTTGTCCGCCAGCTTGTCGAGCGTGTCGAGCAGGATGTCGTTGTCGCGCGGATGTAGGCCGATGGTCGGTTCGTCGAGGATGTAGCACACGCCCTGCAGGTTCGAACCGAGCTGCGCCGCCAGGCGAATGCGCTGCGCCTCGCCGCCCGACAGCGTCGGCGCGGAACGTGAGAGCTGCAGATAGCCGAGTCCGACATCTTCCAGGAACGTGAGTCGCGAGCTGATCTCGGCGAGCACGTCGCGTGCGATCTCCTGTTCGCGCCCCTGCAACTTCAGCTGCTTGAACTGTCGGCGCAGATCAGCGACCGACAGGTCCGTCGCTGCGGTGATCGACTGGCCGCGAAACAGTACGTGACGCGCGACCGGATTCAGGCGTTGGCCGTTGCAGTCGCCGCAGACGTGTGACTCGCCTTCGTACCACTCGTTCCACACGGTTTCTTCGCCGCTCTGCTCCGCATCGAAGCCTTCCATCGCGATGCCGGTGCCGTAGCAGCCTTCGCACCAGCCGAGCTTGGAGTTGAAGGAGAACAGGCGCGGATCGAGTTCGGCAAAGCTGGTGCCGCACGACGGGCAGGCGCGCGTCGTCGAGAACAATTGCACGCGACTCGATGCGAGCACACCGACGACGCCCTTGCCATGTTCGAGCGCCACGCCCAGCGCCTCGCGCAGTTCCTTTTCCGTTTTCGCTGTCGCGGCAAGCGTCGCAACCGGCAGTTCGATGGAGTGCTCCTTGAAACGATCGAGCTTCGGCCACTTGCGCGTCGGCAGCAGTTCACCATCGACGCGCAGATGCTCGAAGCCCTTCTTTGCCGCCCACGCCGCCAGATCCTTGTAGATGCCCTTGCGCGCAATGACGAGCGGCGCCAGCACTGTGACCGTCGATCCCCTGTAGTCCTTGAGGATCTTCGCCGCGATCGCATCGAAACTCTGCGGTTCGATCGCCACCTCGCACGTCGGACAGAACTGCGTGCCGAGCTTCACGTAGAGCAGGCGCAGGAAGTGATAGACCTCGGTCAGGGTCGCGACCGTGCTCTTGCGTCCGCCGCGACTGGTGCGCTGTTCGATCGCGACCGTCGGCGGAATGCCGAAGATGGCATCGACGTCGGGACGCGACGCCGGCTGCACGAACTGGCGCGCATAGGCATTGAGCGATTCCAGGTAGCGGCGCTGTCCTTCGCCGAACACGATGTCGAAGGCCAGCGTCGACTTGCCCGACCCCGACACGCCCGTGACGACCGTGAAGCGGTTGCGCGGCAGCGTGACGTCGATGTTCTTGAGATTGTGTTCGCGCGCGCCGTGAACGCGGATGGCGGCGGAAGACGGCGACTGGCGACTGGCTGCTGGCGACTGGCCAGAATGGGAATAGAACGCGGCAGGCTCGGCGACGGCATCTTTCTGGCCAGTCGCCAGTAGCCAGTCGCCAGCCGCCTTCTCATACTCCCGCAGCGCCTTGCCGGTATGCGAGGTCGCATGCTGCTTCACGTCGGACGGCGCACCGACCACGACGACCTCGCCGCCCGCATCGCCGCCCTCGGGCCCCAGATCGATCAGCCAGTCGGAAGCGCCGATCACATCGAGGTTGTGTTCGATCACCAGTACGGTGTGTCCTGCCGCGATCAGCTGACGGAACGAACGCAGCAGCTTGGCGATGTCGTCGAAGTGCAGTCCGGTAGTCGGTTCGTCGAACAGGAACAGTGTGCCGCGGGGTGGGTCGCTGGCCGCTGGCGACTGGCGGCTGGCCGGAGAGCTGCGACCCTTCCGGCCAGCAGCCAGCCGCCAGTCGCCAGTCGCCTTCTCCGCCAGATGGCCTGCGAGTTTCAGCCGCTGCGCTTCGCCGCCCGACAGCGTCGGCACGGGCTGCCCGAGCTTCAGATAGTCGAGTCCGACGTCGGCCAGCGGCTGCAGCGTCGCCAGCACCTCGGGCTGATCGGCGAAGAATTCGACTGCTTCGTGCACCGTCATGTCGAGCACGTCGGCGATGCTCGGTGCGTTCTGTCCGCCGGCCCGCGCCAGTTTCACTTCGAGAATTTCGGCGCGGTAGCGGCGACCGCTGCAATCGGGGCAGCGCAGGTACACGTCGGAAAGGAATTGCATCTCGACGTGCTCGAAGCCGTTGCCGCCGCAGGTCGGGCAACGGCCGTTGCCCGAATTGAAGCTGAACGTACCGATCGTGTACTTGCGTTCCTTCGCCATCGGCGCAGCGGCGAACAGCTTGCGGATGGCATCGAAGGCGCCGACGTAGCTCGCAGGATTCGAGCGTGTCGTGCGACCGATCGGCGCCTGGTCGACCATGACCACTGCGCCGATGTGCTCTGCACCTTCGATGGCATCGACGCTGCCGGGCGCTTCGGTCGGTTTGCCGAAGTGCTTGCGCAGCGCGGGGTAGAGAATGTCCTGGATGAGTGTCGATTTGCCGGAGCCGGAGACGCCGGTGACGGCGACGAGACACTGCAGCGGGATCTCGACGTCGATGTGCTTGAGGTTGTGCTGGCGCGCGCCGCGGATGCGCAGCATTGAAGTGGAGCCGCGCTGCGCGCGCACCCCCACCCTGCCCTCCCCCGCAAGCGGAGGAGGGGAAGAAACAAGCGCATCGGCAATTCTTTTCCCTCCCCCGCTTGCGGGGGAGGGTAGGGTGGGGGCCTGCCTTTGACTCACTTCCCGCCGCCCCAGCAGATAGTCCGCCGTCAACGACTGCTGCGCCGAGCGCAGCTGCCCCGGCTTCCCATAGAACACGATCTCGCCGCCGCGCTCGCCCGGACCCGGGCCGACATCGAGCAACCGGTCCGCGGCCTGCATCACCTGCGGATCATGCTCGACCACGACGAGCGAATTGCCCGCCTCCTTCAGGCGCTGCATCACGCCGATGACGCGACCCATGTCGCGCGGATGCAGACCGATCGACGGCTCATCGAGCACGAACAGCGTGTTCACGAGCGAAGTGCCCAGCGCGGTCGTCAGATTGATGCGCTGGACTTCGCCGCCCGAGAGCGTGCGCGACTGACGGTCGAGCGTGAGATAGCCGAGGCCGACGTCCATGAGATAGCCGAGACGTCCGCGCACTTCGCGCAGCACCAGATCGGCGGCTTCATCGAGCGGCGCGGGCAACTGCAGCGAATCGAAGAAGGCCTTGCAGCGGTCGATCGGCAGCAGCATCAATTCATGAATGTTGAAGCCGTGGAAATGGGGACTGTCCCCATTTCCCATTTCCCGTCCGCCGAGGCGCCACAGCAATGCGTCGGGCTTGAGTCGCGCGCCATGGCACGTCTCGCAGGGCGTGTACGCGCGGTACTTCGACAGCAGCACGCGGATGTGCATCTTGTACGCCTTGGTTTCCAGCCACTGGAAAAAGCGGCGCACGCCGTACCAGACCTGCTTCGACCAGTTGCCTTCGCCCTCCAGCACCCAGTCGCGCTGTTCCTGTGTCAGCGATTTCCATGGCCTGTCGGTAGGGATGCTCCGCTTGCGCGCGAAACGCATCAGATCGTCCTGGCACTCGCGGTACGACTCCGTCTGCCATGGACGGATCGCGCCGCCTGCCAGTGTCTTGTTCTCGTCGGGAACGATGAGTCCGAAATCGATGCCGATGATGCGGCCGAAACCGCGACAGCTCTCGCAGGCGCCGAGCGGCGAGTTGAACGAGAACAGGCTCGGCACCGGTTCCTGGTAGTGGATGTCGCAGTCGGCGCAGTGCAGGTCGGCGGAGAAGCGCCAGGGGCGTGCTTCTTCAGGCACATGCACATTCACCCTTCCCTGCCCGACTCTCAGCGCCGCCTCCAGCGCCTCGCTCAAGCGCGCCGAATCCTCCGGATCGAAGCGCAGCCGGTCCTGGATCATTTCGAGCGTCACGCTGCTGCGCGTCATTGCCTGCTTCTTGCGTCCCTTCTTTTTCGCCGATGCCTCCACCGGCACTTCGCTTTCATGCCGCGCATGGACACGCGTGTAGCCCTGCTTCTCCAGCAGGCCGACGACTTCGGCTTCGGTGAAGTTGTGCGGTACTACCACCGGGAACGTCACGATGAAGCGCGCGTCCTGCAGGCCCTGCGCCGCCACGCGCGACGCGATCTCCTGCCGGATCGTTTCCGCCGAATCGCGCTTCACGTGCTTGCCGCAGCCGCGGCAGTACAACTGCGCGGCGCGCGCATAGAGCAGCTTCAGGTGATCGTTCAGCTCCGTCATCGTGCCGACCGTCGAACGCGAGGTGCGCACGGGATTGGTCTGATCGATGGCGATGGCCGGCGGGATGCCTTCGATCCGGTCGACCTGCGGCTTGTCCATGCGATCGAGGAACTGCCGCGCATACGGCGAGAACGTCTCGACGTAGCGCCGCTGGCCTTCCGCATACAGCGTGTCGAAGACCAGCGAGGACTTGCCCGACCCCGACACGCCGGTGACGACGATCAGCTCGTTCGTCGGCAGATCGACATCGAGATTCTTGAGATTGTTCTGGCGGGCGCCGCGAATGACGATGGAATGGGACATTGCCTGCGGACCTGACGTCGCTGGTGAGAAAAACAAGATCGGGGGATTGCCGACGTGCAGCCGGCTCGCGCGTCGATTGTAAGCCCGCTGTCAAGCGGCAGCCGGCTCGCAGCGCTATTCAATCGCGAAACACTGTCAGCGGATGGCAGGGTCTGTCAGGTTCTTCCTGGGGAGCGGCTTTCGGAATGGTCAGGCTGAAGCCTGACCCACAGGAAGAATTGCTTCCTCATCCTGTGGGGCTGGCTTCAACCGGCCTTCGGAAATTGTCAGGCTGAAGCCTGACCTACAGGAAGAATGCTTCCGGCTCCTGTGGGGCCGGCTTCAGCCGGCCTTCGGAAATTGTCAGGCTGTGACCGAAGGGAATCCCGCGGGAAAGCCTGACCCTTACCCATTCGCCACGAGCGGCGGCAACGGGCAATGCAGTGCGGCGCAGACGGTGCGCAGCAGTTCGGCCTCGGTCACGGCCAGACGCGCATCGTGACTGACGGTCCGCACCAGCCCTTCGATGAGCTGTTCCTTGCCGGCCGGGACGAGCTGGTCCAGACGACTCAGCGCCTGATCGAGCTGCAGTGGCCAGTTCGGCGCGACCGCGTAGGCCGGTCGCTCCCGCGGCAGCAGCTGATGAATCCCCGCCTCGTAGGCGCGGCGCGCCTCGATCTCGCTCTGATGTCCATGATGGGCAAGCACCGAGAACAGCACCTGCAGCTCATCGGTCACCGCGTTGAGCGCCAGACGCCCCGCCCGGCCGCGCGGATCCAGATCATCGCGCAGATGCACCTGCGCCAGTTTGCGCAGCACGTAGGTCTGCAGGGACATCGCGCCCTCCCGCTGCAGCATGCCGTTGAGACAGGCCATCAGCCGCATGCGCTCATCGCGCGTGAGCTGTCGCAGCGCCGGGAACGCATGCATCAGCACCGGCATGCGCTGCTGCGGCTGCAGCGCATCGACCTCGCCCTGCAGCGCCACCATCGCATCGGTCACCTCCGTGCCGAGCTGGCGCGCGATGAACGTGCGCTGGCGTTCGCGTACCGGCGGCTGCGCATCCAGCGCGAGCGCCAGGAACAATGCGCGCGCCGTTGCCGGATGCCGCCCGGCGACGGAGAGCGCCTCGGGCAGCGATTGCCGGATTTCCTGCGCCATTTCCATGTGCAGCGTGCCCGGATTGCCGACCAGATTCGCGACGGCGCCGGCCGCGGCCGGAATCGCGATCATCGATTCCAGCTTCTGTGCCGCCGAGATCGCCTCTTCCGCCGCCGATTCTTCGACGGCCTGCCGCTGAGCAGCGAGTCTGGCGCGCATCTCGGAGAACTCGTGCGGACTGAAGCGTGGATCGATGGCCTTGAGCCGCTCCTCGAGCGCCGGATGGGTCGCGAAGAATCGCGATACGCCCGGTGCGAACAGCATGTGCGCGACTTCCTCGGCCTCGGGATTGCCGATGCGCGAGCCGGCCTCGCCGGCGCCGATCTTCACCAGCGCGCCGCGCAGCCCCAGCGGATCGCGCGTGAACTGCACGGCCGACGCATCGGCCAGCGATTCGCGACTGCGCGAAACGGCCGCCTGGATCAGGCGCCCGAAGAACAGGCCGATGTAGCCGACCACCAGCACCACCGCAGCCGCGAGAAGAATGAAGGCCACGCCGCCGCCCTTCTTGCTGCCGCGGCCGCGCGGCGCGAACCGCAGCACCGTGCGCGCGATCAGCGCAATCACCAGCAGCCCGAAGATCAGGCCCATCAGGCGCACGTTCAGCCGCATGTCGCCGTTGAGGATGTGGCTGAACTCGTGCGCGATCACGCCCTGCAGTTCGGCGCGATTCAGGGTCGTGAGCGTGCCGTGCGTCACGGCAATCGCCGCATTGGCGGGATTGTGTCCCGCGGCGAAGGCGTTGATACCGGACTCCTGTTCCAGCAGATACACCTCGGGCATCGGTACGCCGGCGGCGATCGACATCTCCTCGACGACGTTGAGCAATCGCCGCTGCAACGGATCGGTCGTGTCGGGCGATACGCGCACTCCGCCCAGCGAGCGTGCGACGACACCGCCGCCGCCATTCAAGGTCACGGTCTTGTACAGACTCGACAGCCCGATGACGCCGACCACACTGAGCGTCGTCACGATCACGATGCCGGGATGCGCATGCAGCCACTGCGCATTGGGAAACGTCAGTCCCGCCGAACCTGGCTGCACCGACGCCAGCACCGTGAACAGCACGAAATCCACGGCAGCGACGACGATCACGATCGCAAGCACGAACAGCGCGACCAGCCGTCGCGACATGCGCCGTGCTTCGGTCTGACGTTGAAAGAAGTTCATGGGAGAAGAGGGTTCACACGGAGTTCACGGAGAACACGGAGGTCGGAATAAGAATTTTCCACGGGGGAGGAATGGGAACACGGGGAGCACGGGGACAAGAAAAAGATCTTTTCTGTTCCGAGCCCCGTGTTCCCCGTGTTCCCCGTGGAAAATTCTCTTCTTCCGACCTCCGTGCTCTCCGTGTGAAACATTCCGCTCAGCCGAAGCTGACCTTCGGCACCGCGCGCTTCTCGGCCGATTCGATTTCCAGCAGCTGTGCCGGCCAGAACGCGAACATGCCCGCGATGATGGTGTTGGGGAACACTTCGCGCGTGTTGTTGTAGCCCATCACTGCATCGTTGAACGCCTGGCGCGCGAACGCGACCTTGTTCTCGGTGCTGGTGAGCTCTTCGGAGAGCTGCATCATGTTCTGGTTCGCCTTGAGGTCCGGATAGGCCTCCGCCAGCGCGAACAGGCGGCCCAGCGCGCCGCTCAGCGCGTTCTCGGCGCCGGCCAGCTGCTGTACGGCGGCGGGATTGCCGGGATTCGCGGCAGCGCTCTTCAGGCCGCTCATCGCGGCATTGCGCGCGGTGATCACGGCTTCGAGCGTTTCGCGCTCGTGCTTCATGTATCCCTTGGCGGTTTCGACCAGGTTCGGAATCAGGTCGTAGCGGCGCGTCAGCTGCACGTCGATCTGCGCGAATGCGTTCTTGTAGCCGTTGCGGGCCGTCACCAGCCGGTTGTAGATCGAGACGAAGAACAGCAGCACGCCCACGACGACGATCAGGATGACCCAACCCATGCGCAGAACCTCCCGTGAATTCCAGTGACGATGAATCTCAGCCTGCCAGCGCCGCAAGGATACCGGAGTCGCGTCGGGTCCCAAGGGCCTGCCGGTCAAAGACGCCGGACGTACCGGCCAACGGCTGTTGCGAACCGGTCGCCGGCGCCTCTTCCTGTGGGGCCGGCTTCAGCCGGCCTTCTGAAGAAGTCAGGCTGAAGCCTGACCTACAAAGACCCGATGGCCGACTGCAGACGCTGCGCGACCGCGCCCGAATCGATCTCCTGCTGCAACCACTCGTTCACACGGGTAACCAGCGCCGCATCCTGCGGCAACAGAATCGCCTTGTCGCTTTTCGTAAAGGTCGACGGCGTCGCGCGGCACAGCACGCCCGGCCGCTTGTGCGCCTGCAGGTCGACCTCGACATCGTCCGTGACCATCACGTCCGCACGCCCAGCCGCGATCTCATCGAAGATGCTGCGATTGTCGGGATGGACCACCAGCTGCGCCTGGCTCAGACGCTCGCGCGCGAATCGTTCATTGGTGCCGCCCGGATTCACCACGACACGGACTCCGGCACGATCGATCTCTTCCACCGTGTCGAACTCCGCCTGCCGGCCGCAACGGACGACGGGCGTCTTGCCGCCGTGCTGGTAGGGCACCGAGAACGCCGCGACCGCGGCGCGATCCGGCGTGATGCTGATGCCGCTCATGGCCAGATCGAATTTTCCGGCGCGCAGGTCCGGCATCAGCGTCGACCAGGTCGTGCGCACGAACACGGGCTGCAATCCGAGCGCCTGCGCGAGATCGACGCCCATCGACACGTCGGCGCCCCTCAGTACGCCGCCGGCGTCGCTGCTGAACGGCGCGTAATCGCCGGTCATGCCGATCCGCAACACGCCGCTGGCCTGCAGGCGCGGCAGCGATGCGCCGGGCGCGCGACGCAACCGGCCCAGCGCCTGCATGAGTCTGCCCGCTTCCGCTTCGTTCACGGACTTCGTGAACTGGCGTGCAAGATCGCGATTGCGCGCTTCGAAGTCGGCCTGCTCGAATGCCGGCAATGCCAGATACGTCTGCTGCAACAGGCGCGAACCGAGCGCATCGAGCGCCGGACGCAGTTCGCCGCCGAGATCGCGCAGCGGTTCGGGCGGTGACGCACCCTGCTTCCACGACTCGATCCAGCGCATCTGGACAGCGCGGGCGAGTTCGATCTGCAAAGCAAACAGTTCGCGCGCCGAAGCCGGTTCGATGCCGAGCGCGGCCGCGCGCTCGACCGTGGATTCGAGCACTGCCTGCTCGCGGGCAACGTCGGTGATGGGCAGGGACTTCGCGTATTTCCAGGCCGCGACGAACTGCATCAGCTCCAGTCGCTGCGCCATCAGGTCGACGACTTCGCGCGCCTCGCGTTGCGGATCGGCATAACGCAGATCCTCGGCATGCGCGTCGAGGGTGAAAGGAATGAGGACGAGAAGGAGAAATTGGCGGAGCATCGCGCAACGATGCCCGGGGACGCGCCATCGGTTCAAGTGGTCCGGTGAAGCCGCGATCTGCTCTGATCCCCTCCTCCGCGCAGCGGGAGAGGGTTAGGGTGGGGGCTCTTACTGTACTGTGGGGCCGGCTTCAGCCGGCCTCTTTTCAGAAGT
>OEIU01000289.1_pt1 | contig 50404 bp, 39 predicted proteins | sample 1539221 | NCBI WGS metagenome assembly OEIU01 (sample SAMN03792071, study PRJEB22550) | activated sludge metagenome | feature: wastewater treatment plant; material: activated sludge; isolation source: Wastewater treatment plant of a petroleum refinery complex | place: Argentina: Zarate | collected... | reverse complement strand
CGGACCGGCCGAGCCCGACGCGCGCCGGCGTCAGCTCCCGCAAGGCTTCGAGCGGGCGGGACGGCGCCGGCGTTTTCATGGCTTGCTACTCGGCAGGGACGGAGGCCTCGCGCAGCCGGATCGAGTAATTCGATGCGTTCTGCTGACCCACCGAAGCTGCGCGCGCGAACATGATCAAATGATGCCCGATCATCGCCGGGCCGATCAGCCCCTCGATATCGCCGCGACGGAGCCGGCCGAGCGCGAACTTCCAGAACACCTTCTTGTAGTCGCCGAGCACGCCGACTTTCCAGAAGATGTTCCGCAACATGATCAGGCCGCGCTTGATGTTGGCCCAGCTCTTCTGCTCCGCCGATACTGGAACCTTGATCCGCTGCGAATAGGTGTAGTCGCACTGGTACTGGTAGCGCGCGAACAGCGCTTCCGGCTCATAGGCGACTTCCATGCATTTGCGCCAGGAATTCACCACCTGATCGTAGGGCAGCAGAAACTTGACGTTGGAGTCGCGGCCATCCTCGTCGTTGACCAACCGGCCTTCGCGTTCCAGCCGGTCCCACAAAGGCGTCTTCGGCAACGCTTGCAGCAGATTGATCGTGAGCAGCGGAATCTGCGATTCCTCGACGAACTGCAACAGCGCGCCGCCGGTCTCGGGCTTGTCGGTGTCGAGCCCCATGATGATGCCGGAGACGACTTCCATGCCGTAGGAATTGATGGTCTGGATGCCCTCGAGGATCGGGACCATCATGTTGTGGTCCTTGTGCATCGCCTTCAATGCGTCGGGATCGGGCGTCTCGATGCCGCAGAACACGGTGACGAAGAACGCCTCGCGCATCTTCTCCAGAATCTCGGGCCGCTTGGCGATGTTCAGCGTCGCCTCGCAGGCCAGCCGCATCACATAGCCGGTCCGCTTCTGCCACTCGACCAGATGCGGCAACAGATCGAGCGCCGCCTTGCGATTGCCTATGAAATTGTCGTCGACGAAATAGACCGAACCCGTAACGCCGCACTCCCGGAGCTTGTCGAGCTCCGCGGTGATCTGCTGCGGCGTCTTCAGGCGCGGATTGCGGCCGTAGAGGCCGGGGATGTCGCAGAATTCGCACTGATAGGGGCAGCCGCTTGAATACTGGATGCTGCCGAGAAAATACTTTCTGACCTCGGCCAGCTCATAGGCGGGAATCGGGAACTCGGTCATCGGCAGGCGATCGCTGGTCGTCAGCACCATCTGCAGCGCCGGGCGCGACGGATCGCGCGCCAGCCGCGCGATCAGCTCGTTGGTGGCATCGCCGAGTTCGCCGACATGCAGGTAATCGAACGAGGGATAATAATCCGGACACGCGCTCACCGACGGCCCGCCGATCGCCACCGCGAGGTCGAAGGCATGCGCGCGGCGGCAGATGTCGTTCATCTGCTGGCGCTGGATGTGCATGCCGCTGACGAACACCGCTTCCGCCCACTCGAAATCTTCTTTGGTGGCGGGACGAATATTCTCGTCGACGAAACGAACCGGCCAGTCCGCCGGAAGATAGGCGGCGATCAGGAGAAGGCCCTGCGGCGGCATGAACGCCTGGACGCCATCAGTCAGGGGATAAGCGTGCTCGAATGTACCGAAAGACGACGTATAGCGCGGGAAGACGCACAGGATACGCCGTGCCGTTCCGATGCCTTCAGCTCTCATCAAATTTCCTCAAGGCTGGCATGAATTTAACCACGACATTGAAAGCTGGGCCAGCAATTCTTCAATATTGTGACAGTGGCTCCTAACTCGTTGCGGGTTCAATTGGTTTCAAGAAAATATGAAGGAGCTGGAGCCAGCGTCCTGGCCGGCGCTCAGGCGAGCAGCCGCGAGGCAAATTCGGGCAGCAGGCCCGCGTTGCCCGCAAGGCGGAACTCGGCGTCGGCAAGACCCGCGCGCACCAGCCAGTCGTCGAACTCCGGCGCCCGCTTCAAGCCGAAGAGGTCGCGGATATACAGCGCATCGTGGAACGAGGTCGACTGGTAGTTCAGCATGACGTCATCGGCGCCGGGCACGCCCATGATGAAGGTGACGCCGGCGGCGGCCAACAGCGTCAACAGATTGTCCATGTCGTCCTGGTCGGCCTCGGCATGGTTGGTGTAGCAGACGTCGACGCCGAGCGGCAGGCCGAGCAGCTTGCCGCAGAAATGATCCTCCAGCCCCGCGCGGATGATTTCCTTGCCGTCATAAAGATATTCCGGACCGATGAAGCCGACCACGCTGTTGACCAGCAGCGGATCGAACGCGCGCGCCACCGCATAGGCCCGCGCCTCGCAGGTCTGCTGGTCGACATTGTGATGGGCATTGGCCGACAGCGCCGAGCCCTGCCCGGTCTCGAAATACATCACATTGTCGCCGACCGTGCCTCGGCGCAGCGACAGTCCCGCCTCGCGCGCCTCGCCGAGCAGCTTGAGATCGACCCCGAAACTGCGGTTGGCGGCCTCGGTTCCCGCGATCGACTGGAACACGAGATCGACCGGCGCGCCCTGTCCGATCAGGCCGAGCGTCGTGGTGACGTGGGTGAGCACGCAGCCCTGCGTCGGGATCTGCAGCCGCGAGATGATGCCGTCGAGCAGCCGCAGCAGCCCGCCGATGACGGCCGGATCGTCGCTGGCGGGATTGATGCCGATACAGGCGTCGCCCGCGCCGAGCAGGATGCCGTCGAGGATCGAGGCGGTAATGCCCCTGGCATCGTCGAAGGGATGGTTCGGCTGCAGCCGCACGCTCATCCGCCCTTTCAGGCCGATGGTGTTGCGGAACGCCGCGGTGACCGCGCATTTGCTGGCAACCAGGATCAGGTCCTGATTGCGCATCAGCTTGCAGACAGCGGCGGCCATTTCCGGCGTCACCCCGCGCGAGATCCCGCTCAGCGTCTGGCGGGTGGCTGCATCCGACAACAGCCAGTCGCGGAAGCCGCCGACGGTCAGCGACGAGATCGGCGCGAAAGCCTGTGCCGCGTGGGTGTCGATGATCAGCCGCGTGACTTCATCGGCCTCGTAGGGGATCACCGCCTCGTTGAGGAACTGCTTCAGCGGCACATTGGCGAGCGCCATCCGCGCCGCAATCATTTCTTCCGCGCTTTCGGCCGCGACGCCGGCCAGACGGTCGCCGGAGCGCGGCGGCGTCGCCCTGGCGAGCAGTTCGCGCAGATCGGAGAATACGTAGGAGGTCGCACCTATGGCCTGGCGATAGATCATGTTTCCCGAAACCCGTATCAGCCCGATGCCAAGGCTACCCTATCACCATGCGCGCGACGATCCGGAACAAGAGTCGGGCATTTTCGAACAGGATGCTCACCGTCCGCGCAGCCTGCTAGTTCAGCGTACTGAAATTGCGGGTAAAGAAGCTGATCTCATAGACCAGCGCGGCGAACACGAACAGCACGTGGAATTTCACGTTGCGCGTTATCGAGGCGACGCCGCAGAGCAGGATGAATATGCCGACCGATATGAGATATTCCGGCCCGAAGGACTGCAGATGCGCCTCGCCCTTGATCCAGGTGTCGATCACATCGAGCGCTTCGGTGAGGGCCGCAAAGCCGAAGAACCAGCGGCGGCGGGACAGAAAGTAGTCCTGATAGCCTTTGTATTCCTCGAGATCCTGGGGGAAGAGCAGCGCGCTGAGGAAGAAATACATCGACGCGTAGGCGCACACGAAGAAGTACAAGCCGAACGTCCAGTGCGTGATGAGGTTGAGGCGAAATTCCCACCACCAGAACGTGACCACGTTCACCAACGCCCAGGCGACCCAGCCGAGATGAACCGACCAGATCCGGTAGCGCTTGGGATGCTGGACGATTGAGGCGATGCCGCTGACCAGACGCGTCACGCTGAGCCCGAGGATGATTCCGATCAGCACCCGTACGTGAAGATAGAGTTCGGCATTGCCCGGCAGGACGGCACTTTGGGTCATCAGTTCCAGTTCTCATTCCCGATTGAAGCGGCACGGCGGGTTTGACGAATCCCTCGCCTGCTCGTTGTCTAGCTCGATTCGGTGAAGGGACGCCTGACGACGGCGAAATGGGCGGGGTGAGAACCAATCCCTTCAGTTGCGAATAGCGACACCCGACTATTCCCGGTTGCCGACGCCACCGTCAAGGTCACTGCGTCGCAACATGGCCGAAGCCGCGACCTGCAATTGCGGCGATGCAGCGTCATCTCGCCATGGTCGCACGGAGATACCGATTTTTCCCGGCGAGACAATTCGCGCAAAGGTCTTAATGGACTGAATTATCTTGATTATTGATCCTTAGTTGCAGCCGTTCCAGTTTCGCGCGTTAAGACAATGTCCATCAAGATTCAGCACACTTTGCCCATATCGACGGCATGCGGCGCGCTTTGGCACGCCGACATGGCCGGATTTGCAATTCCCTCGCTCGTTTCCTGGTGGCGTCATGGCATCCCGTTTCTCGCTCGCAGCCAAGCTGTACTCGATCTTCGCGCTGTTCGCGGTGCTGGTCGCGGCCATCACGGCTTTGTCCCAGTACAACTCCAACCAGAACGCCGAACTCACCGAGCAGGTCTCGATCGCCAGCCGCGCCGCGCTCAATGTCGAGCGCATCAATTCGCTGGTCTATGCGGTCGTGATGGAATCGCGCGGCGTCTACATGTCGACCGAACCGGCCGTCGTGAAGAAGTACGGTGACGGGCTGCTCAAGTTCAACGCGCGCATCGTCGAGGTCGTCAAGAACTGGCAGGAACTGGTGCAGGCCGACGACGCCCAGCAATTCGCCACCTTCAAGAAGCGCATCGAGCAGTTCGTCGACTTCCGCAAGGAGCTGGTTCGTCGCGGCGTCGAGATCAACGCGGCGGCAGGCCGCGAATGGGGCGACAATGACGCCAACCGCGAGGTGCGCACGGCGCTGAACAAGGATCTCGAGGCGCTCTCCAAGGTCTATGCCGAACGCAGCAAGAAACTGGCGCAGCAGACCGATACCAATCATACGCTGGCCTTCGTGCTGACCTGCCTGGGCGTCCTGGCGCTGGCGGTGGTCGTCATCGGCGTGCTGATCATCGCCCGCTCGATCGCGCGGCCGCTCTCGGTCATCACCTCGACCATCAAGCAGGTCGCCGACGGCGCCGAAGGCGTCGAAGTGCCGCACACCGGCCGCGGCGACGAAATCGGTGCGCTGGCCCGCGCCATCAAGATTTTCCAGGAAGCGATGGAGCGCAACCGCAACCTCAATTCGCAGGTGCTGGAGGATTCCGAAGCGCGCGAGGAGCGCACCCGCCACATCGAGGCCTCGGTCGACGCCTTCCGCGAAGCGATCGGCGGCGTCGTGCGCGCCGTCACCGACAATGCGACGGTCATGCGCGACACCGCGCAGACCATCGCCAGCGTCTCTTCGGATGCCAGCGGCCGCGCGGTGGCCGCCTCCGGCGCGACCGAGCAGGCGTCCAGCAACGTCTCCGCCGTCGCCAGCGCCGCCGAGGAACTGTCCGCCTCGGTCGAGGAAATCGGCCGCCAGGTGCGCCAATCGGCCAGCGCTGTCGAGCAGGCCGGCCAGCGCACCGAAAAATCCGTCTCCGAAATCGAGGGGCTTGCCGCCGCGACCCAGCGCATCGACGGCGTGCTCAACCTGATCCAGGCGATCGCCGAGCAGACCAATTTGCTGGCGCTCAACGCGACCATCGAGGCCGCCCGCGCCGGCGACGCCGGCCGCGGCTTCGCCGTGGTCGCCCACGAGGTCAAGGCGCTGGCCGAGCAGACCGCGAAAGCGACCGCCGAAATCGGCCAGAATGTCGGGCTGATCCAGACCTCGACCAGGACCTCGGTCGAAGCCGTCCGCGAGATCGGCAATGCCGTGCGCGACATCAACGAGGTGACCTCGATCATCGCCAGCGCGATCGAGCAGCAGGATTCCGCGACCCGCGAGATTTCGTCGAACGCGCAGCTCGCCGCGCAGGGCAACGGCACGCTGGTGGTCAATATCAATTCGCTGAGCGAGTCGATCGGCACCACCAACACGGCGGCGGCTTCCGTCCTCACCGCATCCAGCGAACTGACGGCGACCGCCGAGACGCTGTCCCGCGAGGTCGAACAATTCTTCCGGAACTTGCGCGAGGACTCCTCAGAGCAGATGCGCAAGACCGGGACGTGACCGCGGCGATCACTCCACCAGCAGCACGTCGACGGCCACGCTGAGCTTCTGCTTGCGCGAGCCGACGATGATGCCGTCGACCGGCGAGACGTCGGAAAAATCGCGTCCGACCGCCAGGATGATGTGATCGTTCTCGACGATGAGATCGTTGGTCGGGTCGAATCCGATCCAGCCGAGCCCGGCGCCGCACCACACCGACACCCAGGCGTGGGTGGCGTCGGCGCCCTGCAGGCGCGGCTGGCCGGCGGGCGAGATGGTGCGCAGGTAGCCGCTGACATAGGCCGCCGGCAGGCCGAGCCCGCGCAGGCCGGCGATCATCACGTGGGCAAAATCCTGGCACACGCCGTGACGCTTCTCGAACACTTCGCGCAGCGGCGTCGAAATCACCGTGGCCTTCGGGTCATACCTGAAATCGCCGCGGATGCGGCGCATCAGATCGGCGGCACCTGCGACGACCCCCTTGCCCGGCGCAAAGCTCGCGGCGGCATAGGCCGTGACGGGCGCCTGCACTGATACCAGCGAACTGGCGAAGACGTAGCCGACCGGCGAATTGGGACCGAGGCTGTTGGATTCGAACGATGCGTCGCGGACGGCTTCCCATGCGGGGCTCGGCGCGGCGCGATCCAGCGCCTTGCGCGAGAGCGAGACGCGCGAGCGGGAATCGATCCGAAGGTTACGATGCGCCGCCTCGATCAGCACGTTCTCGGTATGGGTGCCGAAAAAATCCCGCCGCACGGTGCGTTCGGCCGGCCGCGGACGGATCTCCACCGTATGCGAGATCAGTTGCTGTCCGTCGCCGCTGCGCGGCTCCAGCCGCAGCGAGCAGCGCGCAAAACTCACCGCGCTGTCGTAGGAATAGGTCGTGACGTGACGGATATCGTAGATCACGCAAGGCCCGTCAGCTTCTCCGGCCGGCTCGCCTGCGGTCCGTGCGGGAAGTAATGCTGGCCGATGGCGTCGGCGAGGGTGAGCAGCGACTGTTCGAGCGAGAACAGGCTGGTGACGTCAAGCATCGCGGCCTCCGCCGTCGTCAGCGTCGCCTGCAATGCCACCGCCAGCCGCTGCGGCCGTTCGATCAGGCCATATTCCTTCAGGCTCGGAAGCGCGGCGATGTGCTCGTTCAGCGAGGCGACCTGGAACGCGACCGAGCGCGGATTGTAGGGATCGAGCACCGCGAGATCGCGCACCGGCGCGAGCGCAGGCCCGACCAGATAGCGCGAACGATAGGTGATCTGGCAGTCCACCAGCGTCAGCAGCATGTCGAGGTCTTCCTCGCCGGCCTCGTCATAGCCGAACTGCCGGGTGAACCGCACCGTGTTGATGGCGCGCTCGGCACGGCGGCCCATGTCGAGGAAACGCCAGCCGGCGGCGCGGTTCATGTTCTCCTGCGCAAGCCCCGCGATGCTCGCCAGTTCCTGCAGCGTCAGTTCGGCCGCGCTGACGATACCGTCGTCGTCATCGACCTGCAGCGCGAGGCGCTCCACCATCTCGGTGATGATCTGCCAGGCGTCGGGCGAAAGCCGCTCGCGCAGCGAACTTGCCGTCCGCTGTACTGATCTCACCAGCGAGAGCGCCGAGCCGAACTTCGCCTCGCTCTGCAACGCCTCCGCGATCACCCGCGCCGGGTTGGTCCGCGTCGTTTGCGAAATGGCGCCCCAGCTCACCAGGATCCGCTGGACACGCTCGACCGAATGCAGCGCCGAGGACATGCCATCGGCGGTGCGCGTCGAGGTGCCGAGCGCGCGGATCAGCCGCAGCGTCGCCTCGGCGCGCTCGAGATAGCGGCCGAGCCAGAACAGATTGTCCGCGGCGCGGCTCGGCACCACGCCGGCGATCCGCCTGATCCGCACGGCGTCGGCTGCCGGCAACAGCGTTGAGGACGCCACCGCCTTGTCGGACACCACCCAGACATCCGCCGCCCGGGCGCCATCGCCCATCGACACCGCGCGGGCATCGGCCTGTTCGGCGATCCGGCAGAAGCCGCCGGGCATGACGGTCCAGCCGTTCGGGGTCGCCGCGGCAAATACCCGCAGCACGAAGGGCCGCGGCGCGATCCGTCCCGCTTCCCACACCGGCGTCGTCGACAGCCGAACCAGCTCCTGACCGACATAATCGATGCCACGATCGGCGATCGCCTGCCGCAGCCGGTCGCGCTCGGCGGGTGGCAATTCGCCGGCCAGCACCGGGCCGTTATCGGAAAAGCCGGGAACGGCACGGCCATAGGCGCCCTCGATCGCGAAATCCCCGATCCGCGACAGCACTTCGTCACGCGCCGCCTTCTGTCCGCACCACCAGGTTGCGATATGCGGCATGGCCAGGGTCTCGCCGAGCAGGCGTCGGCACAGGCTCGGCAGGAAGCCGAGCAGCGCCCTCGATTCCAGGACGCCCGAGCCCGGCATGTTGGCGACCACCACGCCGTTCTTGCGCAGCACATCGATCAGCCCGGGCACGCCGAGATGCGAGGAGGCATCGAGTTCCAGCGGATCGAGGAAATTGGAATCGACCCGGCGGAGCAACACATCGAGCCGCTTCAATCCGGCGACGGTGCGGATATGGATGCGGTCGCCGGAGACGGCGAGATCGTCGCCCTCGACCAGCAGAAAGCCGAGATAGCGCGCCAGCGTGGCATGCTCGAAATAGGTTTCGCTGAAGGTGCCCGGCGTCAGCAGCCCGATCCGCGGCTCGTCCCGCTCGGCGCTGGCGCGAAGCGATTCCCGGAATGCCTCGAAGAACGGCGCGACGCGCTCGACGTTCATGGACTTGTAGAGGCTGGAAAAGGCCCGCGACAGCACCAGGCGGTTTTCCAGCGCATAGCCCGCGCCCGACGGCGCCTGCGTGCGATCATTGAGCACCCACCAGCGCCCGTCGGGGCCGCGGCCGACGTCGGCGGCATAGAAGTGCAGATAGCGGTTGCCCGGCGGTTTGACGCCGCAAACCGCGCGCAGATATTCGTTGCTGCCGGCAATCGCCGCCGCCGGCAACGCGCCATCCGCGACCAGCCGGCCCTCGCCATAGAGATCGCGCAGCACCATTTCGAGCAGCTGCGCGCGTTGCGCGATGCCGGTGGTGAGTTGCTGCCAGTCGGCCTCGTCGATGATCAGCGGCAGGTGGCTGAGCGGCCACAACCGGTCGGACGTCTCGCCCGGCGCGCGATAGGTGACGCCGGCCTCGCGCAGATGGCGATCGGCGGAAGCGAAGCGCCGCTCGATATCGACAGGGGAAAGCGCGGCAAAGGCATCGAAGAAGCGGGCCCAGGCCGGCCGCGGCGCGCCGTCGGGGCCGATATATTCGTCGGGGATGCCGGGCAGCCGCGCGTAGTCGCGGGTCCATTGCGCCATCCGGCGCTGGCCTGGCCGGGCCTTGCTTTCCTGGCTGTTGCCTTGACCTGTCATTCCGGCTCCCCTGGGCCCTCCTTCTGAATAGATCAGAATCGCCGCCGCGGTCTCGCACTTTCTGAAAGCGCTACGGCAAGAGCGGCGTCCTCAGGTCGAGCGTCAGGGGGAAATCGATGCTGCGCTCCTCAGGCGGCAGCTCAATCTTGCCCGGAGTGTGGCCATGATCCTGAAAACGGGCCAGCCGCCGCGCTTCCGCCTCATAGGAATTCACCGGCTTGGTGTCATAGTTGCGGCCGCCGGGATGGGCGACGTGGTAGACGCAGCCGCCGAGCGAGCGGCCATTCCAGGTATCGATCAGGTCGAATGTCAGGGGTGCGTGGACCGGAATGGTCGGGTGCAGCCCGGAGGCCGGCTGCCACGCCTTGAAGCGGACGGCAGCGACCGCTTCACCGGAGCGGCCGGTCGGCGTCATCGGCATCCGCCTGCCGTTGCAGGTCACGATGTGACGGCCCTCGACGAAACCGGTTGCCTTGACCTGCAGCCGCTCGACGGAAGAGTCGACATAGCGCACGGTGCCGCCGGCCGAGCCCTCTTCGCCGAGCACGTGCCAGGGCTCCAGCGCCTGCCGCAATTCCAGCGCAACGCCGCCATGATGGACGCGGCCGAACGCCGGAAAGCGGAATTCGAGCTGGGCCTGATACCATTCCGCCGAGAACTCGTAGCCGGATAGCCTGAGTTCATCGAGCACGCCGAGAAAATCCTCCCAGAGGAAATGCGGCAGCATGAAGCGGTCGTGCAGCGCGGTGCCCCAGCGCACGAACTTGCCCTGCTGCGGCTCGCGCCAGAGCTTTGCGACCAGCGCGCGGATCAGGAGTTGCTGCGCCAGCGACATCCTGGGATCAGGCGGCATTTCGAGGGCGCGGAATTCGACCAGCCCGAGCCGGCCGGTCGGTCCATCGGGCGAATAGAGCTTGTCGATGCAGATTTCGGCGCGATGGGTGTTGCCGGTGATATCGACCAGGATATGCCGGAACAGCCGGTCAGCCAGCCAAAGCGGCGCCTCGATGCCGGGCGGCGGCACGTGCGAGAGCGCGATCTCCAGTTCGTAGAGGCCGTCATGCCGCGCCTCGTCGATACGTGGCGCCTGGCTGGTCGGGCCGATGAACATGCCGGAGAAGAAATAGGACAGCGAGGGATGACGCTGCCAGTACAGCACGAGGCTCTTCAGGAGATCGGGCCGGCGCAGGAACGGCGAGTCCGGCGGCGTCGAGCCACCGACCACGACATGATTGCCGCCGCCGGTGCCGGTGTGGCGGCCGTCGACCAGAAAGCGGTTGGCGCCGAGCCGAACTTTCGCGGCGTCCTCGTACAGGCCGAAAGTGATATCGACCGCCTCGCGCCAGCTCTGCGCCGGCTGGACGTTGACCTCGATCACGCCGGGATCGGGCGTCACCTTGATCACCTCGATGCGCGGATCGTAAGGCGGTCCATAGCCCTCGACACGAACAGCGATCTGCATCTCCTCGGCGGTCGCCTCCACCGCCCCAACCAGTTCGAGATAATGTTCGACCTTCTCGACCGGCGGCATGAATAGGCACAGCACGCCATCGCGGATTTCGACCGCAGTAGCGGTGCGCACCGGTTTGGGCTTTGCCTTCGCTTTCGCGCTCTTTGATTCCGACGCCTCGCTCCCGGCCGCAAGCCCCTCCCGTCCTTCCATCGGATCCTGCTCGACGAGGTAGGGATACTCCTCCGGCGGAACGTGCGGCAGCGACGCCATCGGTAGCCGCAGTCCGAGCGGTGAATCCCCCGGGATCAGGAACAGATGGCTGCGCCGAACCTGCCAGCGCTCGCTGATCCAGCCGGCAGCATCGGCCTCCGCGTGCTGGATCGGCAACACGAAACCACAGGGCTTGTCGAGTCCCTGATCGAACACCCGCGCCATCCGCGCGCGCTCTTCCGCATCGGCCAATTTGGAATCGCTCGGGTCTACATTGACCGGCAGCGCGGCTTCCTTCTGAAGCCAGTGCGCGGGATCTTCATGGGCCGACATTACGTAGGCGGCATCGAGGCCGAGCCGCGTTGACACCGCTGCCATGAAGGCTCTGGCCTGTTCGCTCGACGCCTCGCGCGGATCGCCAATCTCTGCGATCAGTTCGGCATTCTTCCAGATCGGCACGCCGTCCTTGCGCCAATAGAGGCCAAAGGCCCAGCGCGGCAGGCCTTCGCCCGGATACCATTTGCCCTGTCCGTAATGCAGCAGTCCGCCCGGCGCGAACCGCGCGCGCAGCTTGCGGATCAGTTCATCCGCCAGCGCCTGCTTGGTCGGGCCGATGGCGGCGATATTCCATTCCGCCGATTCCAGATCGTCGACGGAGACGAAGGTCGGCTCGCCGCCCATGGTGAGGCGCACATCATCGCGCCGGAGATCAGCATCGACCTGTTCGCCGAGCGCATCGAGCCGCGCCCAGGACTGGTCCGAGAACGGCCGCGTGATCCGCGGCGCCTCGCGGATGCGTTTGACGCTCATCTCGAAGCCGAAATCAACATTGGCGAAACCGGCGCTGCCGGAAATCGGCGCCGCCGAGCGATAATGCGGCGTGGCGGCGACCGGGATATGCCCCTCGCCGGTCAGCATGCCCGAGGTGACGTCGAAGCCGATCCATCCCGCCCCCGGCAGATAGACCTCGCACCAGGCGTGCAGATCGGTGAAATCATTCTCGACCTCGCGCGGGCCCTCGACCGGATCGATATCGGGACGGAGCTGGATCAGATAGCCGGAGACGAAGCGCGCGGCGAGGCCGAGATGCCGTAGCGTCTCGATCAGCAGCCACGCGGAATCGCGGCACGAGCCGGAGCCCCGCGCCAGCGTCTCTTCCGGCGTCTGAATGCCCGGCTCCATCCGGATGACATATTTGATCTTCCTCGCGAGTTCGGCGTTGAGCTCGACCAGGAAATTGACGGTGCTGTCGGCCTCGCGCGGAATCTCCTTCAGGTAGGACGCGAACAACGGCCCCTGCTCCGTCGTGACCAGATAGGGCGCAAGCTCGGTCTTGAGATCGGCGATGTAGTCGAATGGAAAGGAATTGGCGGAAGGCTCGACAAAGAAATCGAACGGATTGACCACCGTCATCTGCGCGGTGAAATCGACTTCGATCTTCAGCTCGCTTGCCTTCTCCGGAAAGACAAAACGCGCCAGCCAATTGCCTTGCGGATCCTGCTGCCAGTTAACGAAGTGGTTGGATGGCGTAACCTTGAGCGAATAGCTCAGGATCGGCGTGCGCGTATGCGGCGCCGGGCGCAGGCGCACGGTCTGCGGGCCGAGATCGATCGGTCGATCGTATTTGTAGTGCGTGACGTGATGCAGTGCGACGTAGATCGACACGGACCGGAAACTCCAGCGGCTTTTTTAAGCAGAACACCGGTTCCGGGTGGGATCAAGCACTAACAACGGGCAGACAGTGCCTAGCGTGCAGGCGAGTGGCGAATGGCGAATGGAAAGCCGAGCCACCTTATTCGCCATTCGCTACTCGCTATTCGCTGCCCCCTCACATCGTCGCGCCCAGCACCCACGGCGCGAACTCGGCGCCACCGAAGTCAAAGCTTTCGCTCTTGGTCGGCTGGCCCGATGCCGTCTTCAGCATCAGCTCGAAGATGCGCTGGCCGCATTGCTGCACGGTCTCCTCGCCGTCGAGGATGGTGCCGCAATTGACGTCCATGTCGTCTTCCATCCGCTTGTACATCGGCGTGTTGGTCGCGAGTTTGATCGACGGCGCCGGCTTGCAGCCGAACACGCTGCCGCGGCCGGTCGTGAAGCAGACGAGATTGGCGCCACCGGCCACCTGCCCGGTTGCCGCGACCGGGTCGTAGCCGGGCGTATCCATGAACACGAAACCCTTCTTGGTGATCGGCTCGGCGTAATTGAGCACGTCGACGAGGTTGGTGCTGCCGGCCTTGGCCATCGCGCCGAGCGACTTTTCCAGGATCGTGGTGAGGCCGCCGGCCTTGTTGCCGGGGCTCGGGTTGGCGTTCATCTCGGCACCTTCGCGCTGGGTGTACTCCTCCCACCAGCGCATCAGGCCGACGAGCTTTTCGCCGACCTCGCGGCTGACCGCGCGGCGCGTCAGGAGATGCTCGGCGCCGTAGGTCTCGGGCGTCTCCGAGAGGATCACGGTGCCGCCATGACGCACGAGCAGATCGCTCGCAGCTCCCAGCGCCGGATTGGCCGACACGCCGGAATATCCGTCGGAGCCGCCGCATTGCAGGGCCACCGTGAGTTCGCTCGCCGGCACGGACTCGCGCTTCACCTTGTTCGCGTCGGTCAGCGCTTCCTTGACGAAGGCGACGCCGGCTTCCACCGTCTTGCGGGTGCCGCCGACTTCCTGGATGTCCATCGCGCGCAGGCGTCCGGCGAGTTTCTGCTCCTCCATCAGCCCGCCGATCTGGTTGACCTCGCAGCCAAGTCCGAGCACGACCACGTGCGAGAAATTCGCGTGCCGCGCGTAGCCGCCGAGCGTCCGCCTGAGCAGCGCCAGCGGCTCGTTCTGCGTCATGCCGCAGCCGGTCTTGTGGGTCAGCGCCACCACTCCGTCGACATTCGGATAATCGGCCAGCGGGTTATCGCCGGTGAACGGATTCTTCTTGAACATGTCGGCGACGATGCCGGCGACATGGGCGCTGCAATTCACCGAGGTGAGGATGCCGATATAGTTGCGCGTCGCGATGCGGCCGTCGGCGCGGCGGATGCCCTCGAACGTCGCGGGAAGATCGAAATTCGGCACCGGCTTGACGTCGACGCCATAGGCATAGTCCTTGGCGAAATCGCCCATGCCGCAGTTCTGCGTATGGACGTGCTGGCCCGGCGCGATCGGCACGGTGGCAAAGCCGATGATCTGGCCGTAGCGGCGCACCGGCTCGCCCACGGCAATCGGCTTGATCGCGACCTTGTGGCCCGCCGGGATACGCTCGACCGTCGTGACCCCCTCGGCCACCATTAAGCCCTTTGGCAGGCTCGCGCGCGCGATCAGCACGCCGTCGTCGGGATGCAGGCGGATCACGGGGGTCGGAGTGGTCATGGGGGTGTCTCCTCAAGATCGGCGAATAGCGAATGGGGAGTAGCGAACAGCAGATACCATTGCGCTGCTCCCCACCCTGTTCGCCATTCGCTACTCGCTATTCGCGCAAGCTTACGCCTTGCCGGCGGAATCCTTGCGGGTCTGGTTCACTTGCATCTTGCAGTAGGTCGACATCAATCCGACCTCGTTTGACAGCGTCACCAGCTTGAAGCCCATGTTGATGGCGCGCACCGCGCCTTCGGCGCCGGAGCAGTGGATGCCCGGGTTGAGGCCGCGCTTGCCGCACTCCTTGATGATCTTTTCATAGATCTTCAGGATCTCCGGCTCGTCGCGGTCGAGCTTCGGCACCAGGCCGTAGGAGAAGCCGAGGTCGGACGGGCCGATATAGACGCCGTCGATGCCCTCGACGTCGAGGATCGCTTCCATGTTCTCGACCGCCGTCCTGGTCTCCATCATCGGCAGCAGAACGATCTCGTCATTGGCCGTCTGCTGGTAGGAGCCTGCGCTGCCGTACATGCCGGCGCGGATCGGACCGTTGGAGCGGACGCCCTTCGGCGGATATTTGGCGTAGGAAACGAGGTTCTTGGCTTCCTGCGGGGTGTTGACCATCGGGCAGATCACGCCATAGGCGCCGCCGTCGAGCACCTTGCCGATGATGCCGGGCTCGTTCCAGGGCACGCGGACCATCGGCGTCACCGGATGCTTGTCCATGGCCTGGAAGCACTGGACCATCGAGAGGTAGTCCTGCACGCCGTGCTGCATGTCGACGGTGACGCTGTCGAAGCCGCACTGCGCGACCATTTCGGCCGAAAAGCCGGACGGGATCGCGAGCCACGCGTTCACCACGGCCTTGCCGGAAGCCCATACTTTCTTGACGTTGTTGGTTGCCATTGATTGCCTTCCCTTTGTGATCTTTTCGACTGTTGGAGTTGGTGGGGTGAATTAGCTGGCCGCGCGCTGGATCGAGGTCTCGCTGACGCCGACCTCGCGGGCGGTGTTGACGATCGCCGCCCAGGTATCGTCAGGCAGCGGCACGCCGTTCCTGGTGCGCTCGGCGCGCGTCTTGCGTTCGGGATCGCCCGGAACCAATACGCTCTCGACGCCGGCGATCGGTTTGGTCTGCCGGATGAAGTCGGTGTAGCGCGAGATCTCGCCGTCGAAGAAGTTGCTGGTGTCGATCACCTTGGGATCGATAAAGAAAGACAGCATGCCGTTGGCGAACTGCCGCCCGCCCGAGGTGGCGCCGGTGCCGGTCAGCGCGCCGCCGAGCAGTTCGCAGATGAAGGCAAGGCCTGAGCCCTTGTGCTCGCCGAACGCGCGGATCGCACCGGTCCCCTTGGTATGATCGCGCGGACCATCTGGCGTATAAGGACCGTAAAGAACTGACGGCTCCTCGCTGAGCGTGCCGTCCTGATCGACCAGCGCGCCGGTCGGCAGCTTCTTGCCGCCGCGACTGGCGACCAGCACCTTGCCTTCCGCGACGACCGAGGTCGCGAAATCGAGCACGATCGGATCCTGTCCCTTGCGCGGAATGCCGACGCAATAAGGCGCGGTCGAGAGCCGCTTCTCCACGCCGCCGAACGGCGCGACCAGCAACGAGCCGGCGGCGTTGACGAAGTGCACCGAGACCAGCCCTTCGGCCGCGGCCATCTCGGCCCAATCGCCGACACGGCCGATATGTCCGGCATTGCGCAGCGCCATCGCCGACAGCCCGGCCTTCTTGCACTTCTCGATCCCAGTCCGCACCGCGAACGGCGTCACGGTCTGGCCATAGCCGAACTTGCCGTCGACCACGGCGAGCGAGGGCGTATCGACGACGATCTCGGGCGTCTGGTTGGGAATGACGTTCCCGGTCTTCTTCCAGCGGATATAGACGGGAACGCGGATGACGCCGTGGCTGTCATGTCCCGTGAGATTGGCCGTCGTCAGGTAGGTCGCGATGCGTCTGGCTTCCTCGGGCGAGGATTCCGCATGTGAAAAAACCTCGGTGACGAAATCGATCAGATTGTTGACTTTTATTGTGACCATGTCCGGATTTCAGCCTGTCCTTGCCCGGGACGCCCTGCCTTTCGGCGGCATGCCCTTCGCTTCCCACGCCGGTTTTGCTGACCAGCTTGAGCGGCACTTTGAACGAAAAATGTCGCGCGTGTCTACTCGCGTCGACCGCATTAGCCAATTGATTGCAATCATTTGCCCGCCCGCTATGCGCGGGCTCGGTAGCATCATGCAAATTTGCGCTTACTCATCCTCGACAGTAGTGTCGCCATCACCCGCTACCTCCATCGCAGCGAGGCTGTGTTCCAGTTCGCCCAGCATGTCCTGCAGTTCGGCGAGTTTGCGCGCGCCGTAGCGATTGGTGATCTCGGCGTAGATCGCCTCCGACGTCGGCGCGACAGCCTCGATCAGCTTCAACCCCCTGGACGAGATCGAGACCTCGCCGCGGCGCAGATCCGCCTTGGCGGTGCGCCGCTCGATCAGGTCGCGCGCTTCGAGGTCGCGCAGGATGCGGGACAGGCTCGGTCCCAGCAGGAAGGCGACGCGCGCCAGCTCGGTCACCTCGATGGTGTCGACCGCCGTGAGCGCGCGGAGAATCCGCCACTGCTGTTCGGTGAGGCCATGGTTGCGCAGCGATGGACGGAACCGCCGCATCACAGCTTCGCGCGCGCGCAGCAGCGACATCGGCAGCGAGCGGGAGAATTCGCGCATCGGCCCGCGGCGAGGCTCCGGCGTTCCCTCCTGCTCCGCGCGCGATCCGTTCGGCGATTTCTTCCCTGCCATCTTCAGTCGTCCCACATCAGGAATCGTGATTGCACGAACGATAAAGTTTTGCGGCGCAACAAGCAGCAAATCAGTTTGCGTCGGATAACTTAACATGTTAAACAAATTTCAGCACGCGCTTTTTCCGCGCATCCGGACGCAGCCATGGCCCTTTCCCGAGACGAAATCCGAAGCGCTGCCGAGCGGCTCGATCGCGCCGAAAAGACCCGCACGCAGATCCGCCAGCTTTCGCTCGAACACCCCGGCATCACGATCGAGGACGCCTACGCCATTCAAAAGGCCTGGGTCGAGATGAAGGTCGCGCAGGGCCGCGTCGTGAAGGGCCACAAGATCGGCCTGACGTCGAAGGCGATGCAGAGCGCGCTCAATATCGACGAGCCTGATTCAGGCATCCTGCTCGACGACATGTTCTTTGCCGATGGCGGGCTGGTGCCATCAGATCGTTTCATCGGTACCCGCGTCGAGGCCGAGCTTGCCTTTGTGATGAAGTCGCGGCTGTCAGGGCCTGACTGCACCATGTTCGACGTGCTCAACACCACCGACTTCGTGGTGCCGGCGCTGGAGATCCTGGACACGCGGGTCGAGAGGGTCGATCCACAGACCAAGGCGACGCGCAAGATCTTCGACACCATCGCCGACAACGCAGCCAATGCCGGCATCGTGCTCGGCGGCCGCCCGATCCGGCCGCTGGATGCCGACCTGCGCTGGATCGGCGCGCTATGCTTCCGCAACGGCCAGCTCGAGGAAACCGGGCTTGCGGCCGGCGTTCTCAACCATCCCGCCACGTCGGTGGCCTGGCTCGCCAACAAGATTGCGCCGAACGGGCTGGCGCTGGAGGCTGGACAGGTGGTGCTGGCGGGGTCGTTCATCCGGCCGATCGAGACGCGCAAGGGCGACACGATCCAGGCCGACTATGGTCCCTATGGCTCGGTGAGCTGCTACTTCGCCTGAGGCCTTGAGAAATGTTTGAGGGAGCGCAACGTGCCGCACTTCACGATCGAATATTCAGGCAATCTCGATGGCCACGTCGACATGGGCGCGGTCGTCGAACTGGTTCGCAAGGCCGCGGTCGAGACCGGCATCTTCCCGCTCGGCGGTATCCGAGTCCGCGCCATCAGATGCGAGCACTATGCGATCGCCGACGGCCGGCAGAACTATGCCTTCCTCGACATGGTGCTGCGCCTCGGTGAAGGCCGCGACCTCGCCACCCGCAAGAAGGCCGGCGAGCATATCTTCAAGGTCTTGTCGGCCCATCTCGATCCAGTGTTTGCCAAAGAGAAGTTCGCATTGTCGTTCGACATGCAGATCAACGACAAGGACACAAGCTGGAAACGCAACAACATCCACGAAGCGCTGAAAGTGGAGACGATCAATGGATAAAGCGACGCCCAAGGACAGCTTTCAGGCCAACCGCGACCGCGTTGGCCCCCTCCTCGCCAAATTGAAGAGCGAGGGCATCGGCCACATGATCGACGGCAAGACGGTGCCGTCGGCCTCGGGCCAGACGTTTGAGACGAAGTCGCCGGTCGACGGCGCAGTGCTGGCGTCCGTCGCGCGCGGCAATGCCGAGGACATCGATCGCGCGGCTGATGCGGCGAGCCGGGCCTTCAAGGCCTGGCGCGAGGTATCGGCGGCGGCGCGGCGAAAACTGCTGCATCGGGTAGCCGACGCCATCGAAGACAATGCCGATGACATCGCCGTGCTCGAATGCATCGACACCGGACAGGCTCACCGCTTCATGGCCAAGGCCGCGATCCGGGCGGCGGAGAATTTTCGCTTCTTCGCCGACAAATGCGCCGAGGCCCGCGACGGCCTCAACACGCCTTCCGATGAGCACTGGAACATCTCGACCCGCGTGCCGATCGGCCCGGTCGGCGTGATCACGCCGTGGAACACGCCGTTCATGCTGTCGACCTGGAAAATTGCGCCGGCGCTCGCCGCCGGCTGCACCGTCGTGCACAAGCCGGCGGAATGGTCGCCTGTCACGGCGGACCTGCTGGCAAAACTCGCCAGGCAGGCCGGCCTGCCCGACGGCGTGCTCAACACCGTTCACGGCATGGGCGAGGAGGCCGGCAAGGCGCTGACCGAGCATCCCGCGATCAAGGCGATCGGCTTCGTCGGCGAGAGCGCGACGGGTTCGGCGATCATGGCGCAGGGCGCCCCTACGCTAAAGCGCGTGCATTTCGAGCTCGGCGGCAAGAACCCGGTGATCGTATTCGACGATGCCGATCTCGACCGCGCGCTTGATGCGGTCGTCTTCATGATCTACTCGTTGAACGGCGAGCGCTGCACTTCGTCGAGCCGCCTGCTGGTGCAGGCGAGCATCGCGGAGAAATTCATCGAAAAACTTACCGCACGGGTGAAGGCGCTGAAGGTCGGACACCCGCTCGACCCGGCGACCGAAGTCGGGCCGCTGATCCACGAGCGGCACCTCGCCAAAGTCTGCAGCTATTTCGACGTTGCGAAGAACGACGGCGCCACCATCGCGGTCGGCGGCAAGCCGCATGACGGCCCGGGCGGCGGCCATTACGTGCAGCCGACGCTTGTCACCGGTGCCAACTCAAAAATGCGGGTGGCGCAGGAGGAAGTGTTCGGGCCGTTCCTGACCGTGATCCCGTTCAAGGACGAGAAAGACGCGATCGAGATCGCCAACGGCGTGCAGTATGGCCTGACAGGCTATGTCTGGACCGGCGACATGGGCCGCGCGCTGCGCGTGGCCGACGCGCTGGAAGCCGGCATGATCTGGCTCAACTCCGAGAACGTACGGCATCTGCCCACCCCGTTCGGCGGCATGAAGGCCTCAGGCATCGGCCGCGACGGCGGCGATTACTCGTTCGACTTCTACATGGAAACCAAGCACGTCTCGCTCGCGCGCGGGACGCACAAGATTCAGAAACTGGGAATCTAATTTCACCGTCGTTCCGGGGCGCGAAGCGAACCCGGAACCTCGAGATTCCGGGTTCGGTCCTGCGGACCGCCCCGGAATGACGAACCAAACAAGGGAACGCGCATGCCGGTGCCGACACACATCTTCGACCCGCCCTTCAACATCATCCGCTGCAGCCATGCCGTGCTCGAGGTCGTCGACCTCAACAAGAGCCGCGCGTTCTACGAGAACACCGTGGGCCTGCATGTCGAGGACGCCGACGACAGAGTAGTGTATCTGCGCGGCAGCGAGGAGCACCAACATCACTCGCTGGTGCTGCGGAAAGCCTCCACCGCGGCCTGCAGCCGGCTCGGCTTCAAGGTCGGCAATGACGGCGACCTCGACAAGGCCGCCAGCTTCTTTTCCGAGAATGGCATCACCTACGCCTTCGTCGATCAGCCATTCCAGGGCCGCACCCTGCAATTCACCGATCCCATCGGATTCCAGCTCGAACTCTATGCGACCATGGAGAAGCGCCCGCATCTGCTGCGCCGTTACGACCTCTACAAGGGATGCCACCCGCAGCGGCTGGACCATTTCAACGTGTTCTCACCCGGGGTGCAGAACACCGTCGATTTCTACGCAAGGCTCGGCTTCCGCCTGACCGAATATGGTGAGGAAGACGGGCCGAACGGCCGCATCGCCGCCGCCTGGATGCACCGCAAGGGCAATGTCCATGACTTCGCCATCACCAACGGCCGTGGCCCTCGCCTGCACCATATCGCCTATTGGACGCCGACCGCGATGAACATCCTGCATCTCTGCGACGTCATGGCCTCCAGCGGATACCTCAAGAACATCGAACGCGGTCCGGGCCGCCATGGCATTTCGAACGCGTTCTTCCTCTATGTCCGCGACCCCGACGGCCACCGCCTCGAGCTCTATACCAGCGACTATTTCACCGGCGACCACGACCACGAACCGCTGCGCTGGTCGCTGAAGGACCCGCGCCGGCAGACCCTGTGGGGGGCGCCTGCGCCGCGCTCCTGGTTCGAGGAAGGCACGCCCTTCACCGGACAGAAGGTGCGCGAGCCGGCTTTTGTCGCCGACGTCACCATTGCGGATTGATCAGATGACCACTCCCCGTCTCGCGACCTATTCCATTGGCGGCGTCACCAGATACGGCGCCGTGACCGATACCGGCGTCGTCGATCTCTCGGCGCGGTTCGGAAAGGACTATCCGACACTGCGCGAAGCGATCGCCGCCGGCGCGCTGACGAAGCTCGTGGACGAGGGTGCACGGCATCAACCGGATCACGCACTCGATGCGATCACCTGGCAGCCGCCGATCCCCGCGCCGGAAAAGATCATCTGCATCGGCGTCAACTACCCGGACCGCAACGCCGAATACAAGGACGGACAGGACGCGCCGAAATATCCGAGCATGTTCATGCGCACGCCGCGCTCGTTTGTCGGCCACAACGCGCCGCTGGTCCGCCCGCGCGCATCCGCGCAGCTCGACTACGAGGGCGAGCTGGTGCTTGTCATCGGCAAGGCCGGCCGGCATATCAAGGAGAGCGATGCGCTCGGCCACATCGCCGCCGTCACGCTCTGCAATGAGGGCACCATCCGCGACTGGGTTCGGCACGCCAAGTTCAACGTCACCCAGGGCAAGAATTTCGATTCCACCGGCAGCCTCGGTCCGTGGATCGTGCCCTTTACCCAGGAGAGCCAGATCGCGGACATTCGGCTGACCACCAAGGTCAATGGCGAGACGCGGCAGGACGACCGCACCGGGCGGTTGATCTTCGGCTTCCGATACCTCATCAACTATCTCTCGACCTTCACCACGCTGGTGCCGGGCGACGTCATCGTGACGGGGACGCCGACCGGCGCCGGCGCGCGGTTCGACCCGCCCCGCTATCTCAAGCCCGGCGACGTCATCGAAGTTGAGGCCGAGGGCGTCGGTGTGCTCAGAAACGGCGTGATCGACGAAGCCTGACAATTCCTCAGGAGTGAGTGGGTAGAGTAATGACAGCAACTTCCGGCGGCGAAGCGATCGTCAATGGCCTGGTCGCGCATGGCGTCGACACCGTGTTCGGCCTGCCCGGCGCACAAATCTACGGCCTGTTCGACGCCTTCCATCAGGCGCAGTTGAAGGTGATTGGCGCGCGGCACGAGCAGGCCTGCGGCTACATGGCGTTCGGCTATGCGCGCTCATCCGGCAAGCCCGGCGTGTTCAGCGTGGTGCCCGGCCCCGGCGTGCTCAATGCCAGCGCTGCGATGCTCACCGCCTTCGGCTGCAACGAGCCGGTGCTCTGCCTGACCGGCCAGGTGCCGACAGCTTTTCTCGGCAAGGGCCGCGGCCATCTGCACGAGATGCCGGACCAGCTTGCGACGCTGCGCACCTTCGTCAAATGGGCCGAGCGCATCGAATATCCCGATGCGGCGCCTTCAGCGGTGTCGCGCGCGTTCCAGGAAATGCTGTCGGGGCGCCGCGGCCCGGTGTCGCTGGAAATGCCGTGGGATGTGTTCACGCAGCGCGCACAGGTCGGCCGCTCCCAGGTGTTCGATCGCCTGCCCGCGCCGCAGCCCGATCCCGACCGCATCAAGGCCGCCACCGCGCTGATCAAGGACGCGAAGCGGCCGATGATCTTCGTCGGCAGCGGCGCGATCGACGCGCGCGAAGAAATCCTCGAACTTGCCGAAATGATCGACGCGCCCGTGGTGGCGTTCCGCAGCGGCCGCGGCATCGTCTCCAACGCGCATGAGCTCGGGCTGACCATGGCCGCCGGCTACAAGCTCTGGCCGACCACCGATCTGATGATCGCAATCGGCACCCGTGCCGAGCTGCCGGCATCCGGCTTTCGCTGGCCCTATCAGCCGAAGGGATTGAAATCGGTTCGCATCGACATCGACCCGGCCGAGATGCGCCGGCTCGTATCCGACGTCGCTGTTGTCGCCGACGCCAGGGCGGGAACGGCCGATCTCGTCGCCGCCGTGAAGAAGGCCGGTTACAACAGGACCAGCGGCCGGCGCGGCGAGATCCGCGAGGCGACCGCGGCAGCGCAGCAGGAGATCCAGAAGGTGCAGCCGCAGATGGCGTACCTGAACATCCTGCGCGAGGTGCTGCCGGCGAATGCCATCGTCACCGACGAGCTGTCGCAGGTCGGCTTTGCCTCCTGGTACGGCTTTCCGATCTATGAGCCGCGCACCTTCATCACCTCGGGCTATCAGGGCACGCTGGGCTCGGGCTTCCCGACCGCGCTCGGCGCCAAGGTCGCCAATCCAGACCGGCCCGTGGTCGCCATCACCGGCGACGGCGGGTTCATGTTCGGCGTGCAGGAACTATCGACCGCCGTGCAGTTCAAGATCGGCGTGGTGACGCTGGTGTTCAACAACAATGCCTACGGCAATGTGCGCCGCGACCAGCGCCAGCATTTTGACGGCCGCGTGGTGGCGTCCGACCTGGTCAATCCGGATTTCGTGAAGCTGGCGGAATCCTTCGGCGTGGCTGCGGCGCGCGTGACTTCGCCGGAGCAGTTCAAGCCCGCGCTGGAAAAGGCGCTGGCGGACGGCGGGCCCTGCGTGATTTCGGTGGAAGTGCCGACGGATTCGGAAGTCAGCCCTTGGGCATTCATCCACCCACCGAAGCCGCAGGCGTAACGACCCAATCCCGCCGTCGTCAGTTTCTTCAACCATGCAACACCGGGCCACGCAATCGCGTGTGGCACAAAGTGTACCTCACTTCGTCACCTTCGAATTATGACAGTGCAAGCCAAGCGGCAGTGTCGATCTCGTTCATGAAGATGAATGGGAACTCGATGGGAAGGTTTGCATCTTATCGCACAGACAAACCTTGCGCGCCGGGTTTGCCGAGCGCACACTTGCCACCTCAATCATAAGAACTTGCGGAGGATGCAGACCATGCCACAGGTCAAGCAGGCTTCGAAGCAGAAACGCATAGCCAAAGCTGCTGTGACGGTGCTGGGTGCCACCGGACTGGGTTCGCTGCTCGGTAACACATCAGCATCCACGATGCCCGCTGCCGATATCGGGCAATCTGACAATACCCCGCCCAATCAGCGCTTCGTTCTTAGCGAAGAGGAAATGGCCGACGTCAGTCTCGCCACGTTCCATCTCATCGATAAGCAAAACGTTGGCAGCGGCGTGCAGCTAGCCCGCGCAGGTGGCTGCCGTGGCTGCGCGGCCCGTGGCTGCCGTGGCTGCGCGGCCCGTGCCTGCCGTGGCTGCGCGGTCCGTGCCTGCCGTGGCTGTGCGGTCCGTGCCTGCGCGGTCGGCTGTGCGGTCGGCTGTGCGGTCACCTGCGCGTCCGGCAGCTGTTGCGCATCTTGGGGATTTTGCCGCGTGTGCTAAGTCCCACGACCTAACGGCCATCGTCCATATCCCGCCGGTGCACCTGGTCTTCACTTGGCCGGCGGGCGCTTCTCGACTCGCTCGCTCAAGCGCGGCGATCGGATCTGCTCGTACTTGCTAAGCGACATTTCCCATGGCGCGGGATGCTTGCAAATTCTCTCCTTGCGGGAGAAGGAAAATCAGCGCGCCTTGCGAAAAGTCAGGTTGATCCGCTGGCGTCCCATGACGTGATGCTCCCCGTCAGCGAGCGGCGCGACGCCGTGAAAGAACAGCCGCGACGGGCCGCCCCAGACCACCACGTCGCCATGTTCCAGACGGTAGCGCACAGTCTTGTCGGCACGCTTCGGGCCGCCGAACAGGAAGATCGCGGGCAGCCCCAGTGACACCGAGACGATCGGTGCGCCAAAGTCGAGCTCATCCTTGTCCTGATGCAGCGACAGCTTCGCGCCCGGTACGTAGCGGTTGATCAGGCAGGCCTCCGGCGCGAAGCCATTGAACCCGGCATCGCCAGCAGCGTCGGCCGCCAATCTGCGCAGCACCGGCGGCATCGCCGGCCACTTCTGCGCGGAGTCGGGATCAATGGCGTCATAGCGGTAGCCACTGGAATCCGACACCCAGCCGACGCTGCCGCAATTGGTCATCGCGACCGACATGCGGTGGCCGCCCGGCGTGATCAGATGCCGGAACGGCGCCTGCTTGACGACCGCGCGGAGTGCCGGAAGGAGTTCGGCTTCGAACGGCCGCGCAAAGCCGCGCAGCAGCACCGCACCCTCCGCCATCGCCTCGCGCGATGGACGCGCGTCGCCAACGCTCTCGAACAAGTCCGCAGTCAATTCAGGCCGCGCTCATTTCGCATCGTGGAAGATCACGCCGACGGTGTGACGGTGGCCGGATCTGATCCGGCTGACGCCGTGGCGCAGGTTAACGCGATAGGGCCCGCGCGTCCCCTGCACCGGCCTGTGATGGACAGCAAAGGCGACCGCATCGCCTTGCCTCAACGGCACCACCTCGGGCCGCGACTGCATCCGCGGCCGCTGCTCCGTCAGCACGAACTCGCCGCCCTCGAAATCGCGCCCGGGCTCCGACAGCAGGATCGCGACCTGCAGCGGAAACACGTGTTCGCCGTAGAGGTCCTGATGCAGGCAATTGTAGTCGCCCTCGCCATATTGCAGCAGCAGCGGCGTCGGCCGCGTCTGTCCGGCGTCGTGACAGCGCTTCAGGAACGCCTCGTGACGGTCGGGGTAACGGATGTCGATTCCCATCGTCTCGTTCCAGCGATTGGCCGTGCCGCACAGCCGCGCATAGAGCGCGGGCCGCAGTTCCGCGATCAGGTCGGGCAGCGGATAGGCAAAATACTTGTATTCGCCGCGGCCGAAGCCGTGTCGCCCCATCACGATGCGGCTGCGGAAGTTCCTGTCGTCCGGATAGAGCGCGGCGAGCGCTGCGCATTCTTCCGGCGACAGCAATCCCTTCAGCACGGCGCAGCCCCCGGCGTCGAGATCAGAGGTTACCTGCGCCCAGTCGATGGCGTCGACGCGGGCGGCGATGGCGGGCGGACGGTCGATATTTCTTGCGGTTGCTCTCATGGCGGACAGTCTCGCAATTGAGCCTGGGCGAAGCCACCCGATTTCCGAATGCTCCGTCGTTGTCCCGGCTCGCGCTTCGCTTGGCCGGGACGACAGGCGGAGAAACCTACCCCAGCACCGGCATCGTGATCACGTCATAGCCGTGGCTGATCTTCCGCTTCATCACGGGGTCTTCCAGCTCGAAATCGAAGCGATCGGCCGGGCGGATGCCGCCCTTGGCCGCAAACGTGCCGCCGAACATGGCGCAGCCGTCGGGCAGACCCTTGCCGCCGAAGCCGCGCGCGATCAGGTCGTTCACTGGCAGCATCGCGTCCAGCGTGCCTTCCTGATACAGCACGCGGGCGCCGCCGATGGTGGCCCAGGAGCGCAGGATCATCCGGTCCCAATGGCCGATGACGTCCTCCAGCTCCCACAGCGTTGAAGCGACAGGCTTGTCGCACATCTGCTTGGAGACGGTGACGCTGTAGCTCTCCACCTTGCGATCGGTATGGTCGGAGCCGCAGCCGACGAAGGTGCGGCCCTGCCAGCCGATCAGCACGAACTCGACCTCGCCGCTGGAATCTTCGCCGGAGACATCGATACGGTCGGCGAGCGTAATCCGCCGCGCCGAGCAGCGATAGTAGATCGGCGTCGTCGCCGGGCGCGCGATGCCGATCACTTCAAGCTCGGCGATGTGCTTGTCGCGTGCCACCGGATCGCGCCCGGTCCAGCCGGCGATCACGGCCTGATCGATCGCCAGCGTCAGCGGCGTCAGCATACCCTTGTCGTCGACGTTGAAGGTCAGATCAAACACGGATGACATCCTCCATTCCGGCCGCCAGTTCGAAGATACGGCGGTCCGAACCGCCTGCGGCCGCCAGCATCAACCCGACCGGCACCTCGCCGTCGCGATGCGCCGGCAGCGAGATCGCGCAGCCGTCGAGCATGTTGATCAGCGTGCAGTTGCGCAGCGAACGCAAGTTCTGCTTGGTGAAGGCGTGGTCGTCGGCGAGGTCGGCAATGACAGGCGGGGTGTTGGCGGTGGTCGGCAGCACCAGCGCGTCATAGGGCGCGATCCGCTTTTCGGCGCGCGCGATGAACGCGCGGCGCGCGCCGAGAATATCGATGTAATCGGCCGCGCTGATGCTTTCGCCGCGCTGGATGCGGACGCGAACGCGGGGATCATAGACGTCGCCCTTGCTCGTCAGCAGGTAGCGGTGCCAGGCAAAACTCTCCGCGGCGGCGAATCCGCCCTTGGTGTTCATGACCAGCACATCATTGAATTCCGGCACCTCGATCCGCTCGATCAGCGCGCCCTGGCGCGACAGCGCGGCGAGCGCACGCTCAAACGTCTTGGCGACCTCGTCGTCGAGATCGTCGAGCGCAATCGTGATCGGCACCGCAAGCCGCATGCCCTTGACCGGACGCGGCTGCAGCGGCTGCACGGCTTCATCGGCCAGCACGGCGTCGAGCACCGCGCAGCAGGCGACGCTGCGCGCCAGCGGCCCAAAGCTGTCGAGCGAGGACGACAGCGGCACGCCGCCGTCGAGCGGCACGCGGGCCTGCGTCGGCTTGTAGCCGACGATGCCGTTATAGGCCGCCGGAATCCGGCAGGAGCCGCCGGTATCGGTGCCGAGCGCGCCATAGGCCATGCGATCGGCAATCGAGACCGCCGCGCCGGAAGAAGAACCGCCGGGCACGTGGCCAACGCTGCGATTGAACGCGCTCTTCGGCGTGCCGTAATGCGGATTGATGCCGATGCCGGAATAGGCGAATTCGGTCATGTTGGTGCGGCCGATCACGATGAAACCGGCGCGCCGCAGCCGCGCTACCACGAGCGCATCGGCATCCGCCGGCGCCGAATCCTCCAGCGCACGGGAGCCGGCGCGCGTCACCTGCCCCTTGATGTCGAACAGGTCCTTGATCGAGACGGGAATCCCGGCATAGGGCGACGGCGCGGCATTGGCCTTGCGCAAATGATCCATCGCGTCGGCGGCCGATAGCGCGGCGTCCTTGTCGACATGGATGAAGGTCCGGTCGCCCTCCCCGGCGGGATCGGCAATTCGTGCGAGACATTCCTCGACCAGTTTTCGCGCGGTGGTGCGTCCGGCATCGAGATCGGCGGCCAGGGTGGCGAGTGTCGGGTTAGCAGGCATGATTGTCGATCGCTCTCTTTGTTATTCGCTTTGTGGCGCTGTTAGGATATCGAGATCGAGCAGCGCCGAACTCAACGATTTGCCGTGCGCATCGAGCGCCAGCGAGCGTGTCACGCCGCCGCCCAGCGTCTGGCCCATCACGAAGTTCAGCGCCGCGAGGTTGGGCAGTTCATAGCGAACCACCTCGCCCTGGACAACGCCGGCGAAATGCGACTTCACCCGGGCGGCCGTCACCTGTTCGAGCAGCAGCGGGTAGTGCTTCGCGTCATAGGCGATGACCGAGATGTTGGAAATGTTGCCTTTGTCGCCGGTGCGGGAATGAGCGATCTCGCGCAACTTCATCGTTACGCTCCCACGAACCGGACTTGCGGCTTTGCCAGCTCGCGCGGCAGCAGCACGGAGGCCACCGCCACAACGTCGCGCGCGGATTTCCAGGCGCCGCCGCCCGCGGCCGGGCCGTTGGTATAGAGCGTCTCGACTTCGTTGCCGATCCTGACCGCCTCGCGCAGATTCTCGGTGCGCCCGGAAACGCGCACGCGCACCTCATAGGGTTCGTTGGCGCACGCGGAGACTTCCGGCCCGTGCAGGGCATCGACGCCGACCAGTTCGAAGCGCAATTCGCTGGCCGCGACATTGGTCAGCTTCAGCCGCTCGCGGACGATATCCAGCGCCAGCCGTCCGCGCGCCAGCGCGCCGGGACCGGCATAGGAGATCTGTCCCTCGCCGATATAGCTGTCGACATAGCCGACCGAGACCTTCAGCGTATCCGTGCGCCTGGCGCCGCGCCCGCCGCTGACGCGAACACGATCGGGTCCGATTTCCTCGACCCTCACCTGCGAGAAATCCGCTACCACGTCAGGTTGGAAATATTTCTCGGGGTCATGCACCTCATACAGCAACTGCTCCTTGCAGGTCTGCGCCGTCACCGCGCCGCCCGAGCCCGCAACCTTGGTGACGACAAGGCTGCCGTCCTCGCCGACTTCACCGATGGGAAAGCCGAGTCGCGCAAGATCAGCCACGTCCTTGTAGCCGGGATCAGCGAAATAGCCGCCGGTGATCTGGCCCGCGCACTCCAGCAGATGGCCGGCGACCGTCCCCTGTCCGAGCAGATTCCAGTCGTCCATCGCCCAGCCGAAGGCATGGATCATCGGCGCCAGGAACAGCGCCGGATCGGAAGCCCTGCCGGTGATGACGATATCGGCGCCTGCGCCGAGCGCCTGCGCCATCGGCTCGGCGCCAAGATACGCGTTGGCCGACAACAACCGGTTGCCGAGCTGCTTGATGGTGCCGTCAAACTCCATGATCGGCAAATCATCCGCCTTGCAGGCGTCGAGCACGTCGTCGCCGACGATGGCCGCCACTTTCAGCGACGGCAGCCCGAGCGATTTGGCGATCTCGGCGGTCTTGCGCGCGGCGGCTTCCGGATTGGCCGCGCCCATATTGGTCACGATCCTGATGCCCTTGGCGGCGCAGACCGGCAGCACCGCGCGCATCCGCTCCTCGAGCAACGGATCATAGCCGCTGTCGGGATCTTTCATGCGCGCCTGCTGCGCCAGCGCGACCGTTCGCTCCCCGAGGCATTCGAACACGAGGTACTGGATGTCGCCCTTCTCGGCGAGTTCGATCGCAGGCTCGATGCGATCGCCCGAATAGCCGGCACCGGACCCTATTCGTATCGTTCGCACATTATCTCCCTGTCACCGCAAGCACGGGACTGCCCGCTATCAGACAAATACCCTAGCGCGGAAAATTGCTGGCATACAAGCGCTCGCGGGCGCGGGAATGCGGCCATGCAATCACCGCCGTCGCAGGACCGTTGACGGCCCACAGTCAATGTCGCATCAAGATTGCAACAGCAAACGCCGACCTCCCAAGGAGACTTGCCGACATGGCCGAGCCCGCCCGCGCCAGACCGAAGCCGACACCCGAAACCCAGCACTTCTGGGATGGAACACAGGCCGGCGAACTGCGCCTGCAGCGCTGCGACGCCTGCGCCAACGTCTATTTCCCGCCGCGCCCGTTCTGCCCGTCCTGCGCCTCGCGCAAGGTTTCGGTGTTCAAGGCGAGCGGCAAGGGCAAGCTCTACAGCTATGTCATCAACCACCGCCCGGCGGCCCCCGGCTTCACCCCACCTTACGCCATCGCGGTTGTCGAACTCGACGAGGGTCCGCGCCTGATGAGCAACATCATCGATTGTCCGCAGACGCCGGAGGCGCTGGAGCTCGATTTGAAGCTCGAGGTCGCGTTCGAAAAGCTCGACGACAAGATCACCCTTCCCCTGTTCCGTCCGGCGAAGGGTTAAGCACCATGCGCAGAAACCAGGTCGCCGTCGTCGGCGCTGCCGAGACCACCGAACTCGGCGTCATCCCCAACATGTCGCAGATCCAGCTCCACGCCGATGCGGCACTCAACGCCATCGCGGACGCCGGACTGAAACTGTCCGATATCGACGGTATCGCCACTGCGGTAGAAAGCCCGCAGCAGATCGCCCATTACCTCGGCATCACGCCGACCTGGGTTGACGGTACTTCCGTCGGCGGCTGCTCGTTCATGCTGCATGTCCGCCATGCCGCTGCGGCGATCGAGGCCGGTCTCTGCAAGACCGTGCTGATTACCCACGCCGAAAGCGGCAAGTCGATGATCGGCAAATTGCCGCGCTCGACGCCGGCGGACAGCCTCAACGGCCAGTTCGAAGCGCCGTTCGGCGTCTACGGCCCGCCCAGTATGTTCCCGATTCCCGTGCTGCGCTTCATGAAGACCTACGGCATCACCCATGAGCAGCTTGCCATGGTCGCCGTGGTGCAGCGCGAATGGGCCGCGAAGAATCCGCGCGCGACGATGAAGGACCCGATCACGGTCGCCGACGTCCTCAACTCGCGGATGATCGCCTATCCGTTCCGCCTGCTGCAATGCTGCCTCGTCACCGACGGCGGCGGCGCGCTGATCCTCACCTCGGCCGACCGCGCCAAGGATTTCCCGAACAAGCCGGTCTATATCCTCGGCACCGGCGAGAGCGTGGAGACCCCGATGGTCAGCCAGATGGAGACGTTCAACTCCTCGCGCGCCTTCAAGGTCGCCGGTCCGCTCGCGTTCAAGGAGGCCGGCATCACCCACGGGGATGTCGACCATCTGATGATCTACGACGCCTTTGCGCATCTGCCGCTTTACGGCCTCGGCGATCTCGGCTTCATGCCGCACGAGGAAACCGGCAAGTTCATCGCCGACGGCAACACCCGCCCCGGCGGCAAGCTGCCGCTCAACACCAATGGCGGCGGCCTCTCCTATATGCACTCCGGCATGTATGGCATGTACGCGCTGCAGGAGAGCATACGGCAGATGCGCGGCATCGCACCGGCGCAGGTGCCGAATGCGAAGGTCTCGGTGTGCCACGGCGTCGGCGGCATGTTCGCCGCGTCAGGCACGATCATCTTTACGAACGAACGCTAACCACCTCCGTCATTCCGATGGTGCGAAGCACCAGACCCGGAATCTCGAGATTCTCCGATGTGCAATAGCACATCGTAGTTCGATGCTTCGCATCGCCCCGGAATGACGGACACAACAGGAGAACCAACAATGGCAAAATCACTGCAAGACAAGGTCATCATCGTCACCGGCGCGGGCCGCGGCATCGGCCGCGAGATCGCGCTGCTCTGCGCCGCCGAAGGCGCCAAGGTCGTCGTCAACGATCCCGGCGGTGCCGCCGACGGCGCCGGTTCGAACGCGGCGCCCGCGGAAGAGGTGGTCGAGGAGATCAAGAAGCGCGGCGGAACGGCAGTTGCCAATTTCGAGTCGGTGGCGGAAGCGATCCCCGCCAGCAAGATCGTCAAGACCGCGACCGATCATTTCGGCCGGCTCGACGGTGTGGTCAACAATGCCGGCATCCTGCGCGACATGATCTTCCACAAGATGAGCGTGGAAGCGTTCGAAGCCGTCATCAAGGTGCACCTGATGGGCTCGTTCTACGTCTCGCACGCCGCGGCGCGGCTGTACCGCGAGCAGGAGAGCGGCTCCTTCGTGCACTTCACCTCGACCTCGGGCCTGATCGGCAATTACGGCCAGGCCAACTACGCCGCCGCCAAGCTCGGCATCGTCGGCCTGTCGAAGTCGATCGCGCTCGACATGGGCCGCTTCAACGTGCGCTCGAACTGCGTCTCGCCGTTCGCCTGGACCCGCATGATTGGCACCATCCCGACCGAGACCGATGCCGAGAAGGCGCGCGTCGAGAAGATCAAGCAGATGGGCCCCGAGAAGATCGCGCCGGTCTGCGCCTATCTGCTTTCCGATGCCGCCAAGGATGTCACCGGGCAGATCTTCGGCGTGCGCATGAACGAGATCTTCCTGTTCGGCCAGCATCGTCCGGTGCGCTCGGTGCACCGCGGCGAAGGCTGGACCCCGCAGACCATTGCCGAACACGGCATGCCGGCCCTGAAGGGATCGTTCTCCAAGCTGGATCGCTCAGCGGATATCTTCACCTGGGATCCGATCTGAGGATTGCTCGCAGCCCGGGTGGAGCGCATAGCGAAACCACCCGGGTTACAGCTTCAACCTTGCGCCGCACCACTATCTCCGATTGTTTCTCCGTCACTCCGCCCGCTTTATGCCGGAATGCGGGCAGATGTTTTTCCTCCCAACAAAAACATACGGGAGGAAATCATGACAACACCACTGACCCTTTCCGATCCCCAACAGCAAGGCGGCGGCCTCGACCGTCGCAAGATACTGACCGGCGCGGCGGCACTTGCCGCCTCGGCCGTCACGATGAAGACGGCGTCGGCCGCCTCCGTCGCGCCGCTCGGCCAGACCGGTGCGCCGACCACGGCATCGCAACCGCTGCCGCTCGGCCCGCTTCCTGGCGCCCGCTATCCGGACGCTCGCCTGGAGTCGATGAAGAAGCCGAAGGTCTCGTTCGGACCGACAGGTTTCCCGGCCTTCGCCGGCACCATGGCGGTCGAGCGCGTGGCGACCGGATTCCGCTGGGCCGAAGGTCCGGTCTACTTTCCGGCCGGGCGTTACGTGCTGTTCTCGGACATTCCCAACAACCGCATCATGCGCTTCTCGGAGGATGACGGTCACGTCAGCGTCTATCGCCAGCCATCGATGAATTCGAACGGCAACACCATCGATCGCGAAGGACGCCTGATCACCTGCGAACATTCCGGCCGCCGCGTCACCCGGACCGAACTCGACGGCTCGATCACCATCATCGCCGACAAGTACAACGGCAAGAAACTGAACTCGCCGAACGACGCGGTCGTCGCCGCCGACGGTTCGATCTGGTTCTGCGACCCCGCCTACGGGATCGGCGGGTACTACGAGGGCATCAAGGCCGAGGCGGAGCAGGACAAGAAGAACGTCTACCGGGTCGATCCGAAGTCCGGCGACATCAAGGTGGTGGTCGACGACTTCGTCGAACCGAACGGCCTTTGCTTCTCGCCCGACGAGAAGAAGCTTTACATCTGCGACACCGGCTTCACCGACGGGCCGGACAATCCGTCGCATATCCGCGCCTTCGACGTCGATCTCGCGGCCGGAAAGCTTTCGAATGGCAAGGTGTTTGCGGAAATACCCAAGCCCAGCATTACCGACGGGCTGCGCTGCGATCGTGACGGCCGCGTCTGGTGCTCGGTCGGCTGGGGCGATCCGAACGAGGACGGCGTGCGCTGCTACACGGCGGACGGCGATCTCCTCGGCAAGATCCACATCCCGGAAACCGTCGCCAATCTGTGCTTCGGTGGCCAGCAGCGCAACAGGCTCTATATCTGCGGCTCGTCGTCGCTATATGCCGTCTACACCAGTGCGCAGGGTGCGATGAAGCCGTGAGGTCGGCGCGGTGGGCGCGAACAATTGTTGGACCTTCCGCCACGAGTCTTCCCCGCGTACGCGCGCGCACGCGGGGACCCAAGGACTATGTGTTGACTATGTGTTCGTGCCCGCGCCAGATCCTGCGAGGCAGTGCCTCACGCTTTCGGATGCATCTTTAGCTTTTGGCACGCCACAATGCCGGTTCGCGTCGATATCTCGGACGAATTGATCCGAGAAATCAAAGCGAGATTCAAATCTTCCAGCCACGCCTCACCAACCAAGCAACCGCTACGGCGCAACCGAACGAAACCAAACCGGCGTAAGGCCAAAAACGGTCGCGCGCGGCGCTAGATTCTGAAACTACTTCACCTGCCACCGGCACGTTGGCGGCGTAGAGGCCTTTTACCAAGGTCGGGGATCACCGCATTTGTAACCTGGGCCATTGATGAAGCGCGCGGCGGCTCGCGCGTCAGCATCGGCCCTCGCGGCCAACCTAACGCTGTTAGGTACCCAGGACTGTGGGTATTCAGCGACATCGCAGAGAAACTCAACCTGCACCTGGTTTGGCGAATGGAAGCGATTGGCGGTCCCATCCGTTTGGTAAAGAGCGCCAAACGCATACGCGCCAATGCCATGAAAATAGAAATAGTCACAACCACTTGCTGTACACGCACCCAGCGGACCACATCGGTGACCGCCACAAGAACCATTGTCCCAGTTGTATTTCCTCAGCCATCCATGCCAACCCTCATGCATGAAGTCCCCCGCTCGAGAGCCCGGGTTCGCGTTCGCAGAAGTGGCATTATAAAGGGCACAGTGTGTTGCGAGCTCGTCTGGGCCAAACACTTTAGGATTGAAGCTTCCGAAACAACAACTATCGTCTCGAGCTGTATGATAGAGACCAGAGTGAAATTGGCTGCTGGGCGCTTCAGCCAGTTGCCTGTAGTCTGTAGTTCCGTGAAATGAGCAGCAGTTCAAATCTGCGAGACCGTAGGTAACGAGATAAGCCGCGTTCCAGTGCTTCGGAAATTCAAGCTGACGATTGCATGCATCCGACCAGCCGCGAGCTTTCCAATCGGATTCGCGTTGATCATAGGCCCTATAAGACCAAAGAAAGAAATCTTGCCAGCATGCGTGCGTATTCCACAAGTCAGTATCGGCTGTGCTTGCATTGGTTTGATTGCAGACGGCCCAGGAGCTGTTGCCCAGCCCCGCGAAAGGAACAGCCACAACTGCGGCCAGGATAATTTTTCTCAACATCTCAGTCGCCCTCCACACTAGGACATTAGAATGGCGGTGGAACAGGACGCGTCTGATCCTTTTCCTTTTCGATCTCACGTTGGCTTGGTGCTGGTGGGATAAGCTCGGGATGCGCTTTTAGATACGCCTCCAATTTCGGATTGAATGTTTCTGCCGTTTCACCTGATTTGCGCACAATTCGATCGAGAAATACCCGTTCATTCTCGTGAACGATAGGTACGAGGGTTTTGAGCGCTTCCGCTCGATCGCTTTGATTCCATAAGTAGGCCGCAATTGCTTCCGCTCTAACGATACGCGAAGGATGTTCCGCAACCGTTTTGAGGACCGTATTGGTTGCGCTAGAGGTGCCAAGATATGCAAGTCCATCAACCGCCTTGGCCTGCAACATTGCGAGGGCCGTTCGCTCGAGTATCTCGCCCTCGACTACCGTTCCTTTGTCGGGCAGCGGCTGAGAGACAAACCTCGTCAGGCAACCTTCGGCGATCTTGCTTCGCATCTCCCCCAGCAGACCAAGAACAACAAGGGCCTTTGCATGGTCACCAACTTGGTGATCAAACGCCTGTTCGCACATCGTGTTGACGACGTCGGAATTTTCCCGTGCTTCTGCCAACGCCTTTCGGATGCGTTCGCCATCAATCGCCGCCGCGGACGACGCCCAATCAATGAAGGCTATTGTGTTTTTTTTCGCGACCTCCCCTGCCCCCTCTAGCGCAGGCATCGACCTACGTTTCAGCTGCTCAATGATAACAGAGGGTGGTGGTCCGCCGCCCATCGATGGTGGAGCCTGCAACGTTGTTAGCGGGTTTTGTTCTTGCCTTACAACCGGGCGCTCGCCGGCTACCGCCGCGCTCGCCAAGGCGATGGTCAGCAAATTTAGAAAGCCGATTGAAGATATGTTCTGAGGCATTGGGCCGATCCTTCCTCAGTGGTTCGAGTTTGTACACTCGATCGCACGACGCACAGGAACGGGTTGTGTAGGCTAACGCGAGCAACGATGAGTGTCAAATCAATCAAGAAGTTAAAAATAGACTTGGTTGCTTGGTTTCCGTATCAGACTACCTTTAGTTGCAAGAGGGCCGGAATAAGCCGCTGGGTCCCCGCAAATGGCGCTGAGTTACGCGCCAGCTGGCATTTCAAATCGAGGCCTCGGTCGGCGAACTCTTTCTTGCTGCAAACGGCGTGCACGGCGCTCACGAACGGCTCGGAAAAACGCGCCCTGGCCGCCTTCAGATCCGAGCATGCAGCGGCAGGATGATCTGGCCGCGAGCGTCGTAATAAAGCCAGCACGAACAACCGTGCTCGAACCGACGCTCGGACCACGGCACGACCACATAGCGGTGCGAAGCCTTGGCTGAGCCTCGCTACTCGCCATTCGCGCCTCACCTCACCCGCTATTCCGCAGCCCCGCCGATATGCCGTTGATCGTGAGTTGAATCCCGCGCAGCACCTGTTCGTCCGGGTTCTGCGCGCGGTGCTCCTTCAGCAATTCCACCTGCACGTGGTTGAGCGGGTCGAGATAGGGAAAGCGGTTGCGGATCGAGCGGTCGAGCAGCGGGTTGCCCTGCAACAGCCGCTCGTTGCCCATGATGTCGAGCAGCGTCTCGATCGAAGCGTGCCATTCGCGACGGATGCGCCCAAAGATGCTCTCGCGCAATGTCTCGTCCGGTACCAGCTCGGCATAGCGCGAGGCGATCGCGATCGAGCTCTTGGCCAGCACCATGTCCATGTTCGACAGCAGCGTGCGGAAGAACGGCCATTCGCGATAGAGCTCCTGCAGGAACGGCATGCCCTGCTCCGGATGCTCCGCGATCCAGGCCTCCACCGCGGAGCCAAAGCCGTACCAGCCGGGCAGCATCAGCCGGCACTGCGCCCAGCTGAACACCCAGGGAATGGCGCGAAGGTCCTCGATCTCGCGGGTCTTCTTGCGCGAGGCCGGGCGGCTGCCGATGTTGAGCGTCGAGATCTCGGTGATGACGGTGGAGCCCCAGAAATAATCGGCAAAACCTTCGGTCTCGTAGACCAGTCCGCGATAGGCCTTGAACGCCAGCGCCGACAATTGCTCCATCGCGGTCAGGTACTCGTTGCGTGGCGCGCTCTGGCGCGGATGCAGCAGGCTCGCCTCCAGCGTCGCCGCCGCGAGGATTTCCAGGTTGCTGCGGCCGACCTCGGGATTGGAATATTTGCTGGAGATGATCTCGCCCTGCTCGGTGATGCGGATCTGGCCGTTCACCGCGCCGCCCGGCTGCGCGATGATCGCGTCATAGCTCGGCCCGCCGCCGCGGCCGACCGACCCGCCGCGGCCGTGAAACAGCCGCAGCCGGACATGGTGGCGCTCGAACACCTCGACCAGCCCGATCTCGGCCTTGTAGAGCTCCCAGCCTGAGGTGACGAAGCCGCCGTCCTTGTTGCTGTCGGAGTAGCCGAGCATCACTTCCTGAATGCCGCCGCAACTGTCGACGAGACGGCGGTAGTCGTGCAGTGAAAGCATCCGGTCCATGATGCCGGAAGAGGCCTGCAGGTCCTCGATGGTCTCGAACAGCGGCACGATGTTGATGGCGCTGCGGCCGGACGGGTTGATCAGCCCGACCTCCTTGAGCAGCACCGCCACCTCCAGCATGTCGGACATGCCCTTGCACATCGAGATGATGCACTGGCGGATCACGTCGGGTCCGAACCGCGCATGCGCCTCGGCGGCGGCGCGGAACACAGCGAGTTCGCCGAGCGTCTCCTCGCTGTACTTGATGAAGGCCGAGCTGAGCGGCCGGGCGCTGCGCAGTTCGGAGAGCAGCAGGTTGACCCGCGCCTCCTCGCCCAGGGCCATGTAGGACATGCCCGGAATCGCCGCATCGAACAATTCGGTCACGGTGCGCTCGTGCACCTCCGAATTCTGCCTGATGTCGAGCCGGGCGAGATGGAAACCGAAGCAGTCGACGGCGCGGCGCAGCAGCCGCAAGCGGCCGCGCGCGATCACGCCGGAATTGTTCGCGATCAGGGAGCGATCGAGCACATCGAGATCGGCCTTGAACTCCTTCACGCTGGCGTAAGTCGCGGCCTCGCCGACCGGACGGCGGGTGATTTCGACTTCCAGCCGCGCCGCAGTTGCGGTCAGCCTGGCATAGATGCCCGAAACCGCGAGACGATACGGCTCGCCGCTCCGATGCGGCGAGGTGTCGGGCGAGCGCTCGGCCAGCGCGCGCAATTCGTCGGAGACGTCGGCGAGGTGCGCCGCGAGCGACAGTTCGGAGCCGAGGATATGCAGCTGCTCCAGATAGAAGCTCATGATGCGGCTCGACTGCAGGCGCAGTGTGCCGCGCATGACGTCGGCGGTGACGAAGGGATTGCCGTCGCGGTCGCCGCCGATCCAGCTTCCCATGGTCAGGAACGAGGCCAGCTCGCCCGGCCCGCTGCCGTCTTCCTGGTTCAGCCGGTCTTCCAGCGCGCAGTGCAGCCGCGGCACCTCGTGCAGGAAGGTGTAGTCGTAGAATGACAGGCCGTTGGCGACCTCATCGAGCACGGTCAGCTTGGTCCGCCGCAGCAGATTGGTCTGCCACAGCGTCAGCACGGCGCGGCGCAACTGCTCGTCGCACGCCTCGGCCTCCTCCGGCGTGAGCTGCACCCGCTCGCGGCGGTCGAGCAGCCCGGCAATCTCCATCTCGCGGTCGATCGTGCTCTTGCGTCGGACTTCGGTCGGATGCGCGGTCAGGACCGGACTGACCTGCGCATCCCCGAAAAAATGCCGCAGCTCGGCGGCGCCGATGCCGGCGGCCCTGGCGTGCGCCAGCGTCTGCGTCAGCGTGCTCGGTCGCGGCCCGGCCGGCCCCCGGCCGCGCATCTGGCGGATGTTGTTCTGGTCCTCGGCGATGTTGGCGAGGTGCGAGAAATAGCTGAAGGCGCGGACGATCCGCACGGTGTCGGCGGTCGACATGCTGTCGAGGATGGTTTCCAGCTCCCGCCGCGCCAGCTTGTCTTCATCCCGGTGGAACCGGATCGAGGTCTGCCTGATGCGTTCGACCAGATCGAAGACATCGGCGCCCTCCTGGTCGCGGACGGTATCGCCGAGAATGCGCCCGAGCAGGCGGATATCGGTCCGCAGCCGGGCATCCTCCTCCAGCGCCAGCGCTTCGTCGCTGCGATTATTGGACCGGATTTCGGTCTGGGACGGCATGGTCTGGGAAGACATCGGCGCGCACCCTCACAAACTGCCCGGCAGTCGGAAGTGTGCAACTTTTCTGCCGCAGTGCAAGATAAACATAAGGGCACCGCGGCATCGGTCCCCGCCAAAGGCGACGACGATAATGCATGCGTCAATAGAACTTGTGAAAATGATGGACCGGGCCGTGCCCGTGTCCGACGCTGAAGCGGTCGGCGGCGGCGATGGCGGCGGTGAGCCATGCCTTGGCGTTGCGCACGGCGGTTTCCATGCCTTCGCCCTTGGCAAGCCCTGCCGCGACGGCCGAGGACAGCGAGCAGCCGGTGCCGTGGGTATTCCTGGTGGCGACGCGCTTTGCGGTCAGCGCGATCGTGCCGCTTGAGGTGCACAGATAGTCGGTGCTTTCAGGACCGTCACCGTGACCGCCCTTGATCAGCACGGCGGCGCATCCGAGCGCGAGCAGGCGCCGTCCCTGATCTTCGACCGCGGCCGGGTTGTGCGCGATCGGCTCATCGAGCAGGGCGGCCGCTTCCGGCAGGTTCGGCGTGATCACCGAGGCCAGCGGAATCAGCCGGGTCCGCAGCGCATCGACCGCCTCGGCCGCGAGCAGACGGTCGCCGGAAGTTGCGACCATCACGGGATCGAGCACGACGTGCTTCGGCGACCAGCGCCTGAGGCCGGCGGCGATGGCGTCGATGACAGGCGGATGCGCGACCATGCCGATCTTGACGGCGCCGATGTCGAGATCGGCAAACACCGCATCGATCTGCGCGGTGACGAACTCCGCCGGCACCTGATGGATACCGCTAACCCCTTGCGTGTTCTGCGCCGTCAGCGCCGTGATCACGGAAGCGCCGTAGACGCCGAGCGCGGCGAATGTCTTCAGATCCGCCTGGATGCCGGCACCACCGGAGGAATCGGAGCCCGCGATGGTTAGCGCGATCGGAGTCGTCATTGCAGGTCTCGTGAAAATACTGCGTTCGGGGCCACGTCCTGGCCCGGTGGCTTGTCCTAACGCGCCCTCCAGTCAGCAGCAAGCTGGCTTGCCATAACCTGCGGTTTTTGGCCTATTGGGGCCAACAAATCCGGAGACTACAGCGATGGTTCCCTTCTTCGTCCAGTTCAAATGCAAGCTCGGCCAGTCCTACGCCGTGGCCAATGCGCTCGCGGAAGCGGAGATCGCCTCGGAGATCTATTCCACCGCCGGCGACTACGATCTCCTGGTCAAGTTCTACGTCGACAACGACACCGACATCGGCCATTTCGTCAACGAGAAGGTGCAGGTCATTCCGGGCATCCAGGACACCCACACCATCATCACCTTCAAGGCCTTCGGCACCGGCTAGCAGCGGGCAACCCCGCCCGCGCCCCTCGACTTTCCGGCGCGCGGTCCCGCCCGCGCCTTCACGGAGTGCCCGTCCTGTCCGACACAACAATCACCTTCGACCGGCTGAAGAACTTCATTCAGCAGGCGCTCACTGCCGCAGGTCTGCCGGAGGCCGACGCCGCCACGGTCGCGGCCCTGATGGCGCAGGCCGATCTGCAGGGCTCGGACGGGCACGGCGTCAGCCGCCTGCCGCAATATGTCAGGCGGATCAAGGCCGGCGGCTTCAACGTCCGGCCCAACATCCGCATCGTGCAGGAGCACGCCGGCACGGCCGTGCTGAACGGCGACAACGGCATGGGCCACCTCGTCATGAAGCGCGCGGCCGAGATGGCCGTCGAGAAGGCGCGTACGACCGGCATCGGCTGGGTCAACTCGCAGTTCTCAAACCACGCCGGCCCCGCCTCGCTCTACGCCACGATGCCGCTCGCCCACGACATGATCGGGCTTTATTTCGCCGTCGGCAACGCCAATCACCTGCCGCCCTGGGGCGGGCTCGACATGCTGCTGTCGACCAATCCGATCGCGGCGGCGATTCCGGCCGACGAAGAACAGCCCATCGTGCTCGACATGGCGACCACGGTCGCGGCCTATGGCAAGGTGAAGACCAAGGCGCTGCGCGGCGAGACCATGCCGGAGGGCTGGATGATCGACCGCGAAGGCAAGCCGCTGACCGACCCGAAGCGCGCCGACCAAGGCATGCTGCTGTCGCTCGGCGGCATGGAGGCCGGCTACAAGGGCTATGGGCTGGCGATGATCATCGGCCTGCTCGCCGGCACGCTCGGCGGCGCCGCGATGGGCCGTGACGTGATCGACTTCAACCACGACGACGGCAGTGTCACCAACACTGGACAGGCGGTCGCCGCGATCAATGTCGCCGCCTTCGGCGACGTCGCGACCTTCAAGCAAAGCGTCGATGCGCTGGTGCGCGATTTCCGCGGCAGCCAGCGCATCCCGGGCGTCGAGCGCATCTGGGTGCCCGGCGAACGCAGCCACGAGACGCGGCTCAAGCGGACCAGTCACGGAATTCCCGTCGCGCCGGCGCTGCTCCGCGGACTGGACCAGGTCGCCGACGATCTCAGGATTTCGAGGCTGGTGAGCTAGACCGCGTCTACCGCCTGCCAGCGTCATCAAGCTGCAACGATCGCGGTGCTCTTATGGCCGCGCGTCAAATCGGCAATGAACGGCTTGTCGCGCGCGGCGGATTCCGGAGGCCCCGGTCCCCGCCTTGCTCCGCCCCAGGTCGCGGTTTCGAGGGCAGCAGATGGTTAACGCCGTTAACCATGGCATGGTTTTGCCATCAGAGCATCATCCTACCGCCTTGAAATTTTTCATTAGCTAGAGCGTCGTCAATCGGAAGTTCCGCAGTCGGGAACGTTCCGAGGGGGAAACAGTCGCGAGTACCGCCATGGGGACGCTGTACGATTTGCTCGAAGCGCTTCCGCGTGATGACGCCGAGGCGTTGCGGACCGCGTTCCGAAGGGCCGCGAAGGCGACGCATCCCGATTTGAATCCCGACAATCCTGATTCTGAAGTGAGGTTCAGGGAGCTGGTCCGCGCCTATGACATCCTGACCGACAAGGAGCAGCGCGCGACCTACGACCACCTGCTGGCCATTGCGCTGCAGCCGACCCCGGCCGCGAAAACGACCCACACCTACGAGACCATGCACAAGGTCGCTTCCAACACCATGGCGGCCACGATCATCCTGGCCGTCCTGATGGGCGCCTACACCCTGTTCGGATTGTATTCGATACCCCCTGTTGCTGCAGAGATGCCCGACGGGCCTCAACAGGTCGCCGCGCTACGGTCCGACACCCCTGCTCTGGAGAAAGATGTTTCGACCGTTGGAATAGCCTCGATGGCCGGCGTCTCCTCGGCAAAAGAAGCTAGCGCTGCACCGATCGGCCGTTTCGAACCGGTCCCGGCCTTCGCCACGTATAATCTGGGTGTACAGTATTATCCGCGCTTCGCCGCCGCCTTTTTCGATCGCGGATTCGTGCCGTACCGCACGGGAGATCATCTCGACCGCCCGCATACCGACATGACCTCGGCAAAACGCTCCACGGAATTGAAGCGGACGAGGAACGCCGCGCGGCCCTCCGCACACGCGCCGCACAAGCCGTTGGTGCTTGTTCCTTCATTTCCGGGAAGGCGACAGCCGGTGACCGCCGCCTTGTCGCCCTGACGACACGCGAAGCCGCACCATCAACGCCGATCAGCTTTCCTTGGCCTTCTTCGGACGAGGCGGTCCATCGACCGGCGGCAACGACTTCAGGTATTCGGCGATCGCCGCACGATCCTCCGCCGACAGTTGCGACATGTTCCTGATCACGCGCACCATCGAGCCGCCGGCAGTGTCGCCGTCGGGCGTCTGCCCGGTCTCGAGGAAATAGGCGATGTCCTTTGCGCTCCAGTCGCCCAGCCGCTTCTGCGTGATGTTGGGCACCCAGCCCTCGCCTTCCGGATTGGGCCCGCCGGCGAAGCGTTGCGCGTCGACGATGCCACCGAGGAAATTGCGCGGGCTGTGGCACTCGGCGCAGTGGCCGAGACCGTTGACGAGATAGGCGCCGTGATTCCATGACGGCGGGCGCGAGGCGTCCGCCACCAGGGGCTTGCCGTCCATGAACAGCAATTTCCAGATGCCGACGTTGCGGCGGATGTTGAATGGAAACGGCAGCTCATGATCGCGCGGCTTGCCGCTCACCGCCGGCAGCGTCTTCAGATAGGCGAAGAGATCGCGCACGTCATCAACACTGGCGTGCTGGTATGACGCGTAGGGAAACGCCGGAAAATAATGCGCGCCATCCGGCGACGTGCCCTTCAGCACAGCGGTGACGAAATCCGCCTCGCTCCAGCGGCCGATGCCGTAAGTCGGATCCGGCGAGATGTTGGGGACATGGAACGTCCCGAACGGCGAAGGCATGGCAAGCCCGCCCCCGAGCTTCAGCCGGTCGGGCTGGTTGGGAACGGCGTGGCAGGAGGTACAGCCACCGGCGTTGAACGCTGCGAGGCCGTTGGCAAGGTTCGCCGTGCGCGGCGGCAGCGAAGCCGGCGCGACGACCGCCGGAATCGTCAGCAACCAGAAAATGCCAAGGCCCAGGGCGCCAAGCAAAATCAAGCCGAGGAGAATTCGTCGCAGCATTCACCGATCCGTTATCAGTCGTTTCACGTGACCAGTATGGACGTAGTTGTCGCGGTGGGCTCCCACGAAGTGGAGGCGTTAAGGATCGCCCCGACACGAAAGAGGCGAACGCTGGCTAAGCGTTCGCCCCTTTCGTTTGCTGCCATTGCGGCGGCTGCACTACTAGCCCTTGACGCGGAATTTTTCGTGGCAACCCATGCACTGTTTGTTGAGTTCTGGAAATTCCGCCTTCAGGCTGTTGACATCCTTGATATTGGCCTTGGCCTGACCGACAGATTTCACGAAGGCCGCCGCGTGGGCTTCAAAATCCGCCCGCTCTGTCCATATCTTGGGCGACGCGGAATACTCGCCCTTCGTCGGCTTTAGCCCCTTGATGCCAGCAGGAAATAATGACGGGAAACGCTTGGCGACGTCATCGAGCTCGGCCAGCGCCTTGTCGACGGCCGCTTGATCGTAAGGCTTTTTGTCCCTGGCCATGTCCGAAAGCGCAATCGCGCCCGTGAGGTTGGACTTCATGGCAAGCTGGGTCTTGTCGACCTGCTCCTGCGGCGTCTGCGCCAAGGCCATTCCGACGCCTAGCAACAGGGTTCCCGTCAAAGCGATAGTTCGATGCATCGGCAAATCTCCGTGTCCAGTGCTACGCCGCGCGCCAACAGGCGCGACGTACCTCTCTTCAACACCGCCGTCGGTATTTCATTCCGCGAGCAGCGCAATCGTCAGAGACTATGCCGTTTCTGTGCCTCGCGGATCGCGATCCAGACCCGTTCCGCGGTCGCCGGCATATCGATGTGGTCGATCTTGTACTCGCGCCACAATCCCTCCACGATCGCATTGACCACCGCGGGGCACGAGCCGATCGCACCCGCCTCGCCCGCGCCCTTGACGCCGAGCGGATTGGTCGTGCACGGCACGTTATGGGTCTCGAAGTGGAATGACGGGCCGTCGGACGCGCGCGGCACGGCATAGTCCATGAAGGTGCCGGTGACGAGCTGGCCGTCGGAAGAACTGTACACCGCCTGCTCCATCAAGGCCTGCCCGATGCCCTGCATCGCACCGCCATGCACCTGTCCGGCGAGCAGCAGCGGATTGAGCGTCACACCGAAATCGTCGACGATGACATAGTTGACGATCTTGATGATGCCGGTTGCCGGGTCGATCTCGACTTCGGCGAGATGCGTGCCGTTCGGATAGGTGCCGTCGGCCTGCGCGAAGGTTGCGCTCGCATTCAGTTTCGACGGATCGGCGCCCGGACGTTTGGCGAGATCGGCAAAGCTGATCGAACGATCGGTGCCGGCGATGCGCACGACGCCGTTGCTGATCTCGAGGTCGCCGGCGCTGGTCTCCAGCGCCTCTGCCGCGATCTCCTTCAGCTTGTTGCCTAGCTCGCGCGTGGCGCGCTCGACGCTGACGCCGCCGGTCGGGATCGACGCCGAGCCGCCGGTGCCGAGACCGGTCGCGATCTTGTCGGTGTCGCCCTGCAGGACGTGCACGCGCTCCGGCGGCACGCCGAACTGCTCGGCAACCAGTTGCGCGTAGGCGGTCTGGTGGCCCTGCCCGCTCGACTGGGTGCCGATCAGGATGCTGATGTCGCCATTGGGATCGAGCGCGACGTTGGCGGTCTCCTCGCCCATCGTGCCGCAGACCTCGACATAGCTGGACATGCCGATGCCGCGCACCAGGCCGGCCTTCTTCGCCGCCTTGGCGCGCTTGGAAAACTCCTTCCAGTTCGCGACCTCCATCGCGCGCTTCATGTGCGCGGTGAAGTCGCCGGAATCGTAGACCTTGCCGGTGGCGGTGGTGTACGGCATCGCCTTCGGCGGAATGAAGTTCTTGCGCCTGATCGCATCCGGCGCCATGCCGAGTTTTCGCGCGGCCGCGTCGACCAGACGTTCGATCACATAGGCGGCTTCAGGACGGCCGGCGCCGCGATAGGCATCGACCGGCACGGTGTTGGTGAACACGGTTCGGACGCGGCAATGGAAGGCCTGGATATCGTAGAGGCCAGGCAGCATGCCGGCGCCGCCATGCGGGATGTACGGCCCGAAGGTCGAGAGATAGGCGCCCATGTCGCCCATCAGGTCGACGTCCATGCCGAGGAATTTGCCGTCCTCGGCGAGCGCCATCTTCGCGGTCGTGACGTTGTCTCGGCCCTGCGCGTCGCCCATGAAGTGATCGGAGCGGTCGGCGGTCCACTTGATGGTCTTGCGCAGCTTCTTCGCCGCAACCGAAATCAGCGCGTATTCGCGGTAGGGAAACAGTTTCGTGCCGAAGCCGCCGCCGACGTCGGGGCAGATCACCCGCATCTTCTCCATCGGGATCTTCAGCACCATGCCGCACAGGATTTCGCGCAGGCGATGGCTGCCCTGGCTGCCGATCGTCAGCGTCAGGTGATCGCGCTTGGCGTCATATTCGGCGACCGCGGCGCGCGTTTCCATGAAGTTGGTGATGACGCGCGGATTGACGATCGTGATTTCCGCGACCGCATGCGCCTTGGCAAAGGCGGCTTCCGCCGCCTTCTTGTCGCCGATCGAGACGTCGAACAGCACGTTGCCGGCCTTGTCGGGCCACACAAGCGGCGCGCCCGGCTTGACGGCGTTGACGACGCCGACCACGGCCGGCAGCGGCGTCCATTTGACGTCGATCGCCTCGATCGCGTCGCGGGCCTGATCGATCGAATCGGCGACCACGAAGGCCACGGCGTCGCCGACATGGCGTACCTCGTCCCTGGCTAGGATCGGATATGGCGGGCCGGTGAAGGGATCAGTTTCCAGGTTGAACAGGCAGGGCAGATCGCCGAGTTCGGCCACTTCGGCCGCGGTCAGAATCAATGCCACGCCCGGCATTCCGCGAGCCTTGGTGACGTTGATGGTGAATTTGGCATGCGCGTGCGGCGAGCGCAGCATCAGCGCGTGCAGCGCCGGCGCCGGCGAGTGATCGTCGGTATAGCGGCCCCTGCCGCGAATCAGCGCGTCGTCCTCCTTGCGAAGAACGCTTTGACCGACGCCGAATTTGATGGGAGCAGCCATCTCTTCTCCAATTCCCTGTTCCAGCGGCCGGCATATTGCAGCGGTTACCGGCTCAGCGCAAACCGCTTTCGCCCGAATAGCCAATGCGCTGGCGCAACCGAATCGCCGCGCAGCGCAATGCTTTTCGCGCTTGCACAAAAAACCCGCGATCCGCGGGCTCGATTCGGCAGGAGATGACCGTGCGGGCAACGCGATCGGCGGCTTGCGCAATCATCGCAAGAACGGCCCAGCAATAACTTATTTCATTACAATCACTTAGAAGACGGCCTCCGCTCGCGGACCAGCGCGAACAGCCAGCCTTGCCCGAACAGAAGCAGGATCGCCACCCCGTACACGAAGGCGCCAGCCACGATCAGCAGCAGCAGCGCGGTCTCGTCACGAAAGGCGTGCATCTGTGCGAAATAGAAGCTGGCGAATCGCGCAGTGCCCCACAGCGCGGCCGCCAGGATGACGCCCGCCGCCGCAAATTTGGCGAGCGACGTCATCCAGCTCCGGTCCAGTTCGAGGTGGCCCGCGCGCACCGCGAAGCCGAGCACCAGCAGCAGATTGACCCAGGCCCCGATGGCGGTCGCAAGCGCCAGGCCGATCTGCGCCAGCGGGCCCATCAGGGCGACCTTGAGCGCCACGTTGACGGCAACCCCCGTCAGCGCCGCCTTGACCGGCGTCGCGGTGTCGTGGCGGGCATAGAAGGTCGCGACCGCGCTGCGGATGGTCACGAACGGAATCAGCCCGATCGCGTAGGCCGCCAGTGTCATCCCCGCGGCCGCCGCATCCGCCTTCGAGAAAGCGCCGCGCGCAAACATCGCGCGCATGATGACATCGGGCACGGTCAGGAAGGCGGCGACGAACGGCACCGAAAACAGCATTGAGAATTCGAACGCGCGCCGCTGCGCGGCCGATGCGCCGGCGACATCGTTCGCAGTGAGGCGCCGCGACATTTCCGGCAGCAGCACGGTGCCGATCGCGATCCCGATCACGCCGATCGGGAGTTGGTTGAGACGGTCGGCGTAATACAGCGCCGAGAGCGCGCCGGCCGGCAGGAAGGTCGCGATGATGGTGTCGGCAAACAGCGCGATCTGCGTCCCCATCGAGCCGATGGTCGCAGGCCCCAGCGCCCGGAAGAACGCGCGCACGTCCTCGTCGAACTTGATGGCGGCGAATTTCGGCAGGATGCCGGTCCTGGCCGCGTCGCCGGCCAGCAGCAGGAATTCGAGCACGCCGGCGAGCAGGACGCCCCATGCGGCGGCGTAACCCGCGCCGGGAAACAACGCGGCCAGCGCCAGCGTCGCCATCATCGACAGATTGAGAAAGATCGGCGCCGCGGCGGCGCTGGCGAAGCGATGCATCACGTTGAGCATGCCGCCATAGAGCGTCACCAGCGTGATCAGCAGGAGATACGGAAACGTGATCCGCGTCAGTGAAATCGCCAGCTCGCCGCGCGCCGGGTCATCCTTGAAGCCCGGCGCCAGAATGGCGATCACCTCCGGCATGAAGTACCAGGCGATGACGAGCAGGACGATCTGGACGGCAAACAGCAGCGTGAAGATGCGGTCCGCGAACAGCCTGGCCGACGCTTCGCCCTTGCCCTGCAGATGCGCATAGGCCGGCACGAAGGCGGCGTTGAAGGCGCCCTCGGCGAAGATCGCGCGAAAATGATTGGGCAGCCGCAGCGCCACGAAGAACGCGTCCGCCACCGGACCTGCGCCAAGAATCGCGGCGAGCATGATGTCGCGCGCGAATCCGGTCAGCCGCGATAGCAGCGTATATCCGCCGACGGTGAAGATGCGTCCGAGCATGCGCCGCTTCTAGCGCATATTCCCTAAACCGCGAAATCAGGCGGAAAGCGCGCCGCGCACCGCCTCGATGATCCGGTTCTGCGTCGGCTCGTCGAGATAGGCATGGATCGGAAGGCTGACGACGTCGGCGGACAGGCTCTCGCACACCGGCAATCCGCCATCCGCGACCGGGAATTCGCGATAGGCGGTCTGCTGATGGATCGATTTCGGGTAATAGATCGCGGTCGGAATCCCCTGCGCCTTCAGGTCGGCCACGAAGCGGTCACGATCCGTGCCCTTGGGCAGGCGGATGGTGTAGCACGCCCAGATCGAGTGGCAGCCGCTGGCGACACGCGGCACGGTCACGACATTGCCGAGGCCCCGGGCATAGCGCGCCGCGACGGCGTTGCGCGCCGCGATCTCGTCCTCGAAGATCTTCAGCTTCTCGATCAGAATGGCGGCCTGCACAGTGTCGAGCCGCGCGGTGAGGCCGATTCGGACATTGTCGTATTTGTCCGAGCCCTGGCCGTGGACGCGGATGCTGCGCAGCGTTGCGGCCAGCGCATCGTCGTCGGTGAAGATCGCGCCGCCGTCGCCGAAGCAGCCGAGCGGCTTGGCCGGGAAGAAGCTGGTTGTGGTGGCGAGACCAAAGGTGCCGAGACGGCGGCCCTTGTAGCTGGCGCCGAAGCTCTGGGCGGCGTCGTTGAGCACGAACAGGCCCTCGGCCTCCGCGATCGCGTCGATCGCGTCGTGGTCGGCCGGCTGTCCGAACAGGTCGACCGGAATGATGGCGCGGGGCTTCAGGCCGCGCTGCCGCGCCGTCGCGATGCCGCGCTTGAGCGAGGCAGCATCGATGTTGAACGTCGCCTCGTCGACATCGACGAAAACGGGCGTCGCGCCCGTCAGCACCACCACCTCACCCGTCGCGCAGAAGGTGAAGGACGGACACAGCACGGCATCGCCGGGGCCGATACCTTTGGCCATCAGCACCATCAGCAGCGCGTCGGTGCCGCTGGCGCAGCTCACGACATGCTTGGCGCCGCAGAATTTCGCGAGCGCCGCCTCCAGTTCCGTGACCTCCGGCCCGTTGATGAACTGGCAGTGATCGAGCACGCGGGCAACGGCTACATCGACCGACTTGCCGAGCCGCCGGCGCTGCGCGGCGATATCGGTGAAGGGAATGGGTTCTGGGCGCATGTGCTGGTTCATGGAGCCTTGCTCGGTTCTTTCAGGAGATTCAGCCGGCGATGCGGCGCGGTCCCTTGCGCGCGGCGGAGGCCGCGGGCTTGGCGGGCTGTTCGAGACAGCGGATGGCGATTTCGAGACTGGCGACGCCCTCGTCGCCCGAAACGGCCGGCACGCTGCCGGAGCGCACGGCATCGAGGAACGCGATCAGTTCGGCACGCAGCGGCTCGTCATGGCCGACCGGCAGATGGCGCATCGAATAGCTGCCGTCCGGCTTGAAGCCGAAGCATTCGGTCACCTGCCGCGTCAGCAGGTCGCCCATCACATATTTGCCGCGGGTCGCGACCGTGACGTTGCGCGCCTTGAACGGCGTCAGCCAGTTGGTGTTGATGTGGGCGAGCACGCCGGA
>OEIU01000288.1_pt1 | contig 50475 bp, 50 predicted proteins | sample 1539221 | NCBI WGS metagenome assembly OEIU01 (sample SAMN03792071, study PRJEB22550) | activated sludge metagenome | feature: wastewater treatment plant; material: activated sludge; isolation source: Wastewater treatment plant of a petroleum refinery complex | place: Argentina: Zarate | collected... | reverse complement strand
AGCACGGGCTGCTGCGCCAGATTCTCGATCCCCTCGCTGCCGCCGGCCATGCTGCGAAACAGGCCGTAGCCGGGAAGGTTGATCAGGATCTTCGAATCGATGAAGCCGGCGATGCGACGTGCTGGCTTCGTGCGCGAGAACAGGCCGGCGATGAAACAGAACAGCACGACCAGCAGCGCCGCGAACACCGGCGGCGTCAGGACGTCGCCGAGCTGCAATGCCTCGATGGGCCCGGCAAACAGCGGCACGATCTGGTGCGCGATCTGCATGGCCTTGCCGATCACGAACATGAGAACGATGATCGGAACGAGGTACAGCAGTCCGCCGACGACGGTCGCGCGGATGAAACCGAGCACTTTGTTCATGGGGGCTCCCGGGCGAGGAAGCCCGAATCTACTGCGGATTGCGTGCGCTGGACGTACGCATGGAGGGCAGGTGGCCTGCCTGACCAGTGGCACCGCTGTTGCGCCCCCACCCTAACCCTCCTCCGCTTTGCGGAGGAGGGATCAGAGGGGAGGCCTCCCTAGAACGTCAGCGGCGCGCGCAGCGTGAACGTTACATCCGGCGTGTCGCGCGTGACGCCCACACCGAGCGCGAGATTCAACGTGGCCGTCGGGTTGTAGCGATAGGAAACGCCCAGCGACAGCGTGCCGAGCGTCGTACGCACCGAACCTGGTACGTCGATGCCGTTCTGCTGCGTCTTGTCGACGATGCTCTGGTCATAGCCGATGCTGAAGGACGCCTTCTCGTTGAGCGCGAGGCCCATGCCGACGTTGAAACCGAAAATGTCGCCGGGCGCGATCTCGCCGAGCGGTTCCTGCTCGCCAAGCAGCAACGTGCGCGTGAGATTGTCGCGCTCGAAGCTGTGCAGGTAGCTGAAACCGCCGAAGAACACCGCCGGATCAGAGGCGTACAGCCAGGTGAGGCCCGCCTGTGCCGAATTGAATCCGGTGCCGGTCGGCAGTTCGAGCGGCAGGCCGGTACCGGTCGTGTTGCCGACGCAGCGGGTCACGCAGTCGGTGACGACTTCGAACGGATCCCTGCCCGTCGCCCAGCGATAACGCAGCCAGCCGATCCAGAACGGCTTGCTGTAGTCGCCGCGATTGAACTGGAAGCGCGCGGTCGCATCGATGTCGCCCAAGCCGTGGCCTTCGGCATTGAACACGTTGTCGAAGGCGCTGCCGGTGAGGATTTCCCGACTCACCGTATCCACCGACGTGTAGACGTACGGCGCGCGCACTTCGAACTCGAAGCGGTTGCCGATGCCATAGCGCATCGTCAGTGCGCCGACGCCCGCGGTGGTCTTCACGCGCCGCACATCGATGAGTCCGATGAGGATCGCGGGAATCACGGTGTAGCCGACGAGCGTGACGCGATCGCTGGCCCAGTAAGAGGTCTGCAGCGACGGCTCGAGCACGAAGTTGCCACCCTGGGTCAGCACCGTGGGTTCGGCGAAGATCTGCGCCACTTCCGGCGCGCGGGTCTGCGGTTTCGGCGCTTCGCCGACCGGTTTCGGCGGCGCGGTGACGTCCGGGGATGGCGTGACCGGCGCGGGCGGTGTTGCAGGTGCGGCCGCGGCGAACAGTTCGGTACCGACGCCGGTACCGCCGCGCTGCTGATCGAGGATTTCCTCGTCGATGGCATCGCGCAACGAGGCGATCGTGGCTTGCTGCTGGTCGAGCAGTTCCTGCATGCGTTCGAGCCTGGTGCTCTGCTCGGCGAGCTGCCGACGTAGCGATTCCAGCTGCGGCGATTCATCCTGACCGGCCGCCGGTGCTGCCAGCACCGTGAGCAACATCGCCGCGACGATCGAACTGCTTCGTTGCAGCCGGGAATTCGAGCCCTTCACGCAAACCTCCTTCTCAGCGTGCCCCCGTGACCCGGTTGAGCGCGAGCTGCAGCGACTCCTGCGCCGCGACGTCCCGCAGAACGGCCAGCGAAGCGACGTCGGCATTGATCGTCGTCAGGGTCACGATGTGCTGGTCGTTCAGCGTGTTCTGGATGATGGTGGAGCCCGGCGCGGCATTCGAAACATCGAACGAATTGTTCGGACCGTTCTGGATCAGCACCACGCTGTTGATGGCCTCGTTGAGCGCGCTCGCCTGCTCGGGCGTCATGGCGGCGATGTCCGGAATGTTGACGCTGTGTTTCGCGACGAGTTCGCCGTTGACATAGGCGGCGCGCTCGACGCCGAAGGAGGCCTTGAGTCCGTTGACGATCTCGAAGCCGCCGCGCAGGTCGTCGAGTGCTGCGGCATCGACGGGCGGCCAGTCGAGATCGGCGGCGAGGGCGCCGTGAATGGTGATCGTTGCAAGAAGCGCCCCCACCCCGGCCCTCCCCCGCTTCGCGGAGGAGGGGGCAGGAGATGCACCTCTCGATTCCCTCCTCCGCGAAGCGGGGGAGGGCAGGGAGGGGGTCTTCGCCTTCACCGTACCCATCAGAAACTCCCCGCCCGCCGCACCGGCAATGTATCGAGCCGATCGTCGCGCACGATGGACAGTTCCAGCGGCGACGACGGCGCAATGCGCCAGTCGGCCGCCAGATCGAAACGCGCCTGCTCGCGGCGGTTGTGGATGACGAACAGGATGTTGTTCACCCACAGGCTCTTGAAACGCTCGATCGACATCGCGCGCGTGCCCATGGCGGGATCGCCGACCAGCACGCGGCCGCGACTCAGGCCCTTCACGACGACGAAGTGGCGATAGCCGCGCTCGCTCAGCAACACGATGGCCGGCAGGCGTTCCTGCGCCAGTCGCTCGACCGGCTGTTCGAAGCCGTCGGCGCTATAGCCATGCGCATTCAGGTAGTGCTTCATGTCGAGCAGCGAGAAGCCCTGCTTGCTGATCTTGCTGCGATCGCCCGCCTGGAACATTTCGGCGAACACCGCCTGCTCGCTGATCGGCCGGTCGTAGTGGAACGTCAGCAGCGTGGCGAGCGCCGCGGAGCCGCAGCTGAAGTCGTACTTCTGCCGCAGCGTGGTGGCGAAGCGCGCTTCCTTGAGACTGGTAACGCGCATGCGATACGAGCCGTCCTGCGCCACCGCGACATCGAGCGATGTCGCCTGGGCGCCGGACGCCAGCGCCAGCAGCAGCCACGCGCCTTTTGTGCATCGACGCTTCATGGATCGACGAACTGCACGTTGACGATGGTGGCGCTCTGGATCAGCACATTGGCGCCGGTGTTCTGCACCACCGTCGTCAAGCCGCTGGCATCCGCGAACGATCCTTCGCGGATGGTGTTCGCGCCCGTTGCAACATCGGTGGCACTGTTGCCCGAGACGTCGCCGGTCACGCGGATCACATTGGTCGTGATGTCTTCATCGCCGCCGCGCAGCTCGTCGAGCGTCGCTGCGGCGACCGGCGCGCCGAGATCGGAAGTCGTCTCGCTCGCGACGGGTGTCGTTTCATCCGCGCCTGCGCCGAACGCGAACGCAAGCAGTACGAAAGCCTGGACAGTACGCATGGCCTGGCTCCTGTTGTCGTCCACATGACGCGCAGCCTGCGCCGCACGTCATGCGAACGAGGGACGGGCCTGCCCGAACGGCGTTGCAGCGCCGTCCGGACAATGCTCCGGTGATTGCACCTGCAATGGTTCGCTACGGGCTGCCGAGGTTCAGATTGGCCTGCACCGTCACGGCCTGCTGTACCAGCGAGCCGAAACCACTGTTGTTGCTCACCACCAGGACACCCGCTGCCGATTGCGCCGTGCCCGTCATGTTGGCGGACAGATCGAACGTCCCTGCATCGACCGTGATGGCGCCGCCATTGCCGCCGGTGCCGCCGGTCGCGCCATTGCCGACGCCGCCCGTACCCGCACCGCCGTTGCCGACGCCACCGTTGCCTGCGCCGCCGTCCGCGCCATTGCCGCCGGCTGCACCGACGGCGCCGTCGCCCGCCGTTGCGCTGCCATTGGTCGCGGAGGTCGATGCATCGCCGTTGGTCGCATCGCCATTCGTCGCCGCACCGCCGTCGCCGCCGTTGCCGCCGGCTCCGCCTGCGCCCGCCGTGCTCGTGACTGCACCGCTCGCGCCGCCCGTGCCCGTGCCCGTGCCGCCTGTCGAGCTCGCCGCGCCGCCGGTGCTCGTGCCGCCCGTACCTGCGCCGCCCGTGCTGGAGCCGCTCGTGCCGTCACCGCCCGTGCTGGTTCCGCCGGTGCTCGCCGATGCGCCGCCGGTCGCCGTATCGGCGCCCGCGCCGCGATTGCGCGCATTGCCGCCGTCACCGAAGGCGTCGCTGCCGCCGGCGCTGCCGCCGCTCGCGTCGTTGCCGCCCGCGGCGCCCGCGGCCGTGTCATTGCCGCCCGTCGCGGTGCCTGACCAGGTATCGCCATTCGCGCCGGCGCCCAGACCGCCATCGCCGCTCGCACCATCGCCGCTGCCGCCGGCGCCACCGCGTGCACCGCGACCGCCGTTGCCCGCGCTTGCGTAGCCATTCGTCGCGCTGCCGTTGGTAGCGTCGCCGGCGCTCGCGCTGCCGTTCTCGGCCGATCCGCCGCTGCCGCCCGAACCGCCGTCGCCGCCCGAACCGCCTGCGCCGCCCGCGCCATCGCCACCGCGACCCGTACCGCCAGCGCCTTCGCCGCCGTAGCCTGCGCCGCCGTCACCGCCGCGACCGCCGTTGGCATTGCCCCAGTTGCTGGCGACATTGCCGAAGCCGGAGATCTCGACGCCCGACACCGTGCCCGAGAGTTCGGTGCTGGCCACCGCCGTGTTGGTGTTGAACGCATTGCTCGCTGTCGAAGTCGACGTCGATGCGTTGTTCGCCGCTGCGGTGCCGAAGCCATCGGCTGCGGATGCACCGTCGTTGCTGCGATTGTCGCCCGTGCTCTTGTCGTTGTTCTGGTCCGAATCGGTCGACGTCGCTGTCAAAGTATCGTCGCCTGCCGCACTGCGCTGATCGATGTCGCCGGCCCACGCACTGGTGCCGAACAGGGCAACGCCGACCGCTGTTGCGATGAGGGTTCTACGCATAAAGCCTCCTGAAGGACGGACATTGAAGGCGCCGCGGGCGCGCCTGATGCAGGATCAACTCGAGCTCACGGAACTCCGTGCCCGCAGATCGCATGTGTCGCGACGACGATGCGCATCGCAGCCGGCTGGCGACTGCGACGAACTGCGTATGGAGATTCCCCGGGTCGTGGAACGTGCCTCTGCTCGCCCGGGCGAAACGGATGCTGCCGTTGCGATCGGGCGTGCCAGCAGAAGCACGAAAAAAAATCTAAGAGAAGTGCCTACGTGTAATCCAGAGTGGAATTGCTTATTTGCCGCTGATTTACAGTAAGAACGTCCGACAGTTGACTCGTCAATCGACACGAAGATCACTGGAAATTCCGTTCATGGCGCACCGGCACGACCGATGTCGTCGCGACTTTCTGCCGTCGCTTTGGCAACGCACTGCCGCAGGCTATGCTAGCCGCCGGTTCCGGCATTCCCCCTGCAGGCCCATGAGAGATTTTCTGCTGGCGTTTCCCGCGCTGTTCTCGATCGTCAATCCTCTGGGCGGGCTTTTCATTTTCCTGAGCGCGACGCAGCGGTTTCATCCGACGCTGCGCGCCGCGCTCGCGCGCTGGGTGGCGATCTACAGTTTCGTCATCGTGACGGCATCGCTGTACGTCGGCGCATACGTGCTCACATTCTTCGGCGTCTCGGTGCCGGTGCTGCGGGTGGCCGGCGGCATCGCGATCGCGCTCACCGCGTGGGGCATGCTCAATGCACCCGATCCCGAACCCGGTCAGGACAAGTCCACCGCCGAACTGCCGACGGCGAGCACGGCGAGCCGCATGGCGTTCTATCCGCTCACCATGCCGCTGACGACGGGACCGGGAACGATCTCGGTGGCCGTATCGCTCGGCACCAACCGGCCGCGCAATATCGGCGAAGGCCAGTTCCTGTGGTTCCTGGCGCAGATGACGCTGGCGACGCTGCTGCTGTGCGCCATCATCTACCTGCTGTATCGCTACGCCGATGGCATCTCGCGCAAGATCGGCCCCACCGGCACCGCGGTGATCATGCGGCTGTCGGCGTTTCTGCTGCTTTGCATCGGTATCCAGATTTTCTGGAACGGCGCCGCCGAGCTGCTCGCCAGCGTTCACTGAAACCGCCATCGACGCCGCGTGGCGTCAATACGCGCGAGGGGCAGCACGCGCTCCCCTCGCCACCGGATGACTCCCCGACGGATTGCTGCTATCAGGAGCGCGACCATCCATCGAAGCGCTGCGGCGCAAGGGAGCAAATCATGAGCGGTCTGAACCGACGCACGCTGTTGCTGGGCATCGCTGCGCTGCCCGCCATCGCATCCGCGCAGATCACCGACCTCGGTTCGCTGTCGTCGGCGATCAAGAATCCGCTGATGGGGATGTTGACGAGTCAGCTCGGCGTGACCGAATCGCAGGCGACCGGCGGCCTGGGTTCCTACCTGACGCTGGCACAGGAAAAACTGGCGAAGGGCGACTTCGACAGGATCGCCGCGCTGGTCCCCGGTGCATCGAAGTACATGGAACAGGCCAGGACGCTCGGCGCCGTCACCGGGCCGCTCAAGAATCTCGCGGGGCTGAACGGCGCGCTCGGCAAGCTGGGCATGAAGCCGGAAACGGTGACGAAGTTCGCACCGATGGTCACCGACTATCTCGGCAAGGCCGGCGGCAGCGGCGTGCAGGGCATGCTGGCCGGAATGCTGAAGTAGCCCGATGCCGGACGCAGCGTCGCCGGTGAAGCGCGCCTACTTCACCGATCATCTCGCCAATGAGCGCACGCATCTCGCCTACGTGCGTACGGCGATCGCGCTGTTCGCCTTCGGCATCACGCTGCATCAGTTCAGCTGGTTCATCGCCGAGCATCACGACAGCCCGCATCCGGGTTCATTCAGCGCCGGCTGGCGCGTGGGCTTCGGCATGGTGCTGCTCGGCATTGCACTCGCGCTGTGGTCGGCGGTGCGCTTCGACCAGGTGTCGCGTCAGATCGATGCCGGCACCTATCACCCGAGCCGCGTCGCCATGTGGACGCTGTCGCTCGGCGTCCTGATCCTCGGCGCCGCCGGTGCGCTGTGGCTGCTATGGAGAACATGACATGCCTTTCTCACCCCTGATTCAGGCTGCGGCACATCACTGGTGGCTGGTGGTGTTGCGCGGCGTACTGGCCATCGCCTTCGGCGTGCTGGCGTGGTTCTGGCCCGGCATGACCGTGCTGGTGCTGGTGATGCTGTGGGGCATCTATGCGCTCGCCGACGGCATCGTGTCGCTCATCACCGCGTTTCGCTGGCGCGATTCGGGCAAGCCGCTGTGGATCCTGATCCTCATCGGACTCGCCGGCATCGCGGCCGGCATCCTCACGTTCGTCGCACCCGGCGTCACCGCCATCGTGCTGCTGATGTTCATCGCCGCCTGGGCGGTGATCGTCGGCGTGCTGCAGATCGTCGCCGCGATCCGGCTGCGCAAGGACATCGACAACGAATGGCTGATGGGCCTGGCGGGACTCGCGTCGCTGATCTTCGGCATCCTGATGATCGTGAGCCCGGGCGCCGGCGCCATCGCCGTCGTCTGGATCATCAGTCTCTACGCCGTATTCTTCGGCGTGCTGCTCGTGATGCTCGGTCTGCGGCTGAAGGGACTGCGCGCGGCGTAAGGAAAGATCAGGAATTTCACACGGAGATCACGGAGAACACGGAGGTCGGAAGAGAAGAATTATTTCCACGGGGGACACGGGGAACACGGGGACAAGAAAGTTTTCTGTTCCGACCCCCGTGCTCCCCGTGTCCCCCGTGGAAACATTCTTTGTTCTTACTCTGCTTCCGACCTCTGTGTTCTCCGTGATCTCTGTGTGAGATCTTCCTCTTGCGCGGACGGAGCGAGGGTCTTGTCGGGGACAAGAATCACGACGCCGGGTTGCGATGGTGCTTCGGCCACTGGCGCCGGCGGTGCGGCCTGGGTCGCCGGCGTGGTCGCATACAGCGACGTGATCACGCGCACGGCATGCACCGCGAGCAGGAAGCCGCTGAAGATGATGGTTACGGGAATCAGCGCGACCGCGAAGGTGATGAGTCGCCGCGCGATCGGCACCTTCGGCTTGATGGCCTCGGCATCCAGACGCTCCTGCGCGCGCTGCTGCACTGCCCGTTGCAGTTCGCTTTGCCGGTCGAACGGAATGATGCGTGCGGTATGCGGAGCTGCGGAATCAGACGGCAGACGTTCTTCGGACGATGAGGTCATGGGCTTGGCTTCGATCCGCTGGAGACTTTCTGTAGACGCTGCACGGCCGACGGCAGTGTAACTCGCGGGGTGCTCGCCTTCTCAAGACTATCCGCGGACCGACAGGTTCCCGCGCCCGCTGTGGGGCCGGCTTCAGCCGGCCTCTTCAGAATGTCAGGCTAAAGCCTGACCTACAGGAGAACGTTGTGCAGCGCACGTAGGCGTTCGCCCTAGGCCGCCTACGTCGTCGCGTTCAGCTGCTTGCCCGCGGCGAGCCGCCATTCGCCGCCGCCGGCGCGGCAGACCGGATACAAAGATTCGCTTTCCACGCCGCGCGCCTGCATCCAGATCTTCAGCTTGCGGCAGTCGAGCCCGTCCTCGGACCTGAATTTTCCCGTGCCCTGCACCTTTCCTGAATAGCCATTGCGCGGATTGCGCCATTCCTGCACGGAATGTCCATCGTCGGCGTTCAGGACCGCCAGCACCGCCGCGTTCATGAGCTTGCGATCGGCGTCGCCGAAGTAATAGAGCGGCGTCTCTTTCAGGAAGCCGAGTCCGGCCGCGCGTCCCGGCACTGCCGCCAGCGCGGCGAAGGCTGCGAGTGCAGCGACGATCAGGGTGCGATGACTGGTCATGATGCTTCGATGGTCTCCGGTAATCTGAAAGCTTTCATTCTGCGAACAGCGGCCGTGCGCGAATCCTGAACGGCGCGTCGAGCGCCGCGAGCCAGCGTTCGTCCTGCCCATAGATATCGCGACGGAAATTCATCAGTCCCTGCTGGTCCGACCAGGCCGTCCAGTAGGCCAGCAGGACGGGAATCTTCTTGCCGAGCGTGACATTCTGCAATTGCCCCGCCGCGACCGTGCGCGCAATCGATGCTTCATTCCAGCGCTCCGGATCGGCCAGGACCCGTTCGGCGAGTTCCAGCGCACGCTCGACACGTACGCAGCCGGAACTGAACGTGCGCTCGGCCCGCTCGAACAGGCCCTGCGACGGCGTGTCGTGCAGGTACACGAGGTAGGGATTGGGAAACATCAGCTTGACCCGTCCCAGCGCATTGCCCGGCCCCGGATCCTGGCGCAGCGTGTACGGAATGTTGCCGCTGCGGTACTGCGACCAGTCGACCGCCGACGGACTGATGACGCGACCGCTCCGGTCGATGACCTTGAGTCCGCGGCGCGTGATCGAGTCCGGGTCGCGACGCGCCGCCGGCAGGATGTCGTTCTGGATGATGCCCGGCGGCACGGTCCAGGTGGGATTGAACACCAGGTACGTGATGTCGGAGCGGAAGATCGGCGTCTTGCGATACGTCTTGCCGACCTGCACGCGCGCATTCCAGACGATGTCCTCGCCGCGCACCAGGTAGATCGTGAATCCCGCGATGTTGACGACGACGAATTCCGACGGCAGGTCCTGCAGCAGCACGCGTCCGCGATCCAGGTTGATGCGCAGCTGCCGGATGCGCTCCGCCGGCGACACATTCAGCGCGGCGAGCGTCGCCGGCCCGATGGCACCGTCGACATCGCTGCCCGTGCGCTGCTGGAAGCGTCGCACGGCCGCTTCGGTGACAGGATCGTAGAGCGGCGAATCGACGACGGCGGCGGCATCGAGATCGCCGGTCGCAACCAGCCGTGCACGCAGCATCGGCACGCGGTCATCGGCCATCCCGGCCTTGATCGTCGGGCCGGCCGGCAATGCCGACCAGCCGCCCGCGGCGTCGATGTCGCGATAGCGCGCGAGTTCCTGCCTGAGGCCGACGTAGAGACGATGCGTCGGCTTCAGCGCCTCGATGCGTCGATAGACGTCCTGCGCGGCGATCGCGCTTTCGATCTCGCGCGCGACATCGCGGCGCTCCAGCGTGCGACCGTAATTCCATTGCGAATCGAAGGACTGCGGATCGACCTTGCCGAACGACAGGTGGTAGCCGAGACGCAGCAGCGCTTCGGTCATCAGGATGTCGTACTGGCCGCGCACCGTCACCGCCGCGGTCGGCGTCTCGGCTTGCGCAGACAGTTCTTCGAGCAGCGGCAGGTAGTAGTCGGCGGGATCGAGGCCGTCGGCGTAACTGTCGGCCAGCGCCTTGCGCAGCTGCGCGGCCACCTGCGGCTGCGTCCAGGCCGGCTGATACTGCCGGCGCGAATAGAACTCCTCCAGCAGATCCGTCATCGCGATACCGGCGCCGTGCACGGTGGCCGTGCCGCCGGTGGCGACCGCATCGAGTTCGGCACTGATCGCACGCGCGACCGGATCGACGACGTCTGCAGTTGCTGCACCCGCATGCAGTACGAACGCGGCGACAGCGAGGCGAAGAGCGAAGGGAATGCGCAGATTCATCATCGACCGCAAGCTAACGCGGCCTACAGCTGCGACTCTATCGGCAGATGCCGCAGCAGCCAGGTCACGCAGCGACGGGCCCAGCTGGCGTGAGGATCGCGACGATGAACGATCGCCTGCCGTGCGACGCTTTCCGTCCAGCGAAGGCGGCCGCGCTCGTCGAGCGACAGCACGAAGCTGTGCTGCGGCGTCGCGCCGAATGCAAACATTTCCTGCATCTGCTGCGCGACGGCCGCGTCCGCGATCCAGACGCCCATCTCGCAGTTGAGCGTCGCCGAACGCGGATCGAGATTGAACGAGCCGACGAAGACCCGTTCCCGATCGACGATCGCAGCCTTGGTGTGCAGGCTGGCGCGCGAGGAGCCGAGCCGCAGGCGCGGACTGCGCCGCTCCTCGCCCTCCTTCCCTTCATCCTCTTCCGGCGCCGGCTTCAGCTCGAACAGCTGCACGCCCGCCTCGAGCAGCGGCCGGCGGTACTTCGCATAGCCGCCGTGCACGGCGGCGACATCGGTTGCCGCCAGCGAATTCGTCAGCACCGCCACGACGCAGCCATCGCCCGCCTTGCGTTTCAGTTGCGCCGCGCCGCCGGCGCCCGGAACGAAGTACGGCGAGATCAGCCGCAGATCGCAGCGCGCGCGCTCGAACGCGCTGCTGATGCTCTGCAGGACGCCCGGATCGATGTCCTCCGGTCGTCGCTTCAGCGCCTTGCGCGGATCGTCGGCAATGACCTCCACGCCGTCGGACCAGACGAGTTCGTAGTGGCGGTCGATGAGATCGTGGAGCTGCGGCGTTTCGCGCAGGCGCCGCACGTATTCGCTCGATTCCTGCGTCCACGCGGCGGCGCCCAGCAGTCCGCGCACTTCTTCGAGCGACTGGCGGTCGCGGCGCGTGCGGCGCAACCGCGTGATCGGCACGGCGCTCTCGCTGTTCCAGTAGCGATCGAAGATGTGCGTGGCCTGCGCCACGGCCGGACCGGCCAGCAGCACATCGAGATCCACGAAGTTCACCTGCTTGCTCGCAGCGAAATACTCGTCGCCGATGTTGCGGCCGCCGACCAGCGCGATACGGCCATCGGCGATCCAAGCCTTGTTGTGCATGCGGTGATTGAGACGCGAGCCGCGCAACAGCAGTTCGCGCGCCGTCAGCAGAATGCCGGAGCGCACCGTGAACGGATTGAACACGCGGATGTCGACCAGCGGGTGCTGGTCCAGCGCCATCAGCACGGCATCGCGCGAACGGGCATCCATGTCGTCGATGAGCACCCGCACGCGTACGCCGCGATCGGCCGCGCGCAGCACCTCGTGCGCCAGGTAGCGCCCGGTCGCATCGCTGTGCCAGATGTAGTACTGCAGATCCAGGCAGCGAACCGCCGCACGCGCCGAGAGCGCACGCAACGCGAAGGCCTCCGTTCCGGGCGCGATGAGCCGCGCGCCGGAATGCGTCGGCTGCGACTGGCGCTGCGCAGCGAACAGCCGGTCGAGCACGGCATCTTCCGCGACCGGAAGCGCAGTGCTGGCAGGGGAAAGTTGTCGGCGCGCGCGTCCCACGGCAGGGTCAGTCGCGAGGCAGGTTCAGCAGTTCGTAGACGCGATCGGCCACCGCCACGAGCAGCTGCGCACAGGGTTCGCAACCGCCGCCGCAGCACATCGGCCATTGCGACCGCGGGATGCCGAACAGCGGACGCACGGTGCTGCGGTAGTACTCCTGCAGTCCGATCTCCTCGATGGCCCGGTCGAGGGCAGCGGCGAAGCCGGGCAGACGTGTGATGCTCATCGGGAGATTGTAGCGATCTGCGTGTGGGACCGGCTTTCCTCGCGGGAACGTCCGAACATCGTCGGAAAGCCGGGCCGCAACGGGTCCTCCGAGTGCCGCGGGATCGACATCTACTTCCGGGCGATCACGAACAGGCCGCAGAGGATCAGCGCGGCACCCGCCAGCTTCTGCAGGGTCAGCGCCTCCTTGAGAACGAGCACGGCCATCACGACGGCGACCACGATGCTGCCCTTGTCGATGAGTGCCACGGTCGAGACGTCGCCGAGCTTGATGGCCTTGTAGTAGAACACCCATGACAATGTCGTCGTGACCGCGGAGAGGGCGAGCCAGGCGACGTTGGTGATCGACAGCGCCTGCAGTTCGCCTCGCGGCACTACCGCTGCGGCAAAGATCAGCACGAAGGCAAATACGAAGCACGTTCGGATGGCCAGCCCGAGATCGCCGGAGATGCCGGCAAGTCCGAGCTTCGCAATGACAGAAGTGAACCCCGCGAACAGCATGGAGATCAGGGCGTACAGAATCCAACGCTCCATCGAACTACCCTCGTGTATCGACTGGTCCGCCGGCGATGCCGAATTCGACAGGCTGGATGGTATAGAACAGCTCGCAGTTTTCCGTCCCGAGCCGCGAGAACAGACGAAGCTTCTGCTCTTCCGTCACGATCATCACCAGCAGTATCGGCTCGTCAGTGAGGTCGAAGAAGTGCATGGAGTGGAATCGTCGATCGTGGCCGTAGCCTTCTGCGCCGGCGAAAACGGTCGCACCCGGGATGCCCAGCTCCCGCGCCAGGCTGATCAACCAGTCCTTGATCGGCTTGCCATGGATGCGACGTCCGAGAGTGGTGTAGAAACCGAGTTGGTAGCCGTTCATGACTGAACTCCCAGGAGTGAAGTGATGGCCCAGCGAGCAGAGCCGATGCCGCCGAGTGTCGCGAGCAGCGAGCCACCGACGTGCAGCACGACGGCAAGCGCCAGCAACCCTGGACGAGAAGGCTGGAGCAAGGCCGCGAGTTCTGCGGAGAAGGTCGAGAACGTGGTCAGTCCGCCGCAGAATCCGGTGACGATGAGCAGTCGCCACTCTGGCGCAATTGCAGGTACGAGCGTGAAGGCCCCGACTGCAGCACCGATGACATAGCCGCCGACGAGATTCGCGACGAGAGTGCCAGGCGGAATCGCCGGGAATGATGAATTGAGCAACAGTCCAAGAACCCAGCGCAGCCACGCACCGAGCGCGGCTCCCACGCCGACTGCTATGAATCCGAGACTATTCATGACCGCATTGCCTCCGCACGCACGTGTCGTGAGTAACCGGAAGCGGGAGGTGTGCGCAGCCTACCGCCTCGTCATCAAGGTCCGGTAGGCATCATCAGCCGCGAGTGCGGCGGTTAAGGGAGGAATGCCATCTCCGCCGGAAACTATAGTTGAAGATCTTGATTCGGAGTAGCTCATGCACAACCGCCCTGCCGCTCGCCACGATGTCGTCATCGCCATGGCATCGAATCCACACAGCACTACACGCTGAGCGAACCCGGAGTGCGCAAGCCACCGATCCGATGAGTGTCTGCACCCCTAGCGCGAGCAAGTGAAGCGATACTGGCGGGAACGCCCGAATCTTGTCGGAAAGCCGGGCCGCAACTCGTCCTTCGAGTGACAGACGGTGCAACCAGCCCCAGGAGCGCTTCGATGACCCCCACCATCACCGCTTTCGAACGCTCGCCCGATCGCGGCCGCGGACTGGCCCGCGACATGCGCGTACGCTGGGCGTTCGAAGAAACCGGCCAGCCGTACGACGTCCGGCTTCTTTCGTTCGGCGAGCTGAAGGAATCCGCACATCGCAGGCTGAATCCTTTCGGTCAGATTCCCACCTATGAGGAAGGCGATCTCGCCCTGTTCGAGTCGGGCGCGATCGTGTTCCACATCGCGCAGCAGCATGGCGGGCTGCTGCCGGCGGACGCCAATGCAAGGGCGCGCGCCATCGCATGGATGTTTGCTGCGCTCAATACGGTGGAGCCGCCGATCGTCGAGCGCTCGATGGCCAGACTCTTCGAGAAGGACAAGCGCTGGCACGAGGAGCGCCTCACCCTCCTCGAGGATCGGATCGATGGACGGCTGGCAGAACTCTCCCGTCGGCTGGGCGAGGCCGACTGGCTCGACGGTGCCTTCAGCGCCGGCGACCTGCTGATGGTGACGGTACTGCTCAGGCTGGGCGGATGGGGTCTGGAGAAATACCCGAACCTTTCCGCCTATATCGCCCGCGGCGAGGCGCGGCCCGCCTACCAGCGGGCTTTCGCTGCTCAGCTGGTGGTGTTCACTGCCAGTCAATCCAGCGGCTGACTTTCAACCGCCGCGTCAACGCGCCCACCCGCCCCAGACGATGATGCCCATGCCGGCAAGCGCCACCGCGGCGCCCAGCACATCGGTTGCCGTGAGCGGAACGCGGTCGACCTTCCAGAGCCAGACGAGCGCAACCGTAACGTAGACGCCTCCATAAGCGGCATAGACGCGCCCGGAGGCGGCTGGATGCAGCGTCAGAAGCCAGGCGAAGATTGCCAGGCTCGCCGCCGCCGGCAGCAGCAGGAATGCCGAACCATTCTTCTTCAGCCAGAGATACGGCAGGTAACAGCCGACGATTTCGGCGATCGCCGTGATCACGAAAAGCCCGATCGTCTTCAACATCAGCATGAGCACTCCCACCGCATCGGCGACATCTCCCGCTCAAGCGTAAATGCTCTGGCGTAAGCTGCATCGATAATTTCAGCGCGCGGTGCTCCACTGCGCGCCGATCAGGAACAGTTCATGCACAACCCTGCCACCGCTCTCCATGATGTCGTCATCGCGGGCGGCGGTCCCGTCGGACTGTTTCTCGCCGGCGAACTGCGGCTCGCCAACCTGTCGGTACTGGTAATCGAGCAGGCAGAGGATCCGCGTTCGCCCCTGAAGCGGCTTCCTTTCGGCATGCGCGGCCTGTCGGCGCCGACGCTCGAAGCCCTTTACCGACGCAATCTGCTGAATGACGTCGTCGCCCCGCCGGACGCGGAGAATCGAACGGATCGTATTTCAGCGGCCGCCCATTGGAAGCAGCAGCCGCGCCGCCCGGGCGGCCACTTCGCCGGCATCCAGTTCTTCCACGACGACATCGATCCGTCGAAATGGCCGTATCGACTGCCCAGTCCGGCAGGCACCCACGTACCCATCGAGATGGAGCACCTCGAATCCGTGCTGGCCGCGCGCGCAACCGGGGCGGGCGTCGAGATCCGACGCGGCTTGTCAGTGGAGCATGTCGAGCAGTCAGGTGACGAAGTCATCATTCGCGCCGGTGCGGAAACGTTCCGCGCTTCCTGGCTCGTCGGCTGCGATGGCGCGCGCAGCACGGTGCGCAAGACGGGCGGGATCGACTTCGTCGGTACCGAACCCGAGTTCACCGGCTATTCCGTCGAAGTGGAGCTCGCCGATCCGGACAGGCTCCACGTCGGCCGGCACTACACGGCGACGGGCATGTACACCTACGCCAGGCCCGGCACGATCGCGATGGTCGATTTCGACGGCGGTGCATTCCATCGCACGCAACCGATCACGCTCGACCATGTACAGACGGTGTTGCGCGGGATCTCCGGCGCGGACATCACCCTGACGGCTCTCCAGCTCGCGACGACCTGGACGGATCGCGCCCAGCAGGCGACGGCGTACCGTCGCGGCCGCGTACTGCTCGCGGGCGATGCGGCGCACATCCACTCGCCGCTGGGCGGTCAGGGACTCAATCTCGGCCTCGGCGATGCGATGAACCTGGGATGGAAACTGGCGGCGACGATCCGCGGCCAGGCGCCCACTGACCTGCTCGACACCTATATGAGTGAACGGCATCCGGTCGGCGCGCAGGTGCTCGACTGGTCGCGCGCCCAGGTTGCACTCATGCGGCCGACGCGCAGCACGCGCGCGCTCGAAACCATCATTCGCGACCTCATCGCGACTCGCGACGGCGCCACGTACTTTGCCGAGCGCGTGTGGGGCGTATCGCTTCGCTACGATCTTGGCGACAGCCATCCGCTCATCGGGCGCAGCGTTCCCGATTTCGAACTGACCGACGGCAGGCAGATCGGCCCGCTCCTGAGTCGCGGCAAGGGATTGCTGCTGGACTTCGACGCCCGTACATCGCTTCGTGCATTCGCGAGTCGCTGGCATGACCGGATCGACCATGTCGCCTGCGACGCCCGGGATCGGCTCGGCGTCAGCGCCGTGCTCGTGCGCCCTGACGGCTTCGTCGCCTGGGCCGCCCAGGATGCGACCGGGGATGAGGAACTTGCCGGAGCTGCCTTGCGGTGGTTTGGAGAGCCCTCGAAGATAGATTGATCGCTCGACGATGGGATGAAGCCGGATCGTGCTCCCTTCCTCCGCGCAGCGGGGACAGGGTTCCTGTAGGTCAGGCTTCAGCCTGACTCCTCAGAGGCCGGCTGAAGCCGGCCCCACAGTAAGAAACCCCCCACCCATTGCGTCTGATGTCGGATTCCAGGCCGCAGGTTCGTCCTTGCATCACGAAGACGGCATCTGCCTCGGGGTGCAATCGTCGATCACAAACCGCAACAGGAGCTGTCAACCATGAAAATCGTCACCAGCCTGAGTTTTCGCGGGCAATGCGCCGAGGCTTTCGCGTTCTATGCGCAAGTGCTCGGAGGAAAAATCACCGCCGCCATTCCCTATGGCGACGCACCGCCCGGCATGCCGATCAGCGACCCGAAGTACAAGAACTGGCTGATGCATTGCTGGCTCGACGTCGGCGACCAGGCAATGATGGGCGCAGACATGGATGTTGAGTGGGCTCCGAACATCGACAAACCGAAGAACGGCTTCGACGTCACGCTTCACAGCGCGTCCATCGAGGAAGCCCGCCGCTGGTTCGAGCAGTTGTCGGCCGGCGGCAAGGTCAACATGCCTTTCGGAGAAACTTTCTGGTCCCCGGGATTCGGTGGCCTGGTCGACAAGTTCGGCGTGCCGTGGATGATCAACACCATTCCGCAGGAAGGTTGGAAACCGAAAGGCTAGCGGCCTGCAACCACGGATTCGAGCAAGAGTGAGTGGAAATGGTGGAAATGGGGACATTCCTCATTCGCGAGCCGCCATCTGGGTGCGCGTGGTGGAGCACGCGCAAACGTTGGGAGATATGAGGAATGTCCCCATTTCCCCGAAGACCGATTGATCGCCGCTACTTCGCCGCCAGCTCGTACGCCTGGCGAATCAATTGCAGCACTCCTTCGCTCTGGCTTGAATCCTTCATCCGGTAGATCACACCGGCATCGTGCTCCGCATTGGCGATGAACTTGAAATCGGCAGGATCCCTGACGAACTCGTCGCGGTATACACATTCACCGAGCGACAGGTTCAGCAGCAGGATCAGGCGCCACTTTCTCGGCAGGATCTCCAGGAAGAAATCCCCGTCATCCGCATAGTAGGAAACCGAGTTCCTGCGCGGCACCTCGATGATGCGCGGGTCGATCTCCCGGATGAGCGGCCGCAGATGCTCACAGAGTTCGCGGACTTCGCCAGACATCGTGAGCTGCTCGACCGAATACTGCTGCGCCTCACGCTGCAGTTCCGTCCGCCGCGCGAGGCCCAGCATCTCGGGGCTCACATCGAGCGACGGCCAGATCTTCAGCGCGAGCTCACCCAGCACACGCCCGCGGCGTTCCATCTCCTTTTCCGTCCACTGGCTCTGCTCGCGGATGAACTTGTTCAGACGCACCGCACTTTCGTTGAAGCCACCCTTGACCTCCTTCTTGTCCTCGAACGGCCGGTCCGAGTACGTGCTGTTGTAGCCGGTCAGCGTCAGGTTACCCAACCGGTGCACCCATGTGTTCTGGATCTCCTTCCAGTCGGCGCCGAGCATGTCGCGCCATTTCTTTCCCAGGCGTTCGTTCTGGGGCAGTACGTGTTCGATGGTGTAGCTGCCGGTATCGCACGGCTCCCTGGTATCGAAGTTCTCGAAGCGATCGAGCATGTAGTGGCAGTTGCGTGTGTGATAGACGTCGCGCCGTTCCAGCTCCGTCCGGAATTCGTCGTCTGCAGGAAATCTGTTCGCCTCGCTCGCCGCGGCAAGCGCCAGCACCAGAGCGTCGAACGGCGCCTCGTCCGTGATCCGCTGCGCCAGCTGCATGAAGAACTGACCGTAACCGCGGGTCTGCATGCCGCACACGGCACGTCGGAAGACGTAGCTCTCCAGCAGCGCAAGCGCCGATCCCAGTTGGGCGTCGGTGAGCGTGCCGCAGCGTTCCCGACAATCCATCAGGCGCATCACGACGATGGCGGCAACCTGGGCCAGGCGATTGAGGCGCAGCAGTTGCTCCGAGAACGGCGCCGGCGCCGGCATGGCACCGACGAACGCAGCGTAGTAGCCGGAATGGCGCTGCATCTCCTGCAATGCGACATCGATGCCCCGCTCCTGCTGCAGCGACCGGAAGAAATCGCGGAACTCGTAGTAGATCCGGTCGGCGCGAGTCTGCCGGACGGCTTTCGAATGAAGCGCCATGAAATCACGGGCGAACGAGTCGAACGCCGCCGGCGAACCGCGGAAATGATCTTCGATGTGGCGCCAGTAGGTGTCGTACAGGCGGGTCTGATTCCTCTCATCCATCCGCATCAGGATGAAGTTGCGTATGAGGTCCGCCTGGGACAGATCGAGACCGGTGGAGTTGAGGCTCTCGAAGATCATCTGCGGGTCGTCCGAGCCGCGGTCCAGCGCCACGTCGACGACGATCAGCCGCGCGACTCCGCGATAGACCACGCGCGGATCGACCGCCGCCATCCTCTCCTTGAACAGTTCGTAGTTCTCCAGCACCCGGGACTCGTCGTCCATCGCCACCGCCTGTCCATCGAGCAATGCACTGAGCACTTCCTGATCGTGCCGGCGCAGAACGAGCTTGTGCTGCCGGCTGCCCTCCTCCTGCGAGTTCTTGAGGAAGTACGCTTCGATCCGCTTCGGCGTGGGATCGTCCTCGCCGGCAGGCTGCCAATGGGTCTCGATCAGATGGTCCCGCAGCGCGATCAGCAGCAGGGTGACGCTGGTCAGACGCTGCTGCCCGTCGATCAGCAACCAGCGCGTGAAGCCGGCGGCGGTGTCGCCAGACGGGATGTAGACGACCGAGCCGATGAAGTGACCCGGCGTACTCTCCTCGCCACCGACGCGAACGATGTCGTTCCATAGCTGGACGCACTGTGCTTCGGTCCAGCTGTAGTCGCGCTGAAATACGGGAATGACGAACTGGGTCGTTCCGTTGATCAGGCGGGTAAAGTGGCGATCGATGGCCTTCATTGTCCGTCGGCTCCTCGTAGAACAGGATTCGCAAGATCACACCCGAGGCAGGATCGTACGTCCCTTCCCCCCCCGCGCAGCGGGGGAAGGATGGATGGGGTTCCTGTAGGTCAGGCTTTAGCCTGACTTCTGATAAAGAGGCCGGCTCAAGCCGGCCCCACAGTAGGAGGCCCCACCCTGACCCTCCGCCGCGCCGCGGAAGGCGATCTCCACGAACGACCGCCACCTCTCTCCCGCTCCCACTCTCAACAGCCTCTCCCCGCTGTTCAATGCATTCCCCGGCGCCGTCCACGGCTCCACGCACACGAAGCCTTTCACCTTGAGCGTCCACACCACCCAGTAAGCGAAATCGTCGGAGGCGCTGACTTCGATTTCTCCGCCCTCCTCGCGTCGCAGGATCATGCGATGGGCCTTCTGGTCGAGTAGATGCAAATCGAGTTCGTCGGCCGTCAGGTCGAAGAAGCCATCGAACGGCCTGCTGTGCTTCGTGACATTGTCGAAAACCTGCGTTGCGTCGCTGGTGATTCGCGAGTGGAGTTTGTGGCCGACCACGAAATACGGGTGGTAGCCGAACGCGAACGGCATCGGCCGCGAGTCGCGGTTCTCGATGGTCATGTCGAGGTGCAGGCGCGAGGCCGAGACGCTCACCTCGAACACAGCCCTGAATCTCCAGGGATACTGCGCGAGCGTTTCCGGGTCTGACGCCAGCTGCAGCGTGACGCTCTGCGGTGTGCGCCCGATGACGTCCCAGGCTTTCGTGCGCGCGAAGCCATGCTGCTTCATGGAGCCGCTGTGTCCGTCGCAGCGCCAGCGATCGTCGGTCAGCCTGCCGGGCGAGGGAAACAGGATCGGAATGCCGCCGCGCACGTTCTTGCGCGAATCCTCGAACGTCTCCTGATCGAGGTAGAGCACGTCGTGCCCGCGCACCTTGAACGAAGTGACGAGCGCGCCGCGCCACGGTGCGATGGCGGCGGACGTGTCGGAGCCGGTATCGGCGATCGAAATCAGTTCCTGCGTCATGCCGGCGATCGTATCAGCTCGCAGGTATCGCCAGGACGCACGCCCGCGGCGTTCGCTTCGTCGGTATCCAGGTGCAAGCGCAGTTCGAATTTTTCCGAGACCCGCACCGACACATCGTTGAAAACGAGATCGCGACCGTCGCTGTCGATGCGAACGCTCACGGAATCGTGATCGCGGACACCGAGGCGGCGCGCATCGTGCGGATTCATGTGAATGTGGCGCCGCGCGCAGATCACGCCGCTGGCAATCGTGGTGCGGCCCGCCGGACTTTCGAGCGTGATGCCCGGCGTGTTGCGCAGATCGCCCGAGATGCGCACCGGCGCATCGACACCGAGGATGAATTCGTCGGAGCGCGAGATCTCGACCTGGTCATGGTCGCGCGGCGGCCCCATGAGCCGCACCTTCTCGATACGTCCGCGCGGACCGATCAGCGTGACTGACTCCCGCGCGGCGAACTGGCCGGGCTGCGACAGCTCCGCGCGCGGACTCAACCGGTAGCCGGCACCGAAGAGCTTCTCGATCGTCGGCTGCGACAGATGCGCGTGACGCGCGGAAATTTCGATGGGAATGCGAAGGCTCCTGTCCACGTCGGCCGTCTCCAGCAACGCAGCGGCCTGCAGCGCGATCTCCAGTTCTTCGTTGGCGCTCACGACCAGCAGGCGTGTGCGCGAGGATTCATCGGAGATGTCGCAGACGACCGTTTCCGCATCGACCTGCGCGTCGCGATTGCGATCCTCGTCGAATCGCGCGCCGAGGAAATCCAGTCGCTGCAGGATGCGATGGCGCATCAGCGCACTGTTCTGGCCGATGCCGCCGGTGAATGCGACGACATCCACGCCGCCCATCACGGCGGCATAGGCGCCGATGTACTTGCGCACGCGATGCGCATAGAGCGTGAGCGCCAGGCGGCTGATTTCATCGCCATCGGCCGCCCGCTGTTCCAGTTGCCGGACATCGTTGGTTCCCGCCAGCCCCTTGAGGCCCGAATCGCCGTTCAGCAGCTGGCCGAGCGTTTCCGACGTGTAGCCGCCGTGATCCATCAGGTGCAGCAGCACGCCGGGATCGACATCGCCGCTGCGCGTACCCATCACGAGACCTTCGAGCGGCGTCATGCCCATGCTGGTCTCGACGCTGCGTCCGTATTCGATGGCCGCGACGCTCGCACCATTGCCGAGATGACACGACACGATGCGCAATGCCTGCAGATCCATTTCCAGATGCGCCGCCACGCTGCGCGCCACCTGTCCGTGACTGGTGCCGTGAAAGCCGTAACGACGAATGCCCAGTCGCTGCGCGATGTCGCGCGGCAACGCGTACTCGCGCGCCCGTCGCGGCAGCGTCGCGTGAAATGCGGTATCGAACACGGCAACGTGCGGCACGCCGGGCAACTCCTGGCGGGCGAGCGTCGCGGCGGCGACGGCCATGGGATTGTGCAGCGGCGCGAGATCGTTCAGTTCGCCGATGGCGCGCAGCGTGTCATCGTCGAGGAGTGTCGGGCGCACGAACTTCGCGCCGCCGTGCACGATCCGGTGCGCAACGGCCTGCACGGGTTGATCGCCCCGGCGTCGCGACCGCAGTTCCTGGATGAGACGACGCATGCCCGCCTGCGCGTCGGTGCCGGCATCGAGCGGAATGCGTTCGTCGTCGATCAGCAACCGGCACTCGGCCGACCCGAGGCTGTCGATGTGCATGTCCAGCAGGCGCTGCCGCGAATCCGTGTCGATCAGCACGCTCTTGATCGACGAACTGCCACAGTTGAGAGCGAAGATGCGCATCGAGGGTCACCGGATCTCGCGACGCGCCGACCATAGCATCGGCGCACGCAGCGCCCAAGCCGCCGTTTACGCGATCGGCCCGGAGTTTCACCTTCTCCTTATGGCGTGGACCGGACGGCTCCGGCTAGTCTGCCGCCACCTGCCGACGATGCCGAACGATCAGAACGATGCACGACGTTGAAGGACGGTCATGAAACTGCCTGCTCTCCTGCCTGCCCTGCTCTGCACGCTGGCGATGGCCGGCTGCGAACAGAAATCCGCCGCACCGCCGGCAGCCGCGCCGCAACCCGCAGCGGGCGCCGTGCCTCAGCCCTCGTCCGCAGCGCAAAGCGTGCCCCAGCAATTGCCGGCGCTGTATTCGGGAACGCTGCCGTGTGCCGACTGCCCCGGCATCCGCTTCGACCTGGATCTGCGCGCGAACCATGTGTACGTGCTGCGCATGACGTACCTGGAGCGGGACACGAGCGTGGACGACATCGGTCAATGGTCGATCCAGGAAGACGAAGTCCTCACGCTCACCGGCAGCGGCGAGCGCCCCTCCGCCTGGGCCATTCGCGATGTCGATACGCTCAGCAAGCTCGATATCGAGGGCAAGCCGATCGAGTCGAACCTCAACTACACGATCGTGCGCCAGCCGGACTACACGGCGCTCGAACCGCATCTCACGATGCGCGGCCTGTATCGCTACATGGCGGACGCGGCGCAGTTCGAGGAATGTCTCACCGGCCTCAAGCTGCCGGTGGCGATGGAAGGCGACAATGTCGCGCTGCAGACCGCCTATGCAACCGTGCGGCGCGAGCCGGGCACAGCGGTGCTGGCGAGCGTCGAAGGCCGCATCGCACCGCGCCCCGCGATGGAGGGCGATCGCACGGTCGACATGCTGGTGGTCGACAGGTTCGTGCGCTTCTGGCCGAACGAAAGCTGCGGCGCGCGCGGCGTCACGCATGACCTCGTCAGCACGCGCTGGGTGCTGACGCGCCTGAACGACGAGCCCGTCGATGTCTCGAAGCTGCAGCGCGAGCCTTTCATCGCACTGGAAGGCAACGAGCACCGCGTGTTCGGCAACGGCAGCTGCAACCGCGTGGTCGGCGCATACGAAACCGAAGGCGAGCGGATCACGTTCAAGCAACTGGCGCTGACGCGCATGGCGTGTCCGAACATGGATTTCGAAGCTGCGTTCGGCAAGGCGCTGAATGCCGCAACGCGCTGGAAGATCAGCGGCGCCCACCTGGAACTGTTCGATGCGGACGGCAAGGTGGTGGCGCGGTTCGAAGAAAGAAATCTGTGATGACTGCAGGTGAGGCTTCGGCCTGACTGTTTTCAGGCCGGCTGTGACCGAAGGAAATCCCGCGGGAAAGCCGGCCCCACAAGATTCACCCGATCGCTCTCGGTCCAACAACAAGAGGAACAACAACCATGCCTCTCAGCAAGAAGCTCATCGCGGAATTCATCGGTACGTTCTGGCTCGTGCTCGGCGGCTGCGGCAGTGCCGTGCTTGCCGCGGCATTTCCGGAAGTCGGCATCGGCCTCGCGGGCGTCGCGCTTGCCTTCGGTCTCACGGTGCTGACGATGGCCTTCGCCATCGGGCATGTCTCCGGCTGCCATCTCAATCCTGCAGTCTCCGTCGGACTGTGGGCAGGCGGGCGCTTTCCGGCGTCGCAGCTGCTGCCGTACATCATTGCGCAGGTGCTCGGCGGCATTCTGGCCGCGTGGGTGCTGTACATGATCGCGTCGGGCAAGGCCGGCTTCGATCTCGCGGGCGGCCTCGCCTCGAATGGCTATGCGGAACATTCGCCCGGCGGCTATTCGCTGCACTCGGGCCTGCTGACCGAGATCGTCATGACGTTCATGTTCCTGATCGTCATCCTCGGCGCCACCGACAGGCGAGCGCCCGCTGGATTCGCACCGATCGCCATCGGCCTGTGCCTGACGCTGATCCATCTGATCTCGATCCCGGTGACCAACACGTCGGTCAATCCTGCACGCAGCACGGGACCTGCCGTGATCGTCGGCGGCTGGGCGCTCGCACAGCTGTGGCTGTTCTGGGTGGCGCCGATCGTGGGCGCCGCGGTGGCGGGGTTCGTGTACAGGAATGTGTTCGAGAAAGAATAGTCGCGACGCGGAGACAGTGGTGTGGGTCAGGCTTTAGCCTGACTCCGAAAGAGGCCGGCTAAAGCCGGCCCCACAGTCCTCGCCCGGATGACTGGGCCGGCCGGAGTCCGCATACTCCGGCCGACCCTCACTCCCCGTCGATTTTCGCTCCATGAACAAGGTCCGCCTGCTGACAGCGCCGCTGCTGGCGCTGATCAAACTTCACTGGATCGCGCTGTGCATCGCTGCCGGTGCGATCCTGCTGTACACGCTGGCCGGCTTCTTTCTCGTGCCCTACGTGGCGCGGATGCAGATGGAAAAATACGTGACGCAGACGCTGCATCGACAGGTGTCGATCGGCGAGATGCGTTTCAATCCCTTCGTCCTCGATGCCAGCGTCAGCAACTTCGATCTGCGCGAGGCCGACGGTTCGCCGCTGGTGTCGTTCCGTCATCTGTACGCGAACGCGCAGCTCGCCTCGCTGTGGCGGCGAGCCATCGTGCTGCACGAAGTCCAGCTCTCCGCGCCGAACATCGAACTCGTCATCGAGAAGGATGCTTCGGTCAATCTCGCGAAACTGTTTCCGCCATCGCCGGAACCCGAAGAGCCTTCCGAGCCGACCGCCGTGCGCATCGGCAATCTCTCGGTCCACTCGGGGCGCATCGGCGTCGCGGACTACACGCTCGCCGAACCGTTCAAGGGCGCCGTCACGCCGATCCGGTTCGCGCTCGACGATTTCCGCACCGACGCCAATTTCGAGAATGCCTACGATTTCAGCGGCACGACCACCGCGGGCGAGCAGCTCGCGTGGACCGGCGAGTTCACCGTCCGGCCGCTCGGCTCGAACGGCCGCTTCAGCGTCCGGGGCCTGCAGATCGCGACGATCGAGTCCTATATAAAGGAATCGATTCCGTTCCGGCTTGCCTCCGGACAGGCCGACATCGGCGGTACCTATCGCTTCGCGCTCGATCCTGCGTTCTCGCTCGATGTCACGCTGCCGAGCGCGCAGATACGCGAACTGTCGCTGGCCGAACGCACCGGCAACGCGGCAGCGCCGATCGTACTGCCGGCGATCGATGTGCAGGAGGTGCAGTTTTCGTACGCGAAGCGCGATGTGGGGCTGAAGCTCGTCGAAGTGAAGGATGCGCGCATCGCCGCGGCGATCGAGCGCGATGGGTCGATCAGTCTCATGCGGCTGTTCGGTGTGGCAAAGACCCCCACCCCAACCCTCCCCCGCTCCGCGGAGGAGGGAGCAGGAAAGGACGCTCCGCATGCCTCTTCCCCTCCTCCGCTTGCGGGGGAGGGCCAGGGAGGGGGCGCTGCCGACAACGAATGGCGTATCCACATCGACTCCATCCGCCTCGCCAACGCTGCGCTCACCGCCGAAGATCGCAGCGTCAATCCGGCGACGAAGTTCGAACTCGCACCGGTACAGGTGACGCTGAACGATTGGAGTACCGACGACGACGCGAAACTTCAGATCGATTCCGACATCACCATCAACAAACGGGGCCGCCTGCTCGCGAAGGGCGATCTGCAATTGACGCCGCTGACCACGCAGCTCGCGATCGACCTGAAGGATTTCGATCTGCCGGTGCTGCAGCCCTACATCGCGAAGACGACGGCGATGACGCTGCATTCCGGACGTCTCGGCGCCAAGGGTGACGTCACCTACGCGAGCGCGCCCGAATCCGCGCAGCCGGTGACCTTCAAGGGCGAGGTGCAGGTCGCCGACCTGCGCACGACCGACCAGCTCGTGAACGAGGACTTCCTCAAGTGGCGCAGCCTGGCGCTCACGGGCATCGATTTCTCGCTGCATCCCGACAAGCTGTCGATCGATCGCATCGTCGCGCGACAACCCTACGCACGCGTCGTGATTGCGCAGGACTCCTCGCTCAACATCACGCGGGTACTCAATCCGGACGGCCCGGTACAGGCGCCCGAAACGACGGACGAAGGAGAGAGCCAGCGGGCGGCGCCGGTCAGGGAGAAGGAGAAGGTGTTCCCGGTGCGCATCGGCACCGTGCAGTTCATCGACGGCTCCGCCAACTTCGCCGACTACTCCATCGAACCTTCGTTCGCCACGGGCATTCTTTCGCTCAACGGCAGCATCGTCGGCCTGTCGTCCGCGCCCGCTTCGCGCGCCAAGGTGAAGCTCGACGGCAAGGTGGACAAGTACGCGCCGGTGGACATCAACGGCGAAGTGAACCTGCTGTCGGCGAGCGTCTACACCGACCTCGCCATGAACTTCCGCAACATGGAGCTGACGACCTTCAATCCCTACTCGGGCAAGTTCGCCGGCTACAACATCAGCAAGGGCAAGCTCTCGACCGAACTACGCTACAAGGTGCAGGACCGCAAGCTCGATGCCGCGCATCACATCGTGCTCGACAATCTCGAGTTCGGCGCCAAGACGGATTCCAAGGACGCCGCGCCGATTCCCCTCAAGCTCGCCGTCGCGCTGCTGAAGGATCGTCACGGCGTCATCGACGTCAACCTGCCGGTGACGGGAACGCTCGACGATCCGAAATTCCGGCTCGGTCCGATCATCTGGAAGGCGGTGCTCGGCCTGCTCACCAAGATCGTCACGGCCCCGTTCGCTGCGCTCGGCGCGCTGTTCGGTGGCGGCGATGAACTCGCCTACGTCGATTTCGCGCCGGGCACGGCGGTGCTGGCGCCGACGGAAATCGAGAAGCTGAATACGCTGTCCAGAGCGCTGGTCGAACGTCCGCAGCTCAAGCTGAACGTCCCGCTGACCGTCGTCGCCGAAGCCGACGGCGCCGCACTGGCACAGGAACGCCTGGCCGCGACGCTGCCGCCCCCCGGTGAACTCACGGACGACCGCGCCAGGCGCAAGCGCGTGGCCGAACTAGAGAAGGCCTACAGGCAGATCGTCAACGCGGCGCCCGAGTACCCGCCGGAAACGAAGACGGACAAGGGCGTCGATCTGGACGCACAGATCCAGTTCCTGGATCGCTCGCTGCTGGAACGGCTGCAACCCGACGATGCCGCGCTCACCGAACTCGGACGCCAGCGCGCCCGCGCCGTTCAGGATGCCCTGCTCGTCAACACCGAACTGAATCCTGAACGCGTGTTCATCACCTCCGAGCGTTCCGAAGGCAAGTCGCAGAACGAGTCGGTCCGCATGGAAATGCAGCTCGAGTGAGCCCGCCGGCCGATTGACCGTCCGCAACGGACCTGCGACATTCGACGCGAACTCCGCGAGGTGCGCCGATGAGAACCATCACAAGAACCCTGGTGCTTTCGCTGTCGCTGCTCGGTGTGACGACCGCCGGTTACGGCGACCCCGCCGTCGATGCCGGCGCCAAGGCCGATGCGAAGACGACGTGCATGAATCAGTGCGACGCCGCCGAAACCCGCTGCAGCAGCGAAGTGCGCCGCGCCCGCCAGCAGTGCTCGAAGCGCGCCGCCAACGCCGGCCGCGATCCGTTCACGATGCGCAACAACGACTACACGTACTTCTGCGGTTACTTCAACAATGCCGGCTACTGCGGCAATGGCGCCGCGTGCCGCTCGCGCTTCGCCCGCACCTACGGCCTGTGCGTCGATGCGATCCAGCAGAACATCGCCTCGATGCGCTACGACTGCTACCAGACCGAAACGACGGCGCAGCGGTATTGCCGCGATGAACTGCGCGACTGCAAGGCAGCGTGCCCGTAAGGACTCGGAGTTCACACGGAGATCACGGAGGCCACGGAGGCCGGAGAAGAGAAGAAGAAATTTCCACGGGGGAAGAATGGGGACACGGGGAACACGGGGATAAGAAGAGATTCTTCTGTTCCGAGACCCCGTGCTCCCCGTGTCCCCATTCTTCCCCCGTGGAAATTCTTCCTTCTTGATCCCTGACTCCGTGGTCTCCGTGATCTCCGTGTGAAAACTTCTCAAATACGCTCGATCACCATCGCGATGCCCTGCCCGACGCCGATACACATGGTGCACAGCGCGTAGCGGCCGCCGGTTTTTTCGAGCTGGTTGAGCGCGGTGGTGACGAGGCGTGCGCCGCTGGCGCCGAGCGGATGACCGAGGGCGATGGCGCCGCCGTTGGGATTCACGTGCGCGGCATCGTCGGCGAGACCGAGCTGGCGCATGACGGCGAGGCCCTGCGCGGCGAAGGCTTCGTTGAGTTCGACCACATCCATCTGGCCGATCGACAGCTTCGTGAGCTGCAGCACTTTCTGCGCGGCCGGCACGGGGCCGATGCCCATGATGCGCGGCGGTACACCGGCCGTCGCCGTGGCGATCACGCGCCCGCGCGGCTTGAGTCCGTACTTCGCTGCGGCGGCTTCGCTGGCGAGCAGCAACGCGCAACTGCCATCGTTGACGCCTGACGCATTGCCCGCCGTCACGGTGCCGTCAGGCTTCACGACGCCCTTGAGCCTGGCGAGTGCTTCGAGCGTCGTCTCGCGCGGATGCTCGTCCTTCACGAAGCGGATCGGATCGCCCTTCTTCTGCGGAATCTCCACCGGCGTCAGTTCGCTGTCGAAGAATCCTTGCGCAGCGGCGCGCGCGTAGCGCTGCTGGCTGCGCAGCGCGAAGGCATCCTGGTCGGCGCGGTTCACGCCGAACTCGGCGGCCACGTTCTCGGCGGTCTCGGGCATCGAGTCGACGCCGTACTGCGCCTTCATCAGCGGATTGATGAAACGCCAGCCGATGGTCGTGTCTTCGATCTTCGCCGTACGCGAGAAGGCGCTGTCGGCCTTGGCCATCACGAACGGCGCGCGCGTCATGCTTTCCACGCCGCCGGCGATGACGAGTTCTGCTTCGCCGCTGCGAATGGTGCGTGCGGCGAGATTCACGGCGTCGAGGCCCGAGCCGCACAGGCGATTGATCGTCGCGCCGGGCACGGCAGCCGGCAGTCCGGCCAGCAGCAGGGCCATGCGCGCAACATTGCGGTTGTCCTCGCCGGCCTGATTGACGCAGCCGTAGAACACATCGTCGACCGCGGCCCAGTCCACGTTCGGATTGCGATGCTGCAATGCCTTGAGCGGAATCGCGCCGAGATCGTCGGTGCGGACCTGTGCGAGCGCACCACCGTAACGTCCAATCGGAGTCCGGATCGCATCGCAGATGAAGACATGGCGCATGGAAGTAGCCGCTGCAGTTCGAAGGGAGCGGCAGTGTACAACGTCATCGGCGCCGCACGGCGTGAGCAAGTGCAAGGCGCAGCGTGTATCGTGCGGCACGCACCCTGCCCGAACATTCCTCCATGCAGTCCTCCAATCTCCGCGGCATCCTGTCCATGATCGTCGCCGTTGCCGCGTTCTCGGTCATGGACGTCACGATGAAGCGTCTGGTGGAGACGTATTCGCCCATGCAGGTGACGTTCATGCGCGCCATCGCATCGCTGCCCTTCCTGCTGCTGGCCACCGGCCTGTGGGGCCGCTGGCGGGACATCGTGCCGCAGCGCATCGGACTGCACCTGCTGCGCGGCTGCATCGGCGTGGCGATGCTGTGGCTGTTCGTCTACGCCGTGCGATTCCTGTCGCTGGCGGACGCCTACACCATCTACATGTCGGCGCCGCTGCTGATCACCGCGCTGGCGGTGCCGTTCCTCGGCGAGCGGGTCGGCTGGCGGCGCTGGGCGGCGGTGATCGTCGGCCTGATCGGCGTCATCGTCGTACTGAAACCGTCGGGCACCGGAATCATCACGATCGGCGGCCTGGCGGCACTGGCGTCCGCGGTGCTGTATGCGATCAGCGCCATCACGATCCGCATCCTGTCGCGCACCGACACGGGCGCGGCGATCATTTTCTGGGTACTGCTGTTCATGGCGCTGTTCAGCGGCTTCTTCGCCCTGTTCGACTGGACGCCGCTGCAGCGCGAACACGGCTGGCTGATCCTCGGTGTCGGCCTGTCCGGCGCCATCGGCCAGCACTTCATTACTTATGCATTCCGCCAGGCGTCACCGGCGGTGGTCGCGCCCATCGAATACACCGCGTTGCTGTGGGGCATGACGTTCGACTGGCTGCTGTGGCTGACGCTGCCTGGCTCGCGCATGCTCATCGGCGCGGGAATCATCGTCGGCAGCGGGCTTTACGTCATCTATCGCGAGCGGGTAGGGAAGTAGGCTTTCCTGTGGGGCCGGCCTCAGCCGGTCTTCGACTGTAGGTCAGGCTTTAGCCTGACATTCCGAAGGCCGGCTGAAGCCGGCCCCACAGGCACTAAACGACCAGCCGCTGCATCTGCACGTCGCAGCGCGCGTATTTCTGATCGAGCGGGCCCGGGATGTCCGTGAAGCCATTCTTGTAATAGAGCGCAATCGCCGGCTTGAGTGATCTCTGCGAATACAGGATCACCCGGCGCCTGCCGAGATCGCGGGCCGTCTGCAAGGCCGTTTCCAGCAGGCTCTGGCCATAGCCGCGGCTCTGCCAGCGTTCGTCGACGGCCATCTTGGTCAGCTCGAACGTGTCAGCGTCGACGACGCGCAGGGCGACGGTACCCACGACCTGATCTTCGAGCAGCGCGAACAGGATCTCGCCGCCCGCAGCCAGGATCTCCGCTTCCGGATTGCCGAGCACGCGTTCGTCGATCGGCTCGACTCTGAAGTAGCGCTCCAGCCAGGCGATGTTGAGGCGACGGAATTCGTCGCGCAGCGCCGGATCGAAACTGATGATCGTCAATCCGTCCACGTAGGTGCGCAGCTTGCGGATGCGCTGCGACGGGCGAACCGGCGAGTCGACGTTGTGAGCCTGCACGGTCATTTGCACTCCGCGGCGGGAAGATTTTTGGGCGGTCGCTGGAACAGCAGGCGATCCTGGAACAACACCAGCGAAACGCCGAACAGCACGAGCAACGTGGCGATGACGGCGACGGACGTGATCTCCTCGTGCAGCACCAGCGCACCGAGGATCAGCGCGACGACCGGATTCACCAGCGCGTAGGTCGTGACTTTCGCCGCCGACACGCGCGTCAGCAGCCACAGATAGCAGTTGAGACCGATGAGACTGCCGAAGACGACGAGGTAGCCGACGGCCAGCCAGGATGCCGTCGACACCGACGCCGGATCGAAGCGCGCCCATTCGCCGTCGAACACGCTCAAAGCGAGCTGGAACAGACCGCCGAACAGCATCTGCGCGCCGGTGAAGCTGAAGACCTGATCCTTGCCCGCCGCACGCTTCTGCAGCAGCGTGCCGAAGCTCCAGCCCACGACCGCGATGATCAGCGCGAGCAGATGCAGCGGACTCGCTTCGCCCGAGATCGTGCGCGTGTGCAGCACGATCGTCGTCACCCCGGCGAGTGCAATCGCGGTGCCGAGCAATCCCTGTCGCGTCGGCGCGCGGCGGCTGAACCAGGCCCAGTCGAGCACCAGCACCGTCACCGGCATGGCCGCAACGATCAATGCAGTGATGCCCGACGGAATGCCCTGCTGTGCCCAGATCACGAAGCCGTTGCCGATGCCCGCGAGCAGCACGCCGCACAACGCGGCCGCCGGCAGATTGACGCCGGCGAACGGCCGCGGACTGCGCATCCGCAGCCACACCGCCATCAACACGCCGGCCAGCAGGAAACGCATCGCCCCGCTGATGAAGGGCGGCAGCGTCTGGATCGCGATCGCGATGGCCAGATAGGTCGTGCCCCAGATGATGTAGATGCCGGCAAAGGCGATCAGCACACCGAGCGACAGCGACACGGGTGTCGGCAGACGAATGTTCATGCTCGTACTCTGCCCGTCGATCTGGCAAGCAGTACAGATTCAGGTAGACTGACCTCTCGCCAATACAGTTCCCAACACAGTTTCGAGCGCACGGAGAGCTGTCGATGTCTTCGCAACCGCCTCTTCTCTACGAGCGCGTGGCACGACTGGTGGAAACGCAGATCGCCACGGGCGCGCTGCGCACCAACGATCGCATTCCGTCGGTCCGCAGCATGAGCCGCACCGCCAAGGTCAGCGTCTCCACGGTCGTGCAGGCCTATGTTCATCTCGAAAGTATCGGACTGATCGAAGCGCGACCGCAGTCGGGTTTCTATGTACGGCCGCCGGATCCGAAAGCCGTGCCCGAGCCGCGCGCCAAGCCCACGCGTTCGCGCCGGCCGATGTCGGTCGCGGCCGAAATGCTCGATACCTGCCGCGAAGCGCTGGGGCGCAGCGACATCATTCCGCTGAACGGGGCCTTCACATCGCCTTCGATGTATCCCACGCAGCGCTTGAACAACCTGACGCGCGAAGTGCTGCGCGACCGGCCGCTGCAGGCGGGCGAACTGATTCCGCCGCCGGGCGATCCGGAATTGCGTCGACAGGTTGCGAAGCGCATGGCACTCGCCGGTGCGCCCACCGATCCCGACCACGTCGTGATCACGAGCGGCACGATGGATGCGATCACGCTGACGCTCGGCGTCGTGTGCCAGCCCGGCGATACCGTGCTGGTCGAATCGCCCACGTACTTCGGCCTGTTGCAGGCGATCGAACATCTGCGTCTCAAGGTCGTCGAAGTGCCGAACCGGCCCGGCGTCGGCATCGATGCCGAAGCGGTGCGCACCATCGCACGCAGCACGCGCCTCTCGGCGGCGGTGCTGATGCCGAACTTCAACAATCCCGCCGGCACGCTGACGCCGGACGATGCGAAGCGCGACATCGTCGCGACGCTCACCGGCATGGAAATTCCGATCATCGAGGACGACATCTACGGCGACCTGCATTACGGCAGCATGCGTCCGGCTTCGATGCGCGCCTTCGACGACACGGGCCTGGTGATCTCCTGCGGCTCGGTGTCGAAGACCATCGCGCTCGGCTATCGCATCGGCTGGGCAGTCACGCCGCAGTTCCATACCGACATCGCGCGCGCCAAGTTCTATTCCTCCGTCGCGTGCCCGACGCTGCAGCAGCTGGTGCTGGCGCGCTACTACGCCAGCGGCGGCTACGATCGTTACCTGCGGCGCGTGCGCACCCTTCTTTCCATCAACGCGCAGAGTTTCATCGATGCCGTCGCGCGTCACTTTCCTGCCGGCACGCGCATCACGCGACCGGCTGGCGGCATCGTGATCTGGGTCGAACTGCCCGCGCACGTCGATGCGGTCGAGCTGTTCCGCAGCGCGCTGGCCAGCCGCATCGGCATCGCACCGGGCATCGTGTTTTCCGCCAAGGCGGACTACCGCAACTACATGCGACTGAGCTGCGGCCTGCCCTGGTCGCCGGCGATCGATCGTGCGATCGAGAAACTCGGCAAGCTGGTGCATGTGATGGCGGCGCAGTAAGCGCGCTCTCCGCTTGATTCTGCCTGTGGGGCCGGCTTCAGCCGGCCTGGGAAATGTCAGGCTGAAGCCTGACCTACAGTCGGAGGCCGGCCCCACAAAATCCAGTCAACTCCACCCGCGCAACCCGTGCGCGGGCACAATCGACAACAACTCCGACGATGCGACCTGGCCGCGCCGCGCTCGTGGCGAACGATGCGCTGGCAACTCGATCGCCTCCTCCTCCACACGTGGCTGACGCTCCTTGCGCTCCAGCGTCAACCTGTCGGCCTTCAGTTTCGCCAGCACCGTAAACAGATACTCGTCCATGGCAGCCTCCTCATGAGCTGTGCAGATCTCTAATGGAGGTGTAGCGTAGGCCGACGAAATTTCCTGAAAAAGCGATTGTTAGGCCACGGTATCCATGACTGGAAGTCATACTTTCAACGATGACGAGCCTGGACCGACGGTCTGTCGCGGCGCTGCCCCCACAGCACTCCGGCCGTCTCGCGTTGGCGAATCAACGGCCGCGCGAATCATGCCAGCGGCACTGCTGCCATGCCGTCATCAGTCTCTGCACGCGCGTCAGTGGCTGTCATGAAAAAGATCCCCGTCGGTCCGTTGCGCGCCTTCGATGTCGCCGCACGCACGCTCAACCTGAGCGCCGCGGCCGAGGAAATGAATGTCACGCACGCCGCGGTGAGCCGTCAGGTGAAGCAGCTGGAGCAGCGCCTCGGCGTGAAGCTGTTCGAACGTCTGCCGCGGGGCCTCAAGCTCACCGCGCATGGCGCACTGCTGGCGGAGGGAACGCGCCAGGCCTTCGATCGGCTGGCGAGTGCGATCGAGGATGTGTCGGCGCCGACAGTGCGTCGCAAGCTGACGATTTCCACGTTCGCTTCGATGTCGGCGCGCTGGCTGATGCCGCGCGTGCAATCCTTCGCGCAGCGTTTTCCGGACGTGGATCTGCAGGTGACGACGTCGTCGCGGCTGGTCGACTTCGCGCGCGAGGATGTCGACATCGGCATCCGCTTCGGTCGCGGCAACTATCCCGGGCTGCACGTCGTTCCCATGTTCGAGCCGCGCGACATCGTCGTGTGCGCGCCGGCGCTGCTGAAGGGACGCAAGCTCGAAACCTTCGCCGACCTGAAGCACTTCCAGCTCCTGCACGACGACAACTACGAATCGTGGGAACACTGGCTGGCCGAAGCCGGCGCCAAGGGCGTGAGCGCACGCCGCGGCGTGATCTGCGGCGATCGCAATTCGATGCTGGAAGCGGCGCTCGCGGGTCAGGGCGTCGCCATCACCTCGGCCGTGTTTGCGGCCGGCGAACTCGAGCGCGGACGGCTGGTGCAGGTCTTCAGCGACGCCGTGCGCTCGGACTATTCGATCTATGCGGTGTGCCTGCCGCGCCGCCTCGGCGATGCGCTCATCGCGGGCGCGGTGGACTGGCTGGTGTGCGAGGCTGCGGGATCGGCGGACGCGCCGACGCCGTGAACCCGGAACTCATGCGCCTGCATACCGTTGAGCCCTCATGAACCCGATCCCCTTTTCTCCCGAACCGTCCGACGCCGAAGTGCGCAGCACCCGCGGCCCGCTGATCCTCGAGTTCGGCACCGACTGGTGCGGTCACTGCCAGGCCGCGCAACCGCTCATCGCGGCGGCGCTGCAGCAGCATCCCGACATCCGTCATCTGCGCATCGAAGACGGCAAGGGACGCCCGCTCGGACGCGCCTTCCGCGTGAAGCTGTGGCCCACGCTCGTCTTCCTGCGCGATGGCCAGGAAATCGCGCGCGTGGTCCGGCCGCGGGATCGCGATGAGATCGAGGTGGCTGTCGAGCGAATGAGTCCGTCGGAGAAGGGCGGATAGCGACGCCGCCTTGCTCTTATTCCTGTCTCAGCACACTGGCTGGCTTCAGGCGCGCCGCCCGTACCGCTTGAAACGCAACAGCGACCCAGGCCGCGATCATGGTTGCAGCCAGGCTGAGGAAAAAAGGGCCGCCCGAGAGCGGCAGCCGATGAATGAACACGCTCAGATAGATTTCCGCAGCGAGCACTGCGAATGGCAGCGCCAGCAGATTGGCCAGCAGTACCGGCCTGGAGAAATCGCTCACCAGCATCGCGAGCATGCGCGGCGCACTGGCGCCCAGCGTCCGGCGAATGCCGATTTCGCGAATGCGGGCGCGCACCCTGTGCATCGCGAAGCCGACGAGTCCCAGACAGGCGATGCCCAGCGCCAGCATTCCGAGAATGTCGAAGGCGCGATTGATGCGCTCGAAGATCCCGTAGTTGAGACTGAAAAGCTCATCGACGAACTGGCGCCTCAGGGGCGTCCGAGGCGCCAGTCTCTTCCACGCATCGTCGATGACCCGCAGTGCGCCGTCCATGTCCGTGCTGCGCGTCCGGATGAGCGGAAACACTGCGGAAGGATGCAGCTGGTAGCTGCCGGCCGTCGCACCGCCTCCCACGAAGTGCATGGGCTTGCTCGCCACGACACCGATGATGCGCAGCGACTGCGCGCTCGTGCCGAATGGATTGCCGACGTACAGCAACTGATCGATTGCGGCCTGCGGGCTCGGAAACCCGAGCTGGCTGCACAGCGCCGCGTCGATGACGAGAGCCACCGGCTTCTCGGGATCGGAAAACATCGCGGCGGAGACGTCGTCGAAATCGGCGCTGAACGTCCGGCCGGCCAGCAGATCGATGTGCATCGTCTCGAAGTAGTCGTGCCAGACCGTGTTTGCGAAGGCGTTGACGACGAGTGCGCCTGGCGACGATGACCGGCGATAGGGACTGCGAAAGGTACGGAACTCCCAGGGCACGACGCTGGTGGCAGACACCGATTCGATCTGCGGGTGTCGCAGCAATTCTGTCCTGAGCGTTTCGAACCGCACATCTGCAGTCGTCAGATCGTTCGTGATGGCGACGACCTGACGCGTATCGCCCAGACCGATGCGCTCCAGTTCCCTGTGCTGGGCCCGTACCACGATGACGATGCTGATCATGAGGCTCGCGATGAAGAACTGGCCGACCACCAGCGGGCTGCCGCGCCAGCTCCGCATTGCACGATCGCGCGCGGAATGCAGCGCTGCCCGGGGCGGAATCGAGAATGCGATCCATGCGGGCGCGGCGCCGGCAAAGCACGTGACCGCCACCCATGCCGCTGCGATGCACGCCCAGAATCTGCCGTTCGCAAGCAGGAGGTCAGGATCGACGCCGAGATAGGGCGAGACGGACGCGAGACATGACGCCAGGAGCAACAGCGCCACCGAGAGCGCCGCCGTCGCGAACAGGGCGGACTGAAACAGATGCTCGACGGCCAGCATCCACCGCGAGGCACCGAGAACCCTGCGCACGCCGAGCTGTCGTTCCGCATCCAGCACCTGGGCGCTGGCAAGGTTCGCGTAGTTCAGGCACGCGATGATCAGCACGACGCTGGCGAGCGCCAGCATCGAGAAGCCCAGCGAGACATCGATGCCGCTGTTGGCGAACAGCAGGCGCTCCGTCTCGGTCGACTGGAGCGCATGGAGCGGGATGGCGCCGATGTCGATCGCGGCAAAGGCACGCTGACCGGCCGGAATCCTCCTGCTCGCCAGTTCCTGCAGGCGCCGCTCCAGTTCCTGCGGGCGCAGGGTTCCATCCGGTGGCAGCTGCACGTAGGTGACGCAGCACAGTGCAATCCAGATTTCATTGCTCTCGTCCGCGATCGCTGCTTCGCTCTCGCGGATCAGCATCTCGATGACATCCCACGACACGAGCAGATCGAAGCGGATGTAACCCGTGAGGCCAATGTGCGACGGCTGCAACGGCTCGAAGATCCCGGTGACGCTGAGATCGACCCGGTCATTCAATCGCAATGTCCTGCCGACGACATCGACCGACCCGTACAGCCGTTCGGCTGCCGCGGTCGTCAGCACGACACTGCGCGGCGCCTGCAATGCATCGACCGCAGGTCCGCCGTTCGAACGTCTGAATATGCGGAAGAAGTCCGGCTCCGCGCCTGCGATGACCAGCGACCGGGTTCGTTCACCGACCGTCACCGGCAACGCCGACCAGTTGACTGCGCGTGCGACGGCATCGAGTTCCGGTATGTCGCTGCGGACATACTTCGCAAGATGATAGGCGGCGCTGGGCGAAGCTCCGCGACGCGGCGTTCCCCGGTACGTGACGTCCTGGGTCAGCACGTAGGTCCGTTCGCTGCCGACGTACTGACGATCGCTCATCGACCAGTAGTGAGCCGTGCCGAACCCGACCAGGAAACAGAGAAAACCGACCGACAGACCGATGACCTGGATCAGCGCAATGCCGGGATGTCTGCGAACGCCGCGGAGCGTGAAACCCAGATGACGGTACCGGTCACTCATGCCGAAGAACGGCCGCGGGCGTCAGCCACGCCGTTCGTGCCACGTGTACGAGCACTGCCAGCCAGGTACATGACAGCGTGGTGCCCAGGCCGGCAAGGAACGGCAGCCAGCCGAGGCCGGCATCGATGGCGAACTGTTCGAGGTAGCGGCGCAGGCCGATGAAGACCAGCGGCCAGGCGATGAGGTTGGCGAGCACGGCCCAGCCGCCGAAGCCGCGCAACAGCATCCAGGCGATCTGTCGTTTGCGGGCGCCGAGCGCCTTGCGGATGCCGATCTCGCGATGACGTCGGCTGACGACGTGCAGCGCCATCGCGAACAGCCCCATCATCGCGATGCACAGCGCACACAGGGCCAGCAATCCGAGAATGCGCAGCGTGCGGTCCAGCGAGGCGAAAGCCAGCTGCAGATCCTCGTCGGCGAAGCGGCGGACCAGCGGTTCGTGCGGAACGAGTTGGTGCCAGAGCCGGTCGATGGCTTCCAGCGTTTCCCGCGGTGCGTGAGCATTCAATCTCACGATGGGAAAGACGGCCTCCTCGGGATTCAGCTGATACACCGCACCCTTGAGGCCGAGATCGGTAGGTTTCAGCACCGAATCCGCCACCACGCCGACGATGCGGCGATAGCGCGGGGGCAGCGAATACGTGTTGTCCAATGGCGGCAGCAGACGAATCGATGCGCCAATGGCATCCGCGGGTCGCGCGAAACCGAGCCGCCGGGCGAGCGTGGCGTCGACGACGACATGGGTGACGCGCTCGTCGTTGGGTCGGACCTGGCCATTGAGGAAATTCAGACCGAAGCCGGTCTGGCTCACGTCGTCGCCACGCGCGCTCGACAGCGTGCGCCCGGCGAGTAGCGGAATCTCCAGGGTGGAAAAGAAATCGTCGCCGATCACATGCTGCTTCGGCTGCACGACGACACCGTCCGGCGCATCGGCCAGCGCCACTTTCAGCGGCACGATGGAACGGGTACCCCACGGCAGTTCGCTCGCCGCCGTGACGCTCAACACGCCCGACACCTGCCGCAGTTCATTCAGTAATACTTGCACGTCGAATCCGCTGCTCCGCAGTTCGTTTGCAATGAGCAGCAGGGCGTGCGAGGCCCGCGTCTCGACCGAACGCTCCATGGCGCGCCGCTGCTGCACCAGCCCCAGCGCGGTAATCAGCAGCACGCTCGCGAGCAGCAGTTGCAGTCCGGTGAACAGGCCGGCGCGCCGGCGTGCGCCGTCGCCGCTCGACAGGTCGCGCAGCGCGTGGATCGGCCGCACGCTGGAAAGCACGAACGCCGGATAAGCGCCGGCCGCGACGGTCACTCCCAGAAGAATCAGCCCGAGCAGCAGCCAGAAGCGCGGCATGAGCGCGAACAGCGAGGCGAATTGCGCGAGCGTGAGCGTGGTCGCGAACGTACTGAGTATCGCCAGCACGACGAGCGCGAGCAGCAGGGCGACCCCGGTGGAAAGCGCCGCATCCAGCAGATACTGGGCAACCAACTGTCCGCGCCGCGCACCGACGACGCGCCGCAGGGCGACATCGCGCGCACGCGTCGCACCCTGCGCCGTGGCCAGGTTGGCATAGTTGAGACAGGCGAGTCCGAGAATGACGGCGCCGAGGATCTGCAGCAGGAAGGTAAGAGGAACCGAGTTCCCGGTTTCCAGGCCGCTGCCGATCCGCACGTGCTCACGCTGTTCGGTGTAGACGGTGAGCGGATCGACCCTGAAGGTCGGCACCGGTTGCACCAGCGCATGTTCGCGGCCGAGGGCATCCATCTGCGCATTCATCTGCTCTGCGGTCAGCGAGCCGGACGCCGGCAAAACGACGTAGGTGCGAAACCCGAACGGCAGCCAGTCGAATATCTGCGCGGACGCGCCAGGCGACGGCGGATAGCCGAGCAGCGCGTCGCGCGACACCATCGTCACCAGCATGTCGAAATGCTCGGCGCCGAACGCACCGCTGGTGGTCAGATGCGACGGCTCGCGGATCGGCCCGAGGACGCCGGTAACGATCACCTCGCCGCGATTCGCCAGCCGCAGGCTGCGTCCGATCGCCTCGTCGGTGCCGAACAGTTGCTGCGCCAGTGCCGCACTGACGACGGCGCTGTAGGGCCGTTCGAGTGCGTCACGGCCGCCGCTTTGCAGCGGCAGATCGAAAATGCGCAGGATGGATGGATCGGCGAAGACGACTTCGGCGAAGCGCGAGCGATCGCCGCTCGACACGGCAAGATGCTCCGGATTGGCCATCCGGCCGACCCGTTCGAGCTGCGGAAACCGCAGCTTCAGCGCTTCGGCGAGCGCCCGCGGTGTCTGGGGCGACACGTCGCCAGCAGCATCGCTGCGATTGGTGATCAGTCGGATGCGGTCGCCATTCGCATGGTAGTGATCGCGCATCTGGAAAAACGCGGCCAGCGACCAGGCCGCGAGAAAGCACGCCAGCCCGAGCGTCAGGCACAGCACGTTGATCGCGCTGACCAGCCACTGGCTGCGCAACAGGCGCAGCGAGACGGTCAGGTAGTGAATGAGCATGGTCTATTCCCGGGAGCGAGACGATCGTTACAGGACGCCGCTGACATCCGGCACGATCCGTCCGTCGAGCATGTTGACGATGCGATGCGCGCGCGCCGCGTGCGCCGGCGAATGCGTCACCATCAGGATGGTGGCGCCCTGCTCGTTGAGCGTGGTGAGCATGTCCATGACGTCCTCGCCGTTGCGGGTGTCGAGGTTGCCGGTCGGTTCGTCGGCGACGATCAGTTTCGGATCGCCGACGACGGCGCGCGCCACCGCGACACGCTGCTGCTGGCCGCCGGAGAGTTGCGCCGGCCGGTGCCGCGCACGCGGCAACAGATCCACCAGCTCCAGCACTTCGCGCACGCGCGCCTGGCGCTTGCTGCGCGACACGCCCTGGTAGAGCAGCGGCAGCTCCACGTTCTCGTACACCGACAGATCGTCGATGAGGTTGAAGCTCTGGAAAATGAAACCGATGTTGTACTTGCGCAGATCGACCAGGCGGCTTTCGGGAAAGCTGGAGATGTGCAGATCCTGCAGGTAGTAATCGCCGCCGCTCGGCGCATCGATCATCGCGAGGATGTTGAGCAGCGTCGACTTGCCGCATCCCGACGGCCCCATCACCGCGACGAACTCGCCTTCGCGGATTTCCAGCGAGACGTCGTCGAGCGCCGTGGTTTCGAGATCCAGCGTGCGATAGGTCTTGCGAATGCCGCTCAGGCGGATGAGCTGCGGACGATCCGCCGCGCTCACGGGTTGAACGGCCATGGCGGTGGCAGCGATCTGCTGCATGGGAGACTCCTCATTCAAGAATTTCGATCCGGTCGAAACGTTGCAGCGTTGCATAGCTCGACGTGATCACGCGGTCGCCTTCGCGCAGTCCTTCGAGCACTTCGACGCTGTCCGGGTTGCGGCGGCCGAACTTCACGGGATGCTTTGTGGCGATCCGCGAATCGCGCACCACGAAGGCCCACTGGCCGCCGGTATCGTCGTAGAAAGGACCATTGCCGACCACCAGGCCGTCGGCCGCCGCGCCGATCTCGATCTTGAGCTGCAGACTCTGACCGCGACGCACGGTAGACGGCGTCGCATCCGCGAAGGCGATGTCGATGCGGAACTGCCGTTCCTTTACTTCGGGATAGACCTTGACGACCTGCATCGCCTGGGGCGCGCCGCCGATCTCCGCGCTGGCGCGCTGACCGGCAGCGACGCGCGCCAGGTAGTGTTCGTCGACGAGCGCAGTCACCTTGAATCCATCGACCTGATCGATCTGTCCGAGCCGCTGCCCCGGCGACTTCGATTCACCCTGGTGAGCGTCGAGCGACGTGAGATGCCCGGCGAGCGGCGCCTTGACCACCAGGTTGTCGAGATTCTGGCGCGCGAGTGCCAGATTGGCGTTCAGACCGGTGATCGTGAGGTCGAGTTGCCGGATCTGCTCGCGCAGCAGCGACTCGTCGACCTGCGCCGCATGCGCGAGTTCGCGCTCGTGGCGCTGCAGGCGCTGCAGCCCGAGACGCGCATCCTCGATATCGGCGCGACGAATGGCGCCGCCCGTCCCAAGCGATTCCAGCCGCGCCAGCTGTTGCGCCGCCTGCTCGATCTGGAAGCGCACGTCGATCAGCTCGCGCGCATGCGCAAGGCGCGTCTGCTCGAACAGCAAGCGGGTGCTGGTGAGACGGTTGAGCTGTTCCGACAACTGCGCCTCGCTGTTGATCACCTGCAATTGCAGATGGGTGTTGTTCAATCGGACGAGCGGCTGACCGGTGCTCACCATCACTCCCTCCTCCACCAGCACCTGCGCGACCTGCCCGCCGTCGACCGCATCGAGATAGACCGTCGCCCGCGGCTGGACGATGCCCGTCACGGGAATGTAGTCGTGGAATGCCGCGGATCGCACCGGCGACAGCACCAGCCGCTCGCCCTCGATGCGCAGCGTACGCGTCGATCCATAGCGCACATAGCCGAAGGCGACGGCGCAGATCGCCGCGAACACCAGCAGACCTGCGACCACGCGCGCCCGGGTGAATCGCGGCGTGCGCACGCGCCGGTCCATCGGCGACATCTCCGCCGTATCGTCCCGGTCATGTGGGTCATTTCGGACCGACGCCAGCCGCATATCGTTCGCACACTGTGTTATCTACGTAATACAGTACTACGATAAGACGATGGCGCGCAACGCCGCGTCGGGGTATGTTGGCCGCGCCGTCCCAGGTTCTCCCCTATGAAACGCACTGCTTCCTTTCCGCAATGGCACGACGATCTGCCGATCTACCGGCAGCTGATGGAGCTGCTCGTCGGCCGCATCCTCGACCAGACGTATGCAGAAGGGGAGATGCTGCCGTCGGTGCGGCAGCTCGCCAGCGATTGCGATGTCAACCCGCTGACGGTGGCGAAGGCCTACAAGGAGCTGGCGCGCGACGGGCTCACCGATCGCCTGCGCGGCGAGGGGCTCATGGTGCGCAAGGGAGTGCGCGAAGCGCTGCTGCGCCGCGAGCGCAACAAGTTCATGAAGGAGGAATGGCCGGTGCTGCGCGCCCGTCTCAGGCGGCTCGGCATCGACCTCGAAACGCTGCAGGAAACCTTCGACGATTGACGGCGGGACCCGTCCCTCCCCCATTGCACGGGAGAGGGACGCGGCGAATCAGTGCCTGGTCTTTTCCGCCTTGCTCTTCCTCTTCAGGTCGGCGCGATGCGCGCGCTCGTAGGTCTGGATGTCCTTGAAGCGTCCGTTCTTGTCACGGACCGCGTAGAGCTTCTTGCCGGCGGTGCTGCGATGAGTCGTGCGGAACGTCATGAATCGGTCCTCCGGAGATCGGCGATGAGTGCGGATGCACCGTAGGGCGAATACACCCGCTTCGCCGCGAGGGTCAATTGCGGTAATCGAGATGGAGGATTCCAGTCGATGCCCCCACCCCGGCCCTCCCCCGCTTCGCGGAGGAGGGGGACGGAAGGTCACCACCGGTTCGATCGTTGCAGTCCACTAGCTCTTCTTGCCGAACAACGCGTCGAGCTCCGCCCGCGCCTTGTCGGCAGCCGAAGGCTGCGCGGCCGGCGCACCACCGAACAGCGCATCGAGCTGCGCCCTGGCCTTCGCCGCCTCGTCCTGCGGCGTACTCGAGTAGGCGTCGGGCCGTGGCTTGAAGTAGTCGCAGAAGTTGGCGCGTTCCTTGTCCTTCACTTCTTCCGCGATCGGCTCGCGACAATGCTTCGCGACGCTCGTGCTGTACCACTCGCACATCCTGCAGACGTGCAGTTCCGCGTGGCACTGCCGGCATTCTTCGAGGCGACGCAGCGGCAACGTGTAGTCGCCGAGGGAATTGCCGCATTTCCAGCAGACGAGGTCGGACATGGAATCTTAAGAGTAACCGCAAAGAACGCATAGAACGCAAAACAGGAAAGACCAGGAAATAACCGCAAAAAGCGCAAAAGGCGCAAAGGTCAGAAAAGAGGAATTCTTACTTTTGCGCCTTTTGCGCTTTTTGCGGCCATTCTCTTCTCCGAACTTTGCGTTCTATGCAGTCTTTGCCCCGTGGGATTCCCTTCGGTCACGGTTACTCCGATTTCCTCTGCTTCTCCGGCGTCGCAATCTCGTCGTACCCGCGGCCGACGAATTCGATCAGGCAGATGCCGTGGCCGAAGGGGTCGGCGAGCATCGCGATCTTGCCCCAGCTGTTGGAGCGCACGTTGCCTTCGAGGCGGGCGCCGGCATTGCGGGCCTTGTCGACGGCGGCTTCGACGTTGTCGACGACGAAGTCGAGATGGATCGGTGGCCAGTGACGCGCGTAGGAACGCAGGTGGCGGCTCGATGCGGATGCCACCGTGCCGTTCGGTTTCGCCAGCAGATAGATGGGCGCGTTGGCGCCGAGCAGTTCGACGGCGTCGTGGCCGAAGCGGCGGCCGACAGTGAGATCGAGCGCGCTGCAGTAGAACTGCGCGGCCTTCTTCAGATCGTCGACGTCGATATTGACCAGCAGCGACGCCACGTCAGTGCCTCGTGACGACGATCGGTGCGCCGCGGGTGATGACCATCGTGTGTTCGTACTGTGCCGAGCGCGTGCCCGGCGGTCCGAACAGCGTCCAGCCGTCGCTGGATTGTTCGACCATGGTCGTGCGCGTCGACAGGAAAGGCTCGATGGTGATCACCATGCCCTGTCGCAGCACGCGCCGGTCGGACGCGTCGTAGAACCCGGGAATGTGGCCGGGTTCCTCGTGCAACGCGCGGCCGACGCCGTGGCTGCCGAGATTGCGGATGATGTGGAAGCGATGCTGCTTCGCGACCTTCTCGATCGCGCGACCGATCTGGTTGATGCGATTGCCGGCGCGTGCCTCGCGCATCGCGCCTTCGAGTGCCTGCCGCGTGGCGTCGCACAGGCGCAGCGCGACGTCGTCGGCCGGCGGGACGACGCGCGTGCCGCCGGTGTCTGCGAAGTAGCCGTCGAGTTCCGCCGAGACGTCGACGTTCACGACATCGCCGGCTTCGATGCGTCGCGCTCCCGGAATGCCGTGCGCCGCTTCCTCGTTGATGCTGATGCAGGTCGCACCGGGGAAGTTGTAGGTGATCTTCGGCGCCGAGCGCGCACCGTGAGCTTCCAGCAGCGCGGCACCCTGGGCATCGAGTTCGGCCGTCGTCATGCCGGGCTCGATCTTTTCCAGCATTTCGTGCAGCACCAGCGACACGATGCGGCCGATGCGCCTGAGTCCGTCGAGATCTGACTCGGTTTCGATGGTCATGGAAGTCGTCGCCGCTGCGGAGGAAGGCGCGAGTGTGCAATCCGGCGGCAGCAGGGACAAGAGACGCAGGAGGGAGACAGAGAACGGATTCGGAGTTTCACACGGAGATCACGGAGGCCACGGAGGTCGGAAAAGAAGTTAAGAGTTTCCACGGGGGAGAAGAAAGGGAACACGGGGAGCACGGGGAAAGAAAATTTCTGTTCCGGGACCCCGTGTTCCCCGTGTCCCCTTTCTTCCCCCGTGGAAATTCTTCTCTCTTGATCTCCAGCTCCGTGCCCTCCGTGATCTCCGTGTGAAACTCCGGCTTCCTCAGGCCGCCGCGCCGTACTTCGCGTAGAGCCGCTGGAGACGGGAAATGGAACTGGAGGCCGCAAGAGACCGCATAAAAGAAGTTGCAGGAAGGACGGATTCTTCTGCCGATCTTTACCCTTCTTTTATGCGGTCTTTCGCGGCTCTCCGGCTCTCCTCTCCCTTCTCACTCGATCGCGCGGCTGCGTTCCGGCATCTCGTAATCGAGCTGGCGCGCTTCGACTTTGCGGCCTTCGATGCCGTAGTAGATGAGATAGGCGAGACCGATGCCGAGGCAGACGAGGCCAGGCAGCGCAGGGAAATCGCCGTCGATGCGCATGGAGATCAGCAGCGCGATGCCGATGAACGTCCACACGAGTCCCGGCAGCAGCGAGGTGCGGCGGTTCCGACGGCGTCCGTCGATCAGTTCGATCGGCAGCGGCGGAATGTCCATGCCGCGTTCGATGGCCGCCATGCGCTCGGTGTGGTGCAGTTCCATGAAGCGGCGGCGTTTGCGATAGCTGAGGATGATCCAGACGATGGCGGGAATGAAACCGACGCCGAAGGTGATGGCGACGATGGGAACCAGATCGTTGAGCATGGGGCGAGGCCTCGTTCGGTCGTGATCGGTGCGATGTTGGGGGTTCAGACGCGGCACCTGTTCGCAGGGTTGCACGTCGATCACCGACGCGTCGCATCGGTCGATCGCCGCGAACGGCCGGCGAACCGTGGACCGCGAAGGGAACCTCGTTGCTAGAGTGCGGATGGAGGGCTACCCCGAGCCCCTTCCCGCAACCTTTTGCCGCCACCGCACGTCACAACCCGCAATGACACTGGGTGCCGCTCCGCAAGCCGACAGCGATCTTCAGGCGCTGCTCCAGGTCAAGAAGTACCGCGAAGTGTTCGCGTTGTTGGTGCCGCGTTACCGGGACAAGGTTTTCCGTTTGTCATTCAGCATGTTACGCAACCACGCCATGGCCGAGGACATCACCCAGGACGTCTTCCTGCGGGTGTGGCGCGCCCTGCCGGGGTTCGCCGGCCAGTCGTCGCTGTCGACCTGGATCTACGCGATCACCCGCAATGCGTGTCTGTCGGAACTGCGCAAGAAGCGGCCGACGGTGTCCATGAATGGCGATGCGGACGAGTACGACGCCGAAGTGGCTGCGCTGGCCGCACCTGATCCCGACGACTCGGCGACGGTCAGCGTCGGGCAGCTGCTCGACCAGTTGCCCGAGCGCTACCGCCAGGCCGTCACGCTGTTCTATATGGAAGACAAATCCTACGAACAGACGGCCGAGAGCCTCGGGCTGCCGCTGGGCACGGTCAAAGCCTTGCTTCACCGTGCCCGCAAGCGCCTAATCGAATTGACGCGCGAGTCGGAAAGAACCGTCTCCGCCTGATGACCGCCATGACCACGACACCCACATCGACTCAGAACCCCGCCGAACACCATCTCGAATGGAACGATCGGCTGCAGGACTGGCTGGATGGCGATATCGATCCCGCCGATGGCGATCTCTTCGCAACGCATCTGCGCGACTGCGTGCTGTGCAAGGAACGCGTCGAGGAATTCTCGACGCTCGAAACCGCGTTGTTCGCAGCGAATCCGGCGCCATCCCTGAACGATTCGTTCGATGCACGGCTGTTCGCACAGATCGGCTCGGTGAACGAAGCCCAGCGCGCCGCGGCGCGCCAGCGAGTCGAACAGGAATTGCAGGAAAACCTGCAGGCGCTGTCGCGCAGCTGGCGTCGTACCTGGGCGTTCGTGATTCCCGGCATGATCGGTGGCGTGCTGCTCGCGTTCGCGCTGGTCGGCTCGTTCGATGCCGCAGAAGTCACTGCGAAAATCGCCGGCGATCAGTTCGCGAACATGGGATCGCTGCAGACGATCCTCACTGGACTGATGGGCGCAGCCCTCGGCGGCTTCATGTCGGGCTGGCTGGCAAAGGTGGCGGACTGATCCGTCTCTTCCTGTGGGGCCGGCTTCAGCCGGCCTTCCCGGAGTCAGGCTAAAGCCTGACCTACAGTAGAAGTAGAATACGCGCCGTTCTCCCAACGGCCCACCAACAACAATCATGCATTCGCGCTCCGTCCCGGACGCCCCGGCAACCGATCGGCCGGCCGCGAATAACAAGCTCGTTCTCACCGCGCTCGGTGTCGTCTTCGGCGACATCAGTACCAGTCCGCTGTACGCGTTGCGCGAGTGCTTCAGTCCCGATCACGGCATCGCGGTCAATCACGCCAACGTGCTCGGCCTGCTGTCGCTGATCCTGTGGTCGCTGATCCTGGTCATCTCGGTGAAGTACGTGACCATCGTGCTGCGCGCCGACAATCGAGGCGAAGGCGGCGTGCTGGCGCTCAGCACCTTGCTGTCCAACGCGAGCCGCGACTGGCGCGTGTGGGGACCGGTGAGCGCGGTCGGCCTGTTCGGTGCGGCGCTGTTTTTCGGCGATGGCTTCATCACGCCGGCCATCTCGGTGCTGAGCGCCATGGAAGGTCTCGAAGTCGCGACGCCGCGTCTCGAACACTTCGTCGTGCCCGGCGCGCTGGCGATCCTCACGCTGCTGTTCCTGGTGCAGAAGCGCGGCACGGGCGCGATGGGCCGCATGTTCGGACCGGTCACGCTCATCTGGCTGATCACGCTGGCGCTGCTCGGCGTGCGCTGGATCGTCACCGCGCCGGGTGTGCTGCTGGCGCTCAATCCCTGGCACGCCGTGATGTTCTTCGTGCACAACGGCGCGGCCGGATTCTTCGTGCTCGCTTCGGTGTTTCTCGCCATCACCGGCGGCGAGGCGCTGTACGCCGACATGGGTCACTTCGGCCGCTCGCCGATTCGCCGCGGCTGGTTCTGGGTCGTGCTGCCGGCGCTGGTGCTCAACTACTTCGGTCAGGGCGCGCTGCTGCTCGGCAATCCCGATGCGATCACCAATCCCTTCTACAACCTCGCGCCCGGCTGGCTGCTGCCGTTCCTGATCATTCTCGCCACCGCGGCAACCGTCATCGCGTCGCAGGCCGTCATTTCCGGCGTGTTCTCGGTGACGCGTCAGGCGCTGAACCTCGGTTACCTGCCGCGGCTGCGCATCGAGCATTCTTCCGAACACGAGATCGGCCAGGTGTACGTGCCGATGGTCAACTGGGTGCTGTTCGTCGGCACGTTCACGCTGGTGCTGGCGTACCAGTCGTCGAGCGCGCTGGCCGGTGCGTACGGCATCGCGATTTCCAGCACCATGCTCATCGACGGCATCCTGGTCATCATGCTGCTGCGCGTGCGCCGGGAACCGCACTATCGTTTCTACGTGGGCGTGCTCGCGTTCATCGTGGCCATCGAGTTCGCCTTCTTCTCCGCCAATCTCTTCAAGCTCGATGACGGCGGCTGGCTGCCGGTGGCGGCGGCCGTCGTCGTCTACATCCTGATGAGCACCTGGCAGGAAGGACGGCGCACGCTCAACTGGCTGATCGCGCGCGAACAGATGCCGGTGCACGACTTCCTCGCGCTGCTGGAGAAGGAGTCACCGCACACTGTCGAAGGGACGGCGGTGTATCTCGCCAGCGAAGCCGGCGGCATGCCGCGCGCACTGCTGAACAATCTGCGTTTCAACCGCGTCATGCATCAGCGCAACATCCTGCTGACGTTCGTGCGGCCGGAAGTGCCGTACGTGCCGCCCGAAGAACGCATCGAAGTACAGACGCTCTCGCCCGCGCTGTGTCGCGTGATCGCACGCTACGGCTTCATGGAAACGCCGAACGTCGTCGTCACGCTGCGCGCGGCGGAGGAAAAGGGCATCGCGTACGAACCCGAACAGACGGTGTACGTCGTCGGTCGCGAGAATCCGGTGTTCGCCACCGGCTCCGGCATGCCGCTGTGGCGCAAACGGCTCTTTGCCTACATGGGCCGCAACAGCCAGCTCGCCGCCATCCACTTCGGCGTGCCGTCGCATCGGCTGCTGGAGGTGAGCAGCCAGGTGAGGATGTGAGGAGAAAGGCGGTTGGCTGCTGGCGGCTGGCCAGAGGAGGAAGCAGCTGCACGGACGCAGTGCAATCTGACGAGCGGATGCACCGTTACTGCTTCTGGCCAGCCGCCAGCAGCCAGCAGCCCTAATTCAGCAACTCCGCCATCTCCAGCACCGACTTCGCTACCTCACCCATGCGGCGGTTGCGTTCCATCGCCATGCGCCGCAACGTGTGATACGCCTCGTCCTCGCTCAGACCGCGGGCCTTCATCAGCAGACCCTTGGCGCGTTCGACGAACTTGCGCTCGGCGAGTTTCTGCTGCGCCACGTTCAGTTCGCTGCGCAGGTCGGTCATCAGCTCGAAGCGGGCCAGCGCCACCTGCAGGATGGCGGGGACGCGCGCAGCGTTCAGTCCATCAACGACATACGCCGAAGCGCCGGCGCGCACGGCGCGGCTGATGCTCTGTTCGGAAGGATCGCTGGCGAAAATCACCAGCGGCAGGGGCTTTTCGCCCATCGCATCGATGATGCGATCCAGCAGATCGATGGGGGGAGACCCGGTTTCGAGCACGATGGCATCGGGTCGCGCTTCGTCCATCGGCGGAAACGGATCATCCGGCCCGGCGATATCCGCCGCCTCATGACCCGCCAGCAACAGCCCCCGACGCACGATGTCCGCCCGTTCGGACGACTCGGCAATGACCAGTACACGCACGCTTTGCGACCGAAGTGGTTGGGATGGTCGGGAGGTGCAAGGAGAGTGCCAGTCCGAACCCTATTCCGCCTCCAGCCTCGGCCCCGGATCGATGAACGACCTTGCCAGCCCGACGAACGCCGGCAGTTCCGTCCTGATCAGATACACCGGCACCGCACTCAGGTACTCCGCATAACGCCCCTTGTCTTCGAAGCGGTCGCGGAACGGCGATGCCTTGAACAATCGGCCGAGGAGCGGCACGACGCCGCCGCCGATGTACAGGCCGCCGACGGCG
>OEIU01000287.1_pt1 | contig 50516 bp, 48 predicted proteins | sample 1539221 | NCBI WGS metagenome assembly OEIU01 (sample SAMN03792071, study PRJEB22550) | activated sludge metagenome | feature: wastewater treatment plant; material: activated sludge; isolation source: Wastewater treatment plant of a petroleum refinery complex | place: Argentina: Zarate | collected... | reverse complement strand
GCCCCGAGCACGGCGGGCGAGACGTTCCGGCCGTCGGCGCGGGAGAGGGCGGCGACCTGCCGGGCGACGGCGCGGGTCAGGGCCCGGCGCTGGGCGTCGAGGGCGCGCAGCTCGGCGGCGCCGAGGGTGCCCTGCGCCGCCCGCAGGCGGGCCCCGAGCTCGAGGACCTGCTCGACCTCCTCGCCCCGCTCGCGGACGAACCGGTTGAGCAGCCCGGCCCCGGCGGTCGGCTTGCGCAGGGTGCGCAGGGACGCCGCGAGGTCGGTCTCGCCGGCGGCCTTCGCCTCCTGGGCCCGGGCGTTGCGGGCGGCGGTGAAGTCCTCGGGCGCGAGCGCGTAGAGCTCGTCCGCGACGTCCTCGATCCGCATCGGACCATCGTCGCAGGACGGCGGCCCGCGCGGTGGCCGGACGAGCGGCGGCGAGTTGCCCCGAACCGCCTCGGCCGACCCCCCGGTGCGGGTACGGTGCGCGGGCACGACGAGCGACGAGGACCGGTGGGACGGATGGCGGCAGGGCACGAGATCGGCGCGGCGCGCTGGCTCGGGTGGGGCGGCCTCGCGCTGACCGCCGTGCTCGGCGGGCTGAGCGGCGGGACCAGCGGCTTCCTCGTGATGGCCGGCACCTACGTCCTCGTCGTCGCGCTCGTCGCCCTCGTCCGCGGCCACGTCGGCTGGGCGCGGCTGCGCAGCCGCACCGCCGGAGGGGCGGCCCTCGCCGCCGCCGTCGTCCTCGCCGGCGTCGGCGGGGCAACGGCCGATCCCGCACCGCCCGCCTCCGACCTGGCGTCGAGCTCCCCGGCCGCCTCGTCCGGGACCACCGCCACGGACGGCGCGGCGACGCCCTCGTCGACGGCGAGTGCGACGAGGGCTCCCACGCCGACCGCCACGGCGACGCCGACCGCCACCGCGACACCGACGCCGACCGCCCGCCCCGCGCCCGGCACCGCCCTCGCGGCCCTCGCCGCGCTCCCGGTCAAGGGCCGGGCGCCCCGCACCGGCTACGACCGTGCCCTCTTCGGGCCGGCGTGGACCGACGTCGACCGCAACGGCTGCGACACCCGCAACGACGTCCTGCGCCGCGACCTGCGCGCGCTGACGCTCAAGGCGGGCACCCACGGCTGCGTGGTCCTCACCGGCACGCTCACCAGCCCGTACACCGGGCAGAGGCGGTCCTTCGTGCGCGGGCAGGGCACCTCGAGCGCGGTCCAGATCGACCACGTCGTCGCCCTGTCGGACGCTTGGCAGAAGGGCGCGCAGCAGCTGGGGGGCACGGTCCGCACGGCGTTCGCGAACGACCCGCTCAACCTGCTCGCCGTCGAGGGCTCGGTCAACCAGTCCAAGGGGGACGGCGACGCCGCCACCTGGCTGCCACCGCTCAAGGCCTCCCGCTGCGCGTACGTCGCGCGCCAGGTCGCGGTCAAGCGCAAGTACCACCTGTGGGTCACGGCGGCCGAGCGCGACGCGATCCGGCGCATCCTCCTCACCTGCCCCGCCCAGCCGCTGCCCACCGCCCGGGCGGTGCCCCTGGGGGGCGGGCGGGTGGTCACCGGCACGCCGACCCCGACGACGAGGCCCCGGACCACGACGCCGCCGGCCACCACGACCGACCCGCGGTTTCCCACGTGCAAGGCGGCCAAGGCCGCGGGGTACGGGCCGTACCGGCGTGGCGTCGACCCCGAGTACGGCTGGTACCGCGACGCCGACTCCGACGGCATCGTCTGCGAGTAGCCGGCGGACCCGCGGTCAGCTCCCGAGGGCCCCGACCGCGCGGGCGACGATGAGGAGCGAGACGACGAGGGCCGCGGTGGCCTGCAGCGCCATGAGCAGCTTGGCCCGCGAGCTGAGCGGCATCGTGTCGGTGGGGCTGAACGCGCTCGAGTTCGTCACGGACACGTAGAGGTAGTCGACGAACACCGGGACCCAGCCGCTCTGCTCGCTCGAGGTCGCCTTCACCTCCCGCACGGTCTGCGCGTTCTCGTCCTGGGAGAAGCGCCACTCGGCCGGCGGGAGGCGGTCGCGGCGCTCGCGGTGGCGCGAGACCGGGCCGCCCCGGTCGAGCTCCCAGTACAGGAGCGCGAACCCGATGACGTTGGTCAGCCACACCTGGACCGCGCCGACGAGCAGGCGGTTCGGGTCCTCGTCGGAGTTGAGCGTCGCGACGAGCATCCCCAGGGCGACGAGGTTGGTCCCGATGACCACGGCGGCCAGTCCCACCGACGCCCAGCGCGACCAGCGGGTCTGCCGGACGAGGCGCACGGGGTTCACCGCGACGAGGGCGACGAGCAGGAGCACCTCGAGCGCCGGGATCGCCAACCGGGGGCCGACGAGGAGCGGCTGGGGCAGGAGGGCGTAGGTGACGATGGCCACGAGCACCGCGATCGACGGCGGAAGCCGGTGCTCGCCCTCTCCGGAGCGGCGGTGCTGGAGCTCGGCGTCGAGGTCGTCCTGGCCCACCGCACCCTCCTCGTCGACACCCCGGGACACGCGCTGTCGCCCGTCGGTCAACGCTAGCGGGCGCGGCGCCGCGAACGGACGTGGGACGCTGAGGGGTATGGGTTCGAGCACTGCCGCCGACGGCCGCGCCGAGGCGCTGCTGCGGCACATCCGGGAGTCGGTCATCGGCGAGGACCACGTGATGGAGACGCCGTACGGGCGGCGGCGGGTCACCTACGCCGACTACACCGCGAGCGGGCGGGCGCTGTCGTTCATCGAGGACTTCGTGCGCGACGAGGTGCTGCCGGCGTACGCGAACACGCACACCGAGTCGAGCGGCACCGGCCTGCAGACGACCCGGCTGCGTGAGGAGGCCCGCCGGATCGTCCACGACGCCGTCGGCGGGGACGACGACACGGTCGTCGTCTTCGCCGGGTCGGGGTGCACCGGCGCGATCGACAAGCTCGTCGGGGTGCTCGGGCTGCGCGTCCCCAGCGCCCTGGAGGACCGGTGGCACCTCACCGACGTCATCCCCGCCGACCAGCGACCGGTCGTGTTCATCGGGCCCTACGAGCACCACAGCAACGAGCTCCCGTGGCGCGAGACGATCGCCGACGTCGTGACCATCCGCGAGGACCCCGACGGCCGGATCGACCAGGCCGACCTCGAGGCCCGGCTGGAGGAGCACGCCGGCCGGCCCCTGCTCATCGGGTCCTTCAGCGCGGCGAGCAACGTCACCGGCATCGTCAGCGACACGCACGGCATCTCGGCGCTGCTGCACCGGCACGGCGCCCTCGCGTTCTGGGACTTCGCGGCGGCGGCACCGTACGTCGAGATCGAGATGAGCGCGCCGGCCGGCGGGGACCCGCTGTCCTACAAGGACGCGATCTTCCTCTCGCCGCACAAGTTCATCGGCGGTCCCTCGACCCCCGGCGTCCTCGTCGCCCGTCGCGAGCTGTTCGCCAACCGGGTGCCGGTGACACCGGGTGGCGGCACCGTCGCCTACGTCAACCCCGAGGACCACGCCTACCTGCCCGACCCCGCACACCGTGAGGAGGGCGGCACGCCGGCGATCATCGAGTCGATCCGCGCCGGGCTCGTCTTCCAGCTCAAGGAGGCGGTCGGCACCTCGACCATCCGGGCCCGCGAGGAGCGCTTCCTCGAGCGGGCCGTGCGGGCCTGGCGCGAGGAGCCGGCCATCGAGATCCTGGGCAACCTCGACGCACCCCGGCTCTCGATCGTCTCCTTCGTCGTCCGCTCGCCGGCCGGCCGGCACCTGCACCACAACTACGTCGTCGCGCTGCTCCACGACCTCTTCGGCATCCAGTCCCGCGGCGGCTGCTCGTGCGCCGGCCCGTACGGGCACCGGTTGCTCGGCATCGACCTCGAGCGCAGCCACGAGTTCGAGCGCGAGATCACCGGCGGCTGCGAGGGCATCAAACCCGGCTGGGTCCGGGTGAACTTCAACTACTTCATCTCCGACACCGTCGCCGACTACGTCGTGGAGGCCGTCCGGATGGTCGCCCGCGACGGCTGGCGTCTCCTCGGCGACTACACGTTCTGCCCGGAGACGGGGCTGTGGCGCCACCGGCAGGGCGTCGTCGAGCCGCCGCTGCGGCTGGCCGACGTCCGCTACGGCGACGACGGCTCGGTGACGATGCCCTCGAGCGACCTGCGCGGCGGGGAGGAGATGCTGGCCGAGCACCTGCGCGACGCGGCGGCGGTGCTGGCCGCTGCCACCCCGCCCGAGCTCGACCACGCGGACACCCACGTCTCGGCCGACTTCGAGCACCTGCGCTGGTTCGACCTCCCGGAGGGCGCCGTCGTCGCGCCCTAGCGGGGAAGGGCCCGCACCTCGGTGACGGCCTCGACGTCGAGTGGGCCGTAGAGGTGCGGAAAGAGCTCATCGGAGCCGGGATGCCCTGTCTCCCAACGCAGCTCGGAGTCCCCGAGGCGGGTCGGGTCGATGGTCAGGAGCAGCAGGTCGCCGTCGTGGTCGGCGTAGAAGCGCTCGAGCACACCGGGCCACTGCGCGGGCGTCGAGAGGTGGACGAACCCGACCTCGGCGAGCGACAGCCCGCGGGTGGAGCGCTCGTACCGGCCGGCGGTGAGGGCGTCCGCCCACTCGACGGCGTCGGCCACGTGGAAGAGAGGGTCGGGGTGCACCGGCCCAGTCTGGCCGACGGGTCCCCGGTGGCGCGGCCCGAGGCCCGTCGGTAACGTCGCCGGCGGTGCCGGTCGGGGGAACGGCGGGCACGACCCACGACGACCCATGGGGGGTTTCCTGATGAAGATCCGCATCCTCGCCGTCCTCGCGGCGGCGTTCGGCCTGGCGCTCGGCGCCGCACCGGTCGCGTCCGCGAACAGCTTCTCCGACCGCTACCTCGGCGCCGGGGCGCACCTCAGCTACAACGACGGGACGGACACGCTCTGCCTCTGGTACGTGAGCAGCGGCTCGTACCGCGCCAGCCTCACCGCCGAGCCGACGGTCGCCGGCCGCGGTCCGACGATCAACCTCTCGGTGGGCCCCGGCCAGCGCAAGTGCGCGTCGCTCGCCACCGCGTACGAGGACAGCCACTACGACTATTACGGCGCCGTCGCCTCCTCGTGCCGGTGCTTCATCCACCGGTACTCGGGCGGCTTCTACAGCTGAGACCGGCTGCGGCATAGGGTCGCGGGGTGACCGAGCGCATCCGCCTCGCGACCCCCGCGGACGTCCCCGACCTCGTCCGGATGGTCCGCGACCTCGCCGAGTACGAGAAAGCCCTCCACGAGGTCGACGCCACCGAGGAGCACGTCCACGCGGCGCTCTTCCCGGACGGCGGGGCGACGACGACGTTCGCGCACGTCGCCGAGGTCGACGGCGACGTCGTCGGGATGGCGGTCTGGTTCCTGTCGTACTCGACGTGGACCGGGACCAACGGGGTCTGGCTCGAGGACCTCTACGTCGACCCCGCGCACCGGGGCAGCGGCCTCGGCCAGGACCTGCTGCGCACCCTCGCCCGGGTGTGCGTCGAGCGCGGGTACCACCGGCTCGAGTGGTGGGTGCTCGACTGGAACGCACCGAGCATCGGCTTCTACGAGTCGATCGGGGCCCGCCCGCAGGACGAGTGGACCCGCTTCCGGCTGGACGGCGACGCGCTGGCGGCCCTCGCGGGCTGACCCGGGCCGAGGCGCCGGACGGCTCAGGCCTCGGGGACGTTCTCCTCGAGCTCGGCGAGCCACGCGGCCGCGCTCGCGTCCGAGGGCATCCGCCAGTCGCCGCGCGGGCTGAGCGACCCACCGGCGACGACCTTGGGGCCGTTGGGGATCGCCGAACGCTTGAACTGGTTCTGGAAGAACCGGCGCAGGAAGACGCCCATCCAGTGCCGGATGGCGGGCAGGTCGTGGGCGACGCGGTCGCGCTCGGGGTAGCCGGCCGGCCACGCGCCGGTGGACGCGTCGGCCCACGCGTGCTCGGCGAGGAACGCGATCTTGCTCGGCCGGTCGCCGCGGCGCAGCACGTGGAAGAGCGTGAAGTCGTGCAGCGCGTACGGCCCGATGGTGTCCTGGGTCGACTGGATCTTCTCCCCCTCGCGGGCCGGCACGAGCTCGGGGGAGATCTCGGTGTCGAGGATCGCGAGGAGGGTCCGGTCGGCCTCGGGGTCGCTGAGCTCGCCGTGCGACACCACCCAGCGGATCAGGTGCTGGATGAGGGTCTTCGGCACCCCGGCGTTGATGCCGTAGTGCGACATCTGGTCTCCCACACCGTAGGTGCACCAGCCGAGCGCGAGCTCGGAGAGGTCGCCCGTGCCGAGCACGATGCCGCCGCGGTGGTTGGAGGTGCGGAACAGCAGGTCGGTGCGCAGGCCGGCCTGGACGTTCTCGAAGGTCACGTCGTAGACCTCCTCGCCGTCGCCCGCCGGGTGGCCGAGGTCGCGGAGCATCTGGGTGGCGAGCGGCCGGATGTCCACCTCCTCCCACTCGATCCCGAGCGACTCCATGAGGTGGACGGCGTTGGCCTTCGTCGCATTGCTCGTCGCGAACCCGGGCATGGTCAGGCCGAGGACGTGCGTGCGCGGGAGCCCGAGGCGGTCGCAGGCCTTGACCGCGACGATGAGCGCGTGGGTCGAGTCGAGCCCGCCGGAGACGCCGATGACGATGCGCGGCATCCGTTCCGGGTCGCCGCCGCCGATGGCCCGCATCCGCTGCTCGAGCCCGGACACCTGGATGTTGTACGCCTCGTAGCAGTCCTGGGCGAGGCGGGACTCGTCGTCCGGGACGAACGGGAAGCGGTCGACGGTGCGGCGCAGGCCGAGGTCGCCGCTCGGCGGGCGGAGGCGGAACGGGACCACCCGGAAGCCGGCGTCGTCGGCGGAGTAGGCGTCCGCGTTGTCGCCGAACGAGCCCTGGCGCAGGCGTTCCTGGCGCAGCCGGCCGAGGTCGACGTCGACGACGGTGCGGCGCGGGCCGTCGGGGAAGCGCTCGGACTCACCGAGCAGGTCGCCGAGCTCGTAGACCATCGTCATGCCGTCCCAGGACAGGTCGGTGCTCGACTCGCCCGCGCTCGCGGCGGCGTAGAGGTAGGCGGCGTCGCAGCGGGCGCTGGCGCTGCGGGCCAGCAGGTGGCGGTCGTCCGCGCGACCCACGGTGATGGGGGACGCCGAGAGGTTGAGCAGCACGGTGGCGCCGGCGAGCGCGGCCTCGTGGCTCGGCGGCACCGGCACCCAGACGTCCTCGCAGACCTCGGCGTGGACGACGAGGTCGGGCAGGTCCTCGGCGGAGAAGAGGAGGTCGGGCCCGAACGGGACCTCACCGTCGGCGTCCGAGCCCGGCCACTGCGGACGGACGAGGAACTGCCCCTGCTGCCTTGCGCCGGAGGCGAACCAGCGCTTCTCGTAGAACTCGCGGTAGGTCGGCAGGTACGACTTGGGGGCGACACCGAGGACCTCACCGCGGTGGATGGCGACGGCGCAGTTGTAGAGCCGGTTGCCGTGCCGCAGCGGGGCGCCGACGAGGAACAGCGGGGTGAGGCCGGCCGTGGCCTCGGCGACGGTGACGACCGCGCGGTCGACGGCGTCGAGGAGGACGTCCTGGAGGAGCAGGTCGTCGATCGCGTACCCGGAGAGGGAGAGCTCGGGGAAGAGGGCGACGGCGACGCCGTCGTCGTGGCAGGCCCGGACCTGCTCGACGATGCGCCGGGCGTTCTCGGCGGGGTCGGCGAGGGCGACGGGCAGGGTGCACGCCGCGACCCGGGCGAAGCCGTGGGCGTAGGCGTTCCGGAACTCCATGACCCCGAGGCTAGTGGCCGGGCGGGGGTGGCGAGGTGGTGCCGGGGTCGGTCAGTCGGCGAGGACGACGGCCTGCATGAACCGGGTGGCCTCCTCGACGAGGTCGTCGATCGGCTCCTCCGGCGATGCCTCGAGAGCACGCAGGGCGACCTCGTTGAGGCCCCCGACGACGCAGACCGCCTCGAGGTGGGTCAGCCGGCGCACCGCGGTGCCGGCGTCGCGCGCCTGCTCGAGCATCCGGAGCAGGGTGTCCGCGTGCCGGTCGACGACCTCGCGGCGGGCCCGCACCCCGCGCTCGCCGAGGGTCTGGACGTCGACGACGTGCGCCCGCCCGAGGGCGCGGTCCTCGGTGAGGAAGGTGAGGAAGGCGCGGGCGGCGTCGTGCAGCTGCACGGTCGCCGGGGTGGCGCCGGGGGAGAGGGCGGCGTCGACGGCGGCCATCAGCTCGGCGCTGCGGGTGCGGTAGAGCGCGAGGAAGCACTCCTCCTTGTCGGCGAAGTGCTCGTAGAAGGTGCGCTTCGAGGTGCCGGCGAGGCGGGCGACGTCCGCGATCGTGGTGGCGGCCAGTCCCTTCTCCGCGACCGCCGTCGCGAGGCCGGTCTCGAGCCGCTCGCGCACCGGCTGCGTGCGGTCGGTCGGTCGCTCGAGTGTGGGATTGGCGGTGTCCATGGCTGGTACTGTACCGTACCACTGTGCTGGTACCGAACGGTACCGCTTCGCGCAGAACCGAACGTCAGCCCCGAGGAGTCATCGTGCAGCTCACCGCCGACGCCGTCGCCGTCGCCGGGACGCGCAGCCCACTGGTCCGTCCGACCTCCTTCACCGCGCCTCCCGCCCGCGTCACCGCCGTGGCCGGCGACCCCGGCTACGGCCAGGTCGCCCTGGCCCTGGCCCTCGCCGGCCGGATGCCCCTCGCCTCCGGGCGGGTGCTGCTCGACGGCGTCGAGGACACGCCGTCGCTGCAGCGGCACGTCGCCCTGGTCGACGTCCCCGAGGTGTCGGCACCGGAGGACGGCCTCGCCGTGCACCACGTCGTCGCCGAGGAGCTCGCGTTCGCCGGGCGCCCGTCGGGGCGTCGCGCGGTGGCCGCGTTCCTCGAGCGGCACGGCGTGCTGGCCGCCGCGGACGCGCCGTTCGAGAGCCTCGCTCCCGAGGAGCGCGTCCGCGTGCTCACCTCCGCCGCGGCCGAGCGGGCGGCCACCCGGGTGCTCGTCGTGACCAACCCGGACCGGCGAGGCGGCGACCCGCGGCTCTGGTGGCCGCTACTCGGGGCGCACGCGGCCTCGGGCCTCACCGTCGTCGTCCAGCTGACGCATGCGACGATGCGCCAGCTCGCGCTGCCGGTCCGGGCCGAGCTCGGCTCGGTCGAGGAGGTGGCGGCATGACCGCGCTCCGCCTCGCCCTCACCGAGCTCCGCCGCATCGGCGCGAGCCGGGTCGGCCGGCTCGCGCTCGTCGCCATGGTCCTCGTGCCGTCCATCTACGGCGGGCTCTACCTCTACGCGAACGACGACCCGTACGGCCGGCTCAGCGAGGTGCCCGCGGCCCTCGTCGTCGAGGACGCGGGCACGACGCTCTCCGGCGGCGAGCGGCTCCGGGTCGGCGACCAGGTGGCGACGACGCTGCTCGACAAGCACACGTTCGACTGGTCGCGCGTCTCTCGGGGCCGCGCGGAGTCCGGTCTGCGCGACGGCGACTACGACCTCGTCCTCGTGCTGCCGCGGTCGTTCTCCACCGACCTCGCGAGCAGTGCCACGAACCATCCGCGGCAGGCGACGCTCGAGATCCGCACGAACGACGCGAACAACTACCTCGCCCGGACGATCGCCAACACGCTCGTCAGCCAGGTCACGGCGTCGGTGGCCGAGCAGGTGAGCAGCACCGCCGCGAGCCGCTTCCTCGAGGGCTTCGCCGACATCCGCGCCCAGGTCGTGGACGCCGCGGACGGCGCGAAGCAGCTCGCCTCCGGGGCGTCCACGGCCGCCGCCGGTGCGTCGGACCTCGCCGACGGCGCCGACCGGCTGCTCGCCGGCCAGCAGCAGCTGGCTTCGGGCGCGGACGACCTCGCCTCGGGTGCGGGTGACCTGGCTGACGGGCTCGGGACGCTGCGCTCGAAGACCGCGTCGCTGCCGACCCAGACACGCCGGCTGGCCACCGGGGCCCGGCAGGTCGCGGACGGGAACGCGCAGGTGGCCGCTGCCGGCCGGCAGGTCGCCGCGGCCGCCGACGGCCTGCTCGGCGACCTGACGACGACCCGCGGCCGCCTCGCCGACGACCTGCGGGCCGCCGGGTTCACCGACGCGCAGGTGCAGACCGTGCTCGCCCGGCTCGACACGCTCTCCGGTCCGGTGACCGACGCCAACGCGAAGGTGCAGTCCACGTCGGCCGACCTCGGCCGTCTCGCCTCCGGCGCGAACCAGGTCGCCGACGGTGCCGAGCAGCTCGCGACGGCCGCGCCCGCGCTGAGCAGCGGCATCGCGCAGGCGGCGGACGGCAGCGCGCAGCTGTCCTCGGGTGCGCAGCGCCTGGCGGCGGGCGAGCACGACGCGCTCGACGGCTCGCGGCAGCTCGCATCCGGCGCGCACGACCTCGACTCCGGCCTCGGCACGCTGTCGACCGGGGCGACGAAGCTCTCGGACGGCCTGGCGAAGGGCGCGGACTCCATCCCCGACCCCTCGGAGGCGCAGCGGAAGGCGATGGCCGAGACGATCGGCAGCCCGGTCGCGGTCTCCCGCGACGCCGAGGCCGCCGCCGGCAGCTACGGCGCCGGTCTCGCCCCGTTCTTCATGAGCCTCGCCCTGTGGATCGGCGGGTTCGTCCTCTTCACCCGGATGCGGGCCCTGTCGGCGCGCGCCCTCGCGGCCGGGCAGCCGGCGTGGCGGGTGTCGCTCGGCGGCTGGCTCGGCCCGGCACTGCTCGGCGGGGCACAGGCCGTCGTCGCCTTCGGGGTCGTCGCGCTCGGCGTCGGCATCGACGTCGCGCACCCGGTGCTCCTCGGGCTGTTCATGGTGCTCGTCTCAGCGGCGTTCCTCGCCGTCATCCACCTGCTCATGGCCCGCTTCGGGGTGGTCGGGCAGTTCATGGCCCTCGTCCTCATGGTGCTCCAGCTCGTTTCCGCCGGAGGGACCTTCCCATGGCAGACGCTTCCGGGACCGCTGCACCCGCTGCACCACGTGCTGCCGATGTCGTACGCGGTCGACGGCGTGCGCCGGCTCATGTACGGCGGGCCGACCGCGCAGCTCGCGCTCGACGTCGCCGTCATCGGGGCGTGGGGCGTCGGGGCACTGGTCCTCGGGGCGCTCGCCGCCCGGCGGGCCGGGACGTGGACGGCGGCCCGGGTCAAGCCCGAGCTCGCCGCCTGACGTCGGTCGGCGGGAGGGTCAGTCGTCGCCCTCGCCGCCGGCGGGGGCGGGCTTGGAGCCGACGTCGCTCCACACCGCCTTGGCGCCCGAGTGGCCGACGAGCGTGACGTCGACCGCGAGGCCGACGGCGGCGACGACGCCGACGACCGCGAGAATGCGGAAGAGGCCCGACGCGCCGGTGCGCCCGTCCTCCGGGGTCGTGGCCCGGTCGCGGCGCCACACCCACCAGAGCACGGCGGCGACGAGCGTGGCGAGCAGGACGACCCAGGGGAGCACGTCACCCATCTCCGCGTGCTCGTGCACGAGGTCGCTGCGTCCGACCCGTTCCTCCAGCGACTCCCCGGAGGACGAGGCGAGGAACGAGAAGACCGTCGCGAGCGCCCCGACGGCCACGGTGAGCCAGCCGCTCCAGGCACGGAACCGGGCGCTGACCGAGAAGGCCAGGATCATCAGCGCCAGGAGGGGGGTGAGGACGACGACCGCGTGCACCACGAGGGCGTGCACGGGGATGCCGAAGATGGTGTCGAGCAAGGGACTTCCTCCCGGGACGGGGCGTGGTGCGTGGGCACCGGACCCGGCCACTCTGCCGGGTCGGGGAGGCCCGGACCGTCAAGAGAGCGTCAAGACCTCCTGTGACCTTCGTCCGCGGTCCGGAGGTCCACTGGCGCCGTCAGGGGGTGAGGAGGACCTTGCCCGTGGCGCGGCGCTGCTCGACGGCGAGGAGGGCGTCGACGACCTCGTCCAGGGCCCGCACCTCGCCGACGACGGGGTCGACCGACCCGTCGCCAAGCAGCGGCAGCAGGTGGTCCCACTGCTGCCGGAGGTACGCGGCGCCCGGGCCGGCCGGGTGGGTCCACCAGGCGCCCCAGCCGACGCCGACGAGCGAGACGTTGTTGAGGAGGAGCCGGTTGACCCGGACCTCGGGGATCGAGCCGGCGGTGAACCCGATGACGAGGTGCCGTCCGCCGGGGGCGAGGCAGCGCAGCGAGTCGGTGAGCCGGTCGCCGCCGACCGGGTCGACGACGAGGTCGACGCCGCGGCCGGAGGTGAGGGCGGCCACGGCCTCGCGGAAGCCGTCGGCGGGCACGACCTCGTCGGCGCCCGCCGTGCGGGCGATTTCGGCCTTGGCGTCGGTGGAGACCACGGCGAGGACGCGCGCGCCCCAGGCCTTCGCGAGCTGGACGGCGGCGGTGCCCACCCCGCCGGCCGCGCCGTGGACGAGGACCGTCTCGCCCGCCGCGAGGCGGCCACGCTCGCGCAGCGCGAAGTCGCAGGTGAGGTAGTTCATCGGCAGGGCAGCGGCCTGTGACCACGTCGTGTCGTCCGGCAGCGGGAAGACCATCGCGGGGTCGACGGCGACCGCCTCGGCGAAGCCGCCGAGCACGGTGAAGGCCGCGACCCGGTCGCCGGGTGCGAACCCGCTGCCGCTCGGGGCGCTGCGGACGAGACCGGCCACCTCGGAGCCCGGGACGAAGGGCGGGTCGGGGCGCATCTGGTAGAGCCCACGGGTCAGCAGGACGTCGGGGAAGCAGACGCCGGCGGCGGCGACGTCGACGACCACCGTCCGCTCGGCGGCGTCCGTCTCCGCGGGGTCGGGGAGCTCGACGACCTCGACGGCCTCGGGTCCGTCGAGCCGGGTCACCTGGGCTGCGCGCATCCCGCCATCCTAGGAACCGAGCCGTTCGGGAATGCGCGGCCGGGGCGGCGCTCTTGCACTCCTCGTGCCCCAGCCCCGCCATCCCTCGCTCGCCACGTTCGCCCTCATCCTCGGCGGCGTCGCCATCGGGACGACCGAGTTCGTGACGATGGGCCTGCTGCCGCAGATCGCGGACGGGGTGGCGGTGACGATCCCGGTGGCGGGGCACGCCATCTCCGCGTACGCGGCCGGCGTGGTCGTCGGGGCGCCCCTCATCGCGGCCCTCGGGGCGACGCTGCCGCGCAAGGGCCTGCTCGTCGTGCTCATGGTGGCGTTCGCGGTGGGCAACGCCCTGAGCGCCGTCGCCCCGGGGTACGGGACGCTCGTGGGCGCGCGGTTCCTCTCCGGGCTGCCGCACGGCGCGTACTTCGGCGTCGCGGCCCTCGTCGCCGTCGACCTCGCACCCTCCGGGCGGGCCGGGCGAGCGGTCGGCACGGTGATGCTCGGCATCCCGGTGGCCAACGTCCTCGGCGTTCCCGGCGCGACGTGGCTCGGGCAGAACCTCGGCTGGCGCTCGGCGTACTGGCTGGTCGCGGTCCTCGGGCTCGCCACCGTGGCGCTGGTCGCCGCGCAGGTGCCCCGCCTGCCGGGCGACCGCTCGCGCACCGTGCGCTCGGAGCTCGGCGCCCTCTCCAACCTCCAGGTGCTCCTCACCCTCGCGGTCGGCGCCGTCGGCTTCGGCGGGATGTTCGCGATGTACTCCTACATCGCCCCGACGGTCACCGAGGTGACCGGGCTGTCGGCGTCGTGGGTGCCCGTGTTCCTCCTCGTCTTCGGCGCGTCCGGGTTCGTCGGCAACCTCCTCGCCGGGCGGATGGGGGACTGGTCGGTGCTCCGCTCGGTCGTCATCGGCATGGTCGGGCTCGGCGTCGCCCTCGGGCTGTTCGCGCTCGTGGCCCGCTGGGTGGTGCCGGCGCTCGTCGTCCTGGCGCTGACGTCGGTCCTCGCCTCGGTCCTCGTCATCAACCTCCAGCTGCGGCTGATGCAGGTCGCCGGGGCGGCACAGACGTTGGCGGCGGCGGGCAACCACGCGGCGCTCAACCTCGCCAACGCATTGGGCGCCTGGCTCGGCGGCGTCGTCATCGCGCGGGGGTACGGCTACACGGCGCCGTCGTGGGTGGGGGTCGGGCTCGCCGTCCTCGGCCTCGCGGTGCTCGGCGTTTCGGTCCTGCTGCACCGTCGCGACGTCACGACCCGGCGTGCCGTGGCCGCGCCGGCCGCTCCGGTCGCCTGACCCGGGTCCGCCGCTCGCGCGCGCTCAGCCCGGCGCCGGCGCTTCGGGGTCGGTGACGCCCACGATGCCGGTCGCGGTGACCAACCGCAGTCGCTGGACCTCGACGCTCGTGACGAAGTCGTCGACGCGGTCGAGGAACGCCCGCGTGGTGGCCTGCGACTCGTGCTCGGCGAGGGCGTCCTCGCTCGCGTAGAGCTCGTAGAAGATGCGGACGTCGGGCTCGCCGTCGAGCGCGTGCACCGCGTACGCCAAGGTGTGCGGCTCGTGGGCGGCGATGCCCGCCACCGTGTCGCGCATCAACGCGTCGAACGCCTCGGCCCGCCCGGGCTTGAGCGTGAACCGGACCACCATGCCGAACTGGGACATCTGCTCCTCCTCGGGACGAGCCGACCCTCCCACGCCAAGCACACGGGCACGGACGACTTCCTCGCTCAGCTCTCGCCGTGGCGCATCAGGAACTGCCCAACGCGCCATGCGATGTTGTAGGGGTTCCACGGCTTGATGTCGACGGGCTCCCACCGCGACCCCGCCAGCCAACCCGGGATGTGGCAGCAGAAGCGGTGGCCCGACGCCTGGAGAACGGCGCGGCACACGGGAGTCCAGAGAGGGCGAACGTTCATGTCGAGCTCCACGAGAAGGGACGGCCCCGGGCTGGGGCCGTCATTGCTCGATGTGGTTCACGATCCAGACCCTAGCCACCCGCGGTGCGTGTCCAACAGCGGCAGAGGCGACGGGCGCTCATCGGCAGTCCGGACGCCCATCGGCAAACGGACAGATCAGAACGGGGGCGCCGTCGGTGGTGGGGGCTTGCCGTGGGCACGGGTGTGGCACGAGCTGACCGTCACCGTGCGTTGGGGATACGGGTGGTCGAACCGACAGCCCGGCGGCGGGAGCCCCTGTCCGGCGAGGGCGTGCTCGAGCCGGAACTCGAGCGCGCTGTGCGGTGCCTCGTCGTCGTGCCGCGAGGGGGACTGCACCCGACCGTCCTCGTCGGTCCCGGCGTCGGGGAGGACGACGGGGTCGAGGGCGTCGAGCGGGTGGGTGGTGCGGGTGCGGCCGGTCGGGTCGGTCCAGGTCATCGACCCGTCGGGGGCCAGAACCGCTGACCATCCCGGACGCTGCTTGACCCGGTGGTGCCGGCGGCAGAGGCAGGCGAGGTTTGCGGCGGCGGTCGGGCCGACGGGCCACGGGACGACGTGGTCGAGGTCGCAGAAGCGGGCCGCGACATGGCATCCGGGGAAGCGGCACCGACCGTCGCGGGTGCGCACCAGGTCCGTGAGCCGGGAGCCGGCGCGGTAGGCCTCGGTGGCGAGCTCGCCGTCGGGGTCGACGAGCGCGCCCGAGTCGGGGTGGCAGGGCGAGCAGCTGGTCGGCGCGGCCGACACCGTACGAGCGAGCCACTCGCGCGGGACGAGGACGGGTTGCGTGGTGCGGGAGACGCCAACCTCGACGAGGTCGCCGGGAGCTGCGGGCGTGGTCGGAGGCGTGGGGCCGGCAGCGCTCTCGACGGGAGTGGTGAGGACCACGCGCAGGTCGATGGTCGCGTTGCCCGTCACGAGGTCGATGAGGGCCTGCGCCCTGGCACGCTCGACGGTGGCACAGGTGCCGTCGGCGACGTGCTGCTGGGCGAGGGCGTCGGCGGCGGCCCGGCGGGGGGGGGCGACCGCGGCGGGAAGGGCCCCGCGCCACGTGTCGGCGCCCGGCTCGGCGGCCCACCGCCGCAGCGAGCAGCCCTCTCGGGCACGGTCGGCCGCCCGGCGGAGGACCTCGGGGCCGACCCGGGCGAGCATCCGGCGGACCCGACGCCGCAGGCGCGTGGCATCCTCCCGCTCGAGGTGCTCGTCGAGGCCCGCGACGATCGCGGCCGCCAGGGCGGGGGATGCCTCCTCGAGCTCGGATGCCACGACGGACGCGCGGTAGGCGTCGAGCCGGCCGGCCGCCATCGCCGCGTGCAGCCCGCCCAGGCCGGTGCTCGTGTCGCTGCCCTCGGGACCGTCGGCGGCCCGGCGCACGGCCTCGCGGACGAGACGCTCGGCCTGGACGGCGCCGACGCAGAGCGCCCCTGATGCGATGGCGGGTGCGTCGAGGGCGACATGGCCCGGGGTGCGGTGGGTCTCGACCAGCTCGCCGTCGTCGAGCACCTCGGGCTCGATCGCCGCCAGCCGGACGAGCGCCACGTCGCGAGCCGCCTCGACGCGAGCCGCGAGGGCCCCGAGTCCTGTGAGGGCCGCTGCCCAGTCCTCGCGGGACCCGGTCGTGGGTGACGACTCGAGGGCGGGACCGAGCAGCTCGGCGGCTCGGCGCGCGAGGTCGACGACGTCCTGCGGTCCTGCGCTGGTGGTCATCGGCTCCCCCTCCCCTCGTGAATCGATCCTACCCTCCCAGACGTCCTCGCACAAGTGTTCGAGGTGATAAATTCGCCTGTGGGACAAAGTGTTACCGCGGATTGACAGACGGCTCGAGCAGGCATCCGGACCCCCTCGGCCCGGTCGTCACCGCCGCCCTCGACCGCGGGGTTGTCCGCGCCCGTACGCTGGCCGCATGTCCGCGCCGGTCTCCTGCACCGTCGAGGGCGGTATCGCCCAGGTCCGCCTCGACCGCCCCGAGAAGCTCAACGCCCTGACCCTCGACACCCTCGAGGCGCTCGTGGACACGGCGCGCTCGCTCCGGACCGACCGCACCCTCCGGGGCGTTGTCCTCGGTGGCGCGGGTGACTCGTTCTGTGCCGGACTCGACTTCGCCACCGTGCTGCGCGAGCCGCCCCGGGTCGCGCGCGCCTTCGTCTCCCGCCCGTGGCGGGGCACCAACCTCTTCCAGGAGGCGTGCTGGGCCTGGCGCCGCCTGCCGGTCCCTGTCGTCGCCGCGGTGCACGGCCACTGCTACGGCGGCGGGCTCCAGATCGCGCTCGCCGCCGACCTGCGGATGACCACCCCTGACGCGCAGTGGTCGGTCCTCGAGGCACGGTGGGGGCTCGTCCCCGACATGAGCGGCGTCCAGGCGCTCTCGCAGCAGGTGCACCTCGACGTCGCGAAGCGCCTGACGATGACCGGCGAGGTGGTCAGCGGCACGCGCGCCGTCGAGCTCGGACTGGCCAGCGAGGTGCACGACGAGCCGTTCGTCGCGGCCACCCGCTTCCTCGAGGAGGTCGCCACCCGGTCGCCGGACTCGGTCGCCGCGACGAAGCGCCTCTTCGAGCGCACGTGGTCGTCCGGTCCACGCCGCACCTTCGCCCGCGAGCGGCTCGAGCAGGCGAGGCTCCTCGGCCGCCGCAACACGAAGACCGCTCGGGAGGCCGCACTGCGCCGCGAGTCCCCCTCGTTCGGGCCCCGGTCCCGATGACGGCCGCGGCGGTCCACCGCACCTCGTGCACGCTCTGCGAAGCGATGTGCGGGCTGGTCGTCGACCTCGACGAGCACGGGAAGGTGGGCCGCATCCGGGGTGACGAGGCCGACCCGCTCTCCCGGGGACACCTGTGCCCCAAGGCCTTCGCGCTCCCCGAGATCCAGGACGACCCCGACCGGCTGCGCCGCCCGCTGGTCCGCGGTACCGACGGCGAGCTGCACGAGGCGACGTGGGACGTCGCGATCCGACGGGCCGCCGCGCTGATGGCCGGCGTGCAGCGCGAGCACGGCGACGACGCCCTCGCCGTGTACCTCGGGAACCCCAACGTGCACAGCCTCGGGGCGCTGACCCACCACCCGTCGCTCGTCCGGCTGCTCCGCACGAGGAACCGGTACTCCGCCACCTCGGTCGACCAGCTGCCGCACCACGTCGTGGCGCACGCCCTCTACGGCCACCAGTTCCTCCTCCCGGTCCCCGACATCGACCGCACCGACCTCCTCGTCCTCGTCGGCCACAACCCGATGGCCTCGAACGGCTCGCTCTGGACCGTGCCCGACTTCCCGGGACGTCGACGCGAGCTGGCCTCCCGCGGAGGCCGGCTCGTCGTCCTCGACCCGCGCCGCACGGAGACCGCCAAGGTCGCCGACGAGCACCACTTCGTCCGTCCGGGGTCGGACGCCACCGTCCTCCTCGCGCTCGTCCGCGAGGTCCTCGCCTCCGGTCGGGCAGCGCCCGCGGCCTACGTCGACGGCGTCGAGGCGGTGCGGACGGCCGTCGAGCCGTTCACCCCCGAGGTCGCCGAGCGGGCGAGCGGGATGCCGGCCGACGCCGTCCGCGCGCTCGCGACCGCCCTCCTGGACGCCCCCTCCGCCGCCGTGCACGCCCGGATGGGGGCGTCGACCCAGGCCCACGGCGTCGTCTGCCAGTGGGCGACGCAGCTGCTCAACATCCTCACCGGCAACCTCGACCGGCCGGGCGGGACGATGCTCACGACCCCGGCCGTCGACCTCGTGGGCCGCGGGGTCCTGGGGCCGGGTGGCTTCTCCCGCAGGCGGTCCCGGGTCCGCGGCCTGCCCGGTTTCGGCGGCGAGCTGCCGGTCTCCGCACTGGCCGAGGAGATGACGACACCGGGGGAGGGGCAGGTGCGGGCACTCCTCACCATCGCCGGCAACCCGGTGTCGTCGACGCCCGGCGGCCACCGGCTCGACGCCGCGCTCCGCGACCTCGACGCCCTCGTCTGCGTCGACCTCTACCTCAACGAGACGACCCGACACGCCGACGTCGTCCTCCCGCCGACCGGTCCGCTGGAGCGCGACCACTACGACCTCGTCTTCCACCTGCTCGCCGTCCGCGACGCCGCCCGCTTCTCTCCGGCGCTGCTGCCGAAGGACCCCGGAGGGCGGCACGACTGGGAGATCGCGCGCGACCTCGGGCTCGCGTACCTGCAGGCCCGCGGAACCTCGACGCGGCGCCGGCTCTCCCGGGCCGCACTCGCCCTCGAGGCACGCCTGCGCACCTCGCCGACCCGCCAGCTCGACCTCCTGCTGCGCACCGGCGGGGCCGGGCTCTCGGTCCGGAAGCTCCTTGCGGCCGGCCCCGGCGGGCTCGACCTCGGCCCGCTGCGCCCGCGCCTCCCGGGCCGCCTGCGCACGGCGGACCGGCGCATCGACCTCGCGACACCACTCGTCCTCGACGCGCTGCCCACCGTGCTGGAGGCGCTCTCGGTGGACCGGCCCGAGGGTGAGCTGCTGCTCGTCGGGCGCCGCCACCAGCGCGACAACAACTCGTGGCTGCACAACGCCGGCGTCCTCACGAAGGGACGCCCCCGGCACGCGCTGCTGGCCCATCCGGACGACCTCGCCGCGCGCGGGGTGTCGGACGGCGACCGCGTCCGGCTACGGTCGGCCGCGGGCGAGCTCGAGGTGGAGGTCGCGGCGAGCGAGGACGTGATGCGGGGCGTCGTGTCGCTGCCGCACGGCTACGGGCACGCGCGCGACGGGGTCCGGATGCGGACCGCGACGACGCTGCCCGGGGCATCCGTCAACGACGTCACCGACCCGGCGGTCGTCGACCCGCTGAGCGGCAACGCGGTCCTCAACGGCGTCCCGGTCACCCTCGAGAAGGCCGGCTGAGCGGTTCTCGGACCGCCGTCGGTCCAGCCGGGGGCACGACGGGACACGCGAGCTGGCCGCGCAGCCGAGAGCGCAGGGCCCATCCGAGGAGGGCCACCCCACCCACCGCGAGGACGGGCTGGACCGGCGCGAACCACTGCAGGGCTCCCGTGTAGCCGAGCGCGAGGAGGGCCACCTTGTTGCACACCGGGCACCCCACGGCGAAGAACGTGAGCAGCCCGCCGGCGGTGCCGCGACGGTCGAGGCGCTCGGCGCGCGGACCGTCCGGCCGACGCACGTAGGTCGCGACGAGGAGACCGCCGAGCACCGAGGTGGCGACGAGGGCGGGCCACGCCCACCAGGTGGTCGGGACGGCGCGGTCGAAGACCGGCGTCGGCACCATGGCGGTGGGGACGGCGATGACGACGGCCGTCGTCACCGCGGCGGCGCCGGTGGACCACCACTGCCGGGCTGACCAGAGGCGGAGGGCGGCGAGCATCCGCTCACGATACCCCACCCCGTATCCCGTCCGTCGCGGTCAGGACCGCGAGGGCGCGGACGCAGTGGGTCACGAGCTCGGCGCGCCCCGCCGACCGTTCCCGCTCCGGCAGCGCCGACCACTGGAGCGCGCGATCCTCGAGGTAGGCGACCCATCCCCGCGCGGCGGGTCGGGCGGACGCGGGCAGCGCGAGCTCGCGACAGGCGAGGTCGGCGACGAACTCGGTCACCGTCTCCATCGGGTCGTCCGGGGCGGCCCGGGACAGCTCGGTCCGCCCCCGGACCAGCGCGACGTACCACTCGCGCCGCCGCTCCACCTGGTCGAGGAACCGCTCGACGACCTGCCGGACCGCCGCCTCGCCGCTCACCCCCTCGTCCGGGGTCACGTTGCGCCGCACCCGGCGACCGGCCGCCGCGACGACCGCGCGGTGGTAGTCGGTCTTGGTGGGGAAGTAGTGGAAGAGCAGCCCGCGCGAGACGCCGGCGGCGGCCGCCACCTCGTCGACGGAGAGGTCCCCCACCGGTCGCTCGACGAACATCCGCAGCCCGATGCCGACGAGCTGCCGGCGCCGCTCCTGCGGGGTCATCCGCACCCGTGCCGCCGTTCCCACGCTATTGAGCATTGCTCAACAGAGGGTTAGGGTCAAGGGCATGGACTTCGCCCCGTCCGCCCGCGCCGCCGAGCTCGCCGCCCGCGTCCGCGCCTTCGTCGACACCGAGGTGGCCCCCGTCGAGCAGCGACTCCTCGCCGACCTCGCCGCCCGCCGGGCCCGCGGCGAGGACGCCTGGCCGCCCACCGCCGAGGTCGAGGCGCTCAAGCGCAGCGCCCGCGACCAGGGTCTCTGGAACCTCTTCCTGCCGGCGGGCGAGGGTGACGAGTGGGCCGGCCGCTTCGGCACCGACGGCGGCACCGGACTGACCAACGTCGACTACGCGAGCGTCGCCGAGCAGACCGGTCGCTCGACCCTCGCGCCGCTCGTCCTCAACTGCAACGCCCCGGACACCGGCAACATGGAGGTCCTCCTGCGCTACGGCACGCCCGAGCAGCAGGAGGAGTGGCTCGTCCCCCTCCTCGACGGGCGCATCCGCAGCGTCTTCCTCATGACCGAGCCGGGGGTCGCGAGCTCGGACGCCACGACGATGGCCGCGACCGCTCGGCTCGACGGCGACGAGGTCGTCCTCGACGGCCGCAAGTGGTGGAGCACCGGTGCGGGGCACCCGGACAGCCGCGTCGGCATCTTCATGGGGCTCACCGACCCCGAGGCCCACCGGCACCGCCAGCACTCGATGGTCCTCGTCCCGATGGATGCCCCGGGCGTCACGGTCGAGCGGATGCTCACCGCGCTCGGCCAGTACGACGAGCCGCTCGGCCACGGCGAGGTCAGCCTCGACGCGGTGCGCGTCCCGGCCGGCAACGTCCTCCTCGGACCGGGTCGCGCGTTCGAGATCGCCCAGGGCCGGCTCGGCCCGGGACGCGTGCACCACTGCATGCGGCTCGTCGGGCTCGCCGAGAAGGCCCTGGAGCTGGCCTGCGAGCGCTCGACGACGCGCGTCGCCTTCGGCAAGCCGATCGCCAACCTCGGCGGGAACCGGGAACGGCTGGCCCGGGCCCGGATCGCGATCAACCAGGCCCGGTTGCTCGTGCTCCATGCGGCGTGGAAGCTCGACACCGTGGGTATCGAGGGAGCGCTTTCGGAGGTGAGCGAGATCAAGGCCGCGGTGCCGCAGATGGCCTGCGACGTCATCGACCTCGCCATCCAGCTGCACGGCGGCGCCGGGATGAGCGAGGACTTCCCGCTCGCCGCCGCGTACGCCGGGGCGCGCAGCCTCCGGCTGGCCGACGGTCCCGACGAGGTGCACCTGGGGGTGGTGGCCCGGCACCTCCTGCGGCCCTACGCCGCCCGCGCGCAGGAGGCCGGCCGATGAGCCGCCGCGCCCTCGTCACCGGCGGGGCCTCGGGGCTCGGCCGCGCCCTCGTCGAGCTGCTCGTCGCCCGCGGTGACCGGGTGCTCGCCGTCGACCTCGCCGACGACCGGCCCGACTCCGTGCCGGCCGGCGCCGAGTACCGCCGGCTGGACGTGCGCAGCCAGCAGGACTGGGACGCCGCGCTCGCGTGGGTCCGCGAGGAGTGGGGCGGGCTCGACCTCCTCGTCAACAACGCCGGCATCGCCACCGGCGGCCGCATCGACGTCGAGGCGATGGCCGACTGGGAGCGCGTCGTCTCGATCAACCTGCTCGGCGTCGCCCGCGGCTGCCACACGGTCACGCCGCTGCTCAAGGAGCAGCGTGCCGGCCACATCGTCAACGTCGCCTCGCTCGCCGGACTGGTCCACGGCCCGGGGATGTCGAGCTACAACGCGACCAAGGCCGGCGTCGTGGCCCTCTCGGAGACCTTGGGTTTCGAGCTCGGCCCGTGGGGCATCGACGTCTCGGTCGTCTGCCCGGCCTTCTTCCGCACCAACCTCCACGAGTCGTTCGCCGGCAAGGACACTGCGATGCAGGAGGCCGGCATCCGGCTCATCACCAAGGCCTCGGTCGACGCCGCCGACATCGCGAAGGTCGTCCTGGCCGGCATCGACGCCCGCAAGCGGGTCATCCTCACCGACCGGATGGGGAAGCAGGCCTACTACGGCAAGCGGTTCGTCCGCCCGCTCTACGACCGGATGATGGTCGCGCAGGCGAAGCGGCTCGCGCGCAAGGCAGGTGCCGACCCCGAGGAGTACCTGCCGTGAGCGAGGTCCCCGGTGCGTCCGCCGTCCGCGGCGAGGACGCCTTCGACGTCGTCGCCGCGTCGGCGTGGCTGCGCGAGAACGCCTCCGACGCGCGGGGCCTCGACGGCGAGCCCGAGGTCCGGCAGTTCGCCGGCGGGGCGAGCAACCTCACCTACCTGATGCGCTGGCCGGGTCGCGACCTCGTGCTCCGACGCCCGCCGGGCGGCACCAAGGCCAAGGGGGCCCACGACATGCGTCGCGAGCACGACCTCCAGGCCGGGCTCGCCACGGCCTTCCCGCTCGTCCCGACGATGGTCGGGTACTGCGGTGACGAGTCGGTCATCGGCTCCGAGTTCTACGTCATGGAGCGCATCCCCGGGACCATCCTCCGCAAGGACGTCCCGGAGTCACTCGGGCTCGACGCCGAGGGCGTGCGCACGTTGTGCGAGAACGCGGTCGACGTCCTCGTCGCCCTGCACGACGTCGACGTCGACGCCGCGGGGCTGTGCGCCCTCGACCGCGGTGACGGGTACGTCGAGCGCCAGGTCGGCGGCTGGGCCGGCCGGATGCGGCGGGCGCACACCCCCGACGTCCCCGACCACGAGGCGACGATGGCCTGGCTCGAGGCGCACCGACCCCCGGACCGTCCGCACGTCCTCATCCACAACGACTTCCGCTTCGACAACCTCGTCCTCGACCCCCACGACGCCACGCGGGTCGTGGGCGTCCTCGACTGGGAGCTCGCCACGGTCGGCGACCCGTTGATGGACCTCGGCTCCTCCCTCGCCTACTGGGTGCAGGCCGACGACGACCCGACCTTCGTCGCGCTCCGGCTGCAGCCGACGCACACCCCGGGCATGCTGACCCGCGACGAGCTGGTCGCGCGCTACTGCGCGGCCCGCGGCGTCGAGGTGAGCCCGCGCGACCTCCTGTTCTACGAGGTGTTCGGTCTCTTCCGGCTCGCCGTCATCGCCCAGCAGATCTACTACCGCTTCCACCACGGCCAGACCACGAACCCCGCGTACGGCGCCTTCCGGGACGTCGTCGCCCATCTCGACCAGCGGTGCACCCGGCTCCTCGCCGACCGCGCCTGACCCCCATCGGAAGGACCCCTCGTGCCCACGACGATCATCACCGGAGCCAGCTCGGGGCTCGGCGCCGAGATGGCCCGCCAGCTCGCCGCCCGCGGGTGGGACCTCGGGCTCGCCGCCCGGCGGCTCGACCGGCTCGAGGAGCTGCGCGACGAGATCGTCGAGCGCACCGGCCGCCGCGTCGAGGTCCGAGCGCTCGACGTCACCGACGACGACGCCGTGTTCGAGACCTTCCGCTCCTTCCGCGAGGCGTTCGGCACCATCGACCGGGTCGTCGTCAACGCCGGGCTCGGGAAGGGCGCCCCGCTCGGTACCGGCCGCTACGACGCCAACCGGCAGACCGCGATGGTCAACTTCGTCGCCGCCCTCGCCCAGACCGAGGCCGCGATGGAGATCTTCCGCGACCAGAGGCGCGGGCACCTCGTGATGATCTCCTCGGTCTCGGCCATGCGCGGGATGCGCAAGACGGTGACGACGTACGCGGCGACCAAGGCCGGCGTCGCCGCGCTCGCCGAGGGCATCCGCAACGAGATGCTCGGCGAGCCCGACCTCGACATCCGCGTCTCGGTCATCTACCCCGGCTACATCCGTTCCGAGATGAACGAGCGGGTCTCGCACACGCCGTTCATCGTCGACACCGTGCCGGGGGTCGCGGCGATGGTCGACGCGATCGAGAAGGAGAAGGCGCACGCGCTCGTGCCACCGTGGCCCTGGGTGCCGGTCGGCAAGGCGATGCGCCACCTGCCGCTGCCGGTCGTGCGGAAGATCATGTGACGTGGCGGGCGTCGTCGTCACGAGCCGGCTGCCCGGGAACGCCGTCGAACGGCTCCGGGAGGTGCACGAGGTGCGCTACCGGGACGACGACGCGCCGGTCCCGCCGGCCGAGCTGCCGGTGCTGCTGGCCGGCGCCGAGGCGGTCGTCGTCACCCTCGGACACCGGGTCGACACCGCCTTCCTCGACGCCGCCGGCCCGTCGCTGAAGGTCGTGGCGAACGTCGCGGTCGGCTACGACAACGTCGACGTCGAGGCCTGCCGGTCGCGGAGGGTGCTCGTGACGAACACCCCGGGGGTGCTCACCGACGCCACGGCGGACATCGCGTTCGCGCTCGTCCTCATGGTGACGCGCCGGCTCGCAGAGGCCGAGCGCGAGGTGCGCGGTGGCGCGCCCTGGGAGTTCGGGCTGTTCCACCTGCTCGGGACCTCGGTGCAGGGGAAGGTGATCGGCATCCTCGGCCCGGGGGCGATCGGGTTGGCGACGGCGCGTCGGGCACGGGCCTTCGGGATGACGGTGCTGCTGTCCGGGCGCTCCCGCCCGTCCGCGGACGTGGTCGGCGAGCTGGAGGCCGAGGTCGTGGGGTTCGAGGAGCTCCTCGACCGGTCCGACGTCGTCTCCGTCCACGTGCCGCTGTCGCCGGCGACCCGGCACCTCGTCGACGCCGCGGCGCTGGCCCGGATGAAGCCGAGCGCCTTTCTCGTCAACACCGCGCGCGGACCGGTCGTCGACGAGGCGGCCCTCGTGGCGGCGCTCGAGGCCGGGCGGCTGGCCGGGGCCGGGCTCGACGTGTTCGAGGACGAGCCGCGGGTGCACCCGGGCCTGCTCGGGCGCGACGACGTCGTGCTCCTGCCGCACATCGGGTCGGCCACGGTCGAGACGCGCACGGCGATGGCCGACCTGGCCGTCGACAACGTGCTCGCGGTCCTCGACGGCGGGGTGCCGCTCACGCCGGTCGGCTGAGACCACCCTCCCCCGCCCTTCCTCGGGATTCTCGCCGGGCGCGTCGCGGCTCAGTCGGGCTCGGGGCGCATGTGCATCCACGGCCGGGTCAGCGAGAACCGCCGGGCGCTCACCTCGTCGACCGTGATCGCGACGACGTTGAGCTTGACCGTGTCGACCCAGGGGCGCAACGGCAGCTCCTCGGTCTCGTCGGCCTCGTGGCCCTCGAGGGCTCGGGCGCGTCCGCGGACGACGACGCTGCGCGCCTCGTGCTCGTCCACCTCGTCCACCTCGAAGGCGACGTCGGCGTTCATCGTCAGCCCGAGCAGCTTGCTCCCCTCGGCGGTGCGGACGACGATGCGGTCCTTGGCGTCGATGGCGTAGTTGATCGGGGTGATGTGCACCTCGTCGGCCAGGTGGAAGGCCAGCCGGCCGAACTCGTTGCTGCGCAGCAGCTCCCACGCGTCCTCTGTGGAGAGAGTGCTGATCGGTGCCTCGGTCACGGCGGCCTCCTCGAACGAGCCGGAAGGGACTACTACGCAGTGTAGTGGATATCTCGTCCGTTGTCCGCCCGGACGGGTGTGACGTGGGCGTAGTCTCCGGGACGTGGTGGACACCGGGTCGCGGGTCGAGGACGTCGTCGTCGTGGGGGCAGGCCCCGGGGGGCTCGCGGTCGCGGCCGCACTGCGCGAGCGAGGGGTCGACCCACTGGTCGTCGAGCGCGCGTCCGGCGTCGGCGAGTCCTGGCGCAACCACTACGACCGCCTCCACCTGCACACCCCCCGCGGCTGGTCGCACCTGCCCGGCTACCAGATCCCGCGGCGCTTCGGCCGCTGGGTGGCGCGCGACGACGTCGTCCGCTACCTCGAGGAGTACGCCGAGCACCACCGCCTCCGCACCCGCTTCGGCGAGGCCGTCGAGCGGGTCGACCCGGCGGCGGACGGGTCCGCGCGCTGGGCCGTCCGGCTCGGCGGTGGCGACGTCGTCACCGCCCGCCACGTCGTCGTCGCGACCGGGTACAACCACACCCCGGTCGAACCCTCGTGGCCCGGCCTCGACGGCTTCACCGGCGAGGTCGTCCTCGCCCGCGACTACCGCAACGGCCGCCGGTGGGCCGGGCGAGACGTCCTCGTCGTCGGCACCGGCAACACCGGCACCGAGGTGGCCACCGACCTCGCCGAGCACGGGGCCACCCGGGTCTGGCTGTCGGTGCGGACCCCGCCGCACATCCTGTCCCGCACCCGCTTCGGCGTCCCGGCGCAGGCCACCGGGATCGCCGTGCGCCGGCTCCCGCCACCGGTCGTCGACCGCGTCGCCGGCGTGCTCGCCGCCGTCCAGGAGCCCGACCTCACCGAGCACGGGATGCCGCGCGCGGGCAAGGACCTCTACTCGCGCGTGCTCGAGGGACGCATCCCCGTCCAGGACGTCGGCGTCGTGGCCGCCATCCGGGCCGGGCGGGTCGAGCCGGTCGCAGCGGTCGAGTCCTTCGACGGCGACGAGGTGGTCCTCGCCGACGGCACCCGCCTCACCCCGGACGCCGTCGTCGTCGCCACCGGCTACCGGGCCGGGCTCGAGCCGCTCGTCGGCCACCTCGGGGTGCTCGGCGACCGTGGGCTGCCTCGCACGCACGGCCGCGAGCAGTCACCGAACGCGCCGGGCCTGTGGTTCACCGGCTACACGAACCCGATCTCCGGGATGCTCCGGGAGCTGCGGATCGACGCCGAGCGCATCGCCCGGGCCATCACCCGGGACCGCTGACCGTCAGGGCAGTCGCTCGACCTCGAGGGTGAAGCCGTGTGCGCGCAGCCGCTCGACGAGCGGTGGGCCGATGCCGGTCGCCGGCGTCAGCACGCCCGAGGAGTCCGGCAGCCCGGCGTTCGACTCGGCGAGCGCGAGGGCCGCCTGGCCGAGCATCACGGCGGTGCCGGAGTAGCCGGGGTCGTAGGGAGCGGCCACGACCGAGCGGTAGCGGGCGCCGTTGCTCGCCTCGGCCATGACCTCCATCCGGAAGCGACCGCTCGCCATCGCCTCCTCGCTCGGGCCCTCGCCGGGCGCGGGCAGCACGCGGTCGAGCACCGCGCGGGTGGGGCCGAAGGCCATTCCGGCGACCGCGCCGAGCAGCCCCGCGGAGACGACGGACGCCGTGACCGCGCCCCGCGGCCCGGCTCCGTAGTCGGAGTACTCGGTGTAGCGGAACCCCTTGCCGTAGTGCAGGAGTGACGCCGATCGCGCCACGATCCGGGTGTTGAAGGCAGCCATGACGAAGGGACCGGTGAAGTGCCCGTTGTCGGGGTCGCGTCGCACCGGGGAGGCCTTGACGGCCCGGTCGAGGACACCGGCGACGCCGCCCGGACGCGGCGACCCGGCTCCACCGGTCCGTGGCGGACGGCCCCCCTCGGCGAGCGCCCACGGGTCCGCGGCGATGCGACGGGTCGAGGGGTCGGCGCGCATCTCGAGGGCCTGGGTGCGGGCGGAGTCGATGGTGCCGCCGCTGAAGCCGCCCTTCATGCTGCGGACGGCCAGCCGGGTGCGGCCGAGCTCGGCGCCGTCGGCGCGGGCGGCGTCGGCGCAGAGCATCACCCCGAGGTCGCTGGGGATCGAGTCGAATCCGCAGGCGTGGACCACCCGGGCGCCGGAGAGCATCGCCGGCTCGTGGTTGCGCCCGACGCTGCGGTGGACGAAGAGGACCTCCCCCGTGAGGTCGCAGTAGTGGGTCCCGGCCTCCGCGCAGGCCGCGGCGAGCGGCATCCCGAACTTCGCGTACGGCCCGACGGTCGTGACGACGACGCGGGTGCGGGCGGCCAGGTCGGCGACGGCGTCCTCGTCGAGGGCGTCGAGGACGAGCAGCGGCCACTCGGCGGCGCGCTCGCCGAGGCCGCGCCGGACCTCCCCGAGGCGCTCGCGCGAGCGACCGGCGAGCCCGATGCGGACCTCGCCCGGGGCGTGCTCGGCGAGGTGGTGGGCGGTCAACCGCCCGACGAACCCGGTCGCGCCGAAGAGGACGATGTCGAGCTCGCGCGCTGCGTCGGTCATCCCGTCAACCTACCGGCGCCCGACCCGTCCGAAGGCGGTCAGCCCGCGGCCCCCGGGTAGGTCGTCGCGAGGGCGGCGGCGTAGCGCTCGCGGGCCTCGGCCCCGGCACCCGGCGCGACGGGCGCGGACGTCGCCTCGACCGCGACCGCCCACTCGGGGGCGCTCGCCGCGCCGGACAGCGCCCAGGCCGCCTGCCGGGCGGCGCCGACGGCCACGTACTCACCGGGCGCGGGCACCGCCACCGGCGCCCCGAGGAGGTCCGGGGCGATGCGCTGCACCGCGGCGGACTTCGCGGCGCCGCCGATGAGCAGCACGCGCTCGACCGGGCAGCCGGCGTCGCGGACGGCGTCGACGGCGTCCGCGAGCCCGAGGAGCATCCCCTCGACGACGGCGCGGGCGAGGTTGGCCGGTGTCGCGTTCGAGCGGGTCAGCCCGTGCAGGCTGCCGGTGGCGGTCGGCAGGTTCGGGGTGCGCTCGCCGTCGAGGAACGGCAGCAGGGTCATCCCGCCGGCCCCGGGCTCGGCCGCGAGGGCCAGCCGGTCGAGCTCGGCCAGGTCGACCCCGAGGGTCGCGGCGCCGGCGGTGAGCACCCGGGCCGCGTTCAGTGTGCACACGAGCGGGAGGAAGGCGTCCTCGGCGTCGGCGAAGGACTGGACGAAGCCGCGCGCGTCGGCAGTCGGGCGGTCGTGGCGGGCGAAGGCGGTGCCGCTGGTGCCGAGGGAGACCACGACGTCGCCGCGGCGGAGCCCGAGCCCCAGGGCGGCGCCCATGTTGTCGCCGGTCCCCGGCGCGACGGCCATCCCCTCGCGGGTGCGCCCGACGACCTCGGCCGGGTCGGCGACCCGCGGCACGGCGAGGTCGCGCCCGGCGGCCATCCGGAGCAGGTCGGGTCGGTACTCGCGGGTGGCCGCAGAGAAGTACCCCGTGCCCGAGGCATCGCCGGCATCGGTGGTCCACTCCTCGAAACCGCCTGCGGCGGAGAGGATCCGGCCGGTCAGCCAGTCGTGGGGGAGGACGACGCGTGCGGCCCGGCTCATCGACTCCGGCTCGTGGTCGCGCACCCAGCGCAGCTTGGCCGCGGTGATGGCGGCGAGCGGCACGACGCCGACCGCCTCCGCCCACGCGTGGGCGCCGCCGAGCTCGTCGACGAGGTCGCGCGCGGTGCCGGCGGAGCGCGTGTCGTTCCACAGCAGGGCGGGCCGCACGACCTCGTCGGCGTCGTCGAGCAGCACCATCCCGTGCTGCTGACCTCCGACGGCGAGCGCCGACACCCCCTCGAGCAGGCCGCCCGCGGTCGCCTCCTCCCAGGCCTGCCACCAGTGCACCGGGTCGACCTCGGTGGCGTCGGGGTGGGTGCCGCGTCCGAGGCGGACCACCTCTCCGGTCTCGGCGTCGCACACGGCGACCTTGCACGACTGGGTGGAGGTGTCGACGCCGGCGACGAGCGGACGGTCGGTCATCGGGCGAACCTTTCGGAGGGATTCTTGGTCCGGTGTGCTCACGTGAACGATAATCCGCTCACGTGAGAGCGGAGAGGACGCATCCCGTGGCCGAGACCGAGCCGGTCGGGCCGCCCGAGGTCGGGCGGGCGCCCGAGCCGTTGCGTGCCGTCGAGGCGGCCCTGGCGTCCGAGGCGGCCCGGCGCCACTACCTCGGCGGCGAGAGCAAGGTCGAGATCGCCGCGGCCATGGGGGTGAGCCGGTTCAAGGTGGCCCGGCTGCTCGAGGCCGCGCGGGCCGCGGGCATCGTCCGCATCGAGATCGTCGAGCCCGGCGGCGTCGACGGCGAGCTGTCGGCCCGGCTGCGGGCGGCCTACGGGCTGCGTCGCTGCCTCGTCGTGGACTGCGCCGACGACGCCCCTCGGCTCCGGGCCCAGGTCGGGTCGGCCGGCGCCGACGTGCTCCTCGACCTCGTCGGCCCGGACGACGTCCTCGGGCTGCCGTGGGCCCGCACGGTCAGCGCGCTCCTCGACGCGCTGCCCGCGCTCCCGCCGGTGCCGGTCGTCCAGCTGAGCGGCTCGATGGTCATCCCCGGGGAGCACAGCCCCGTCGACATGGTGCGGGCCGCGGCCGGCCTGGCCGGCGGCGAGGCGCACGTGTACTACGCGCCGTTCATCCTCGACGACGCCGAGAGCGCCGCGGCGATGCGACGCCAGGCGGCCGTCGCGCGCGCCATGGACGAGGTCGCGCGGGTCACCGTCACCGTCGTGAGCATCGGCGCGTGGGTCCCCGGCCACTCGACCATCCACGACGCCGTGGACCCGGCCGTGCGCGCCGACGTCGCGGCCACCGGGGCCGTGGGCGAGGCCCTCGGGGTCTTCGTCGACGCCGAGGGCCGGGCCGTGCACCCCGAGCTCGAGACCCGGATGGTCACGATCGGTCACGAGCAGCTGCGCCGCATCCCCGAGACCGTCGCGCTCGCCACCGGAGCGGCGAAGGCCGCGGCGGTCCGGGCCTTCCTCCTCGGGGGCTGGGTGGACACCCTCGTCACCGACCGCTCGCTCGCGACCGTGCTGGTGCGCGCGGCCGGCGCCTGACGGCCCGGGCGCCGGCCACCCGTCCCCGCGCCACCGGTCAGCGCCCGGCCACCCGCGCCCGGTGCTCGGCGGCCTGACGGGCCGACCAGAGACGGTCGGCGGCGTCGACGCTCGCCCGGTCGTCCACGTCGACCCCGGCCCGCTGCGCCGCCGCGAGGGCTCGCGGGCTGTGCAGGTCGGGGAGCAGGACGCGCTCGGGCCGGATGCTGCGGTCCGCGGCGGCCCACCGGCTCTCCCGGGTCGCGAGGGTGTCGGCCGACGCCGCCGCGGTGCTCCGCAGCGCGGCGGTCACGGTCACGGTCGCGCCGGTCAGGTAGGGGCTGACCGCCGGGGTGTACCCGTTCGCGTGCCCCTCCTTCTTCGGGTGGTAGCTGTTCTCGATCGGGTTGGACAGGCCGTTGATCCACTCCGGGCTGTCGCACACGGCGTGCCCGACGAAGCGCGAGGTGGGGTTGGCGAACGAGAAGCCGGCCGCCGCGGCCCGCTGCGCGGTGACCGAGTTGATGAGGTCGGCGGTGGCGTTGAGGCGCTTCTCCTCGGCGGGGGAGAACCACGTCAGCGCGTTGCAGTCCTCCCCGTTGAAGATCCGCGGGTAGCCGACGACCGTCACCCGGGCCTTCGGCGCCCTGGCCCGGATGCTCGAGTACAGCGTCGACAGACGGGTCTTCAGGGTGCCGCTGATGAACGCCTGGGCGTCGTCGACCGCGCCGTTGCAGTCGCTCATCCACCCCGGCTGCGCGCACTCGGTCAGCACGTCCGCGAAGCCGGCGTCGTTGCCGCCGATCGAGATCGAGACGTACGAGGTCGACGCCGACAGCGCGGAGAGCTGGGTGCGCGTCACGTCGGCGACGGTCGCGCCGGAGCAGGCGCGGAAGGTGAGGGCGTACCCCTTGGCCGACGCGATGAGCGACGGGTAGGCGTACACGGAACGCAGGCAGGAGGTGCCGTCCGCGATGTAGTCGCGGGTGCCGGTACCGGAGGAGTAGCTGTCCCCGAGGGCGACGTAGGAGGGCGCCGCCGCCTGGGCGGGCAGGGCGGTGAGCGCGAGTGCGGCGGCCGATCCGAGCGCGGCGGTGGCCATGGCACGTCGTCGGGACATGGGTGTTCCTCCTGGGTGGACGTGGTGGGGTGGGTGCGGCTCACGCTAGGGCGGGGAGCGGTCGCGCGCCTCCCGGGCGGGTCGCCCGGCCGGGGCAGCACTCCCCGGGCCGGTGCGCGCGGCCCGCCGCGTAGCATCGCCCGAATGGCCCTCACCGACCTCTCCCGCTGCTCGGCGGCGGCCCGGCACCGGCGCGAGCCCCTCGGGGGGTCCGCTCCGGTCGCGAGCCGCTGGCTCCTCGTCGAGCACCCCGGGCCCTGGGCCAGGCAGCCGCTCGAGACCCCGCCGTTCCTCGGCCGGCTGGGCGAGGAGATCGAGTCCACCTGCGCCTCCTTCGGCGGCCGCGCCCTCCTCGTACGCCGCCAGGGCCGGCGCGGGACCGACCCAGGGGAGCGCCACTGGTTCGCCGTCGACACGGTGCGCCGCACCTGGCTGCGCGGCACCTGGCGCACCGCCGAGGACGTCCTGGCGGCCGCCCGAGCCCTCGGGACACCGTTGAGCGCCAGCGACACCGACGCCGAGCCGATGCTGCTCGTGTGCACCCAGGGCACCCGCGACGCGTGCTGTGCCGTGCGGGGGCGGCCGATCGTCGCCGGCCTCGCGCGCGAGTGGCCCGAGGAGGTCTGGGAGTGCACCCACCTCGGGGGCCACCGGTTCTCGGGCACGCTGCTCGCCCTCCCCGACGGCGCCTGCTACGGCTACCTCGACGCCGAGACCGTGACGCCGCTCGTCGCCGACCACCTGGCCGGCCGGGTCGACGGCCGCCACCTGCGGGGGGTCACCCGCTGGGAGCCCGCCGTGCAGGCCGCGCTGGCCCGCGTGCTCGCCGACCACGGACCGGCCGGGCTCGCCGACGTCGTCCCCGGCCGTGTGGACTCCGAGGGCGACGTGACCCGCGTCGAGGTGCTCGGCTCCGGGCCGGTCCCCGACCGCGTCCTCGTCGAGGTCCGTTCCGAGCAGGTCTCGGACTGGAGCCTCAGCTGCGGTGCCGGACCGAAACCCGCCGTCGTGCGACGCACCGAGGTCCTCGACGCGCGATGACCCCGGTCAGGACGACGACGCGGACGAGGAGGGCACGTCCTCGATGGACGGCTCGACACGGGTGTCGGCGGTCTTCTCGCAGGTGCGCTTCGGGTCCGCCGCCCGGGTGTCGATCCGGCTGCCGTTGATGATCGACACGTCGTCGTAGGCCGGCCGTCCCTCGATGACGTCGCGGAAGCGGTAGCGCGTGAGGGACGACAGCCGGCAGTCGGTGCCGAAGGTCAGCACGTCGAACGAGGAGGGCTGGCCGACCAGCTCCTCGCCGTCCCCGGCGCTGAGGAAGTGGCTGAACGGGCCGCCGCCGGTGAACGTGCCGACCTGGATCCGGTTGCCCTCGAGGTCGGTCGAGTGCATGTGCCCGTTGAGCAGGATCCCGCCGGCGAGCCCGGAGACGGCCCACGGCTCGTGGCTGACGACGACGTCGGGCGGTGTGCGACCCTCGAACGCCTTCTCGAAGGCGTCGCGCGCCGGCAGCTGCTTGGCCCGCGAGCCGGTGCCGGAGTCGCCGAACCAGCGCGGGTCGTTGAACCCGGCGATGGTCACGCCCGCGACGGTCACCTCGCGGTACCCCGCGTCGCCGGGCGGCTGGAGCAGCACGACGTTGGGGATCTTCCCCATCCGGCTCAGCACGGCCGTGTCCGTGGCGCTCATGGCGTCGTGGTTGCCGCGCACGAACACGTACGGCACGCCGAGCGACTGGATGCCGGCGAACATCCCGGCGGCCTCGCCCTCCTGCACGGTGCCGAAGTTCACGAGGTCGCCGGAGTCGATGACGAGGTCGATGCTCTCGGTCTCGATGACCGACTTCATGAGCGAGTACTGGTTGCCGCCGTGGATGTCGCTGACGAAGAGGACGCGCAGCGCGGGGGTCGACTCGAGCGACCCGGCGGCGTACTTCTGCTGGAGGGCCGTCGAGAGCGCCAGCAGGTTGCGGACGTACGGGGTGACCTGGCTCGCCCGGCTCTCGACGTCGTCGAGCAGGCCGGCGTTGCGCTGGAAGGTGCCGAGGACGTCGGTGGCGCGCAGCGAGGTCTGCCGGCTCGGCTGGTAGGTCGTCCACAGCGAGGCGGCGGTGCCGACCGTGGCGACGGTCCAGGCCACCACCGACGCGACGACGAGCACGTGCGGTGGCCGGCGGCGGCGGGCCATCACGTAGACCCCGAGGACGAGCAGGACGAGGACCAGGGCGCCGATCCCGAAGCGCAGGACGACGTCGAGGGCGACGTCGCGGATGGCCGAGTTCAGCTCCTCGGGCCCGGGGCGCAGGCTCGCGAGGCTCACCGTCGGACGCGAGAGGACGTCGGTGATGCTCGCCTTGACCTGGGGCACCGTGCGCACCCCGGGGGCGAGGCCCGAGAACGTGACCCGCACGTCGCCGAAGGTCGTCTCGGCGGCGAGCTCGCCGAGCCGGGCGGGGGCGGCGTCGAGGGTGACGGAGGCCCGGTAGGTGCGCGTCTCGGCGGTGGCGGGGGCGACGGTCGTGGCGGCGATGCCCGCGGCGAAGCAGGCCCCGACGAGCAGCACGGTGCCGAGGGCGTGGCGCAGGCGGTGCGACCCGATGCGGTGGCCGGCGCTCCACCAGAGCCCGACCGCGGTGACGAGCGGCCAGAGGGCGGTGGCCCCGGCGACGAGCCGCTCGTGGAGCCCGAACGCGCTCCCCCCGATCCCGACGCCGAGCGAGGCGACGGCGGCGAGCAGCACGGCGGCGGCAGGCCACGCGACGCGCGGGCGGAGGACCGGGGGCCGGTCCGGCCCGGCGGCGAGGGCCGGCCACACCGCGAGGAGGAGGAAGGAGAGCGACGCGACGGCCGTGTGCACGAGCGAGGACTCGTCGCGGGACGGCAGCGGGACGCAGGCGACGGCCACGGTGGCCAGGCCGCCGAGGCCGAGGGCGACCCGACCCCACCGGCGGGCCGCCCCGAGCGCCCAGGCGGTGACGAGGTGGCCGACCCCGGTGAGGACGAGCGCGGTGGTCATCACCCAGCGGTGCGGCGTGGCGAGCGAGGCGAGCGCGCTGATCGACTCGGCCCGCTCGTCGAAGCCCGGCCCGACGAGGTTCGCCGCCCAGCTCCACCCGCCGACCAGCGCGACCAGCGTCGCGGCGGCGCTGGCGACGGCGGTCCGGGGGTGTCCGGCGGGGCGGGCCATGGCGACCACCCTAGGTCGGGCACCTGCGGGCCCGGGCCGGGTCCCACGACCTAGGGTGGCAGTGTGCCCGGCACCCCTTCGCTCCCGGACGTCCTCGCCCGCCCGTTCGCCGCGGTGCTGCTCGACATGGACGGCACCCTCGTCGACTCCACGCCCTCGGTCGTCCGCTCGTGGCTGCGCTGGTGCGAGGAGTACGGCGTCGACCCGGCCCGGCTGGCCGGCCAGCACGGCGTCACCGCGCGCAACCTCATCGCCGGGCTGCTGCCGGCCGAGCAGGGCGAGGAGGCCTTCCGGCGGATCGAGCGGCTCGAGGTCGAGGACGTCGAGGGCACGACCCTCCTGCCGGGCGCGCACGACCTGCTCGTCGCCCTCCGCGACGCCGGCGTGCCGACGGCCATCGTCACCTCCTCGAGCGGCCCGCTGGCCGAGGCCCGGCTCGGCGCCACCGCGCTGCCGCACCCGGAGGTCGTCGTGACCGCCGACGACGTCGTGCGCGGCAAGCCCTTCCCCGACCCGTGGCTGCTCGGGGCCGAGCGGCTCGGGGTCGCCCCGGCCGACTGCCTCGTCGTCGAGGACGCCGTGGCGGGGCTGCGGGCGGCCCGTGACGCGGGGTGTGGTGGCCTCGTCGCCGTCACGACGACGACCGACCGCGCCGACCTCGCGGAGGTCGCGGACCTCGTCGTCAGCTCGGTCGCCGACCTGCGGGTCGACCTCTCCGGAGGGCAGGCCCGTCTCACCGGCGCCGCCGGGACCTCCCCGGGTGGGCCGCCCACCGCCTAGGGTGCACCTCGTGGATGCCGACGTCGTGGTCGTGGGAGCCGGGCTGGCCGGCCTCGTCGCCGCGTGCGAGGTCGCCGACCGGGGTGGTGCGGTCGTGCTCCTCGACCAGGAGTCGGAGGCCGACCTCGGCGGTCAGGCGTGGTGGAGCTTCGGCGGGCTGTTCCTCGTCGACTCGCCCGAGCAGCGGCGGATGGGGATCCGCGACTCGGTCGACCTCGCGTGGCAGGACTGGCAGGGCACCGCCGGCTGGGACCGGCTGACCGCCCCCGACGGCGGGCCCGGTCCGGACCACTGGGGGCGCGAGTGGGCCCGCAGCTACGTCGACTGGGCGGCCGGCGAGAAACGCGACTGGCTCCGGGCGCAGGGCGTCTCGTTCTTCCCGGTCGTCGGCTGGGCCGAGCGGGGCGACGGGACGAGCGGGGGCCACGGCAACTCCGTCCCGCGGTTCCACATCCCGTGGGGCACCGGCACGGGGGTCGTCGCACCGTTCGAGCGGCGGATCCGCGAGCACATGGCCGGCGGCCGCGTCGTCTACCTGCCGCGGCACCGGGTCGACGAGCTGGTCACGACCGGCGGCGTCGTCAGCGGCGTGGGCGGTTCCGTTCTCGCCGAGGACGACTCGCCTCGAGGAGTGGCGAGCAGCCGGGAGGTCGTCGGGCCGTTCGAGTACGGCGCGCAGGCCGTGCTCGTGGCCTCCGGAGGCATCGGCGGCAACCACGACCTGGTGCGTGCGAACTGGCCGGAGCGGCTCGGCACGCCGCCGGCGACGATGCTCACCGGCGTCCCCGCGTACGTCGACGGCCGGATGCTCGGCATCACCGAGGCGGCCGGGGGCACGGTCGTGAACCGCGACCGGATGTGGCACTACGTCGAGGGCGTGCGCAACTGGGACCCGGTGTGGCCGGGGCACGCCATCCGTATCCTCCCCGGCCCGAGCTCGCTCTGGTTCGACGCCCGCGGCGACCGGCTGCCCAGCCCCTACCTGCCCGGCTTCGACACCCTCGGCACGCTGGACCACCTGCGGCACACCGGGTTCGACCACTCGTGGTTCGTCCTCAACCGCTCGCTCGTCGGCAAGGAGTTCGCGTTGTCGGGGTCGGAGCAGAACCTCGACCTCACCGAGCGTCGGTACCGCGACGTCCTGCGGCGCCCGGTCACGGCGGTGCCGCCGGCCGTGCAGGCGTTCCTCGACCACGGCGAGGACTGGCTGACCGCCGACACCATCGGCGGGCTCGTCGCGCGGATGAACGAGCTCGAGCCGGACACCCCCATCGACCCGGCGCACCTCGAGCGGCAGGTCGTCGAGCGTGACCGCCAGGTCGACAACCCGTTCACCAAGGACGCCCAGGTCGCGGCCATCCGCGTCGCGCGCCGCTACCGCGGGGACCGGCTGACCAAGCGCGCCTTCCCGCCCCACCGCATCCTCGACCCGAGGCACGGACCCCTCGTGGCCGTCCGGCTGCGGGTCCTGTCCCGCAAGACGCTCGGCGGCCTGCACACCGACCTCGGTGGTCGGGTCCTCGGCGCGGACGGGACGCCGGTGCCGGGGCTGTACGCGGCGGGGGAGGTGTCGGGCTTCGGCGGCGGTGGGGTGCACGGGTACCGCGCGCTCGAGGGCACCTTCGTCGGGGGCTGCCTCTTCAGCGGCCGGCAGGCCGGACGAGCCATCGCCGCCGCACTCTGACTCAGCGGCCCGGCTCGAGCAGGACCTTGAGGCTCGTCGGGTCCGAGCGCAGCGTCTCGAGCGCCTGCGCGTACTCGGACAGCCCGAACCGGTGGGTGACGAGCCCGTCGGTCCGCACCCGCCCGGACCGCAGCAGGGCCAGCGACCGGTCGAGGCAGTCGACCTGCGCGAAGGAGCCCTTGACGGTCAGCTGCCGCCGGAACACGTCGTAGGGGCTGAGCGGGATGCGGGCGTCCTCGCGGCACATCCCGTAGACGAAGACCGTGCCGTTCGTCGCGGTGAGCCACGGGAGGGTCTCGACGACCGACGCGGCGCCGGTGACGTCGACGGTCACGTCGAAGCCGCCCGGCTGGAGGTCGCGCAGCGTCCGTGCCGTCTCGGCGGCCTCCCGGGTCACCTCGACGACGCGGTCGACGCCGTAGGCCGTCGCGAGGTCCAGCTTGAAGCGGGTCGGGGCGGCGACCGTCACCCGGCCGGCGCCGCCGTGGAGCAGCAGCTGCGCGAGGAGCAGCCCCGTCGTCCCCGCCCCGACGACGAGGACGTCGGCCCCGGGACGCAGCCCGAGGACGTCCATCCCGTGCACGGCGCACGCGAGGGGCTCGGCGAGCACGGCGACCTCCGGTGGCAGGTCGTCCGCCGGGTAGACCTTGTGCGCGGGGCTGAGCAGCGACTCGGCGAAGCCACCGGGCGCGTTGACCCCGAGCGAGTGGAAGTGCTCGCAGAACAGGTGGTTCCCGCGGGAGCACTCGGGGCAGCGCCCGCACGCCGACGCGTTGTCGACGGCGACCCGCTGCCCGGGCTCGACGTGCGTCACGCCCGCGCCGACCGCGCGCACCGTGCCCGTCGCCTCGTGCCCGGGCGTCAGCGGGAAGGCGGCGAAGAAGCCGCCCTCGGGCAGGTGCAGGCGGGTGCCGCAGACCCCGGCGAGGTCGACGTGGCGGCCCCCCTCGCCCGCCCCGGCGACCGGTCGCGGCACCTCGCGGACGGTGAGCGACCGCGGCGCGTCGTAGACGACCGCCCGCATCGTGGCGTCGGTGGCGGCGGTGGCGGCGGGGGAACCGGGAGCGGGCGCGGCATCGGACACATTCACCTTCCTAGCGGACCGGACCGACCGACGACAGGCCCCGCCCACGCCTCGTTAGACTCGCCGGGTGCCGCCGACGACCCGCATCCCGGCCGAGGTCGGGCGCCCTCTCCACCGGCACACCGACTTCCGCCGCTTCTGGCTCGCGCGACAGGTCTCCGTCGCCGGCACCCTCGTCACCGCGGTCGCCCTGCCGGTCCTCGTCTACCGGCTGAGTGGCAGTGCGTCGCTCACCGCCCTCGTCACCCTCGTCGAGGGCCTGCCGTACCTCCTCCTCGGCCTCTTCGCCGGAGCGCTCGCCGACCGGCTCGACCGGCGCCGGGTCATGGTCGCCGCCGACGTCGTCAGCGCCCTCGCCATCGGCTCGGTGCCGGTCGCGCACGAGCTCGGTGTGCTCACCGTCTGGCACGCGCTCGTCGCCGGCTTCCTCGCCCAGGCGAGCTTCGTCTTCTTCGAGGGCGCGGCGTTCGGTGCGTTGCCGGCCATCGTCGGCCGCTCGCGGCTCGGCGCGGCGAACGCGGCGATCTGGGGCTTCGGCTCGCTGCTGGACCTCGGGATGCCGATGCTCGCCGGCGTCCTCCTCGCGGCGGTGCACCCGGCGATGCTGCTCGGGGTCGACGCCCTGAGCTTCCTCGCCTCGGCAGCCGCCGTCGTCGGCATCGCCACCCGGCTGAGCGCCGCCCGCGACCTGCCGCCGCTGCGGCCCCGCGCCCTCGTCGACGAGGTGGCCACCGGGCTGCGGTTCCTCGTCGCGCACGCGGGCGTGCGCTCGCAGACCGTCGTCGGCTTCCTCCTCTCGCTCTCCGGCGCCGGGTTCATGGCCCTCTCGGTGCCGTACGCCGACCGGCTCCTCGGGGTCGGCACGAGCGGATGGCGGTTCGGTGCCGTCTTCGCCGCCTGGGGGATCGGCGGGATCCTCGCCGCGACGCTCACGCCACGCCTCCACCGTCGGGTCTCGACGAGCCGGGCGACCCTGCTCGCCCTCCCGCTGGCGGCGGCCGCGGGGCTCGTCGTGGCCACGACCGCGTCCTGGACGGTGTCGGTCGTCGCGATGGTGCTGTGGGGCATCGGCTACCAGTCGGTCCTCCTCACCTCGATGACCTACCGGCAGATGGCCACGCCCGAGCCGCTGCTCGGACGGGTCAACACGGCCGGGCGGATGCTCTCGTTCGGCGTCGGGTGGACGGTCGGCGCGCTGGGTGCCGGTGCGCTCGCGGCCCTCGTCGGCACCCGCGGAGCCATCGTCGGCGTGGTGTCGGTCGGGGTGCTCGCCGCGGGCTTCGGCTGGCTCTCCCCGCTCCGGACGCTGGGCGCGGACCCGCACCCCGAGGAGGACCCGACGTGACCGAGGTCGAGGTCGTCGACGCCGTGCCGACCCGCTTCACGGCGAGCCGGTGGGGGCTGCTCGCCGCGTTCTCGCTCGTCGTCGCCACGACCCAGGTGCTCTGGCTGACCTTCGCGCCGGTGACCGTCGAGTCGGCCCGCGCGCTCGGGGTGTCGGAGGGCCTCGTCGGCGACCTCGCCGTCGTCAACCCGCTGCTCTTCGTCGTGCTCGCCCTCCCAGCAGGGCGGTTCGTCGACCGCGGCCTGCACGCGACGCTCACCGCCGGTGCCCTGTGCACCGTCGCCGGCGCCCTCGTCCGGCTCGTCGACACCTCGTCGTACGGGTGGCAGCTGGCCGGTCAGCTCCTCGCCTCGGTGGCCCAGCCGCTCGTCCTCACGGCGACGACGACGCTCGCCGCCCGCTGCTTCCCGCCGCGCGAGCGCACCGTGGCCATCGCCGTCGGCAGCGCGGCACAGTTCGTCGGGGTGCTCGTCGGCGCCCTCGGCGGCGCCCCCCTCGTCGCGGCCGGCGGGCTGCCGCGGCTGCTCACCGCCCACGCCGTCCTCGCGGTCGTCGGCTCGGTCCTCCTCCTCGTCATGCTGCGGGTCGCCGTCGTCGCCCCGGTGGCGCACCGCGACGCCCACGGGCTGCGTTGGCTCCGGCACGAACCGCTGCTCTGGCGGCTCGCCGGGCTCCTCCTCGTCGGCGTCGGGGTCTTCAACGCCGTCGCCACCTGGCTCGACCCGGTGATGGCCGGCCTGGGGCACCCGGGGGTGGGCGGCCCGCTGATCGCCGTCACCACGGTCGCCGGCATCCTCGGGGCGGCCGTGCTCCCCGGGCCGGCCGCCGCACGCGGACACCGGCGGACCCTCCTCGCCGTCGCGACCGCCTGCACCGGTGTGGTGTTCGTCCTGCTCGTGTTCCTGAACACGCCCGTCGTCGCGGGGGTGTTGCTCGCCGTGCTCGGGTTCGTCCTCCTCGCCGGGCTCCCGGTGGCGCTCGAGTGGTCCGAGGCGCACGTGGGGGTCGCCCGCTCCGGCACAGCGACGGCGTTCCTCCTCCTCGCCGGCAACCTCGGCGGGGTGCTGCTCGTCCTCGCGGTCCAGCCGTTCGTCGGGATGCCCCGCCTCGCGCTCGGTGTGGTCGCCCTGGCGGCCCTGCCGGGGCTGTGGCTCGCGCTGCGGCTGCCGCGCCGCGAGGACCCGGCCTAGAGGTACTGGCCGGTGCCCTCGGCGTGACCCGGCTCCCCCGGGTGCTGCTGCGGCACCGGCATCCCACCGGGCCCGGCCGGGCCGTGCCCGCGCCCGGGCTGCATCCCGGGCGGCAGGGCGCGCATCTGCTGCAGCTGGGCCTGGGCGGCCATCTGCTGGGCGACGAGCGCGGTCTGGATGCCGTGGAAGAGGCCCTCGAGCCAGCCGACGAGCTGGGCCTGGGCGATGCGCAGCTCGGCGTCCGACGGCTCGGCGTCCTTGAACGGCAAAGCGATCCGTTCCAGCTCGGCGACGAGCTCAGGGGCGAGGCCGTCCTTGAGCTCGGCGATCGAACGGTCGTGGATGGCGGCGAGGCGGGCCCGGCCGCGTTCGTCGAGGGGGGCGCTGCGGACCTCCTCGAGCAGCTGCTTGACCATCGACCCGATGCGCATCACCTTGGCCGGCTGCTCGACGAGGTCGGCGGGGTTGCGGGCGGCCTCGTCGTGCTCGTGCTCCTCGCCCTCCGCCGGTCGCGGCGCGACACCCATCCCCTCGGGGGTCACGACGACGACGCGGTCGGGGTCGCCGACGACGGTGGCGGGGACGGCCCGGCCCGCGTCGTCGTCGGCGGGGTCGCGGTCGGTGCGGGGCTGGTCGCTCATGCCCCCATCCTGCCCCGCGCGACGCCGGGCCGTGCGTTGACATGGACAGTGGATAGGCATATCGTCTGTCGATACCACCCCGCTTCTCGAGACGAGGAGGGGGCGATGGGCCCCGCCCCCCCCCACCGCCGCGACCTGTTCGCCTTCGGGCGGTCCGACCGGTGGGGGCTGGCCCTGCTCGTCGGCCTCGTGGGAGTCGTCACCGTCGTCGTCCAGGTCGTGCAACCGGCCGCGCGGTGGGTCGGTGGCGACCCGATGCCGGTCGGGTACGCCGGCCGGGTCCGTGTGCCCGCGCTGGACGCGCTCGGGGTGCGGCACGAGGACGGGTCCGTCACCGCCCTGGTCCCCGACCCCGGGACGACCGTGCGCGTCGTCGACCTCCTCCTCGGGCTCGCGCTCAGCGCGGTCGTCCTCGGGGCCGGATGGCTCGTCCTGCGGGTCATGCGTGACGTCGCGGCCGGCGACCCGTTCCGCCCGGTCAACGTCACCCGCCTGCGGGTGCTCGCCGGCCTCGTCGCCATCGCGCTGCGGGGGGTGTGGTTCGGCCGGGCCTCGGTCGACGGGGGGGCCCTGACCCGGGTCGGGCCGGACCTCGCCGTCCTCGTCCTCGACCTGCCGTGGGTGCCGGTCCTCGCGGGCACCGTCGTGGCCCTCCTCGCCGAGGCGTTCAAGCTCGGTGGGCGGCTGCGCGACGACGTCGCGGGCCTCGTCTGATGCCGGTCGACGAGCCGCACCGCGTCGTCTGCCACCTCGACCGGCTGCTCGAGGAGCGCGGGATGACCCTCGCGGCCCTCGCCGAGGCGGTGGGCGTGACGGTCGTCAACCTCTCGGTCCTCAAGAACGACCGGGCGAAGGCCATCCGGTTCAGCACGCTGACGGCGGTGTGCGACGTCCTCGTCTGCCAGCCCGGCGACGTGCTGACCGTCGAGCCGACCGCCTGACCCGGTCCGACCGCCCAGCGCCGGGCCCCCGCACCTCACGCGTATCGGGTCACCCGATACGGCCGCGCTTCACCCCGGAACCGTTCCCGGGTGAAGCGCAGGGACGTCGGGTGAAGGGGCGGGCCGGCGGAGCAGCGGCTGGCCGACGAGGGCGAGCACCGCTGCGGCGACCCCGGCGGTGACGGTGACGGCGAAGGCGCCGGTGTGCCCGTGCCCGTCGGCGATGCGCCCGGCGACCGCCGACCCGACGGCGTAGCCGAGCCCGGTGACCGACGCCAGCAGCGTCATCGCCGTCCCGACCCGCGCCGGCGGCACGGCCCGCTCGCCGAGGACGAAGACGCTGATCATGTACGGCGCGACGACGAAGCCGAGGACGAGCACGACGAGGAAGAGCCGCGGCACGGTGTCGGTGAGCAGGAGCGGCGCCGAGAGCACGGCGAGCCCGGTCGCCGCGACGAGGACCCGCGAGGGCACCGTGAAGCGCGCGGGCAGCCCGGCGATCGCGAGCCCGGCGACGACCGACCCGACGCCGAGCGTCGCGTGCACGATGCCCGCGAGGCCGGCCTGCCCGGCGAGGGTGGTCAGCACCGTCGTCCCGGTCTGCACCGACCCGAAGATCACGCCCATGAGCAGCTGGGCGCCGAGGAGGACGGCGAAGGTCGCGGTGAGGATGCGCCCGCCGGCCTGCGCCGACGGGCGGTGCGCGTGGGCCAGCCGCGCCGTCGGGTGCACGGCGAACGCGGTGCCGAAGCCGAGGAGGACGACCGCCGCGATCGCCACCGCCAGCGCCGGGCTCACGAGGACGGCGAGGACGCCGACCAGGGCCGGACCCATGACGAAGGACGCCTCGTCGGCCGCGCCCTCGTACGAGAACGCGGTCTCCATCAGCCGCGGCTGGTGCTCGCCCTGGTGGCGGGTCATCGGCCGCCACCGCACCCGGGCCAGCGGCCCGACCTGCGGCATCAGCGCGCCGGCGATCGCGGCCGCCGCGACGACGACCGCCGGAACCGCCCCACCCCGGGCGAGCGCGACGAGGGCGAGCAGCCCGAGGCCGCCGGCGACCGACTGGACCAGGACGACCGGGCGCTGGCCCACCCGGTCGGCGACGCCACCGGCCACCGGGGCCCCGGCCGCGTTGGCGACGGCGAGCGCGCCGGCCGCGGCCCCGCCGAGGCCGTACGAGCCGGTCGTGCCGGAGACGAGGAGGAGGGTGCCCATCTGGCTCATCGCGAGCGGCAGGCGGCCTATGAACGCGACGAGGACGTAGAGGGGACCGGCGAGGGAGAACAGCCGCCGGTAGCTGGCGATCGGTGACACGGGGGTTGGGCCTTCGGGTCGGGCGCCCTCCCGAGAAGGGGTAGGGCGGAGCGGGTGTGCGCCGTCCCCACCTCACACGGCGCACGGAAGACCCTGTGCGTCCGCCCATTCTACCGGCCCCGCGGGGGTGCCCCGGCCGCCGGGCCCGTGGGGTCGCCGGGCGGGTACCCTGGGGGCCCGGGGGATTACCCGCCGCCGCGAGCACCGCCGCGAGGACCGGCACGAGCACCCCGACCGTCGCGAGGTCGGCCCACGGGATGACGAGGATGCTCTGCCCGTCGAGCGAGGTGCTGGTCAGGGGGTCCCACCCCTGCGCGGTCAGCGGGCGGGCGATGGCGACACCCGGGACCAGCCCCACCGCGACGCCGAGGACGCAGCCGACCGCAGCGAGGACGAAGGCCTGGGCCGCCGCCATGACCCGCCGGGTGCCCCGGGTCGCGCCGAGCGCGGCGAGGGTGGCCTGGTCGGTCTGCTGCTCGGCGAGGGTGAGCGCGGTCGAGGTGAGGACGACGACGAGGATGAGGACGGCGAAGACCCCGAGGAGGATCGCGACGAAGAGCCGGTCGTCGCGCTGGAAGCCGTCCTCGCGCTGCACGCCGACCTCGTCGCCGAGTCGCTCGGACATCCGGTCGCGGACGGCGTCGGAGACCGCGGCGCCGTCGGGGTCCCGGACCGTCCACGAGAGCACCCGGGTCGGCCAGTCCTTCGTCAGCGGCGTGCCGGCGGCGAAGGCGAGGTTGCCGCCCAGCAGGCGTCCGGCGGAGTCCTTGGTCAGCGGCAGGTGCACGGCCGGGACGGCCGTGTCGGAGGTGACCGCGACCTCGGGCGGCACCGGCACCTCCGCGGCCGGGTCGACCCGGTAGGTGCCCGTGGCGACCCGGACCGTGTCGCCGCGGCCGCCGAGGAGGACCGCGGCGCCGTCCCTCACCCGGGTCGCGTCGGCGCCGGTCAGCCCGGTGCGTCGCAGCAGCTCGTCGGCGGGCAGGACGAGGACGGTGCCGGAGCCGTTGCTCATCGAGCCGTGCGTCGCGCACTGCTCGGCCCGGGGCGAGGCGGTGATCCAGGGCAGGGTGTCCTCGACCGAGCACCCCTGCGGCACGACGCTGACGAAGTGGGCGTCGTACGGCTGGGTCGGCGGCTGCGGCTCGGTCATCGCGGGGTCGCCGGCGAAGGCGTCGTTCGGGGTCACCGTGAGGCCGGGCGCCGCCGCGGCGACGTCGTCGTCGGTCAGCCCGCTCTGCGACCACGAGCTGACGACGACCTCCCCGGGCAGCGTCGTCGGCAGGTACTCCGTGCGGCGCTGCTCGGTGTCGCTCTCGAGCCCGGTGAGCCCGAAGGTGAGCCCGGCGACGACGGCGAGGACCGCGGCGACGGAGGGCGCGCTGCGGGCCCGGTGCCGGGCGAGGTCGCGGGCGGCCATCCGCAGCGACGTCGGGAGGTGCCGCCCGAGCCGGCCCACACCGGCCAGGACGACGGGGACGAGGAGCAGCGACCCGACGATGAGGACGACCGCGCCGACGACGACGAGGTACTCGGGGGTGGCCTGGAGCTCCCCGGGCAGCATCGCGTGGAGGTCGACGACCCCGGTCCCGCCGAGGGTGAGCACCGCACCGACCACGGCGAGCACGGCTCCCAGGCCGAGGACGAGGAGGCTCGGCCGGGGCGACACGCTCTGGCCCCGCATCACCCCGACGATGTCGAGGCGGCCGAGCCGGCGAGCCGGGATGAGCGCCGCCACGAAGGTGGACCCGGTGGCGCACACCGCGATCGCCGCGAGCACGCCGTAGCGGACGTCGAACGCGGTCGTGAAGAGCGGGTTGCCGGCCAGCGGGGTGAGGCGCATGACGAGCCAGGCCGTGCCGACCCCCGCGACGACCCCGAGGAGCGCCGAGGCGGCGCCGAGCACGACGGCCTGGGCGAGCACGGTCCGGCGGAGGACCGGCGTGTGCGCCCCGTTCGTGGCGGCGAGGGCCAGCGTGCGCCGCTGCCGGGCCGCGCTCACCGCGAAGGCCGGCCCGACGAGGAGCGTCGTCGACACGAGGAGCATCACCGCGGCGAGCCCGACCATCAGCCCCGTGCGCTGGAGGTCGCCCGAGGTGCGCTCGGCGACCTCGGCGGGGACGGCTGAGGCCGGCGGCGGGTGCTGGAGCACGTCGGCCGAGGTGACCCGGAACCCGGAGCGGTTGAGGTCGAGCACCTCGGGCCAGGTGACCGGGTCGTGGCCGAGGACGATCCAGCCGCCGTCGCCGGGGACGCCCTCGGCGACCGGTCCGGCGGTGACGAGGCCGGGCGTGGACCACCCGTCGAGCGCGTCGGCGGTGCCGACGAGCTGCAGGGTGCGCGCGGTGCTGCGCACGGTGACCTCGACCGTGCCGCGGTCCGGCAGGCCCCGGTCGGTCCACGCGCGGGTGACCAGCGCCTCGGCGGGCCGACCGGTGTCGGAGGGCGGCGGCGCCGGCCAGTGCCCGGAGGTGAGCCGCAGCTTGTCGCCGAGGCCGAGGCTGCCGTCGAGGGCGAGCCCCTCGACGGTGAGCCGGCGGTCGCCGTCGGTCAACCGGGCGCTGAAGTGCTCGAGCGGTGCGACGTCGGCGCCGACCAGCCGGGCCACGGCGTCGGCGTTCGCGAACGCCGACCCGTCGCGGTCGAGGCCCGGGACCGGCGTCGCGGCGTCGTCAGCCGTGCCCTGGCCGGTGTCGAGGTCGGGGCCCTGCAGAACCCGGTTGGTGTCCGGCCCCTCGAGGTAGGCCTGTCCGGTGCCCATCGTGCCGGGGATGCGTTCGACCCCGGAGACCTGGCTCGTGTACGCGATGGTGACGACGGCCGACAGGAGCAGGGTGGGCAGGAGCACCATGACGACGACGAGGGCGCTGCGTCCCCGATGGCGGCGCACGTCGCGGCGGGCCATCCGCAGGGCCACCGACCACGACGACCGCCACTGCGCGAGTCGCGACCCGGCGCCGGGTTCGCCTGCGTCGGAACGGGACTCCGGGGCCTCGGGCCGCGGGGGTGCGATGGTGCTCACGCGGGGCCGCCGGCGGCCAGCAGGTCCTCGGCGCGGTCGGAGTCGCCGGTGGAGTCGACGACCCGGCCGTCGCGGAGGAAGACCACGCGGTCGGCCCAGGCGGCGTGCCGCGCCTCGTGCGTGACGAGCAGTCCGGCCACGCCTTCGTCGCAGCGCTCCCGCAGGACGCGGAGCACCTCCTCGCCGGTGTGGCTGTCGAGGGCGCCGGTCGGCTCGTCGGCGAGGACGAACCGCCGGCTGCCGACGAGCGCGCGGGCGATGGCGACGCGCTGCTGCTGCCCGCCGGACATCTGGTCGGGATAGCGGTCGGAGAGGGGCATGAGGTCCATCAGGCCGAGCGTGTGCCGGGCCTGCCGGCGAGCCTGCCGGGCGCGCACCCCGTCGAGCTCGAGGGGGAGGGCGACGTTCTCGGCCGCGGTGAGGCTCGGGATGAGGTTGTAGTCCTGGAAGACGAAGCCCATCCGGCGGCGGCGCAGCCGCGCGAGGTCGCGGGGGGCGAGGCTGCCGAGGGTCTCGCCGCCGATGCTCACGGTGCCCGAGGTCGGGCTGTCGAGGCCGCCGGCGACGTTGAGCAGGGTGGACTTGCCCGATCCGCTCGGGCCCATCACCGCGACGAGCTCGCCGGGGTGGATCTCGAGCGAGACGTGGTCGAGGGCGACGACGCGGGTCTCGTCGTGGCCGTGGACGCGGGTGACGTCGGAGATGACGACGTGCGGTGCGGTGGTCATGCGGGGGTCCCCTCCCGGTGGGCCGGCACCTCGCCGGCGACGTGCTGCGGTGCTGCGGTGGTGCGTGGAGTGCTGGTCCGGGCATGGCGGGCCAGCACCGACTCGACGTGGTCCAGCCAGCGGACCTCCGCCTCGGCGGCGAAGACGAGGTTCTCGAGGACGAGCAGCCAGGCGAGACCGTGCTCGGCGTGCGCCGCCTCCTCGGACGTGGCCCTGCGGGCGCCCTCGGCCGTCCCCTCCGCACGGTCGAGGGCGTCCCGCTTGAGCCGGGTGAGGTCGCGCAGGTGGCGCAGGGTCGCGGTGCGCTGGCCCTGGACCACGCGGTGCACGTCGACCCCCGGGGCCGTCACCGCGAGGGCGAGCTTGATGGTCAGCTCGTCCCGCGGGGTGCTCGTGCGGTCGACCGGCGTGGTCCACCACGACGCGAGCTCGGCGCGCCCGGCCTCGGTGAGCCGGTAGGCGATGCGTCCCTCGGCGTCCGGGTCGCCGGCCTGGGCGACGAGCCCGTCGCGGACCAGCCGGTCGAGGGTCGTGTAGACCTGCCCGACGTTGAGCGGCCAGGTGCCGCCGGTGCGCTGCTCGAACTCGCCCCGCAGCCGGGCCCCGTAGGACTCGCCCTCGGCGAGCAGGGCCATGAGCCCGAGCCGGACCGACATCGGTGCCCCCCTCTCTCCCCGGGCGGATACCGGGTATTGCGTGCTCGACCGGGTATGTATACCGAGTATCACCGGGCGGGTCAAGCACCGGACCCGAGCGTGGCCGGCCGCCCACCGCCCCCGACGGACCTCTGGCCGCCCGCCGCCCCCCCAGCGGGGGGTGACCCCCCCGCCCATCCCCGAGCCCGAGCCCCCCCCTCCCCCGGCGACGAAGGAGGCCCGCCGATGCTCGTCCCGATGACCGTGACCGACTTCATCGACCGCGCGAGGACGGTCTACGGCGACCGGGTGGGCGTCGTCGACGAGCCGAGCCAGGTGGCCGACCCGCTGCCGGACCTCACCTACGCCGAGGTGGCGACGTTGGCGGAGCGCCAGGCGGCGCGGCTCGACGAGCTCGGCATCGCGGTGGGCGACCGGGTGGCGATCGTCTCGCACAACGCGGCCCGGATGCTCGTCTCGTTCTTCGGCGTCTGCGGCTCCGGACGGGTGCTCGTCCCGGTGAACTTCCGGCTGCGCCCGGACGAGGTCCGCTACATCGTCGAGCACTCGGGGGCGCGGGTCCTCCTCGTCGACCCGGAGGTCGACGCGTCGCTGGCGTCCGTGCCGGCCGAGCACCGCATCGTCCTCGGCGACGACGACGCGCTGTACGCCCCCGAAGGCTCGACGCCGCGGCCGTGGGAGCCGGACGAGAACGCGACGGCGACCATCAACTACACCTCCGGGACGACCGCGCGGCCGAAGGGCGTGCAGATCACCCACCGCAACATCTGGACCAACGCCCTGACCTTCGGACTCCACGCCGGGGTCTCCGACCGCGACGTCTACCTGCACACGCTGCCGATGTTCCACGCCAACGGCTGGGGGATGCCGTTCGTGGCCACCGGCCTCGGCGTCAAGCAGGTCGTCCTGCGCAAGGTCGACGGCGCCGAGATCCTCCGGCGGGTGCGTGACCACGGCGTGACCTACCTGTGCGCGGCCCCGGCCGTCGTCAACGCGGTGCTCGAGGCCGCGCAGTCGTGGGAGGGCGAGGTCCCCGGCCGCGACCGGGTGCGCATCATCGTCGCCGGCGCGCCGCCCCCGACCAAGACCGTCGCCCGGGTGGAGGCCGAGCTCGGCTGGGAGTTCATCCAGATCTACGGGCTGACCGAGACCTCGCCGCTGCTCACCATCAACCGGCGGCGCGCGGAGTGGGACGGTCTCTCGGTGGAGGAGCGGGCCGAGAAGCTCGTGCGGGCCGGGGCGCCCGCGCTCGGGGTGACCCTCTCGCTGTCTCCGGACCACGAGGTGCTGGCGCGCTCCAACGTCGTCCTCGAGGGGTACTGGGAGCAGCCCGAGGAGTCGGCGCGCGCCCTCGAGGACGGCTGGTTCCACACCGGCGACGGCGGGAGCATCGGCGACGACGGCTACCTGACGATCTCGGACCGCAAGAAGGACGTCATCATCACCGGCGGCGAGAACGTGTCCTCGATCGAGGTCGAGGACGTCATCTTCAGCCATCCGGCGGTCACCGAGGTCGCCGTCATCGGCGTCCCCGACGAGAAGTGGGGCGAGACGATCAAGGCGCTCGTCGTCCTCGCGCCCGGCGAGTCGGTCTCGGAGGCCGAGCTCATCGCCTGGTGCAAGGAGCGGGCTGCCGGGTTCAAGGCGCCGACCTCGGTGGAGTTCCGCGACGAGCTGGCCCGGACGGCGACGGGCAAGCTGCAGAAGTTCAAGCTGCGCGCGCCGTACTGGGAGGGGCGGGAGCGTCAGGTCAACTGACTGTGAGGATCGCTTTCGCAGCCTGATGGTGGTGGGCTGTGGGTTGGCGGCTT
>OEIU01000286.1_pt1 | contig 50767 bp, 38 predicted proteins | sample 1539221 | NCBI WGS metagenome assembly OEIU01 (sample SAMN03792071, study PRJEB22550) | activated sludge metagenome | feature: wastewater treatment plant; material: activated sludge; isolation source: Wastewater treatment plant of a petroleum refinery complex | place: Argentina: Zarate | collected... | reverse complement strand
TGCGACCCAGAATCGTCGTCCGAAACCAGCGCAGTTGTTGATTTTCGATCATTGGCGCTCGCCAGCGCGGCCGCGGGCGCTTCTGCGCCAGCAGCGTGTCGAGCGACCGGCAGCGGATGATCAACTCGCGTTTGCCGGCCGCAGACGGAATGGCGCGCTCGTGAGCAAGGAACATGTTGTCGCTGGCGAGCAGATGCTCGCCGTCGAGCCATACGTCGGCGACGGACGCAATGCCGTCGAAGCCGAGCACGAGCTTTTCACCGTCGGCGCATGGCGGGGCAGCAAAACGAACCCGAAACCACCAGTCCAGCGCGTCGAAGCGACGGGGCGGATCCGTCAGCGACCAGTGGCCGAGCGAACGCAGCGCCTCGGCCGCGCCCATCGCGGAGCTGATGCTGATCCAGCCGGGATTCGCAGCGGCCAGGGCGGCAGGGTGTTCGAACGCGCCTGGCGGTGTCGAACACAGTTCCCATCCTGTGTTGAGGAACTGGCGTCGATATGAACGGATGCTCCTGACCCGGCCGGTCATTGTCGACCTCAGTTACCGTTCAAGTCATCGATTGCGGCGCTGATGGAACTGATCGTATTGAACACGTTGCGCTTCAGCATGTGGTCGGGAAACTCGACTTCGAATTCACCCTCAAGCGCCAGCATGACATTGACGCTCGCGTGTGACGTCATGCCTGCCTGGTAGAGATCCTGCTCGGTCGTGAGTCCTTCGGCATCCGCGCTGAGGCGGCCGTGGTCTTTCAGAATGCGGCGTATGCGCGCCGCGCGGTCGCTGTCTGTCATGAGTATCTTGGAGTTAGGAAAATACGGGGAGATCGTCGTGCACTTCGCTGGACATGGTTCTCTGGGCCACGACGATAGCGGTCGCCAAATCACCCTCATGGCTGAGGCTCAGTGCCAGTTCATAGGTGCCCGCGCGTTCCGCGGCGCGTTGTGCTGCGCCATTCAGGCGCAGCGAGCAGTCGCCGGAGGGTTGCCGCGCAACCTCAAGATCTGTCCAGGCAATACCTTCGTCAGCTAGCTGTAATGCCTTCATCGCCGCTTCCTTGGCGGCGAATCGGGCTGCCAGCCGTTCGTTCCGGCAAGCGGGGGACGAAGCCGCGTAGGCAATTTCCTGGGATGTGAAAATTCTGGTCAAGAAGCGTTCGCCGAATCTCTCGACTGATTCCGCAATATGGCTCACCCGGACGAGGTCGATCCCTACCCGCAGGTTTGCGGGTGCAGAAGGATGGATAACTCGGGTGGGTAGCATGGATGAGGTTTGGGCCGAAACTGTTGGGCACGCATTGTCCGGATTGGAGCCTGCAAGCTCAAGGAACTTACGGGTACGTATTGTCAAGTACGGGGAGGCGCTGCCGCTGTGAACTGAAGCCGGGTTTGCGAGCAACGCGGGGCTATTCGAGATCAGAAGCGTTGCTGGGCTGAATGGCTGATGGGCTAGTATCCGAGTCTAGGATGATCTGACGCAGAGATCGTTTGAGGAACTGAGTCTCGCCCACGTCCAGATTGCGTTCGGCGTGAGCTTCCGCAGCTTTTGCGGCCGAGACCAGTTCGATCACGATCGATCGGCCAGACTCGGTCAATTCCACCTGCGCATGGGGGTCATAATGGCCATGAAGGCGTACCAGTCCGGCAGCGGCCAGGCCGGCCACCAGTTCGTAATTCACATCCTTACCGGTATATGAAAGCAGTTGCTGCAATTCGTGGAGGGTGCGGCGGTTGGAGACTCCCAGCAGGCTCAGCACGAACCACCCCGCTTCGGTCAGGTCATGTCGCTGGAGTTCCCTGCGCACTTGCAGGAACAACTGATGGTGAGCGCGTCCCAGAAGATAGATCAGAAAGTCTTGGCTGAAACTGCTATCGGGTTCGATTCCCAGTGGCTTCTGATCGGTCGGATTTTCCGCATGCACTGCATGGGCATAGCGACCCGCATGGAATACAAGCGGCCGGCGAGGCGAGTGATCGAAAGACTCAACCTGCCCGACGAAGATCATATGATCGCCACCCTCGTAGCGAAAGGCGGTGCGACATTGAAATCGGGCGGAGCAATCCCGCAGCAGCGGCACTTCGCCCAGCCCGCGATCTATCGGCAGGTTCGCGAACTTATCTGCCGATGCGCGCGAGAAGCGCGTCGACATCGATTCCTGGTCAGACGCAAGGATGTGGACGGCAAAGAAATCGGTGCTCATGAAAACCGGCAGGGCCCGGGAAGTTCTCGCCAGGCTCCACAAGATCATTGGCGGGTCGAGCGACACCGAGTTGAAGCTGTTGGCGGTCAGTCCGACATCTGATCCTTCGGAAGAGCGTGCAGTGACAACGGTAACGCCGGTGGCGAACGAGCCTAAAGCGCTGCGAAATGAACGGGCGTAGGTAGGATCGGATTGCATGATTCGAACTGTGGATGCGTCCGCGGGGTGTGGCAAGGCTTGGCTTGTGGGGGTGCCATAGCCACTCGCGAAGGCACTAAGCCGTTTTGAAAACGCACTTCATCTCATCGGCTACATAAATCCTCCTGTCGAAACTGCTGACACATTGCGTCCCCATGACCGTGTGGGTTGCAGGCGAGTACCAGTAACGGATTGTTCTTGCAATGATTAATACTGATGGCACGAATCGTGCTTTATTTTTGCCATGGATGCTGCAGTCGACTGCGCGACGGTTAAAGAAACCCGGAGTGAATCAATGAAAAAGCTGGTTATGGGTGTACTGGGATCGATGCTACTGGCGCTTCCTGGCCTGAGCGCGGCGGTTCCAATGAACTGGACTTACTCCGGAACGTGCTCTTGGGGCAACTGCGAAGACGTGCCTTCGATCGCGGGTTCCCTCTGGGCGGATCCTCAGAGCTATGGTTCGGGTAACGAGATCAACGAGTACGCGCTCTTTGGTGACCTGATCGGCTATACGTTCACCGTCGGTGAATACTCGTTCAGCGGTACGGCCGGCCTCGGCACTTACTACCTAGATTCGGCTGGCAACATTACCGGTGGCTCGATGATCTTCGCCAACTTGTTCGCTCTCGAGTTCCTGGATGTGGGCGGCGCCACCTGGTCGATTCTCGACACAGATTGCCGTCTGTTCAGCTGCCGTGAGAATGAAGCCGGTGGTTCGGGTGCTTATACCAACACCTCCGTTTCGGTTCCGGAGCCAGGTACGCTCGGCCTGTTCGGTCTTGCCCTTCTCGGCGCGGGTCTTGGAACTCGTCGCAGAAAGATTGCCAAGTAAGCAGCGTTGGTTCCCGCCTGGATGATGTTCATCCGGATGATGTGAAATGAAGAAAGCCCCTCATTCGAGGGGCTTTCTGTTTTTGTCGGGTCTCGGCTTCTGTGAGGCCCTGAGTTTGGCGGGCTGAAGTTCTACCGCTGCTTGAAATCCTCCGGCGTCAACTGATGCCGGGCCAACAGCTTGTAGAAGTCCGTTCTGTTTCTTTTCGCCAGCCGCGCCGCCTGGCTCACATTCCCACCGGTAATCTGCAGGATCTGCGACAGATACGTCCGCGTGAAATCGTCCCGCGCCTCATCAAAGGAGGGCAGGCGGGTCGGACCACCGCCCAATGCAGCCTGTACCAGCTCGGCGCTCATGATCGGACTGGTCGCGAGTGCGACGTTCTGGCGGACAACGTTCTCGAGCTGACGGACATTCCCAGGCCAGTCCGCGCTCACGAGCACTTCAACAGCCTCCGGCGCATAGATATGCCGCGGCAACCCCGTTTCCTGCGCGATCTTCTCCAGGAAATGCGACACCAGCAGCGGGATGTCCTCACGACGCTTGTTCAGCGACGGCATCTCGATGTGGACGACGTTGAGGCGGTAGTACAGATCCTCGCGGAAATGCCCGCCCATGATGAGCTGCTTCAGATCGCGATGCGTCGCGGAGATGATGCGGACGTTGACCGTGATTGCATCGGTGCTGCCGACCGGGCGCACCTGGTTCTCCTGCAGCACGCGCAGCAGCTTCACCTGCAGGCGCATCGGCATGTCGCCGATTTCATCGAGCATGAGCGTGCCGCCGTCGGCCGCCTGGAACAGGCCGCGGTGTTCGCGGATCGCGCCGGTGAAGGCGCCTTTGACGTGGCCGAACAGTTCGCTTTCGAGCAAGTTCTCGGCCATCGCGCTGCAGTTGATCGCGACGAACGGACGGTTGCGACGCGGGCTGGCCTTGTGGATGGCGCGCGCGAGCAGTTCCTTGCCCGTGCCGCTTTCGCCCGTGATCATGACGCGGGCGTCGGTGCCGGCGACCATGTGGGCCTGCGCGAGGCGTTCTTCCATCACGGCGCTGCGCGTGACGATTTCGCTGCGCCAGTCTTCGGCGGTATCGGCGAAGCCGGAAACCTTGAGGGCCTTCTGCACCTGGTCGAGCAGTTCCTGCTTGTCGACCGGCTTGGTCAGGAAGGCGAAGGCGCCGCTCTGAGTCGCCTGCACCGCATCGGGAATCGTGCCGTGGGCAGTGAGGATGATGACGCGCAGGCCGGGGGCGCGCGTCTGGATTTCCTTCAGCAGTCCGATGCCGTCCATCTGATCCATGCGCAGGTCGGTGAGTACGAGATCGGGACGCACGCGGGCGAGTGCGGCGAGTGCAGACGATGCGCTCTCGACGGCTTCGACGTCGTAGTTCTCGGCGCGCAGACGGATCGTGAGCAGCCGCAGCAGCCCGGGATCGTCGTCAACGACTAGTAGACGGGCTTTGCGTTTCACTGTTTGCGAGGTCGCGATTGCCAGGGGGCGAGGTACTGCGTTCACTGAGATCTTTCTCGATTTCCTTGATGGCTTCCAGCTTCTGCTGGGTCTCGGCCAAGGCACGACGCAAACGGGCGTTTTCCTCGATCTGCGCCTGGACTCGTTTGTCCGAGTTTGCCTGCGAGCGGCCGCGATCGTCGAGTGTCGCTAGCAACCGACGATTCTCGGCTTCCAGCTTCAATCGGGCGTTGGTCTCGTGGATCAACACCAGTGCCAATGTACGTTCCGCCGGCGTCATTCGTTCCGGCGTGGCCAGCAAGGTTTCGAGCAGTTTCTTGCCCTCTGCGGGTTTCGCAGCGGGATGATCGGGCGTGACGAGCGCGGCGGCATATCGCAGCGTATTTGTCGTCGTCGGCGCGCGTGTGTATTCGCGTTCGACTTCGTAGAACACATCCGCCTGTCGTGCGGGGTCCGAACTCGCGAGGCCCTGCATCGTGTCGAGATACGGGCTGAGCGTGTCTTCCGCGGCGGGAATCACGTTCGCGGGCGGCTGCGGTTCCTGCCGCAGCATCGGAAGTTCGCAGCCGGCGACGCATACGCAGGCAACACCGATGGCAGCCCAGCGGCTGCTGCGGACGATCATCCTTGTCGAGAGCAAATTGCGACGCCTGCTGTTCATTATCCGTTGTCGACTATCCTGGCCGCGGTCGCTGCACCGGGCGCAATCACAATGTCGTACCTTCCAGCGTCGGTGCGAGCGGCAGGCGGACGCGAAAGTGCGCGCCGGGAAACACGCCATCGACGATCTCGATCGAGCCGCCGTGGGCCTGCACGAATTCATTGACCACTGAAAGTCCGATGCCGGTTCCCTTCAAATGTCCCGCGATGGGCGTTCGTCCGGAATAGAACGCCTGAAAGATCGCTCCGCGTTCGTCGCGGGAAATGCCCGGTCCCGTGTCGCCCACATCCAGCACGAGCAGATCGTCGTCCGCTTTCGCGTGGATGTAGATGTTACCGCCGCGCGGGCTGTATTTGAGCGCGTTCGACAACAGATTATCCAGGATCAGTTTCAGTTTGGCCCGGTCGGCACGCAGCTCGATGTCCTGGACCTTGAGTTCCAGATGCACCCGTTGCGCCAGCAACGTCAGCTGATGCGTTTCCAGCACCGACTTGACCATCGGCCGCAAGCGGAACTCGCTGATCTCGATTCCGGTGTGCCGCGCCTGCCAGGCACTGAACGACAGCAGGTTTTCGATGAGCTGCTGCAGCTTGATGCTGTTGTCGCGCAGGATCGTGGTGACCTCGCGCTGGGCGCTGTCCAGCTCTCCGACCGCGCCGTCCATCAGCAGTTCAGTGCCTTCGCGGATGTTCGCCAGCGGGGTCTTGAGCTCATGGGACATGTGGCGCAGGAAACGGTTGCGTTCCTGCGCGATTTCCAGCAAGCGCATGCGCAGCCATTCCAGCTGCCGGCCGAGATCGGTGAGGTCCGTCGGACCGCGCACCGCGATCGCCTTCGAGAACGTGCCCTTGCCCAGCTGGCTGATCGCCTGGTCGATCTGCCGGATCGGACGCATCAGGACGAACGTGAACATGGCGACCAGCAGCGCCGTCAGCAGGATCAGTCCGGCGGACAGCCAGAACAGATAGCGCTCGGTCTCCGCGGTGGAGGCCTGCATGCGTTGCAGGCCGGTTTCGATCTGCTCGCCCGTGGCATTGGAAAGCTCGAAGGTGGCCTGCCACATCGGCGCGATGGATTCGACCGCTTCGCGCACCTGTTCCGGTGTCGCCGGCGTCAGCGACAGGAATGCGCTGTCGATCCGCCGCAGCCCACTGCGCAGCGTCTGGATATGGGTCTGCCTGACCGGATCGTCGGCCACGCTCTCGATATTGGTCAGCGTGACCAGCAGTCGCTCGCGGCTGTCCCGGTAGACCTGCAGCAGGGCAGGGTCGTTGAGTACCTGGTACAGCTTCGCACCGCGTTCCATCGAGGCGAGCTGCTGGAACAGCTGCTGGGAATAGTGCGTCGCTTCCACCCCGTTGCGGACCAGGCTGGCGCTCTCTTCCGACAGGCTGCGGACCTTGGCGGCACCGATCACCACCGCCAGCAGCAATGGCGCGGAGACCAGCGCAAAGCCGGTCAGCATCAGGCTGCTCAGCGATTTGGGGCGGGGAAAGCGCATGAGCCGGATTCTAGTCCGGGACGAAGGCGGACGGCTGAGCTTGTGGGTGTCGGCATCAGCTGTAGGTCAGGTTTTAGCCTGACGTTCCCCAAGAGGCCGGCTGAAGCCGGCCCCACAGGAAGATCAAAGAAGGCTAGTTCTTCTGCAATCCCGGCTCCGCCAGCAACCGCTTTTCCCAGTCGAGCTGTGACCGGACGATGACTTCGAGATCGTCATACTTCGGTACCCAGCCGAGCACTTCGCGCACGCGCTGGGCCCGAGCCACCAGGCTGGGCGGATCGCCGGCACGGCGGGGCATTTCGACGACCTTGATCGGCTGGCCGTGCTGTTCGTTCACGGTTGAAATCACTTCGCGCACGCTATAACCGTGGCCGTAGCCGCAGTTCAGGGTGCGCGAATCGCCGCCGGCGCGCAGGTAGTCCAGGGCCTTGAGATGGGCGCTGGCCAGGTCCTCGACATGGATGTAGTCGCGCACGCCCGTGCCGTCCTTGGTGGGGTAGTCGGTACCGAAGACCGACAGATGCGGGCGCTTGCCGATGGCGGTTTCACACGCGACCTTGGTGAGCAGCGTGCCGTTGATGGTCGACTGGCCGATGCGGCCGGCAGGATCGCTGCCCGCCACATTGAAATAGCGCAGTACCACGTAGCGCAGGGCGCTGGCGGCCGCGAGATCGCGCAGCATCCACTCGCTCATGAGCTTCGAAGTGCCGTACGGATTGATCGGCTGCGTCGGGCTGTCTTCGGAGGCGATGCCGCCTTCCGGGATGCCATACACCGCAGCGGTCGAGGAGAACACGAAGTGCTTCACGCCCGCGGCTTCGCAGCATTGCAGCAGGCTGCGCGTCGAGCAGGTGTTGTTGCCGTAGTACTTCAGGGGATTCGACACGGACTCCGGCACGATGGTGTGTGCCGCGAAGTGCATGACGGTTTCGATGCTGTTTTCTCGCAGCAGGCGCGAAACGAGTTCGCGGTCGCCCGTGTCGCCGACCACCAACGATCCGCTCAATACCGCCGAACGGAAACCCGTGGAAAGATTGTCGAGCACGACGACACGTTCGCCGCGCTCGCCGAGCTGACGTACGACGTGACTGCCGATGTAGCCGGCGCCGCCGGTAACGAGAATGGTCATGAAAGGCCCGCTGGATGAAAAGTTGGGGACACGAAGTAATGCAAGACTAACGTGGATATCATGATCGCCGAAATCGCCACGCTTGTTGAACGACCTCTCACTCCCGCGCCGATGCCACGCCCCGATCCCCATCCCTACGACCGATTGACGCCCGACGCCATCATTGCCGCCGTGGAATCGCTGGGCCGCATTTCCGACCGGCGCATCCTCGCGCTCAATAGTTACGAGAATCGCGTCTACCAGGTCGGCATCGAGGGCGGCTCGCCGATCATCGTGAAGTTCTACCGCCCCGAGCGCTGGACCACCGAGGCGATCTACGAAGAGCATGGCTTTGCGCTCGAACTGGCGGCCGCCGAAATACCGGTCGTACCGCCGCAGGTGCGCAACGGCAAAACGCTGTTCACGTATGAAAGTTTCCGCTTCGCGATCTTCGAGCGTCGCGGCGGTCGCTGGCCTGAGCTCGGCTCGCGCACCGAGCGCGAGTGGATGGGGCGTTTTCTCGGCCGCATGCACATGGTCGGCCGGCGCCAGCGCTTCCGTCATCGCGGCCGCATCAGCATCGAAACGCTTGGGGTCGATTCGCGCAACTACCTGCTCGAGAACCGCTGGATTCCGCCGCACCTGGAGTCCGCGTACGACTCGCTGACCTCCGATCTGCTGGAGCACATCGAAAATGCATTCGACGATGCGCGCGGCGCGGCCGAAATCCGCCTGCACGGCGACTGTCATCGCGGCAACGTGCTGTGGACGGACGACGGCCCGCACTTCGTCGATCTCGACGACTGCCTGATGGGACCTGCGATCCAGGATCTGTGGATGCTCATCGCCGGCAACCGTGCCGAGATGAGCGAGCAGTTGGCGCAGCTGCTGAACGGCTACGCACAGTTTGCAACATTCGATACGCGTGAACTGGTTCTGGTCGAAAGCCTGCGCACGCTGCGCATGATCCACTATGCCGCCTGGCTGGCGCGCCGCTGGACCGACCCGGCCTTTCCGCAGGCGTTTCCCTGGTTCCAGGAGCCGCGCTACTGGGAAACCCACGTGCTGCAGTTGCGGGAGCAACTGGCAGCCATTGCCGAAGGCCCGCTGATTCTTTAGCGGGCGCCGCGGAACTGTTCGATTTCAACGCGGCACCGGGCTGTGCTAGCGTCCCGGGCCGCTACTGGAGCACCCAGAACCACCATGATCGAGCTTCGCGTCGCCCATCGCTGTCTTGCCCTCGCAATGCTGCTGGGTCTGTCGGCTTGCGGTGGCAGCGGAGGGGATGACAATCCTTCGCCGGCTCAGCCGACGGTGACGCTGGCAGCCAGTCCGACCTCGATCGATTCGGGCCAGTCATCCACGATGACCTGGTCGAGCACCCATGCGACGAATTGCACGGCTTCCGGCGGCTGGACCGGAACGAAAGCCGCGTCGGGCACGGAGCAGGTGACACCCGCGGCGACGGCAACCTACACGCTGACCTGTACCGGTTCGGGCGGCTCGGCTGCGCAATCGGTGACGGTGACGGTCGATTCCATTTTCTTGCCGGTGCTCACGCTCACGGCAAATCCGACGACGATCACCGGAGGCAGTGCTGCGACGCTGACCTGGTCGAGCACCAGCGTAACGAGCTGCACGGCTTCGGACGGATGGGCCGGAGCGAAGGCCACATCGGGAACGGAGCAGGTGACACCCGCGGCGACGACGACTTACACGCTGAGCTGCACCGGTTCGGGTGGATCGGTTTCGCGATCAGCGACGGTGACGGTCGTCAATCCGCCGCCGACGTTGACGCTGACCGCGAGCGATCCTCTCGTGGCGGCGTCAGGTGCGGCCATGCTCACGTGGACGAGCACGAACGCATCGACCTGCACGGCCTCCGGCGGCTGGTCCGGATCGAAAGCGACCTCCGGCACCGAGTCGACGGGTGCGCTGACGGCAGCGACGACATTTACGCTCGAATGTGCGGGGCCCGGCGGTTCAGCGACTGGATCAACGGTGGTCAGCGTGGCCGCAGCGGGCAACACCGTCGTGCGCGGTCGCATCCAGTTCGAACGCCCGCCTTTCACCGCCGTCGCCGGTCAGGGATTGAACTTCGCCAACCCGGTGATCTCGCCGGCGCGACAGGCCGTGGTCGAGGCGATCAACAATGCAAGCTCGCGGACGCGCATCGCCGCCACGACGACCGATGCAAACGGCAGCTACTGGCTGGAGGTGCCGCAGAACACGCAGATGGTCGTCAGCGCGCGCGCGGAAATGATCAGCAGCGGTTCGGCGCCCACCTGGACCTTCCGCGTCCTCAACAACACGAACAACGGCGCGCTGTATGTTCTGGACGGTGCGGGTTTCGACAGCGGCACTGCCACCGTCACGCGCGATATGCTGGCTACGACCGGCTGGGGCGGCACGGGCTATACCGGTACGCGAGCCGCCGCCCCGTTTGCGATTCTGGATACGGTCTATCGCACCAGGGAACTGATCCTGAGCGCCGTACCGACGACCGCGTTCCCCGCGCTGAACCTCTACTGGAGTCCGGACAATCGAACGACGGTGAGTTCGGCGGCGAACTGGTTCTGCACGACCAACGGCAACATCGGCACGACCTTCTACACCAACGGCGCCCTCGCACTCGATTCCGGCAACTGCACGCCCCAGGTGGCGCTGCCGGCGGGTATCTACGTTCTGGGTGACTACGCCGGCGGCGCAGGCGACACCGACGAATTCGATCAGCACGTCATCGCGCATGAGTTCGGGCACTACATCGAAGACCGCTTCTCGCGATCGGATTCGATCGGCGGAGACCACGGCGCCGGCGACCGGCTCGATCTCCGCGTCGCCTTCGGCGAGGGTTGGGGCAATGCCTATTCCGGCATGACGCTGAATGATCCGGTCTACCGCGATTCCCACGACGGGGTTTCCGCCGATTTCCAGTTCAACATGGAATCCGACAGCGCCGATGCAGAAGGCTGGTACTCGGAATCATCGGTGCACGAAATCCTCTGGGATCTCTTCGACTCGACGAACGACGGCGCCGACACCCTTTCGCTCGGCTTCGCGCCGCTCTATTCGGTCATGACCGGCGCACAGCGCACGACCGAGGCGCTGACCAGCATCTACACCTTCGCTGCGGGATTGCGCGCGCTTTCCAGCTCGACGCAGATTTCGGGGCTCAATGCATTGCTCACGGGTGAATCGATTTCCGCATCGGCAGACGCCTTCGGCAGCGGCGAAACGAACACGGGTGGCATCTCGACCGCGACGCCCATCTATACCGACATCTCCCGCAACCAGCCGCTCAGCATCTGCAGCAGCAGCGACGAGAACGATGGCAAGAAACTCGGCGCTCGCCGCTTCCTGCGGCTGACGCTGGCATCGGCGACGGCACTGGGTATATCCGTGCAGGGCGCCGTAGGGCCCGGTGCGCCGGCCAACGGTCAGCCCGCCTCCGATCCGGACATCTATGTCTACAGCCGCGGCGAACTCATCGAGGCAGGCACCTCGACCGGTTCGTCGGAGACGCTGCCGCAGCGCGTGTATCCGGCTGGCGTGAACATTCTCGAAGTGCACGACTACGTCGGCGGCGTGGTGCCGCACTGCATGACCATTTCCATATCCGGATGACCATGAACGCACAGCACGAAATCAGCGCGCACTGGATGAAGCACGCACGACACCTCTGCTGCATCGCTGCCCTGGCGATGCTGAGCGCCTGCGGTTCAGAACCGGAACCGCCGCCGCCCGCGACCCCGGCTGCCGCCCCGGTTCAAGCAGCGCAGCCGCAACCGGCTGCCGAGGCACCGGCCGATCCCACCGAAAAAATGGCGCGTGCCGTGGGCAACGGCAAGCCCGGCGCGGCCGTCGACATAAAGTATGAGTTTGCGGCCCGGCCCGAACCCGGCAAGCCGGTCGAACTCGAAGTCGTCCTGATCCCGAGCGCCGGGGTCGATTCCATGACGGCGAAGTTCAGCGGCATGGACGGCATCACCCTGGCAGGCGACCTGACCGTGGATTACGCCAGCGTGACGGCGAAGGAGCCCTACAAGCACTCGGTTTCGGTGCTGGCCGACCGGGCGGGGGTGTTCTACGTCACCGTTTCCGTCGACACGGCAATCAGCGGGGCGACGCTGGGGCGGACGTTTGCGATTCCGTTCGTGTCCGGAACCCCACAGGTCACCCAGCAGAAAGCCAGCGTTCCGGCGACGGATTCGACCGGGCAGCCGGTGGAGCCGATGAAGGCGGAGGAGACGGCCCGGTAGGTCGGGTTCGGCTTCTTCCTCTCCTGTAGGGCCGGCTTCAGCCGGCCTCTGCCTGTGGGTCAGGCTTCAGCCTGACTTCAAAGGCCGGCTGAAGCCGGCCCCACAGGAAGAAGCCGCTTCGGGGCCCGTCCCAGCCCGAAAGCAGGGTTCGCGCCCCACGGACCCGCATCGACCCCCTGATACTGGGCCGGTTCTTCCTATACCATGCGCGGCCTTTTTCCCCCTGCGCCGCGTCCATGTCCATCTCCAAGCTACGCAATATCGCGATCATTGCCCACGTCGACCATGGCAAGACCACGCTGGTCGACAAGCTCCTGCAGCAGTCCGGCACCCTCGACGCGCGCAAGGCCTCGCCTGAACGCGTGATGGATTCGAACGCGCTGGAACGCGAGCGCGGCATCACCATCCTGGCCAAGAACACTGCGGTGCGCTGGCAGGACTACCGCATCAACATCGTCGATACGCCCGGACACGCCGACTTCGGCGGCGAAGTCGAGCGCGTGCTGTCGATGGTCGACTGCGTGCTGCTGCTGGTCGACGCGGTCGACGGGCCGATGCCGCAGACCCGCTTCGTCACCCAGAAAGCCTTCGCGCACGGCCTGCGCCCGATCGTCGTCATCAACAAGATCGACCGCGACGAGGCTCGCCCCAACTGGGTGCTGGACCAGACCTTCGACCTCTTCGACAAGCTCGGCGCCAACGAACAGCAGCTCGACTTCCCGGTGGTCTATGCCTCCGCGCTCAAAGGCTTCGCCGGCAACGATCCGAAGCAGCTCGCGCAGGACATGACGCCGCTGTTCGAAGCCATCGTGAAGCACTGCCCGCCGCCCGCTGTCGACGTCGACGGGCCGCTGCAGCTGCAGGTCAGCCAGCTCGACTATTCGAGCTATGTCGGCGCGATCGGCATCGGCCGCATCAAGCGCGGCAGGATCCGCCGCAACAGCCCCGTCACAGTCATCGATCGCGAAGGCAAGGCGCGCAACGAACGCATCATCCAGGTGCTGGGATTCCTGGGGCTGGATCGGGTCGAGGTCGATGAGGCCAGCGCCGGCGACATCGTCGCCTTCGCCGGCATCGAACATCCCGAGATTTCCGACACCATCTGCGATCCGGCCAGACCCGAAGCCTTGCCGGCGCTGATCGTCGATGAGCCGACCATCAGCATGACGTTCGAGGTCAACACCTCGCCGTTCTGCGGCAAGGAAGGCAAGTACGTCACCAGCCGCCAGATCCGCGAACGCCTGCAGCGCGAAGTGCTGCACAACGTGGCGCTGCGCGTCGAAGATACCGAGGACCCGGACAAGTTCCGCGTCTTCGGCCGCGGCGAACTGCACCTGGGCGTGCTGCTGGAAAACATGCGTCGCGAAGGCTACGAGCTGGCCGTGTCGCGCCCGCGCGCGGTCGTGAAGGAAATCGAAGGCCAGCTCTGCGAGCCGTACGAACAGCTCACCGTCGATCTCGACGACACCTCGCAGGGCGCCGTGATGCAGGCGCTCGGCGAGCGCGGCGCGCAGCTCACGGGCATGCATGCCGACGGCAAGGGGCGCGTGCGCCTCGACTACACGATCCCGTCGCGCGGCCTGATCGGCTTCCAGACCGACTTCCGTACGCTCACGTCCGGCACGGGCCTGATGCACCACATCTTCGATCACTTCGCGCCCGTGCTCGATCGCGACATCGGCCAGCGCCAGAACGGCGTGCTGATCGCCAACTCGCAGGGCAAGGCGCTGGCGTACGCGCTGTTCAGCCTGCAGGAACGCGGCAAGCTGATGATCGGTCACGGCGACGAGGTGTACGAAGGGCAAGTCATCGGCATCCACAGCCGCGACAACGATCTCGTCGTGAACCCGCTCAAGGGCAAGAAGCTCACCAACATCCGCGCCGCCGGCAAGGACGAAAACGTCGTGCTGGTCCCGCCGATCCGCTACACGCTGGAGCAGGCGATGGAGTTCATCGGCGACGATGAACTGGTCGAAGTGACGCCGACGGCGATCCGCCTGCGCAAACGCTTCCTCAAGGAACACGAGCGCAAGCGCAGCGGCAAGGCGGCGGAAGAGGCGGATGAGTAGTCCGGCCTCTGCCTGCGGGTCAGGCTTGTAGGTCAGGCTTTAGCCTGACTCCTTGGAAAGGCCGGCTGAAGCCGGCCCCACAGCCGGAAGGCCGGCTAAAGCCGGCCCCACAGCCGGAAGGCCGGCTGAAGCCGGCCCCACAGGAAGAAAGTCTCCTATCTATCTGCCGCCCAAGGATTTTCTGACGCCCGCCATCGATCCCCTCCGGCTGCGTCGAATCCTCAGAATGTCGCGATAACCCCCCGTCGCGATTGCAAAAATCTTCCAGCTTTCACATAAATCGCGAGCCATTTCACACTTGGCCCGCGCGCGCCGACCTACGATCCGGAGCCTGACCGGGAATAGGTGGAGCCGCGGGCCGCTGGCCCTGCGCGAGGGATTCGGTCGGGACGCAGTCTGCGCCGCTGCGTCAATCGTTGAAGCGTCGGGAATACAAGAACATGCATCGACTGCTGGAAAAGCAGATCCGCGAAGCGACCCGCCCGGACGGCGAGATCGACCTGGGGCGATTGCTGACCATCGTCGAAGGCATCTACGTGCGGGCCGACGAGGAACGGCGCGGCGTCGTGCGTTCCATGCAGCTCATGTCGGACGAGGCGACGGCACTCACGCGCGAGCTGCGCGAAAGCACCGCCAGCCAGCTGCAATCGATCCTCGACCACGTCAAGGACGTGATCATCAGCGTCGACGAAGGTGGCCACGTCGCTTCGATCAATGCGACCGGTCAGCGGGTCTTCGGCCATGCGGAAGCCGACGTGCTCGGTCGTCCGCTCAGCTTCCTGCTGCCGCAACTGGCCAACGAGGAATCGCTGTCGAAGCAGCTCGAAGCGCTCGCCGCCCGGCTCGACGACACGCAGGTCGATCTGGCGCAGCACGAAACGCTCGGCCTGCATTCCAGCGGCAGCTACTTCTCCGCCGAACTCGCCGTCAGCAAGACGCGGCTCAATCGCAGCTGGGTATTCGTCGTCTGCCTGCGCGATACCAGCGATCGCAAAGCGGCCGACGCGGCCCTGCGCGAAAGCGAGGCGCGCTACCGCACGCTGGTCGAACACGCGCCCGAAATCATCGTCGTCGTCGACACCGACCTGAACCGGCTGATCGACGCCAACGAAAACGCCGTGCGTTTCTTCAAGATGGATCGCGAGGCATTGCTGGCGATTGCGCCGGACGCGCTCAGTCCCGAATGCCAGCCCGACGGCTCGGAGTCCGCGAATGCCAGTCGCGCCAACCTCGAGCGAACGGTCGCCGGCGAGGCGCCGGTGCTCGAATGGGTCTTTCGCGACGCCTTCGGCGCCGACATTCCCTGCGAAGTACGCTGGGTTCGCCTGCCGTCCTCGAGCCGCCGCCTGGTCCGCGGCAGCATCACCGACATCACCGAACGCAAGCGCAATGAACTGCTGGCCGCCGGCGAGCGGCGCGTGTTCGAGCGGCTGGCGGCGAACGTCGATCTGCGCGTGACGCTGCAGGCCATCACCGACGTCGTCGAACGCGTCGCGCCCGACAGCATCTGCGCGATCCGCCTGCTCGACGACGAACGCACGCATCTGCACCTGTGTGCCGGGCCGAACCTGCCCGCGCCGTACGCGCAGTCGATGGAGGGTGTCGAAGTCGCGGCGCGCAATGGCTCGTGCGCGGCGGCCGTCTATCTGCAGCGCCAGGTGATCGTCGCGGACATCAGTCGCGATGCCCTGTGGGAACACCGGCGCGATCTGGCGATCGATGCCGGGCTGCGCGCCTGCTGGTCGACGCTGATCTACGCCTCCGACGGTCGCACCTTCGGCACGCTCGCGCTCTACTTCCGCGCGCCGGCCAGCCCGATGCGGCGCGATTTCGAGCTGATGTCGCGCATGACCCAGCTGGCCGGCATCGCCATCGAGCGGCGCATGTCGGAGAGCGCACTGCGCGCCAGCGAAGGCCGCTATCGGCGCCTGTTCGACAACGTGCTCGAAGGCGTCTACAGCTCGACGGTGGAAGGGCGCTTCGTCTCCGTGAATCCGGCGCTGGCGCAGATGGTGGGGCTCGCTTCGCCGACCGAACTGCTGTCGCGGCCGACCGAAACGATCTATCACGACCCGCTGGAGCGCGCAGTCATTATCGCGGCGCTCGAGCGCGACGGCGAAGTGCGCAACGCGGAGTTCCAGCTGCGTCGCGTCGATGGCACGACGCTGACCGTGATCGAAAGCGCGCGCGCCGTGCGCGACGAAAACGGTCGCCTCACCGGTTACGAAGGCACGATCTTCGACATCAGCGAACGCAAGCGCGCCGAGACGGCGATGTTCCAGGAGAAGGAGAAGGCGCAGGTCACGCTGCAGTCCATCGGCGATGCCGTCATCACCACCGATGCCGAGGGCCGCGTCGAATACCTGAATCCCGTGGCGGAAGACCTGACCGGCTGGCATCTGCACGAGGTGGTCGGCAAGGCGCTCGGCGAAGTCGTCGAGATGGTGAATGAGGCGACGCGCGAGCCGCTGGAGAATCCGGCGTCGCGCTCGCTGCGCGAGGATCGCGTCATCGCCATGGCCGACCAGACCGTGCTGGTGAATCGCCGCGGTCAGGAGATCGCCATTCAGGACTCGGCCGCGCCGATTCGCGATCGCAGCGGACGGATCATCGGCGCGGTGCTGGTGTTCCGCGACGTCAGCAAGGAACGGCGTCTGCGCCGCGCGCTTGCCTACCAGGCGACGCACGATGCACTGACCGGTCTCATCAATCGGCGCGAATTCGAGACGCGCCTGAACGAAGCGCTGATCACGGCGCGCGCCAATCACGAAGTCACGCACGTCCTGCTGTATCTGGATCTCGATCAGTTCAAGCTGGTGAACGATACCTGCGGTCATCAGGCCGGCGACCGCCTGCTCAAGCAGATCACCGGTCTGCTGCAGACCCGCGTGCGCACCAACGACATGATCGCCCGCCTGGGCGGCGACGAGTTCGGTGTGCTGCTGCAGCACTGCAATGGCGATCGCGCCGAGAAGATCGCCGACAGCCTGCGCCAGGCGATCCGCGAGTACCGCTTCGAGTGGCCGGACGGCGCCATGAACGTCGGCGCCAGTATCGGCATCGTCGAGATCAACAGCGACAGCGAGAGCATCGCGAGCGTCATGGCGGCGGCAGACGTCGCCTGCTATGCGGCCAAGGACTCGGGCCGCAATCGCGTCCACACCTATCAATCGAGCACGGCGCCGGAACGCCATCGCGAGATGCAGTGGGTGTCGAAGCTCACGCGCGCCGTCGAAGAGAATCGCCTCGAACTGTACTACCAGCCGATCGTGCCCATCGGCGCGAATCGCGATCCGCGCGGCCACTACGAACTGCTGTTGCGCATGCGTGCGGAGAACGGCGCATTGATCATGCCGGCGGAATTCATTCCGGCCGCCGAGCGCTACAACGTCATGCCGATGATCGATCGCTGGGTGGTACGGCAGGCACTGGGGACGCTCGCGCACTACCGCACCGACGGCGATCCACGTCATGCCTACACGATCTCGATCAATCTCTCCGGCACCTCGCTCAACGACGATCGCTTTCTGGAATTCCTGATCGGCGAACTGCAGGGCCACGATCTGAGTCCGGGCGCCGTGTGTTTCGAGATCACGGAAACGGCGGCGATCTCCAACCTGCCGAACGTCGTGCACTTCATGAAGGAATTCCGCGCCCGCGGCTGCCAGTTTTCGCTGGACGATTTCGGCAGCGGCCTGTCGTCCTTCATGTATCTCAAGAACCTGCCGGTCGACTACCTCAAGATCGACGGACAGTTCATCCAGGACGTGAGCACGGACCGGGTGGATCGCTGCATGGTCGAGGCCATCACCCAGATCGGCCATGCGATGGGCATCAAGACGATCGCAGAGCGAGTCGAAACGGCCGAAGTGCTCGCGTGTCTCGCCGACATCGGCGTCGAGTATGCGCAGGGCATCTACGTGGCGGTGCCCGAATCCGTGGAAGCGCTGAGCCGTGTGATGCGCACCGGCCCGCAGTTGCGGCTGGTGCATTCGGCGTAGCCAGATTTCCGACCTGAAAACCGCGCGCCAGCGCCTTATCATCGGCCCGCCCTGCGAAAGGCGGCCGATGCAATGAAATTCACCACCGCGCTGTATGCGTTGCTGCTGTCCGCGACGATTGCCTCGGCGCAATCCGCGCAGACGCCCGCGGGTCTGTATGGCGATCTGTTTGCGCAGGTGCAGCAGCAGCGCCTATTCCCGGACGGCAAGACCTTCGTCGATGCGGTGCCGCGCAGTGCGCCGGATGTCGTCATGGCGGAATACGAACGCCGCCGGCGCGATGCGCAGTTCGATCTGAAGTCGTTCGTGCTGGAACATTTCGAAGTGCCGCAGCCGGTCGACAGCGGCTACCGCAGTGACTTATCGCGGGATGTGGTCGCACACATCGACGAGTTGTGGAGTGTGCTGACGCGACAGGCCGATCGCGTCGATCCGTACTCGTCGCTGCTGCCGCTGCCGCAGCCGTACGTCGTTCCCGGCGGGCGGTTCCGCGAGATCTACTACTGGGATTCGTACTTCACGATGCTGGGTCTCGAACAGAGCGGCCGGCACGAGCTGACGCTCGACATGCTGGCCAACTTCGCGCACCTGATCGATCGCTACGGTCACGTACCGAACGGCAATCGCACGTACTACCTCAGCCGGTCACAACCGCCGTTCTTTGCGGCGATGGTCGAACTCGCCGCGGCGCGCGATGGCGAGCAGGTCTACGTGCGTTTTCGGCCGCAGCTGCAACGCGAATACGAGTTCTGGATGGAAGGCGCCGGCACCGTGGGTGAAGGTGCGGCGCATCGTCGCGTCGTCCGGTTGCCCGACGGATCGGTGCTGAATCGTTATTGGGACGATCAGGCGACGCCGCGCGACGAGTCGTACGCGGAAGACGTCGCAACGGCCGCAGCCTCCGGCCGGCGCGCCGCGGAGGTGTATCGAAACCTGCGCGCCGCCGCCGAAAGCGGCTGGGATTTCAGTTCGCGCTGGCTGCGCGATGGCCGCACGCTGACCAGCATCCGCACCGTCGAGATCGTGCCGGTGGATCTCAACAGCCTGCTGTACCAGCTCGAACGAACGCTGGCTCGCGCGCATCGCGTCGCAGGAGATTCCACCGCGGCCAATACCATCGAGATTGCGGCCGCGAAGCGGCGCCAGGCGATGCGGCAGTATCTATGGAACGCCGACGAGGGTGCGTTCGGCGACTATGCATGGCGGCAGCGCACGCTGACGCCTCATGTGACGGCGGCGACCTTGTTCCCGCTGTACTTCGGCATTGCCGACGTCCGGCAAAGCGCTCAGGTGGCGACGTTCGTGCAGTCGCATCTGCTTCAGCCTGACGGTCTTGCCACGACGATGGAGCGGACCGGACAGCAATGGGATGCACCGAACGGGTGGGCGCCGCTGCAATGGATCGCGATCAAGTCACTGCGGGATCGCGGGCAGCCTGCGCTGGCGCAGGAGATCGCCTGTCGCTGGATACGCGAAAACACCGCAGCGTTTGCCGCGACGGGAAAGCTCGTCGAGAAGTACGACGTGTCGGGCGAGGGTGCTGCGGGCGGCGGCGAGTATCCGTTGCAGGATGGTTTCGGCTGGACGAATGGGGTACTGCGTGCGCTGCTCGCGTTGTACTCGCCGCAGGATTGCGCATCGCGCCTTCACTGAGCCTCGCGATCCGCGGGATCGGTTCGCCAAAGACTAAGCGAATCGAAGATTAATTCTAATGGCCCTAATTGAATCGCCGGGTTACAAAGGTTGCGACCGAATGCCGGCCGCGTATCGCGGCAGCATGCAGCGTGGAGGAGTGTCATGAGCCAGCGAATCATTCTCAGCAAGACCGACGTGGCCCGGCTGCGCTCGATCATTTCGGAGCAGTCGCGCTCGGCCATCCGCGATCTCGATCACCTGGCTGCGCTCGGTGAAGAGATCGATCACGCCAAGATCGTCGATCCGCAGGCGCTGCCGGAGGACGCCGTCACACTCAATTCCATCGTGCGCGTGATGGACACGCAGACGCGCGCGACCGAGGAATACACGCTGGTGTCTCCCTCGCAGGCAGACGTGACGAGCCGCCGGCTTTCCGTGACCGCGCCGCTCGGCGTCGCCCTGCTGGGCTTCCGCGAAGGCGATGAAGTGATCTGGGAAATGCCCGGCGGTGAGCGTCGGCTGAAAGTGCTGCAGGTCGTGCAGCCGCCGCCGGACGGCACGGTGGTGTTCCTGCCGCCCGCGGCCTGAATTTCCGGCTTCTTCCTGTGGGGCCGGCTTCAGCCGGCCTGGGCACTGTCAGGCTGTTTTCAGGCCGGCTGAAGCCGGCCCCACAGGCAGAGCAACTCCCTGATACGGAGACCCTCATGCTCCCTTCGAACTGGAAGCTCGTTGTCTACGGGCTGATCGTCGCCATCGGCTGCCTGTTCGCAGCGCCGAATCTGTTCACGCCGGCGCAGCTCGAGTCCTGGCCGGACTGGCTGCCGAAGAAGCAGGTCGCTCTCGGCCTCGATCTGCGCGGCGGCGCGCACCTGGTGCTCGAGATCGATTCGGATGCGCTGCGCAGCGAGCTCGTCGATGAATCCGCGCTGGCGGAGCGTCAGCGATCTGCACTCGAACAGAGTCTGGAAATCGTGCGACGGCGCATCGATGCGGTCGGCGTCGCCGAACCCACCGTGCAGCGTCTCGGCAGCGATCGCATTCTCGTGCAGCTTCCGGGCGTGCAGGATCCGCAGGAAATCCGCACGCTGCTCGGCAGCACGGCGAAGCTGACGTTCCATCGCGTCCGCTCGATGGTGGCGACCAACACCGGCGCGGTGCCGCCGGGACACATCAGGCTTCCCGATGCGACCGGTCCCGACTTCTACCTGCTCGAACGGCAGCCGATGTTGCAGGGCGAACGATTGATCCAGGCGAGCGCCGGCTTCGACACGCGCGAAGGCGGGCCGGTCGTGTCGTTCCGGTTCGACGATCTCGGTGCCCGACTGTTCGCCAAGATCACGACCGAGAACCTCGGTCGTCAGTTCGCCATCGTGCTCGATGGCAAGGTCATCAGCGCGCCCGTGATCCGCGAGCCGATCACGGGCGGTGCCGGGCAGATCTCCGGTCGCTTTACCACGGCCGAGACGAGTTCGCTGGCGGCGCTGCTGCGTGCGGGTGCGCTGCCGGTGCCGCTCGAGATCGTCGAAGAACGGACGGTGGGTCCGGATCTCGGCAGCGATGCCATTCGCATGGGCGCGCTCACCGGCATGGTCGGTCTGCTGCTGGTGCTGGGCTTCATGACCGTGCTGTACCGGGGCTGGGGCGTGATCGCGAATCTCGCGCTGCTCATCAACGTTGCGCTCACCCTGGCGGCGCTCAGTCTGCTCGGTGCCACGCTGACGTTGCCCGGCATAGCGGGCATCGTGCTCGGCATCGGGCTCGCCGTCGATGCGAACGTCCTCATCAACGAACGCATTCGCGAAGAGACCCGCAAGGGACAGAACGCCGTCGCCGCGCTCGATACCGGCTTCCGGCGTGCGTACGCGACCATCGTCGATTCCAACGTCACCACGCTGATCGCGACCCTGCTGCTGTTCTGGGTCGGTTCGGGACCGGTGCGCGGTTTCGCCGTCACCATGGCGCTCGGCATCATGATTTCGATGTTCACTGCCGTGGCGGTGGTGCGCGCACTGATGGGACTGTATGTCCGCGTGCGGCGGCCGCAGCAGTTCATCATCGGCAGCCTGCTGCCGCAGCGCCTGCTGGCGAAGACGCCGAATTTCCGCTTCATGCGGGCGCGCTTCGTCGGCATCGGACTGTCGATCGTGCTGTCGGTGGCTTCGCTCGCCTTGTTCTTCCGGCCGGGACTGAACTACGGCGTCGACTTCACCGGCGGTACGCTCATCGAAGTGAGCGCGCCGCAGGCCATCGACCTGCCGCACCTGCGTACCGCGCTCGAAGGCGCCGATCTCGGCGAAGTCACCCTGCAGCAGATCGCCAGCGATGCGACCGTGCTGGTACGCATTCAGCAGGGCGAGGGCGGCGAGGCTTCGCAGACGGCCATCGCTGAAGAGGCGCGTGCAGCGATCGCAGAAGCCCTGCCCGATGCGCGCTTCGATCGCGTCGACATCGTCGGCCCGAAGATCAGCGGCGAACTCGCCGATGCCGGCATTCTCGCGGTGCTGCTGGCGAGTCTCGCGATGCTGGTCTATATCTGGATGCGATTCGAATGGCACTTCGCCGTCGGCGCCATCGTGACGCTGGTGCTCGACGTCACCAAGGCGATCGGCTTTTTCGCGCTCACCGGCATCGAGTTCAATCTGACGGCCATCGCCGCGCTGCTCACACTGATCGGCTACTCGGTCAACGACAAGGTGGTGGTGTACGACCGCATGCGCGAAAACCTGAAGCGCTACCCGCGGCAGCCGCTGCGCGACATCATCGATCGCAGCATCAATGAAACGCTGGCGCGTTCGCTCTACACCTCCGCCACGGCGTTCCTCGCGATGGTGCCGATGGCGCTGCTCGGCGGCGCCAGCGTACTGAGCTTTGCCGTGCCGATGGTCTTCGGCATCGTGATCGCGGCGAGTTCATCGGTGTTCATTGCGGCGCCGCTGCTGCTGTTCCTCGGCGACTGGCGGAATCGCCGCCGCGATCCGCGCGCCGATGAGGCGATGACGGCGCTGGAGAATGCGCCGTAGCGACTGTGGGGCCGGCTTCAGCCGGCCTCGGGATGTCAGGCTAAAGCCTGACCCACAAGCAGAGGCCGGCTGAAGCCGGCCCCACAGGCAGTCTGGTCTTCATTGTCAATCGCTCTGGGCGCGATTGCGCCGCTGATCGCAATAATCGATTGTCAAACTGCAAATGACCTTCGGCGCGGGAATCATGTCGCCGCCTTGCCGCCTGGAGGTTCGATGCACGCTGAAGTTTTTCGCTGGTTGTCTGCACCGTTTCGGCTGTGGCGCACGATCGTGCTGGTGTTCATTGCCGGCTTCGCCGTGGCGAAAGTCAGCGGCGACGGCGTCGCGATCCTCTGTACGACGATTGCCTGTGCATTCCTGCTCAGCGGCTTCGAGCGCCGCGAATGGATCGAGATGCCGCTCGACCGGCAGATGGGCGATGTGCTCAGCCGCGTCTGTCTCGCATTGTTCGTCACCTTCGTCGTTTGATTCCGCTCTGTCCCCCGAAGACCAGTCAACGCGACAGTGACATCCGGATGCGCTGGCTCGCGCAGTCGTAACGCGTGCCGCGCGACATGTCGCGCCTTCGGCAAATCCCGCAATCAGTCTGTAGGGGTACGCGCGTCGAGGAATTCCACTACGGGTCGATGGGTGGTCACGCATGGTGGGGTTGTTTAGCATCGGCGCGATTGCAGGGAGACGAACGACATGGAGCACGCATTGAAGTTAGGGATCGACCTTCAAACCCAGCCGTCCATCATCAGCTTCTCGCGCCGTGCGCTGCCGCTGCTCGGCGCCGGTCTTCTGTGTGTCGCGACCAGCGTTCATGCGTCCTCGGCGCTGCTCGCGAGTTCCGAACGCCTGAAGCAGCTCAGCGTCGAGGAACTGCTGGCGCTGGAAGTCACGTCGGTGTCGCGAACTCCGGAATCGCTGGCCGAGGCCGCCGCTGCGATCCGCGTCATCACGCGTGATGAGATCACCCGCTCCGGCGCCACCAGCATTCCGGAGGCGCTGCGCCTGGCGCCGAATCTGCAGGTCGCGCAGGCGAACGCCAGCCAGTGGGCCATCAGCGCACGCGGCTTCAACAACGTGCTGGCGAACAAGCTGCTCGTGATGATCGACGGTCGCACCGTCTACACGCCGCTGTACGCCGGCGTCTTCTGGGACGTGCAGGACACGCTGCTCGAAGATGTCGATCGGATCGAGATCGTGCGCGGCCCGGGCGGAACCCTGTGGGGCGCCAATGCGGTGAACGGTGTAATCAATATCACCACACGTACGGCGGCACAGACGCAAGGTCTGTTCGTGGAAGCAGACGTCGGTACCGAACTGCGTGCGCTGGGTGGAATCCGCTACGGCGGCGAGCTGTCGCCGGACCTGCACTATCGCGTGTATGCGAAGGCCTTCGATCGCGACGATACGCGGCTCGTCGACGGTGCATCGGCGGCAGACGGATGGGATTCGCGCCAGGGCGGTTTTCGCATGGACTGGGAGCGCGAGGCCACGACGCTGACCCTGCAATCGGATCTCTACAGCACGCGACCGGATCCCGACGGCAATGCGCCCGTCGATGCCGACGGCGGCAACGTGCTCGGTCGGTGGCAGCACGTCGTCTCCGACACCTCGGACTTCCAGCTGCAGGTCTACTTCGACCGCACGCGCCGCGACTTCGGCAATGGCTTTGCCGAGAAGCTCGATACCTACGATCTCGACTGGCAACACCGCTTTCAGCTCAGTCCACGCCAGCAGATCGTGTGGGGCCTGGGCGCGCGCCGCATGCACCATGAAGTGAGAAATCTGCCGCTCTTCCAGTTCCGGCCGCCGGACGAGACGCTCGATCTCTACAGCGTCTTCGTGCAGGACGAGATCACGGTGATTCCGGAACGTCTGCGATTGACGCTCGGCACCAAGATCGAACACAACGACTACACGGGTTACGAACACCAGCCGAGCGGACGGCTTTCCTGGACGCCGTCGCCGCGCCAGACGATCTGGGGTGCGATCTCGCGCGCTTCGCGCACGCCCGCGCGCATCGATCGGGATTTCTATCTGAACCTGACGCCGCAGATCGGGCTCATCGCCGGCGGCGATTTCCAATCCGAAGACCTGCTCGCGTACGAGATCGGCTGGCGCCTGCAGCCGGGTGCGGGGCTGTCGCTGTCGCTGTCGGGCTTCTACAACGAATACGACAACCTGCGCAGCGTCGAACCGGGCCCGCCGCCGCTGTTCGTGCCGCTCACGTTCGGCAATGGCGTGCGGGGCGAGACCTACGGCATCGAAGCGGCGGCGACCTACGAGGTGACGGATGCCTGGCGATTGCGCGGCGGCTATACCTTCTTCGACAAGCATCTCTCCGTGAAGCCGGGCAGCCAGGACCTGAACGATGCCTCGGTGGAGAGCAACGATCCGCAGAACCAGGTCGTCATCCAGTCGCTCGTGGATCTCACCTCCGCGCTGCAGCTCGATGCCGTCGTGCGCTACGTCGATGCCTTGCCGGATCCGCACGTGCCGAGCTACGTGGCGGTGGATCTGCGCGTGGCCTGGAATCTCGGCCGTCAGGTCGAGCTGTCGCTGGTGGGGCAGAATCTGTTCGCCGAGCGGCACCTGGAATTCGTGCCGTCGTCTCCCTCCGCGCGCGAGATCGAGCGCAGTGTCTACGGGCGCATTGCATGGCGTCTGTGACGCGACTGTCCGGGAGGTGACGATGCCGGCCGCGCATGTGCAGGCGCGACGCAGGCCGCGCGTTCGCAGAATCGTGCTGGCGATGGCGGGCACGGCCGCTGCCTGGGCGATGTCCTGCGCCTTTGCCGCCGCGCCCGAGTATCAGCTCAAGGCCGTGTTCCTGTTTCAGTTCAGCCAGTTCGTCGAATGGCCGTCGACGGCCTTCGCGCAGGACGATGCGCCGTTCACGGTGTGCGTGCTGGGCGAGGATCCGTTCAAGCAGTATCTGGACGATGCGGTGCGCGGCGAGAAGGTCGATGGACGGCCGTTCGCAGTGAAGCGCCTGCAGCGCGTCGAGCAGGTCGCGGATTGCCACATCCTGTTCATCGCGCAGGCGTCGCCGCAACGGCTCGATCCGATCCTCGATGCATTGCGCGGTCGTTCGATTCTGACCGTGGCCGATTCCGCTGCGTTTGCCGAGCGCGGCGGCGTCATCGAGTTCGTCACCGCCCGCAACAGGTTGCGGCTGCGTATCAATCCGCGCGCCGCCCGTGCGGCCGACCTGACCATCAGTTCGAAGCTGCTGTCGCTCGCGAGTCTGGTGCCAGCGGGGCCGGAGCCTGCGCCATGACGCTGCGCCGCCGGCTCATGCGCGCAGCGCTGCTGACGAGCGGACTCGCCCTGCTGCTCACCCTGGTCGGCTTCGTCGCAGCCCAGCTCATCACGCTGCGCGAATCGACGGTCGCGCACCAGTCGTCGCTCGGCAACGTGATCGCCGCCAACAGCAGCGCAGCTCTGGCGTTTCAGGATCCGGAGGCGGCCCGCGAGATACTCGCCGCACTGCGCGCCGATCCGAATGTAGTAGCCGCCGAGCTGCGCGACCCGGCGGGCAGCCCGTTTGCTGTCTATCCGGCCGACGCGTCGCCGCTGCCGGTGCGGGTGCCGGAAGACGGCGAACATTCGTTCGAAGGTCGTTACCTGATTGCCGCCTATCCGGTGGTGCAGGGCGGCCGCACGCTCGGCACGCTGGTTCTCACTTCGGACATGGCGCCGGTGTACCGGCAGCTTCTCGTGCTCGGCGTCGTCGCTGCCATCGTCGCGCTGGTCGCCTTGTTCGGCGCGTACCTGCTGTCGCGACCATTGCAGCGACAGATTTCCGAGCCGATCGCCGCGTTGGTCGGCGCGGCCAGTGCCGTTTCCGGCCGTGGCGACTACTCGGTGCGTGCGGCGCGCCTGAGCGACGACGAACTGGGCCGGCTCACCGATACGTTCAACGACATGCTGGCGCGCATCGAATCGCAGCTGGGCCGGCTGAACCTGCACAACCGGATCACGCGCGCGATCGGCGACCGGCAGGACCTGCCCAGCATCTTTCGCGTGGTGCTGCAGCATCTCGAAGACGACATGCCGATCGATTTCGGCTGCATGCTGCTCTACGACAGCGCGAGCGAAGTCCTGACGGTGGGCAGCGCGGGGCCGCGCAGTGCGCCGCTCGCGCGGCAACTCGCGATGGCGGAAGGCACACAGATCGTCATCGAGCCCAGCGGCTTCGCGCGCAGCGTGCGCGGCGAACTGGTGTACGCGCCGGACCTGGGCGAGGCGTCCTTCGAACTTCTGCAAGGCATGGTGCAGGCCGGCCTGCGATCGCTGGTCGCGGCGCCGCTGATGGTCGAGAGCCGCGTGTTCGGCGTGCTGGTGGCGGCTCGCCGTGCGCCGCGTGGATTCAGCAGCGGCGACTGCGAGTTCCTGCGACAGCTCAGCGAACATGTCGGGCTCGCCTCGCATCAGGCGCACCTGCATTCGGCCCTGCAGCTCGCGTACGACGAACTGCGACAGACCCAGAAGGCGGTGATGCAGCAGGAGCGCCTGCGCGCGCTCGGACAGATGGCGAGCGGCGTGGCGCACGACATCAACAACGCCATCTCGCCGATCGCGCTGTACACGGAGTCGTTGCTCGAACGCGAAGCGGGCCTCAGCGAGCGCGGGCGAGGGCATCTGACGACGATCCAGCAGGCCATCGAGGACGTTGCCCAGACCGTCGGCAGGATGCGCGAGTTCTATCGCCCGCGCGAAGCACAGTTCGAACTGGCGCGCGTGGACCTGAACCGCGTGGCGCAGCAGGTGCTCGAACTGACGCGCGTGCGCTGGAGCGACGTGCTGCAGGAGCGCGGCATCGTCATTGCGCCGCAGATCGAACTGGCGGCGGCACTGCCGTCGATCATGGGCGCGGAAGGCGAGATCCGCGATGCATTGACCAACCTGATCTTCAATGCCGTCGATGCCATGCCCGAGGGCGGCACGCTCGGTATCCGCACTTGCGTCGTATCGCGGCAGGCGGATGCCGGACTGCCCGCGGACGAGGCGGTCATCCTCGAAGTGAGCGATACGGGCGTCGGCATGGATGAGGACACGCGCCGACGCTGCATGGAACCCTTCTTCACCACCAAGGGCGAGCGCGGCAGCGGCCTGGGACTGGCGATGGTCTATGGCATGGCGCGCCGACATTCGGCGGAGCTGGACATCGAGAGTGCGGTCGGCAGGGGAACGACGGTGCGCCTGAAATTCGCGGTCCGCGCGGGTGAGCCGGAGTCCGTCGTGCGGCTGCCGGCCGACAGCGCAGCGCGGCGCCGCCTGCGCCTGCTCATCATCGACGACGATCCCGTGATCATCGATGCACTGCGGGAAATCCTCGAAGGCGACGGTCATGCCGTCGTCGCCGCAGACGGCGGTCGCAAGGGCATCGATGTTTTCGCGGCCGCGCTGTCAGGTCCGGAACCGTTCAGCGCAGTCATCACCGATCTGGGCATGCCCTATGTCGATGGCCGACAGGTGGCAGCCGACGTGAAGGCGCTGTCGGCTGCGACTCCGGTGCTGCTGCTCACCGGCTGGGGTCAGCGGCTGCTGGACGACCGGGACATTCCACCCTGCGTGGACCGCGTCCTGAAAAAACCGCCGCGGCTGCGCGAACTGCGCAGTGCCCTCGCCGAACTGACGCTGCCCGCATAGGCCGGAAACCATGACCGAGACGACCATCGATACCCCGATCGCGCGCCTGCTGATCGTCGACGACGAAGCAGCGCAGATGACCGCCCTGTGCGACGTGCTGGAAGACGCCGGCTACGTGACGGCCGGATTCACCTCCGGCGTCGAAGCGCTGCAGCATCTGCGCAAGGAACGTTTCGATCTCGTGCTCGCCGATCTGGTGATGCCGCAGATCGACGGCATTGCGCTGCTGCGCGAAGCGCAGGCGATCGATCCGTTCCTGCTGGGCATCGTCATGACCGGTCATGGCGCGGTGGATACGGCCATCGCGGCGATGCAGGCCGGTGCGCTCGACTATGTGCTCAAGCCGTTCCGCCTGAGCGTCATCCTGCCGGTACTGGCGCGTGCGCTGAGCGTGCGGAAGATGCGCGTGGAGATCGCGGCGCTGCAGGCGAGGCTGCGCGAGCATGTCGCGGAGCTGGAACAGGCGAACAAGGAACTCGAAAGTTTTTCCTATTCCGTTTCGCACGACCTGCGCGCGCCGCTGCGGGCCATCAGCAGCTATTCGAGCATCCTGGTGCAGGATTATTCGCAGCAGATTCCCGAGGGCGCGCAGCGCCTGCTGTGCAAGGTGACCGACAATGCGCATCGCATGGGCGAGCTGATCGAGCACCTGCTGCATTTCTCGCACCTGGGCCGGCAGGTGATCAGTCATGAAGCCGTGCGGATCGACAGGATGGTCGCGGAAATCCTCGAGGAACTGCGCAAGGAGGACGACTCGCGGGCCGTGCAGGTGCGCGTCGGCAGTCTTCCCGACACGGTGGGCGATGCCGTGCTCCTGCGCCAGGTGTTCGTCAATCTGCTGGCGAATGCTTTCAAGTTCACGCGTCATGCGAAGCCGGCGGTCGTGGAGGTCGGCTCGCACCTCGAGGGAGGGGAGATCGTGTACGTCGTGCGCGACAACGGCGCCGGTTTCGACATGCGCTACGCCGCCAAGCTCTTCGGCGTGTTCCAGCGTCTGCACAACGACAGCGAGTTTGAAGGCACCGGCATCGGCCTGTCGCTGGCCCAGCGCATCGTGCAGCGGCATGGAGGACGGATCTGGGCCGACAGTGCGATCGGCAGGGGAGCGACGTTCTATTTCACCCTGTCGGCGCCTTCCGCAAACGACGGCTGATCGGCGCGACTGCGCACGCCGTGCAGGCGGCCGAATCCATCGCCGCGCAATCCGGAGGATTCGCTGCAGCGAATCAGGGCGGAGACGCTGTCCAGCAACTGCGCTTCGGTGAACGGCTTGGAGAGATGGCAGCAGCCATGCGTCTCGATCGCCGGCAGGGCCGCGGCCGCCAGGAGCACGCAGGCAATGCCGCGCTGCTGCAGTTCGCGCGCCAGCACAATCCCGGTTCCCGCGTGTGATGCATCGATGATGGCGACGTCGACGTAGGTCAGCGGCACCAGGCCCGTACCCCGGGGCATGAATGCGAGCGCCCCCAGTACTTCGGCGCCCGCATCCACCAGACATTCCCGCAGCGCTCGATAGAGTTGATCGTCGTCTTCGACCAGCAGGATCCTTCTGCCCCGGAGTATGTGCCGGAGTACGTGCGACGAATCAGCAGCGACCGGACTCATCTGATTCTCCCTGTGCACGCGCGAGTCATGTCTGGATCAATACGCCGCATCCGCGAAAGTTCCGTTCGCAGGATTTGCTGCGCGTGCGCAGCGATCACGGCGTTTGCTGCCGCGCGATCAGGCGTCGGCGTCTTCCGTCGCGCGTTCGCTGCGCCGGGGGCGACTGACCCGCGTGCGGGCAGCCGGAGTGCGGGACTTCGCCGGGCGCTTGGGCGGCTGACGGGAGGCGACGATCAGGTCGGTGGTTGTGCGCAGATGATGGACCATGGCCTCGACCAGTCCTTTCGCGTCGCGCGCCAGCGCCAGTGCGACGATCTCCCCGTGTTCCGTGTCGATGTCGCGGTTCGACTCGACCTTGCCCGAGAGCACGCGATAGCGCTCCGACTGTTCATAGAGATGGGCATGCAGGGCGCGCAGGCGGGCGCTGCCGCAGGCGGCGACGAGGGCCGCGTGAAAAGCGGCATGCGCCGTCAGCCATTCGGGATTGATCGAACCCTTCCTGCCGCCGAGCCTTCCCGGCGTCGCGCGCAGGCGATGCGCCGCGGCGAGCAGGCCGGCTTCCCATTCGACATTGCCGAGTTCGACCGAGCGGCGCAGGGCGATGGCTTCGATCTCGCAGCGCACGTCCGTCAGGTCTTCGAGATCGGCGATCGACAGCGGCGCGACGGCAAACCCGCGCTGGTCCTGTGAGACCACGAGCTGGGCGGACACCAGGCGCGACAGGGCTTCGCGGATCGCGCCGGGACTCACCTTCAGTTCGTCGGCGAGATCCTGGATCTTCAGTTTCTTGTCCGGCGCATGGCGTCCCGAAAGGATGTCGCTGCGGATGGCGCGATAGGCCAGCGTGGCCTGGCTGCGCGGTGCGGCGTCTCCGTTCTCTGCTTCTGGCATGGACATAGAGTTTCAGGTCTTTCCTCGAGGGAACGACAAATTGAATATTTTCCGCAGTCTAGCACTGTCGACGCCGCTCACGGCCGGGCGGTCTCGCGGGCTTCGGCGGCGATCAGTTCGTCCATGCGCCGGCGCACCATGACGGCGCCCTTGTCGATCTTCAGCAGGGCCGGGGCCAGCGACCAGAAATCCGCCGCGCCGATGCGCGACTGCTGGGCGGCGATCATCGGCTCGTCCTCGGTGCTGAAGATGTGCGCGCGCATGCGGCGCGTCTGTTCGTTGTACTCGGCGTCGTCGAGCAGGAAGTCGCGGGTCGAGGCGAAGAAGTAGTGCGTCGTGCTCGCCGTTTCCGGCGTCATGATGTGTACGTTGATGGAGTTGCCGCCATTGCTTCGCGGCGTGCCGGCCGGCACGGCGCCGTTCACCAGCTTCATGACGCCCGGTGCGCTCCATTCGACTTCGGTCCAGCTGTCGACGCGATCGACGCCGGGCGGCAGGCGCGGCGCGAGGAGCGGGATCGGCACTTCGTTCTTCGGATGCCAGTGCATGGCGATGATGCCGTCCGGCCGCTGCTCCACCGTGCCGGGCGTGCGCGTGATCGAGCCGCCGCCGAGCGTCGTCGGATGCAGATAGTCGGTGTGCGACAGGTCGAGGATGTTGTCGACGAAGAGCTGGTAGTGGCCCGCGCCGTGGAGGTAACCGCTGTTGAAGGCGGTGTCCGGCGCACTCGCGAGGAAGGACAGGTCGCGGATGCGGGCCGGGTCGGCCTGCGCGGGATCGCCCATCCAGATCCACAGCGCGCGATGCGCTTCCGCCATCGGATAACTGCGCACCGACAACGCACGCGCAATCGGTCCATGCGGATTGCCGACGCAGGCGCCGCTGCTGCCGAACCGCAGGCCGTGATAGCGGCACGTGACGGTGTCGCCCTCGAAGTGACCGAGACTGAGCGGCGCGAAACGATGAGGACAGCGGTCGAAGAGGGCGTGCGGCGTGCCCTGATCGTCGCGCCACAGCACGACGGGTTCGTCGAGCAGCGTGCGGGCGAGCGGCTGGCCGATGCGCAGTTCTTCCGACCAGGCGGCCATGTACCAGACATTGCGCAGATAGTTCATGGCGAGCGGAACCTCTGCCAGCCGAAATACAGCAGCGCGCCTGCCGCCAGCGAGCACGCGCCGAAGGCCGTCGATACCTGCGCGCGATCGAAGCCGGTTGCGAACAGCCAGCCGGCGATCAGCGGCGCGATGGCGCTGCTCACGCGGCCGATACCGCTGACGAAGCCCGTGCCGGACGCACGGTCCGCATCGCCGAACGTGGTGGCGAGCGTGGCGTACAGGCCGGTCGCGCCGCCGAACAGAAAGAAACCGCAGATGCCGCCGGAGAGCATCAGCAGCGGCAGCGACGCCGGCGTCAGGCCGAACAGGATGGCCGCGATGCCGAGTCCGGCGATGGAACCGGCAGTGAGCCAGCGCAGGCCGCCGCGCTGCGCGAGCCAGCCGAGTGCCAGGCCGCTCGCGACGCCGGCCAGGTTGGCGACCGCCGCGACGACACTCGCCGAAGAAGCAGCGAAACCCGCGTCCGCGACCATCTGCGGCAGCCAGCTCAGCACGTAGTAGACCGTGAGCACGAACAGCACGTTGACGCTGGTGATCCAGGCCGTCGTGCCGAGGCGATCCGCGGCGAACAGCAGTGCGTAGCCGCGACGCGCCTGCGTCGTGTGCGGCGGAAGCATTGCCAGCGGACCGTGCCCGAGCCGCTGCAACACCGCATTGACGCGCGCGAGCGCACCGGCATCGCGGCGACTGAGCAGCCAGCCGGGCGACTCGGGCAGGAACAGCGCGACGATCGGCAGCAGCACGGCCGCGGCCATCGCACCGGCCATGAACACGGCGGGCCAGCCGTAGTGATGCATGAGCACGGCGGCGATCAGTCCGCCGGCAACGCCGCCGACGGGATAGCCGATCGCCATGATCGCCACCGTGAACGCACGCCGCCGCGCATTGGCAAACTCCGCTGCGATCGGATTGATGACGGCGACGCAGCAGCCGATGCCGAGCCCCGTCACGACGCGCCACAGTGCGAGTTCGCCGATGGAGTGCGCGTTCGCACACAGCGCCATGCCGGGCGCCATCAGGGCGAGGCTGACGAGCACGAGTGTCTTGCGTCCGTACAGATCGGCGAGCGGCGCCAGCACGATCGCGCCCAGCGCCATGCCGATGAGTCCCGCGGAGAGCACCACGCCGAGCGCCGCCTTGCCGATGCCCCAGGCCGCCGTGATGGCCGGCGCAGCGAAGGTGACCGAGAGCACGTCATAGCCATCGAGCGCCGACAGCACGAACGTGAGTGCGACCGCGACGATCTGCGCGCGACTCATCGGTGCCGAGTCGAGCTGCGCGCGAACGTCGGCGATGGAGTTCACGCCGGCTCAGGCCATCCGGTGGCCCGGCGCAGCGGCGCGTTCCAGCGGTCGCCCCGCCATGCGACGTGCTGATCCGGCCGGACCAGCGTCAGTTTCGTTTCGTACAGCGCCGCCGTTGCAGCATCGTGCAGGCGCACGACCGTCAACGGAATGCGCAATGCCTGTGCTTCGGCCTGCGCGGCTTCGATCTGCGATTGTTCGGCGCCCGGTGCGACGACGAGCGAAAAGCCCTGGCCGAACAGATCGTAGAGCGAGCGTCCATCGTCGAGCCACGCATGCGGAGCGAGGCTGCCGGGTCGCGCCGTTGGCCGGTACGTCTGGCCATCGTGCGGCGGCGGCGGTCCCGGCTCGTCGAAGATCAGCGGCGAATTCTCGTAACGCAGTCCGAGCACGGTGCCGAGCGTGTGGAACTCGCGGCCCTTGGTCGACTGGATGTTGCCGCCGATTTTTTCGCGCAGCGCCGCGCCTTCGGCGGTGTCATCCGCGATCTGCGCCGGCGGCGGACCCGTGGCGATGGCGTGGTTGGCCACGGCTTCGTCGATGACGAAGCGATGTACCGGTCGCCGTTCCTGCGTGTAGCTTGCGATCAGTTCCGGACCGCCCCAGCCCTGCAGCGTGGCCGCGATCTTCCAGCCAAGATCGACGCCGTCGCCGACGCCCATGTTCATGCCGTAACCGCCGAACGGCGGATGCAGGTGACAGGCATCGCCCGCGAGAATGATGCGGCGATCGGCATAGCGATCCGCCAGCAGTTCGCTCGCGACCCAGCTGTCGGCGCTCAGGATTTCGTAGGGCAGATCGATGCCGGTGCGCTCGGCGATCATCGCGGCGGCTTCGGCATTCGAGAGCGTGCGGCCTTCCTCGATGCCGGTCGGTGCGAAGTACCAGATGTCGTCGCGATCCATCGGACCCACGGCGCTGAAGCCCTTCGGACCGAGCTGCCAGTAGATCACCGCGGGGCCATGACGATGCGCGGTGCTGAGCCCGGGCGCGCGGAAGATGATGTTGTAGTTGCGCGAGAGTCCGCTACGTCCTTCCATCTTCGCGCCGAGCAGCGAGCGCACCGTGCTGCGCGAGCCGTCCGCGCCGACGAGGTAGCGCGAGATCACCGTCATCTCGGCGCCGTCAGTACCGACGATGTTCGATACCACGCGGGTCTCGTCCTGCTCGGCCGTGCGGAACGTCGTATCGAAACGCACGTCGATCGTCGGCAGCGAGCGGACGCGTTCGAGCATCACGCTTTCGAGGATGTACTGCGGAATCCACTGCGCATGTTCCGGATACAGCGGCGAGCGCTGCGGCGAGGCATTGAAGGCATTCTCGAAGCGTGCGAGCGGATAGCCCGCGAGGCTCGTGACGAACATCATCGTGTTCGGATAGTCGACGCCGAACGGTGAGGCTGCAGCGAGTCGATCCGCGATGCCCCAGCGCCGCAGATGCGTGCGGGTCCGCACATTCGTGGTCTTGGCGCGCGGCGACGCGCCCGTGCGGTGGTTGCGCTCGACGATCAGGGCACGCACGCCGCGTGTGCCGAGTTCGATCGCGAGCGCGAGACCGACGGGTCCCGCGCCGACGATCAGGACATCTGTTTCGATCTTCATCCGGCTTGCTCGGCTTCCTGATTGACGACGAAGTCGGGCGGCAGGGGCGGGGCCCAGTTCGCCATGCTGTCTTCAGGACCGTAGTTCGTCGGCGTCCACAGCGCATAGTCGTCGATGAAATCCATGTCCGAGTAGTACTCGAGCCACGAGCCCCAGGGATCCTGGATGTAGTGGAAGTAGTTCGAGCCCACCGTGTGCCGGCCGAAGCCCCAGTCGCCGCGGCCCGTCTTTTCCAGCAGCGCGCGGCCCGCACGACCGACGTCATCGGGATCGCGAACCTGGAAGCTCGCGTGATGCATGCCGATGCCGTTGGACTTGCCGAAGCCGAGCACGTGGTGATCGCTGTTCCTGCGCGCGCAACAGAACGCGACGACATCTTCGGCGCGATCGGCGAGACCCATGCCGAGACCCTCGGTCACGAACTTCGCGCTCGCGAGAACGTCGGGCGAGAACATCATGACGTGGCCCAGTCGCAGCGGCTTCACCGGTGCGTACTGACCGATGGGCTGCATCCCGGCGCGACGGTTGCGCACGATGCGGCCGGGCGCGTTGATCTGGTACGGATCGGAGGCGGCGAGCGGCGCGTCCTCCGGCCGTTCCAGCAGGTGATAGAGCACGCCGTGCGGGTCGGTGACCCACAGGCCTTCGGCATCGAAGCCGGCTGGAGCCGCTACGACCTTGCCGCCGGCCGCGGGTACGCTCGCCGCGATCTGCGGCAGATCAGTGGCGCGCAAGGCAATGTGATGCAGCCGCTTGCGCGGCGCGCCGCCGATCAGGATCGCCGACGGGCGCGACTGTCCGATGCACGTAAGCTGCGCGATGTTGCCATTGCGCGAGGCTTCGAGGCCCGCATCGGTATAGAACTTGATCCCCTCGTCGAGCGACGGAACTTCGAGCGCGAACCAGAGTGGGCCGGTGACTGGCATGACATTGCTCCCCTAAATGCGGTTCAGGCCGGGCGTGGGCCGACCCGGTTTTCGATGGCGCCGATCCCGTCGATCTCGCACCGTACGACATCCCCGGGTTGCAGGAACACCGGCGGCTTCATGGCGATGCCGACGCCCTGCGGCGTGCCGGTCGCCAGCAGGTCGCCGGGCTCCAGCGTGAATGCGGTGGAAAGATAGGCGATCTGCTGCCAGACATTGTGGATCAGCTCGCTGGTGTCGCTGTCCTGCCGTACTTCGCCGTTCACCAGCGTGCGCAGTCGCAGCGCATGCGGATCGGCGATCTCGTCGGCGGTCACGATCCACGGACCGACGGGCCCATGCGTGTCGAAGGATTTGCCGACGGTGAACGTCGGCGAATGCGCCTGCCAGTCGCGCGCCGACACATCGTTGGCCACCATGTAGCCGAAGACGTGGCGGTGTGCGTCGGCTTCGGTGACGCGCTTGGCGGCCTTGCCGATCACGACGCACAGTTCGACTTCGTAGTCGACCTTCTCGCTGACACCCGGATCGATGTCGTCGTACGGCCCGGCGACGCAACTCGTCTGCTTGTTGAACCAGAACTGGTTCTTCGGCACGGCGACGCCGAGGCGGGCGGCTTCTTCGGCGTGCTTGCGGTAGTTCATGCCGATGGCCAGGTACTTGCCGGGCTGCTCGACCGGCGCCAGCAGCTTGACCGAGCGCAGCGGCAGCGTGTCGGTTGCCGAATCAAGCACCGCCCGCACGCGCGCCAGCGCCGCATCGCCGCCGGCGATGATCGAGAGCATGGTCGGGTACTCGTGACGCAACGCGTCAAGCGGCACGACCTGATCGTCCCGCAGCACGCCGAGTCGCGGTGCATTGGCTGCCTCAAATCTCAACAGCTTCATCGAAGCATCTCCTTGGTGAGCTGCCGGCCGGCGTGCTCGTGATGTGGCGACTATGCCATTCTCGATTTTGTCTATCAACAAAGATAGAAGTCGACAAAATATATTTTTGGCGATATACATGCGCGCTTCGATGAGGCCGCGACCGCTTCGGTCCCACTCAGGAGGTGCGCCACTACAGCAGTGAACAAACCCCGATGATGTTTCTGTGAATGCTTCCGGAGGCATTGATGCCTCCATGCAAGGAATGACGCTCAAGCAAGGGGGATCTCATGAACCGCATCAACAAGACGAACCGTTCGGGTGGTTTTTTCGTGCTGGCGATGGCAGTCGCCGTCGTCGTGGCGTTCCTGTGGACGCCGGCACACGCGACACCGTCGACAGGAAAGCTGGCATTGGTCGGCGCGATCGTCGTCGACGTGAATACGGGAATACTGATTCGCGGACAGAACATCCTGATCGACGACGGACGCATCGTCAGCATCTCGGCCGGCGCGCCGCCGCCGGGAACGCGCATCGTGTACGCGTTCGGCAAGTATGTCGTCCCTGGCTACAACGACATGCACGCGCATGCGCTCGATTCGTATCCCAATCCGAGCGGTGCGCTCGCACTCATGCTCGCCAATGGCGTCACCGGCTTCAGGCAGATGAGCGGTTCGGATGCGTTCCTGCAGCAGCGCCGCGACGGGCAGCTGCCCATCGGTCCCGATGCGCCAGCGCTGCTCGCGATGCCGGGCGATTTCCTGACGCCGCTCAACGCGGCGATTGCCGAGATGGCGCTGCCCGTCATGCAGGCGCAGCAGGCGGCGGGCGCCGATTTCATCAAGGTGGGCCTCGTCAGCCGCGATGTGCTGTTCGCCGTCATCGACGAAGGCAAGCGTCTCAATATTCCCGTGGCTGGCCACGTGCCGCCGACCGTCGACGTGGTCGCTGCCGCGCAGCGCGGCATGACTTCGATCGAACACATCGGCCCTTCGGACGGACTGCTCGTCGCCTGTTCATCGCAGCGCGATGCGTTGCGCGCCGAACTCGACGCGCTGCCGCCGTTCGGCTCGCTGCCAGTGAATCCGCCCGAGCGGATCCTCGTCAATCCGGCGATCGAAACGACGCCGGACGAAACGCGCCGTCGCCAGATCATCGTCACCACGTTCGACGAGGCGCGCTGTCGCGCCGCCGCGCGCCAGTTCGTTGCCGCGGGCAACTGGCAGGTGCCGACGCTCATCCGGCTCAAGACCGCACAGCTCGCCGACAGCCTGGAGTTCTCCACCGATCCCAATCTCATCTACATGCCGCCCGACGTGGTGGCGCTGTGGTTCAGCGTGACGCGCGACTTCGTTAATCAGGTGCCGCGCGAGGCGCGGATGCTGTTGCGACAGGACTATGCGCTGAGCCTACGCGCCGTGAAGCTGCTGGATGAGGAAGGCGTGAAGCTGCTCGCCGGCAGCGATGTCAGCGGCGGCTGGGAAGTGCCGGGATTCTCGTTGCATCAGGAGTTCGAAGAACTCGCGCGCGCCGGGCTGTCGCCGCTGCGCATCCTGCAGATGACGACACGCGACGCCGCGGAATTCCTGGGACGCAGCGCCACGATGGGCAGCGTTGCGCCCGGACGCAATGCCGATCTGGTGCTGCTCGATGCCAATCCCACGGTCAGCGTCGCCAATCTCAGCAGGATCGCCGGCGTGGTGCGGGCGGGGCGCTACTACAGCGCTGCTGAACTTGCGTTGCTGAAACTGCGGGTCGCGGCTGGCAGAGGCTACCTGCAGTGATCGCCGCTTGAGCGGACGGTGCCGGGAGCAGCAATGAATCTGGATATTACGAAGAGGGGGATACCTACCATGAAATACAGCACACCAGCACTTCGTGCTGCCCTGGCACTGGCATTGACTCCGATGATGATGCCGCTGGCAACGCGCGCGGCCGAGCCCCAGAGCCCGGCCGCGCAGACCGATCAGGCTGAGGGCAAGAAAGGCCTGGAGGAAGTGGTCGTCACCGCGAACCGTCGCGTCGAGAATCAGCAGCGCGTGCCGATCTCGATCGCCGCTTTCAGCGGCGAGACGCTGAGCGACCTCGGCATCAAGGAAGCCGTGGATCTGCCGCAGATCACGCCGGGCCTGAGCTTCACGCGCACGCTCGTCGGCGTGAACGCCTTCCTGCGCGGCGTGGGTACGACGTCTTCGGGTTATACGACTGAATCGCCCATCGCGACCTACGTCGATGGCCTGTATCTGCCGAACGCCGCCGCGGCGGCATTGGCGTTCAGCAACATCGAACGGATCGAAGTGCTGAAAGGACCGCAGGGCACCCTGTACGGTCGCAACACGACCGGCGGTCTGATCCACATCATTACCAAGGAACCGGAGAGCGTCGCCGCATTCGACGCCTCGGTGAGCTATGCGAATTTCGATACGCTGGGCGCGACGCTCTACGGATCGCTGCCGATCTCCGACACGCTCTCCGCCAATTTCGCGGCGACGTACACGGACCAGGCCGAGGGCTGGGGCCGCAACACGTTCATGAACGCCGACGCCTTCACGTTCAAGGACACCGGCGTGCAGGCGAAGCTGCGCTGGCAGCCGAGTGCGGCAACGACGATCACGTTGCGCGGCTTCTACGACAAGGTCGAGACGGACCAGGGCACCAACACGAGCATCTTCCCCGGGTCGGTCGGCATCGACGGCACGCCGTATCTCGGCGAATACCAGGTGGCCAGCCGTCGCCTGCCGATGGTGGAGCAGGAGCAGTACAACGTGTCGCTGAAGGCCGAGTTCGATCTCGGTTCGACCCGGCTCACCAGCATCACCGGCTACATCAACAACCAGTCGCCGAGCGACAACATCCAGAACGGCATCGTCGGTAATCCGGTGCTCGGACAGTCGGCAGTCAATCTCGATGGTGATCAGGAAGCCAAGACGTTCAGCCAGGAAATCAACCTGAGTTCGAATCCATCGGACTCGGCGCTGCAATGGATCGGTGGCCTGTTCTACTACTACGACGACACGACCGTGCAAGCGGATGTGTATGGCACCTGCGTCGGCACGGTCTGCGCGGCCGCGCCGCTGCCGACGCGCACCACGGGCATTCCGAAGACACGCTCGTACTCAGCGTACGGCGAGGGTACGTACAGCTTCACGCCGCAGACCCGCGCCACGCTCGGCCTGCGCTACACGAGCGACAACAAGACACTCTCGGGATTGCTGGCGCCGTTGCCGGGACTGCCGAATTCCATCCCCGCGTTGCCGCCCACGGTCGCGCAGCATCCCGGCGATCCGTATCCAGGCAATCCGGACGGCATCGACACGGACGTCACCTTCGACAAGATGACGTGGAAGGCCGTGCTCGCGCACGACTTCACCGACGACATCAATGCCTACGTGTCCTACAACCGCGGCTTCAAGTCGGGCGGCTACAACCCGATCGTGTTCACCAATCCGGCATCGAAGCCGGAAGTGCTGGATGCGTACGAACTCGGCGTCAAGACGGAACTGTTCGATCGCAGGCTGCGGTTGAACGTGGCCGGCTTCTTCTACGACTACCAGGACATCCAGCTGCGGTCGACCGCGCCGCCGGCGCCTCCGGGCGGTTCGATTCTGTTCAATGCGGCCTCGGCGCAGATGAAAGGCGTCGACGCGGACTTCGTCTTCGCGCCCACGCATGGTCTGAGCATCAGCGGCGGACTCGAATATCTGGATGCGGAATACGACGAATTCCCGAGCGGCATCTGCTCGGCACCGCGTCCGATCCAGGGGCCGGTGCTCGGCGGTGCCGGGACGGTACCGTGCGATCTGTCGGGACGCCGTCCGCCGTCTGCGCCGAAGTTCTCGTACAGTCTCGGCGTCACCTACGAGATCGACACGAGCATCGGTGCGTTTGCCTTCAATGCCAGCGACGGGTACAAGGCCAGCTATTTCTGGGAACCGGACAACCGGCTCGAACAGGACGCCTATCACCTCGTCAATGCCTCGGTCACGTGGACGGCGGTGAATTCGCGTTACAGCGTGCAGCTCTTCGGTCGCAACCTCAACGATGCGTACTATTTTTCGAGCGGGTCGGAAGCGACGGCCGGCAACGATCTGTACGTGCCGGGAGCGCCGCGCACCTACGGCATCACCCTGAGGTACACGTACTGATGAATGCGACGATGCGAGCGATCCCGCAGGCGGATCTGGACCTGTTCAGCGAGGCCAGCCTGCGCGATCCGTTCGGCGACTATCGCCGTCTGCGGGATCTCGGTCCCGTGGTGCGTCTGCGGCGTCCGGACGTGTATGCGATCGGGCGTTTCGCGGATGTGCAGACGGCGCTGCGGTCTTCGGAGGCGCTGATCAGCGGCGAGGGCGTCGGCTTCAGCGACGCCTTCAATGCGCCCAAGGGCATGAACGTCATCCAGTCCGATGGCGAACTGCACCGGCGGTTGCGCGGCACCATCGTCAAGCCGCTGTTTCCCGCCGCGCTGCGCGATGCGCGCGCCGATCTCAAGGCGATGATCGTCGCGCGCGTGGGATCGCTGGTCGGCGCCGGCTGGTTCGATGCCATGAAGGGTCTCGCATCGTTTCTGCCGGTCGAGGCGATCTCGCATTTGGTCGGGCTGCCCGAGGTGGGGCGCGAACGCATGCTCGAATGGGCCGCCGCGGCGTTCAATGTCATCGGTCCGCGTCAGGCGGAAACGGATCTGGCGGCATTGAAGGATGCTTTCGCGTTCATGCGCGGACTGAACGAAGAAACGGTGCGCGACGGCAGCTGGGCGGGACAGCTCTTCGCAGCCGCCCGCACCGGGCGGCTGTCGATGCAGGAAGCGATGGCGGCGATGAGCGCCTACGTCATCCCGAGCCTGGACACGACGATCCTTGCGAAGGGACATCTGCTGCGCAATCTGGCAACGCATCCCGAGCAATGGGCGCTGCTGCGAGAGCAGCCTGACCGGATCACTGCGGCCGTGCTCGAAGGCGTGCGGCACAGCTCGGTGCTGCGCTGGTTCTCGCGCGTCGCCGTGGCTGACTACGCGGTGGAGGATTGCATCGTGCCCGCCGGACAGCGCGTCATGCTGCTCTACGGCTGTGCCAATCGCGATGAACGCCACTATCCCGATCCGGACCGGTTCGACATCAACCGCGACGCACGCGATCACCTCGCGTGGGGCACCGGCGCGCACATGTGTGCCGGCATGCATCTCGCGCGTCTGGAAATGGAAGTGCTGCTCGAAGCGCTGGTCGAAGCGCGGGTTCAGCTCACGGCGGGCGAACCGGTGGTCGGCGCCAACAGCGGACTGTACGGCTTCACCGGACTGCCGTTGCGCATCGATGCGGCCTGAATCAGAGAGAGAACATGCCTGTAGTGAAAGTGACGGACCGGCAGGGAACGGAACACGAGGTCGACGCGTCCACGGGACGCAGCCTGATGGAGACGCTGCGCGATCTCGACTATGGCGTGGCCGCCATCTGCGGCGGGATGTGTTCCTGCGCGACCTGCCATGTGTACGTCGCGCCCGACTGGATCGAGAGGCTGCCGCCGGCGCAGTCCGATGAGCGCGAACTGGTGGGCGAACTGGCGCACTGCCAGGCCGCATCGAGATTGTCCTGCCAGATCCAGGTGACCGACGCCCTGGCCGGACTGCGCGTCACCGTCGCGCCGGAGGAATGACGTCGCCCGCGCTCACCGGCGTGGTCGGGATGAACGCAGCGTCTTCTTCGCGCCGTCCGATTTCGAACCGGCGAATTCCCGTCCGTAGCGAACGAACAGGTCGTACAGGTACTGCGCGGCAGGCGTGAGCGGCAGTCGCCGGCGGCACACCGCGTAGATCGCCGGCGCGGCGAGTTTCTCCCGCACGTGGATCTCTTCCAGATACGCCCGCGTCGTCGGGAACTGCAGCCATTGCTGCGGCGCCATCACCAGCAGATCCGAATACGCCACGGCCAGCGTCATCGTCAGCGACGACTGCGCATGCAGCTTGATGGCCGGCAGCGGCAGACCGTGGGCCTTGAAGACCGGTCCGAGTTCCGCATCCATGTTTTCCGTCACGGTCGTCGAGATCCATTGAGCCGCGCCGAGCTGTCTGAGCGATGTCGCGTTGCGCAACGGATGTCCCTTGCGACACAGGATGACGCGGGAGTTTTCGAACACGGACTCGGCCTTCAGGCTGGGCGGCAGCGAACTCTCCGATAGCGGCCCGACATAGAAATCGAGCGTGCCGTCCTCGACTTCCTGGTGCGCGCGGGCAAACAGGCCTTCGCGCAGCGCGAGCGTGACGTTCGGAAATTTCGTGCGAAACGGCACGAGCGGCTTGGGCAGCAGGGCCAGGTGGGGGACGGTCGACAGCACGACCTGCACCCGTCCGACACCTTCGCCGAGCAGCTGCGAGGTTTCTTCCTGCGCGCGCTCCAGTTCCGCAAGAATCGCCGCGGCCCGGACCAGGAATCGTCTGCCCACCGACGTCAACACCACGCCGCGCGCGCTGCGCTCGAAGAGCGGTGCGCCGATCGCGCGTTCCGCCTCGCCGATGCTGCGTGTAATGGCCGGCTGCGCCACGCCCAATGCGCGCGCTGCAGCACGGATTCCGCCCTTTTCGGCGACCACGACCACGTGGCGCAGATGATTCATTTTCATTCTGGAGAGCGCTCGTCCGGGTGATACGAAAACGATGTCACTAGGTCGATTCTACCATCTATGCAGATATCGCCCCGCTGCCATACTGAAAATCAAGCGGAATACTGATCAGGGGGGTGCGATGTCGGACAAGGTGATCATTTCCTGTGCAGTGACGGGCGCGGTTCATACGCCGACCATGTCCGACGCATTGCCCATCACGCCGCAGGAAATCGCGCAGCAGGCCATCGATGCAGCCCAGGCGGGCGCCGCCGTCGTGCATCTGCACGCGCGCGTCGCAGCGACCGGCATTCCCACGGCCGATCCCGATGTCTTCGGCCAGTTCGTTCCGGTGATCGAGCAGGGCTGCGATGCGGTGATCAACATCACCACCGGCGGTGCGCCCGGCATGACCGTGCAACAGCGCGTCGCCGCAGCGGCGCGCTTCAAGCCGGAGATCTGCTCGCTCAACATGGGCAGCATGAACTTCTCGTTCTTCCAGGTCGCGAAACGCATTTCGTCGTGGAAGCATCCGTGGGAGAAGACCTTCATCGAAGGCTCCGACGACAACGTCTTCCGCAACTCGTTTCGCGACATCAACTGCATTCTCGAAACGCTGAGCGCCGACGGTGCGAAGTTCGAGCACGAGTGCTACGACGTCGGCCATCTCTACAATCTCGCGCACTTCGTCGACAGCGGGCTGGTCAAGCCGCCGTTCTTCATCCAGATGGTGTTCGGCATCATGGGCGGCATCGGTCCGGATCTCGACAATCTCGTCTTCATGAAGCGCACGGCGGATCGGCTCTTTGGCGCCAAGAACTTCCAGTGGTCGGTGCTCGCGGCGGGCAAGTACCAGATGCCTTTCATCACGCAGGCTGCGCTGATGGGCGGACACGTGCGCGTCGGCCTGGAGGACAGTCTGCTGATCGGCCGTGGCCAGCTCGCGAAGTCGAATGCGGAGCAGGTGGCCAAGGCCGTGCGCATCCTGCGCGAGATGGGCCGCGAACCGGCGACGCCTGCGGAAGCGCGCGTCATGCTGGGTCTCAAGGGACGGACCCGCGCCAATCTGTCGCTGGCGTCGTAGAAGGCCCGCGCATCCTCGCGATGAGGATCGTCAACAGAAGCTCGCGGCGCTGGCACGCCGCGTCCGTTCGAGGTTTGAAGAGAAGGCCGCGCGCATCCGTCGCGCGGCTTTCGAGCGCAATTCAAGTTCTGTCGTTCAGGGGGATACATGCGTAGACACAAGTGGCATATGGGGTGGGTGACGGTGTGCGGCGGCGTTCTTGCCCAGACCGTGGCGGTGGCGGCCGATGGTCCGGCGGCGACCCTGCAGAGCACCCAGCTCGAAGAAGTCATCGTGACCGCACAGAAGCGGTCGGAAGATCTGCAGGATGTGCCGATCGCGGTGAAGACGCTGAGCGTCGACGATCTGATCCAGGGCGGCACCGCCGACGTGACGGGCCTGACCGAACTGGTGCCCGGTCTCAACATCATCAATGCGAACGGCATTCTCAATACGAGCCTGCGCGGCATCGGCAGCAACGCCGTTGCGCCCGGCTTCGAAAACCCCGTCGCGCTCTACGTGGACGGCGTGTACTACGCCTCGGCCACTGCGAACTACCTGAACCTCGCAAACATCTCGCAGGTCGCGGTGGTGAAGGGGCCGCAGGGCACCCTGTACGGCCGCAATGCGACCGGCGGACTGCTGCAGGTCACGACGCGCGATCCGCGCGACGGCTACCAGATGCAGGCGAGCGTCAGCTACGGCAACTACGACACCTCGGCTGCCACCGTCTACATCGGTGGCCGCACCAGCGACTACGTCGCTGCGGACATTTCGGTCTATGCGGCCCGCCAGGGCGAACCGTGGGGCGACAACCTGTCGACGGGCGGCGAGATCTATACGCTCGATCACGATGTGACCGTGCGTTCCAAGTGGGTCTTCACGCCGAGCGATGCGACGACCATCACGCTGATCGGCGACTATTCCGACATCGACACCTCGATGAACGTGCCGACGATCCAGCCGGGCACGATCTCGGGCTTCACGCCCGGGCTCGGTGTTTCGCCGGATCTGGACTACGACGTGGCGGACGACGCGCCCAACTGGAAGAAGGGTCACTCTGCCGGTGGCAGCCTGTTGATCCGGCATGATTTCGATTCGATTTCCATCAGCAGCCTCACGGCGTATCGCGAATCCGAGTACAAGCGCTCGTTCGAACTCGACGGCGGTCCGCTGCCGCTGGTCTACGCGGAAGATACCTGGCCGGATTCGCAGTTCTCCGAGGAACTGCAGATCCAGTCGCTGGGCGACTCGGCCCTGACCTGGCAGGCCGGTGTGTACTATTTCGAGGGCAAGGCCGCGTTCACGCCGATCACTCTCTTCGGCAACTACCTGGGCGCGAACCTCACCTTCTTCAATCGTCAGTCGACCGAGTCCATCGCGGGCTATGCGCAAGGCAGCTACGCGTTCTCGGACAGCACCACGCTCACGCTCGGCGCACGCTACACGGAGGAGACGCGCAAGGCTTACGATGGTTCGAGCTCCGTCTATGTCATTCCGTTCGCGTTGCAGTTGCCGACGGTGTACGCAGACGATGAGAAGGCGACCTTCGACAAATTCAACTATCGCGTGTCGCTGGATCACCGCTTCTCGGACACGTTCCTCGCGTACATTTCATCGAGCAGCGGCTTCAAGAGCGGCGGCTTCAATACCGGTTCGCCCGGCACGGCGCCGTACGATCCGGAAACCGTGACGGCGTACGAGATCGGCACGAAGGCGGACCTCGCCGGTCGCAGCGTGCGATGGAACAACGCCGCCTACTACTACGACTACAAGGATCTGCAGACGCAGGTGCTGGATACCAGCGGCGTCATCTACATCGCCAATGCCGCGTCGGCAGACATCTACGGGTTCGAGTCCGATCTCGACTGGCAGGCGACCGATGCGCTGCGCCTGAGCGGTGGAGTCTCGTTCATCAAGTCCGAGTACTCCTCATATATCGGCGCGCTGTTGAGCGATCCGATGGGAGGCGTGCCGTCGACGGTCGATCCGACCGGTACCGCCGTCAAGGGCAATGCGCTGCCGTACGCGCCGGAGTTCACCGCGACGCTCGGCGCCGACTACACCTGGTCGCTGCCGGCCGGCACGATCAAGCTGGCGGTCAATGGCTACTACAACGACGGCTTCTACTTCGAAGCCGACAATGTCATGGAGCAGGACTCCTATGTGGATCTCGCGGCGAACCTCCGCTGGACCAGCAACAGCGGCCGCTTCTGGATCAGCGCCTATGGCAAGAACCTGCTGGATGAGCGCACCATCGGCTATGCGACGACGCAGTCCAACGGCACGCACCTGCTGCAGTGGGCGGCGCCGCTCACTTACGGTGTTGCCGTGGGTGTGAGCCTCGACTGAAGACGAGTGGTGAGCATGGATACGTCCCGCAACGAAGATCGCGATCACGGCCGTTTTCTCGCGACCGTCGATCCCGAGCTTGCCGTGTCCGGTGTGGAACGGGCGCCGCCGTCAGCGGCGCCCGACGCGCCGCTGATCGTCGCGATTCCCGGCGGTTCCTACACGTCGGGGTATTTCCATGTGCCGGGATGCTCATTGCTCGATCGCGCCGTTGCGCTGGGTCTCCCGGCGCTCGCGCTGGATCGGGCGGGTTACGGTGCGACGACTCCGCTGGCGCAGGCCACGATCGCCGGCAATGCACAGCAGCTCGATCGTGCGATCGGGCATCTGTGGCGCGAGCGCAGTGGCCATCGCGCCGCGGGCATCGTTCTCGTGGGGCATTCGATCGGTGGCGCCATCGCCGTTGCGCTGGCGGCGCGTCGTCCGGGCTGGCCGCTGCTCGGCATTGCGATTTCGGGCGTGGGATTGACGCCGCCGCCGGCGGTCACCGCGACGTGGTCGTCGCTGCCGGAGGTGAGCATGGTCAGCCTGCCGCCGCAAGCGAAGGATTCATTCATGTTCGGTCCGCCATGGACTTTCGATCCTGCGGTGCCGGCGCGCACCCGGGGCGCCGATGCGCCGACGCCTCGCGCCGAGCTGATCGACATCGTCGGTGGCTGGCCGTCGCAGTTCGCCTCGCTGGCGGCGCAGGTGAATGTGCCGGTTCACTATCGACTGGCGGAGTTCGATCCGCTGTGGATCGTCGACGACGCAGAGATCAGCCGCTTTGCCGGTGCGTTCACGCAGGCGCCGTTCGTCGATGCACGACGCTTCGATTCGGCAGGGCACTGCATCGACTTTCATCGGCTCGGCGCGCAGCTGCAGCTCGAACAGCTGGCGTTCGCGTTGCGATGTTCGATGAAGCGGCCGTGAGCGCGGCGGGAGAGGGTGATGACGTTTCTGTTGAACTGCTGGTACGTCGCGGCCTGGTCTGACGAGCTGGGTGCCCAGCCGCTCGGGCGCCGCATCCTCGACGAACCCGTCGTGATGTATCGATTGCCGTCGGGCGCGGCCGTCGCGTTGCAGGGCCGCTGTCCGCATCGCTTTGCGCCGCTGCATCTCGGCAAGGTCGTCGGCGCCGACATTCAATGTCCGTATCACGGGCTGCGCTTCAACGCCGAAGGCGCCTGCACCTTCAATCCGCAGGGCAATGGTGCGACGCCGAAGGCGCTGCACGTCAAGACTTATCCGCTCATCGAGAAGTACGGCACGCTGTGGATCTGGATGGGACCGCCGGAACGCGCCGATCCGGCCTTGCTGCCGGACTACGGATTTCTCGAAGACCCGCAGCTCGCGCGCATCCAGGGATACATCCATTCCAGGGCCCACTACGAACTGCTGACCGACAACCTCCTGGACCTGGGCCACGTCGACTTCCTGCATGAAACCACGCTGGGCTGCGAGGCGACGGCGCGCGCGAAGACCACCGTGCGCGTGAGCGGCAACACCGTGACGTGTGATCGCTGGATGGCGAATGACTTCCAGGGACCGCTGCCGAGCGTGCTGCTCGGACGTGTCGGACAGCGGGTCGATGCCTGGCTCGACGTCAAATGGGATCCGCCGGCCCTGGTCACGCTGACTTTCGGCATGACGGATGTGGGCGGTGCGCGCGAGAACGGCATGCAGACGTTGAACGTGCACTTCATGACGCCCGAGACGCAGACGTCCACTCATTATTTCTGGGCCAGCTCGCGCGCCTTCCGCACCGACGATCACGAACTCAGCGAACAGATGCTTCACGGCATCAACCTGGCGTTCAACCAGGAAGACAAGCCGATGATCGAGGCGCAGCAGGCCATGATGGGCACGACGGATCTGTGGTCCTTGAAGCCGGTGCTGCTCGCGGGCGATGCTGCGCCCGTGCAGGCGAGGCGCGTACTTGCACGACTCATCGAGTCCGAGCGGGCGCAGCAGGATCCGGCCTGATCTGCAGCGTCCAATCGCAGCGCGACGCGGTTCGTCCGGGGGTTGACCGATGATGTCGCTATTGCTGGGTCAGGTCGGTGGCTGTCCCTGCTGCCTGGCCCGTATGCCTCATGCTGCGCCGACCGTGAAATTCTCGCGCGGCGTTTCCGTCGCGACATCCGCAGCCAAAGTCGTGATCCCGCCGTCGGGCCGCATCCGCCTCGACGGCGGCACGATCGTCGATCCGCGCACCGGCGAACTGACCGGCGGCGTGAGCATTCTGGTGGAGCAGGGCAGGATCGCTTCGATCGATGACAGCCGCGCGGCGCAGTCCGACGCCGCGGCGCGCCGCATCGATGTCACCGGCAAGTTCGTCGTGCCCGGTTACAACGACATGCACAGCCACGTGCTCGAACTGGAGAATCCCGACGGCGCGCTGGCGCTGATGCTCGCAGAGGGCGTCACCGGATTCCGGCAGATGTCCGGCTCAGTGAGACTGCTCGAACAGCGTCGCAGTCAGACGTTGCCCATTTCCCGGCTCGCGCCGGCGCTGCTCGAATTGCCCGGCGACATTCTCACGCCGCTCAATGCAACGTCGGCCGAGGCGGTGGCGACGGAAATCGCCAGCCAGCAGCGGCAGGGCGCCGACTTCGTCAAGGCGGGCATGATGGGTCCCGAGGTGTTCAGTGCGGCGCTGCGCGAAGCGAAGCGGCTCGGCATTCCCTTGCTGGGGCATCTGCAGGAAGGCGTCGAGGCGAAGCAGGCGGCGATCGATGGTTTCCGGTCGATCGAGCATCTCGGCCCTGGTGCGACGATCTGGGCAGGCTGCTCCTCGATCGAGGCCGACCTCATGCGCAGCAGCGGCGCGCCGAACTTCGATTCGCCGTTGCTGCGTATTTCCTTCGTTCGCTCGCTGTTGATGCGTCTGTTCAAGACGGTGCTGATCAACCCGGCCGCTTTCGCGGCGCCCGCGCACGTCGAGCGCCTGCAGCGGGCGCTCGACACCTACGACGAGAAGAAGTGTCAGGCCCTGATCGGGTGCTTCGTCGCGCACGACACCTGGCATGTGCCGACGCTCGTGCGCCTGCGCTCGTCGCAACTCGCCGATGCCGCCGAATACCAGCAGTCTGCCTATCTGGACTACATGCCAGCGGCCAGCGTCAAGAAATGGCGCAAGGTGACGGCACGGTTCAAGCGCCTGCCGCGCGCCATGCGCGACACCTATGCGCAGGCCTATGCGCGACAGCTCGAATTGACCAGAGACCTGGCAAACGGCGGCGTGCGCCTGATGACGGGAACCGACGGCGGCTGGCTCGCGGGGCCAGGCCTTACGTTGCAAGAGGAATTTGCCGAGCTTGCAAGCGCGGGTCTGTCGCCGCTGCAGATCCTGCGCATGACGACCGTCAACGCGGCGGAATATCTCGCTCGCACGCAGCGGATGGGCACGGTCGAAGCCGGACGCGACGCCGACCTGGTGGTGCTCGATGCGAATCCACTTCTGCACGTCGACAACCTGAGCCGGATTGCCGCGGTCGTGCGTGCGGGCTTCCATTACTCACGCGACGATCTGGATCGATTGCGCAGCCGGGTCGCGGCCGGACGGGGATTCCTGTCTTCGTAGGCGTGCGTTCGTGTCGCTGGGCCGGGCGCTGCAGAGGGAAGAGCAGGGCTGCGGTGACGTTCCGGGCATGAGGTGAGGTCGGCCTCGGAGACGACACCGCTGGAGTGCATTGCACACTCCAGCGGTGATGAAGTCGGCTGTCGGCCGATCAGAAGATCTCGAACAGTCCTGCGCCGCCCATGCCGCCGCCGATGCACATGGTGACGATGCCGTACTTGGCGCCGCGACGTTTGCCTTCGATCAGCAGGTGTCCCGTCATGCGGGCGCCCGACATGCCGTAGGGAT